>Ga0181521_10000335_pt1 | contig 56653 bp, 37 predicted proteins | sample PEATcosm2014_Bin_32_FD_119764 | JGI IMG/M metagenome (GOLD analysis project Ga0181521, IMG submission 119764) | Peatland microbial communities from MTU Mesocosm Facility, Houghton, MI, USA - PEATcosm2014_Bin02_60_metaG | ecosystem: Environmental > Terrestrial > Soil > Wetlands > Peat | place... | reverse complement strand
CGAGTGGCTGAAGGCGGCGGTTTGCTAAACCGTTGTACGGTCAAAAGCTGTACCGGGGGTTCGAATCCCCCTCTCTCCGCCAGGACTCCTTCCAGGCACATCCCAAGAAATCCAATAGAATGACATAAAGCCTAACAAATGCTAGGCTTTACGCTTTCATACGTCCAAGTGCAGCTAAATGCAGCCGTGTTTGACAGGGGGTACTTTTGGGGGTATTTTTGTTTTGACGTGGGGGTACTTTTCCAGGAACGAGGATTCTGGACGAAATGGCGCTGACCGACACTGAAATCAAAAAGGCCAAAGCGAAGGAAAAGGCCTACAGTCTGAACGACGGCGGAGGACTATACCTCTGGATTACGCCGGCGGGCGGCAGGCTGTGGCGTTGGGCATACCGGTTTGACCGCAGAGAAAAACTCATGTCCTTGGGCAAGTATCCGATTGTTTCGCTGGCAATGGCCAGAGAACGACACACCGCGGCGCGCAAGCTGTTGGCCACAGGCATTGACCCGATGGCTCAACGGAAAGTGGAGAAGACCGCAGAGAAAGTAGCGGTCGAAAATTCCTTCCAGAGCGTGTCCGGACAGTGGATGGAGCATTGGCAGGAAGGGAAAAGCCCTCGCTATGTGGACTCTGTTCGACGACGCATGGCAGCCGACATTCTGCCCTGCTTAGGAGCGCGGCCCATTGCGGAGATTGAGGCGCCGGAATTGGTCGCGATGGCCAACGCAATTCAAGATCGCGGCGCGCGCGATATTGCAAAACGCGCTCTGGAGACCGTGGGGCAGGTTTTTCGCTACGGTATCGCCCACGGGTATGCCAAACGGAACCCGGCTACCGAGATTCGTCCCAGCGACATTCTGAAATCCACTCCCAAAACCAACTATGCCCGGATCGACGCAAAGGAACTGCCCACTTTGTTGAGACGCATTGAGGTTTATCAGGGAAAACAGGTCACACGGCTGGCGATGAAGCTGATGTCTATGACCTTTGTGCGTACCACTGAATTGATCGAAGCCAAGTGGACCGAATTTGACCTGGAGAGTGCCCGCTGGGACATTCCGGCAGAGCGCATGAAAATGCGGACTCCACACATTGTGCCGTTGGCCACGCAGGCTCTGGAAGTGTTGGAGATGTTGCGCGAGTTGTCTGGGAACGGCGAGTGGCTCTTTCCAGGCGATTTCAACGCTGCGCAACCGATGAGCAACAACACCATTTTGGCGGCATTGAAGCGCATGGGCTATAAAGGCCGCATGACCGGGCACGGTTTTCGCGGGCTGGCGTCCACCATCTTGCACGAGCAAGGGTATGTGCACGACCATATCGAGTTGCAGCTTGCGCACGCACCCCGAAATGCAGTGAGCGCGGCGTACAATCACGCTCAATACCTCGGGCCACGCACCAAGATGATGCAAGATTGGGCGGACTTTCTGGAGCGCACCCAGCGCGGAGGCAAGGTGCTGCCCTTCCGTCCTACTGCGGCATAGCCTTTCGGTCGGTCCGGTTAGGAGGGAATCTGGCCATGCTTTGCAGTCCAATTAGCGATGCTTCGCTAGCCGGATTCTGGCTTCAGACATCATCTTGACGACAAAGGATCCACGCCGGCCCTCTGACTGCGGATTTCCCGGCTGACTTCTATTTGACGGGCTATCCACTCTTCTACCTCTGTTTCGATCCAGCCGACAGCCCTGGCACCCAGCGACACTGGCCGTGGAAACCTTCCTTCGGTGACGCGCTGATACACGGTGCTACGTGATAGGCCGGTGCGATCCAATACGATTGGCAGTCTCAAAATCTTTCTCGGCATCCCTTTACCTCATCGGTTGAGTTGCATTTGAATTACGTCCGGCCTTACCTCAATGCACTGATCACACATCCGTCGAATTTGCCGACAAAATCGCCGTCGCCATATTTACTTCAATTGCGGCCGATGTCTCACTTTTCTCCAGAACACTCTGCACGGTTAGGTTCTTTTCTCCGACGCAACCTCACAGCGATCTTCAAAAATGACGTTGTGCAGATGTCCGTTCTGCAGGGGTGTCATGCGGCACTATCAACGAAAGTTGAGCACGACCCGACCGGCCATCCGATTCGGTGCGTTCCCCATGTTGCAAGCTCCCAACGCCACCTTTACTGCACGTCACAAGACTCATTCTTGCCATACACCGCCCCTTCTCACAGCGGTACATCCGGCTTCATTGCCAAATGTCTGCGCGCTTCCGAACCAGATGTCGAAAGCTGTGTTGTCCCTTTACGTTCTCCTCTTGCCAGTACCCCATCAGCCTCTTCATTCAGTCTCTTCATGTAGCCACATAATGCTGTTGCGGTGACTCTCAGGCCGTTCTCTTGAAAGATTCGGACCAGCATATTGAGCGTGTATCCCCTTTTCCGCAGCGCACGTAGTTTAGGAAATACCGCCCGTACAACTCCGCCAATCATGTAGGAAGCGGGTTGCGGTGGGGGTTCATTCGCCTTTTCCTTGAGGAATGCGCGTAGATCTTCGACATCGTGTGACGAGAGCACTTTTACCCTGCGATGATCTTCATTTTCCATACACGCATATTATACACTATTGCTGTTTATGACTTCACTGATGTATTATCTAATCTATGATCTGAGCAGTAGAAAAGCCGGTAATCGTGAAGGCAAGGTAGGCGCTGGATATACCGAAACTCCCTACGGTCGTTTTGGCATATCCACCGGCCCAAACCCAATCCGCTTCGCTACTCGGGTCTGGGCCTGCGCACCTTGCTCAGGGCTTCGCCCCGAGACCCCGGAGGAGCACCGAAATGGCAAGGCCACAACAAGCAGAACATCGCCGAGGGCTGCTCATCAAACTGCTGTCACAAGAGAAGGAGTTCATTCGACATCAGGCCCACATCGCCGGCCTGACCGTCAGTGAATACATGCGAAGATGCGCGCTGAATCGGCCAATACGTTCACAAGTAAATCGAGATGTGGCTGCAGAACTCAGCAAATTGTTTGGCCTGCAAAAGCATCTGCTGATGGAGATCAAAAGTCTTCCAAACGAGGAAGAACTTCGCCGCGAACTCAACTCAACATTGTCGGCGATCCACACGGCACTCGCCACATTCAACAAGAACACCGCGGAGTGAACATGATCGCCAAGGTGCAACCTGCCCGGCAACACTCCAGTAGCTTCAGGCGATTACACGCCTACCTGACAACCGAGCGCGACGCCGACACCGGCGAACCTCTCCTCAGAGGAGACGTGGCGTTGTCGGACAACATTGCCGGTTTGGACACTGTGGCGATACAGATGGAGGGCATCGCATTTCTGAACCCGCGCTGTAAGGATGCGCTCTGTCATTATGAACTGTCCTGGCCGCCCGGTGAACGTCCGACCAGAGAACAATGGACCGTCTGTGCTTTGTACACTCTCCATGTACTCGGTTACCAGGACCATCAATATATGGTTGTCGCGCACAATGACAGAGCGCACTTCCACATACACATCATGGTGAACAAGGTTCATCCGGAGACCTTCAGAGCGCATACGCCTTATCGAAACTGGTTGACTCTCGACTCCGCAGCGCGCGCCCTCGAAGCGAGATATGGCTGGACACATACAACCGGTCCGACACGATGGGATGAGGAATCGAAGAAGGTTGTACGAACATCGCGTTCCGAGCGCAATGCGCTTCGAACCGCCCGACAACAACCGACAGGTGCGGCGGCAAAGGTTGAACATTATCACGATGAGGAATCTCTGCAAACTTATGTCCGGCGGGAAGTGGGCCCCAGTGTCCGGCAACTCCTCATCCGGCGCAATGTGACATGGGACGATCTCCACATCCTTCTTTCGAAGGCTCGTCTCCGGCTTGAGAAGGGAGAATCGGGCGGATACACAGTTCTCGCCATCGACCACAACATCCGGGTGAAAGCCTCCGATGTATTCCGGCACAACTTTGCAGGAAAGTTCAATCGCCAGACAACTGAGACGGCTCTTGGCCCGTGGACACCAGCCTCAACATCCCTTCAACAGACCGCACCACATCCCGCACAACGTAGCGGACCTAATGCCACACAGAGAGAGGAACGCAAGGCGCAACGACGGGCAGACCGATCCGCTCTGATGGATGAATATAACCGGTATCGAAATCGCCAACGGGAAGTATGCAAAGCCTTCACGACAGACGGAAGAGAAGGTAGGCAATATCTTCGTGAGGTTTTGCGGCAACAGAAGAAGGAGATTCGTGCATCCGCTCTTCAGTGGCCGGCCAAGAAAATTCTGCTCTCCCAAGCAACGGCTCAATCCGTCCTCGAAGTACGCGCTCTGAAGCTGGCTATTCAACAGAGGCGCAAAGAGCAATTTCCCAAAGACCTCCGTTCATGGGTTGCGGACAGAGCCGTCGAAGGAGACGCGCGGGCTGCCGCGCAACTGCGGGGATGGCGTTATGCGGACCAACGGAATCAGCGGCGGCTCGACGCGCGCCTGGAATCAGACGCGCTGTATCTCGGTCCATCGCCCGGTCATGAAAGCAGCGCCGACTGGGCCGACCTCGCGCAACAGCGGCTTGTAGCCGTAGAGAATCAGCAGGCCCTTGCCAAGCAGGTTGCCACGTCACGAATCTGGATGATCAATCGGAAAACTGGCGACGTGTCATACATGCTCAACGGCAGGGTTTCCGTCATCGACCGCGGACGCCTAGTGACCGTACTCAACCAGGACGAGACGGCGATTGTCTTCGGATTGGAGATGGCCGTCCAGAAATACGGATCGCGGATCGCATGCACTGGAAGCGAAAACTGGAAGCGGATGGTCACCATGTGCGCGATCAAGCATGGCATCTTCGCCGAATTCACGGACCCGGAGATGCAAGGCGCCTTTCACCAGGAACAACTCCTGGCGGATCCTCTCCAACTCCGAGCTGTGCGACTGCATTCCATCGAAACGAGGCTCAGAACTGAGGAAACCGAGGATTTGATCTTTACCGACGAAACAAAGGCGCGCGTGCTCCTCTCAAGTCTCCAGCCTGCCGCCCAGTCCCGACAACTTCTCGAAATCCTGAGAGCATCGCAACAACCAGAGCCGAAGGCCAATGTAGGCGGCAATCTGACAATTGCCCTTGTCACGTCTTCAACGGGCCAAGAAGCCTTCAAAGTATCGATTCACGAGGGGAAGCGACAAGAGATCATCGACCGAGTTGCTCAACTCCGGCAGACTGCATATCTGGCATCGCGCAACAATTTCAGAACGCTGAGCAACGAACGTGGTGGTAGATAGTTGATAGTTGAGGACATTCGGCATCGACTGCGAAGTGCGTGGCCAATGCGCCACGGCTCATTGGAGGGAAGCCGTCCACGATCATCGCGTGAATGCGGTCGCCGTTTGGACAATGTTCTGAAGACGAAACTATGCGAATGTGGATCGGACTGGCGTCTTGAGTTTATAAACGGCTGCGAAGTAGGCCACCATGACGCGAAATGTCTTGGATTTATTCACGCCGCCGAGAATCTCCCCGCCGACTCTCTCCAACTCATCCGCAATCTCGTAGGTCAACGCAAACACAAACGAGGTGTCAATACTTTGAAATGGAATGTTCGGCCACTGGTTGTTGTAGAACGCAAGAAGTTGCGCCTGCGCGGCTTTGCTCTTGAAATTCATAATGATGTGCTCAGCGAGCGCGTTCTGTTTCCGGATTTTCAGTACGGCAAAGAGTTGGCTGAAATGTGTCTTGGTGAATTTGGAGTCCACCGTGAGCCGGACCTGAGTTCGCTTCTCTGCCGGAGAAACGACTCTGCGCTTCGCTCTGGTTGTGGTCTTCGTCTGAGGGGCCATGTCGCTTTCTTCTCGTGATGTAGTATATATCAGAAATGCATCTTGCAATAAGAAATACAGCAACCGGATAGAATCAAAGGGCTTTTCGGGAAAGAAATGCCGCGAAGAAATAGTGGATTCATCGTATGGAAAGGCCGCGGACAAACCGCATCAACCAAAGCAAATCAAACCGTGGGGTGCAGGGAGAAAAGGAAGCTGGCCAGAGACTTCGTTGCTGATCTGTCGGCAGCTTTTGGACCCTTCAGAAAAGCGTCAATCCAGGATTGCAGGAAGCCCAACCTCGCAGGTCTCAATCAACTGCAAAGGAGAAGAGAGCCTTTCGGGAGCCATCCTTGGCCTGCATATCAAGTCGAGCCAAACCTGGACTGCCAGGCATCGTGGCGTTCTTCAGGAGAGATTAGGGTAATCTACCGGCGCTCTACGAGCTGGCGGGCGAAGGCGTTGCCTTCGCAGGTTTGAGCACGAATATGCCGACGTGTCGGTCGGCGCTCTTGAACTCAAATTTTGCTCCGCCCCTAAAGCAGGCGTCGTTGGCATTTTCACTTGAAGTGAAGACGAGACCAACGCTTTTCATTTGAATGGTCGGGGAAAAGGGTTTGAACCTCCGGCTCCATGGTCCCGAACCAGAACAAAACGGCCTTGGACAGAGACAAACCTCACATTGCGGTCACGTGCAGAAGCACCACTCCGTGAGGCTGGACGGTCACCGTGTACGGATCCTTCATGGCGCCAAGGTCCTTCCCTTGCCAGATGTCGCGCACCTGCACGGGCCCGCGGAAGCCAAGCTGCCGGAAGTCCACCGTGGCGGAGAGCGGCGTTTCGAGCCGGTTGAACACGGCTACAGCTTTTGCGTCGCCAGCCAGGGGGCGCGCCCAAATCTCAATGGGGCCTTCCTCGCTCACGCGGTCGCCTTGCTTGCCCAATTTGTCCTGATCGACGGCAATCACCTCGCGATTGGTCAGCAGCGCGATCGTCTCCGGCGTCATGGTGGTCAGATCGTTTCCCGCGAGCAGCGGGGCAGCGAGAATCGCCCACAGGCTCATGTGCGTGCGATACTCTTCTGCCTTCATGCCTCCGTTGCCCACCTCGAGCATGTCGGGATCGCTCCAGTGGCCGGGCCCAGCAAAGCGCGCCAGGCCTGCTTGAGCAAATCCGATCTCCGCCATGCGTGAGTAACGGTCGGTAATGTCGCCGGTCGTACGCCACAGGTTTCCGCCCACCTCCGCGCCCCACCTCCACACGGAGCCTTCGCCGTATTCGCAGAGGCTGTAAACGATCGGCCGTCCGGTTGCGCTCAGCGCATCGCGCATCTTCACGTAGGCGTCGATCATAATCTGGTGCGCGGCCTGAGGGGTGGGCGCCTTCTTCATCTCAGTGCGCAAACCGCAAAGGTCGTACTTTAGATAATCGATGCCCCACTTGGCGTAGGTTTCTGCATCCTGCTTCTCATGTCCCAGGCTACCTTCGTAGCCCGCGCAAGTCTTATCCCCCGGCGAGGAGTAGATGCCTAGCTTCAGTCCTTTGCTGTGCACGTAGTCGGCAAGCGCCTTCATGTCAGGAAATTTGCTGTTGGACTGGATGTAGCCCTGGGCGTCGCGTTCCCCTTCCCAGGTGTCATCAATATTGATATAGGTGTATCCGGCATCGCGCATGCCGCTTGACACCATGGCGTCGGCCTGGGCTCGCACCGTTTTGTCGTCGATGTTGTGATTGAAGTGGTTCCAACTGTTCCACCCCATCGGAGGCGTCAAGGCAGCGCCTGCGCCCTGTGCGTGGAGCGGCTGCCAACTGCCAATGCCGAGAAAAATAAGGGCAAGATACGTTCGCGGAATCCGATCGATCGACATAACACTCTCCGAAAAACGTTTACCGATAAAACCCATACGCGCCTGGCCCGATTGCCGGAAGGCGCATGACCAACGCTACGTTACATTGCGCAGCTTGACGGATGTTTCCGACGCGCCGTTCTTAAAAGCGACTGCCGATGCCGCTTTCGACAGATCTCCGCCCTCAACGATGATCCCGTCGCTGCTCTCTCCTTCGAGTTGCAAAAACGGCCCTGAGGGTGTGAGAACGCGCGAAGCCGTAAGCAGCGTCTGCCTGGAGTCGATGAAGCACAGCACAGATTCGGCCTGCGGGTTGCCTTGCACGCTCAAGCCGTAGATAGCCGCGTCTTCTACGTGATCGAAGATCACCGCGGGGCGGAGATCGGGCTCGCTCACCTCGAAGCGCACGTTCTGCAACGTAAGGCCGCGGGCATTGCGCGCGTACAAGCCGTAGGCCGGGATGGGCCCGAGCTCGAAGTATTCGCCGAAAACCTTGGGAACATCGCGCCGCGCCGCCTCTTCCGCAGTGCCTCCGCCGCCGAAAGTGAGATTGACGTTGCTGAAGGAGATGTTCTCGAGCACAGCGTCATCGATGGCGTTGAGAACGATCGCTGAGCGGATCTCGCCAGGCCGCGAACCCACGCCTAATGTGCCTTCGGAGAGCTGCGCGGGCGCATGGGCGGTCACACTGCCCTGGATATTGCTGAAGAAGATGTTGCGCACCACGACCGGCGGCAGGACATCAGGCAAGGGCGCGTCGCTGGAACGGCGCTGACCCTTGCCCACGCTGATACTGATAGGGCCGGTGACATCGTCGAGAACCAGATCGGAAAACGAGATGTTTTCAAAAACTGAGCCGGGATCGCCCTGAAACTTCATGGGGCAGCCGTAAACCTCTTTGAGCACGCAATTGGAAATGGCGATGTTACCCGCATGACCGCCCCCAAAACGGAACACCGACCAACGCGTGCTGAAGTAGCAATTTGTGACGGTAATGTACTTGCATGAGCCGAACATCGCGCAGGCGTCGTCGCCGCATTTGACGGTGCAGTTGCTCAGGCGCACCTGCTCGGCGCTGATGAAATGGAAGCCGTCATTGTTGCCGTTTACGCGGTTGTGAATATAGATGCTGTCGAGAAAGATGCGCTGGCTCTCGATAATGCGAATGCTGTGATAGGCGCAATCGAGAAGCGAAATGTTGCGTACGGAGAAGTTCTCGCTCTGATACACCAGCACGTGGTAGGGGCGCTTGTTCCCTCCAAGCCCACTGGGCGGCGTTGTGCCGCGCACCGCGGAATGAAACTGAGCGCCCTGGCCATCGATCGTGCCCGGCCCTTCAATGGTGATGTTCTTCGCATGCACGGCAAAGAGCAGCGCCCAGTTTCCATCGTTGAGCGTAGTGTCGCCATGCAGCGGGATCGCGTCAACGGCGTGATACTGCTTGCCGTCACCGCTGCCCAGCAGCGTGCCACCCGCGCTGATGTGCAGCGTAACGTTGCTCTTCAACTCCACCGTGCCGATGGTGAAGGTTCCCGCCGGAACCAGCACCGTTCCTCCACCGTCGGCGGTGCAGGCATCGATCGCGGCCTGAACCGCCACCGTATCGACTGTAGTTTTGTCGCCCTTGGCGCCGTAGCTGCGAATGTTGTAGACGCGGGCGCCGATATCGTCATTGTTGACGGCGGTTTTTTTCGGCGCTGCGGCTGCCGGACTTCCTCCATCCAGAAGACCGGCCGCGATCACTGCTCCCGTCGCTGGAAGCGCCAGTTTTCCAAGCCATTCACGCCGCGACAAGAGTAAGCTGTCGCCTTTCTCGTTAATTGAATTGTTCAAGGGTCTCGCTCCTTCTCCGGTGCGGAGATTCATTGGCCTAACGGAATCGTATGATAGCTAAACCGGTATGTCGCGGACGCGCTGATGATTGCGCGCCCGCGGCAGCAGGGATCAAAGGATTAGAAGTCAAAGCGCAGAGCAATCTGCATGTATCGCGGATTGTAAGTGCTCGTCAGCTGTCCGAACGTGGCTCCAGTTTGTGTTGGCACATTCTGCGCCACGGCCGCCGGCGTGCTGAAGCCGGCCGGAGGCGTCTGATAAGCGGGCTGTGAAAACGTTGCGGAGCCGTTCACACCGCTGAACTCGGGATGGTTGAACGTGTTGTAGGTTTCCACACGCAGTTGCATGGTGACCTTCTCCCGTATCGGCCAATTCTTGAACAGCGCGGTATCAAAGTTCGTAAAGCCGGGTAGGAAGTAGCCCACCTTGCCTTCGAAGTTCCCAGTACCGGCCGACATTTGCTCGGCGGGCTCGCCTGTGACTAGGTTGTAAGCGTATCCCGAGAACGGGGGCTCGACGCACGACGTGTTGAACCATTTGCTGAATGTGCGCGTACCCGCGGCCTTGGCCCATGGGTCGCAGGTGAGGACGATGCGTGCGCCATCGCCGCCCCCGGCGGGAGCATCCGACACTGCGTTAGTGATGGATTCGCTGATCGAGGCCGGCGCGCCGCTTAGGTGCGTAGCAATGCCGCTTATTTGCCAGCCATCAAGCATCTCACGAGTGCCGACGTTGTTCCACCCGGATTTACTGCCAAATACACGGCTTGCCCGCGGGAGCGCCCAGAGATAGTTCACCACCAGGTTGTTCTTAATGTCCCATCCCGCTGGCCCATACTGCCAGGCGCGCAGGTTCTGGTAGAGCGGCCCGCCGCCGTTGTAGCTGTCCACGTAGTCCATGGACCGGCTCCAGGTATACGCGCCGCCAAACTCAAGGCCGTTGTGGAAGCGCCGCGTGATGCGCGCCTGCAGAGCGTTGTAGTTGGCGGTCAGGTTGTAATATTGCTCGCTGATTGAGCCCAGGCCCAGATACGGCCGGAAGAAGTTGTCCGGAAGAATCGAACTCGCGGTGCATGTTACGCCGGATACCTTGGAGCAATACTGGTGCGCCTGCGCGAATTCCGCTCCATACGGCACTTCGTTGATGGGTTGGGTATCCGTCGCGTGCCTGGTAAAGGTTCCCACGTACGCCACGTCGAGCACCATGCCGAACTTGACCTGCTGTTGCACACCCAGGCTGGCCTCTTCGGCATAAACGACCGGCGAATGCAGCGGCAACCCATGACCGATCCCGAACGGAGAGTTCAGATTGCTGATGCCGGACGCCGCGTAGTACTCAGGGGAGCTGGAAGTGGCACTGGAATAGTACTGGGTGGGCCCGTTGGTAGTCGGCGCGTTGTTGGTCAGGTCGCCTTCCTGCCCGCCGCGCGCGCGGACGTTGTAGAACATACCGAATCCAGCGCGGATTACGGTCCCGGGATGTACCGACCAGGCAAACCCGACGCGCGGCGCCCACTTCACTCCGTCGCCGTAGACAGTGCCCTGAGGATAACCGGGCGTGTTTACGTAAAGGATGCCGTTGTTCAAGTTTCCTGTGCCCGGCACCATCAGTCCCGCATACGACTTGGGATAGGTCGCGCTCGTAAGCGGATTCACGGCGACGAGAGCGCCGCTGCTGTTGAACCCATAGTTGTAGAGCGTCTCCGCGTTCGCTGGGTTATACAGGCTGGGAATGAAATTATTGCCCACCTTCAGTCTCTGCCCCAATGCCCAGGAGTTGCGAATGCCCGCATCGATCGTCAGATTGTGGAACGGCTTATAGGTATCCTGGTAGTACCACTCCATCGCATTGGTACGTGGATCGTAGTTGATCAACTGCGTGTCCTGAGAGTAAGTGTCGATAACTCCCAGCGTAGCGTTGGCATAAGACCAGTTCGTGTCATTGGGATCGCTGGCGTCTTGGCTGAAATTGAATGTCCCTACGCGGTTGTGGTTGATCTGCAAATATTGATCCGTCCCTACGTCCACGCCGGCCTTGAACGTATGGTTGCGCCACACCTTGGTGACATTGTCGGTCATGTTGTACGAACGCACCTGGTCCGCCATGGGGAAGCGCGAATCCCAGGCATAGTTCGCCGTGCTTGCGGGACTCGATGTGCTGAGGCCCCAGGTCACTCCTGGATAAAGGTTGAGCGGATTGACACCGGCATAGAGCGAAGGCAGGTTGAATGTATTCGCGTTGAGCGTCACCTGCGCCAGAACCGACGATGCGTAGAGCTGGTGCTCGCTCCATCCTGAGGTCCCGATATTGAACTCGTTTACCAGCGTTGGCGTGAACGAGTAAACGATGTTGTAAACAAAGTTCGGCTGGGTGTTCTGATAGTTCACGCGCATCAGCCATTGCAGATCGTTGGCCGGTGAGCTGTAGTCGTTGTTGTTCACCGTGGTCATCTCGCCGCGGAAGAACATGTGCAGTTTTTCCCACGGGTCGTAGTCGACGCGGAACACATACTGGTGCACGGGTTTGAAGGCCGAATAGTTGGTTTCATAGTTGTAGTTATTGTCCGTAACGGTGGGCGAGAGGCCGGCGGCGGAAAATGTGCCGTTGCTCCCAATTCCGGAGGCTCCAAGGGTGTTGTTATATTGCGTCGTTAGCAGGGACTGGGTCTGTGCATTGATCGGCCAGGCGGCCGGCGTGTTGCCCGCGGTAATGATGTTCCCAGGAAAGCAATTGGCGTTGGGCGTGCCCGTGACCGGGCAGCCGCCGGAGATCGTGTTGGAGCTTTGACCCGGATAAGCGATATTGACTAGGGTGTCGGTGGAAGACCCCTGCTTATAGGTCTGCGAGAAGTTCCCCTGCGTCTCCAACTGTGTCGGGACGCGATAATACTTCAATCCGTCCGGCGTCGTGATGGGCGAGTCTTCGATCGACAAGAAGAAGAACAGCCTGCTCCGTTCGTGGTTCCACCGGCCCGGCCAGAAAATCGGGCCGCCGATGGTACCGCCGGCCGTGTTGTACCGGTAACGGGGACGTGGCACGTAGGTTCCGTTCTTATCGAAGAAAGTGTTGGCGTTGAGATCTTCGTTGCGGAAGTACTCGTAAAGGCCGCCGTGGAGTCTGTTGGTTCCACTCTTGGTGACGAAATTGAACTCGCCGCCCGCCGTCTTTCCGTATTGCGCCTGGTAATTCGATTCGTTGAGCGACACTTCCTGAACGGCATCGAGGTTGATCGGCGTGTCGTTGTTCACGTAGCCGCGCGTATTTCCGACCACACCGTCGATTGTGGCCAGGTTGTATTCGCTGTTGATTCCGTTCACCGTCGGCATCGACTGCTGGCTCATGCTGCTGCTGCCGAAACCACCGGACCCATCCGCGTAGTAGACGCCGGGAATGATGCGCGTCATCGACATTGTGTCGCGGCCCACTGACAGCAGGTTATCGGTCTGCTGTGTATCCAGCACTCCCGAGCGTTCGGAGCTTTCAGTCTGCAGCGGCGTAATGTCCGCCTGTATCGTGACGGTTTGCGCTACTGTCCCTACGGGTAAGGTGTAGCTTCCGGTGGCCAGGGTTTCCGCCGCGTAGAGCACGTTGTTGACTTTGCGCACTTCCTGGTAGCCTTGTGCGTTGATCACGACGCTGTAGGTTCCGGGCGGGACGTCGCTGAAAACGAAATCGCCCGCCGCGTTGGTGTGAGTGGTAAATAAAACTGTCTTCGTCTGCTCGTCCTGCAGAGTCACCTCGGCATTCGTCACGATGCCTTTGCTTTGATCGATGACATGCCCGGTGATGGCGCCGCTGGTGGTCTGTGCGCTGGCCTGGAGGGCGAATGCGCCCAGCAGGAAAGCGATTGCAACTAGCCTCATCATGATCTTCATTGCGGAATCCCTCATTTCATGGTGTGTGTTGTCTCAGCATGGGGTGGTTGGTAGCGCTCCCGGCGCTCGGCAACCGTCCAGAGCGCGGTGCGGGAGCCTGCATCCTGCAATGCACGAATACGTATACATTCGCGTCCGTTTTTCCTTGCCTCCTGTGCTTTCTCTTCCGGCCGTTACTTTTCCCTTACGGTTCGAAACACCCCTCGAAGATGCACTCGCGCAACCTGCTCATCTCGCAGTCAGTCCGCGGCACAGTCTCGCATTGAAGTCAACTTTCGTGCGCTTTCAACCGGACATGGATGTTCGGCCAATACATTTACGCCGCGACGGAGCCATTGTCAAGGGAAAAATTGAAGCCCGAAAGCGTTACCGGAAGCGCTTTCATAAGGACGAGCGAGGCGCGGTCAATCCGCAGCCCAGTTCCCAATGAAGTCCCATTGACATTGCCGCTCAGCGCCGCATCCGGACTGTGCGCGGCCGCTCCGGGATGGGAATCGTAGACGCAATCGTGGCGTGAGCCCAGTGAAATCCATAACTGATGATAAAAGAGGACTTGCACGCGGATTACGCTTGCGCTGACGGCCCGCCGCGTTTGCGTCGGCGACACAGGTTCTCCGCATCCGTTATGCTCTCAAGCGGTGCAGTCGACCCCTCCCAATGCGCTCGCTTTCTTCGTGATTGCCGCCTATCTCTCAGTGGCGATCGCGGTTGGCTACATCGTCCGCAAACATTCCGACACCGCGGCCAAGTATCTGCATGCACGCGGCGCGCTGCCCGCTGCGGTCACCGCCCTGGCATTTCTAGCGGCGAATTGCGGAGCTCTCGAGGTTGTGGGCATCGTCGCCACCAGCGCCAAGTACGGAGCCCTGGCTCTGCACTTTTATTGGCTCGGCGCCATCCCGGCCATGCTCTTTCTCGCCCTCTTCATGATGCCCGTATACACGCGCAGCGGAGCCATAACCGTCCCCGACTTCATCCGCATGCGCTACAACCATCCCACACACATTCTCAGCGCCCTCATTCTGTCGGTCATGATGATTCTCATCGCCGGGATCAGTCTTTACGCCATTTCCTCGGTGCTGCACCTGTTCTTCGGCTGGAGATTTTCTCTGATCGCACTCATCGCTGCTTCCGTTGTGCTTTGTTACGCGTTAACCGGCGGCCTTCGCGCCACCATCTACAACGAAATCTTTCAGCTGAGCCTGACCGTTGCCGGCCTTCTGCCCATGGCATTCTTCATTTACAAGGACTTTCATGGGGTCAGCGGTGTGATGCAGCAACTGCCAGCCGCCAAAACGCACATCTGGACCACGCTGCCCTGGATGCGGCCCGCGACCGCGACCATGGATGTCTTCGGCGTGGTCTTCGGACTTGGCTTCGTGCTCAGTTTCGGCTACTGGAGCACTGATTTCGTCCTCATCCAGCGGGCTCTGGCAGCGCGCTCCGCCGAGGGCGCAATGCGCACGCCGCTGCTGGCCGCGATTCCCAAGTTGGTTTTTCCGTGGCTGGTGATTTTTCCCGGAATGGCGGCCGCAATCTTTCTCAGCAAGATCCCGCAGCCGCGATTCGATTACGCACTTCCCATTCTCATGCGGCATTATTACGGCTATGGACTGATGGGCCTGGGCGTTTCCGCGATTCTGGCCAGCCTGATGTCGGGACTGGCCGGCAACATTACGGCATTTTCCACGCTGTGCACGCACGACCTGTATCAAACCCACCTGCGCCCGCGAATGGCCGATGCCCATTACCTGCGCATGGGCAGATTCTTCACGGCGCTGGCCGCGTGCCTCTCCGTCGCCACCGCCTATATCGTTTTGCGTTACAACAACCTGATGGACTATCTACTGCTCATCTTCTCGTTGTTCAACGCCCCGTTGTTTGCCGTGTTTCTCCTGGGAATGTTCACGCGATGGGCAACACCCACCGCGGGATTCTGGGGACTGCTCTGCGGCTTGATCGCTTCCAGCCTGCACGGCTTTGCGGTTCGCTCCGGAATCATCACCTACGGCAGTCCGCTGCTGGGTGACTTCTACGGCGCAATCTATGCGTGGGCGATTACGGCTGTTGTGGTCACGCTGGTAAGTCGGTTTACGCAACCCAAATCTGCGCAGGATCTGCACGGCATCACCTATTGCACCGATCACGGAGCCGGTCCGCGCATCTCGCCGCTCACCTGGGCTCTTGCCGCAGCGGTGCTGATTGCCTGCATTTGTTTGAACGTGATTTTCCGCTAGGCGTCGCGGCTGGGAATTGCCGATCCGGTGACGCGCCTTATCCGCGCTTCGATTTTTTCACCGGCCCCGTGGAACTGCGCACCACGAGCGAAGTTTCCACGCGGTACTGCTTGCCGGCCTTATGCGGGTCGGGTGCGAAGGCTTCGAGTGCGTCGACAAATCTTCTCGCCAACTCGTGGCGCGGCAAATGCAACGTAGTGAGCGGCGGATGAACGATGTCGCTGAACTCGATGTCGTCGAAACCCACGATGGAGAAGTAACCGGGAATCGAGAACCCCCGCTTGTGGATCACGCGCAGCGCTCCGATTGCGGTCAGATCGTTGGCCGCGATAATCGCTGTAGGCCGGGCGGATAACTCCAACAGTTCGGCCATTGCGCTCTCGCCGCCGCTGATGCGATAATTCCCCACGCGCAGGAACTGCGGTTCGGCAGGCAGTCCCACGCTCCCCATCGCCAGCAGGAAAGAGTGCAGACGGTGGTCGGAAATGGTGGGCCCGGCCGATCCGCCGATGTATCCGATCTTCCGGTGTCCCAGCTTGTAAAGGTGCTTCACCGCCTCGCGCATGCCACTGGTGCTGTCCACGCATACATCGCTCAACCCTTCGCCCACCACTCGCCGATCCATCGTCACCAGCGGCACGCGGTTGTTCATCACCGATTCAATGGGAACCGTCTCGATCTCCGAAGCCAGAAGCGCGATGCCTTCCACCTGGCTCACCAGCATCCGGTGAATCGTCTTCGTCATCCGCAGCGATTGCGATTCCGTGGTCGCCACCAGCATGTTGTAATTCGTGGCCGCGATGATCTTCTCGAAGCTCTGGATGAACTCCGGGAAAAATGGGTTGGTAATGTCAGGAACGATGAGACCGTAGGTGCTGCTTCGGCCATACTTCAACGTCGTCGCGCTGCCATTGGGGATGAACTTCAGCTCGTCGATCACGCGCTGCACGCGCTCGGCTGTCGCCGGCCGCACCGAACTCAAGCCGTTAATCACGCGCGACACGGTCGCACTTGAAACCCCAGCTATCCTTGCAATGTCGCGCATGTCCATGGGATCAAACCGTCAGTCGACGCGCCCTTTCATCTCGCTGCGAGCCCTGTCCAAGAACAGTATACGTATACGATCCGGTGTCGGCGCACCAAAAGTAAGCGCGGGGCTGTGCTAGCATCCTGTGCATGCGCCGTCTGACTGTGTTGCTCATTCTCTGTGCCTCGGCACCCATATGCGCCCAATCTTCCGCTCCGGCTGTCACGATGTCAACCCTTGCCCAGCGGCCCTACATGGGCTGGAGCAGTTGGTCTTTCCTCCGCGGCAAGCCTACTGAAGAAAAGGTCAAGGCGCAAGTGGATGCGCTCTTCGCCGCCGGACTTCCTGAGCTCGGTTATCGCTACATCAACATCGACTCCGGTTGGTCTGACGGCTATGACGAACACGGCGTTCCCAAGCCCAATCTCACTGCTTTCCCCAGCGGGATGGACGGGTTAAGCGCCTATCTGCATAGCCGCGGCCTGCGTTTTGGTCTGTATCTCGGTCCGGGAATCCGCCCCAATCTCTATGACGCCGATCCCGTCATCGCGGGCACCGATGTACATCTCCAGGAGATCACCGACAAGACCCTGCCCGGATCGACTCTGCGAAACACTTACAAGATCGACTTCAGCAAGCCCGCGTCCCGCGCCTACATCCAATCGGTCGTCAATCAGTTCGCCCGGTGGAAGGTGGACTTCATCAAGCTTGACTTCGTGGGTCCGGGCGGCGGCAATCTGCCCGCCGACAATCGCGAAGAGATTCGGCAATGGCACGCGGCCATTCAGCGCTCCGGTTACCCCATCTGGCTCGAACTTTCCAACTGGCTTTCGATTGATCAGGCACCACTCTGGCGCGCTAACGCCAACGGCTGGCGCATTGAGAACGACATTGAGTGCTACGCCTGCGGACGCAGCACCGATCCCGCTACAAAGCGCAAGCTGACCGATTGGCCGACGCGCGTCGTTGATCGCTTCGAGGACGTGCACCAGTGGTACCGCTACGCGAAGCCCGGGGGCTGGAACGATCTCGACTCGCTTGAACTGGGCAACGGCGACAACGACGGTATCACCCCCACGGAGCGCCAGTCGATGTTCATTCTCTGGGCCATTTCCTGCGCGCCGCTGTATCTCGGCGCCGACCTCACGCAAATGGACCCCGGCGACTTGAAACTCATCTCCAACCGCGACATCATCGCCATCGACCAGCGCGGCATCGCGGCCACTCCGCTCGACATCCAAAGCCTGCGCAAGAATCCCGGGCAGGCATGGATCAACCTTTATCCCGATGGCTCCGCGATCCTCTCGCTCTTCAACCTCGGACCGGATCCCGCAACCATCAAGTTCGATTGGCGCGAAATCGACGCCTTGCGCGACACGCACTACGCAGCCCGCCCGCCCAGGCTGACCGATTTGATCAGCAAGGAGGAAATCGCGCCGACGGCTGATGGCATCAACCTTACGCTCGAGTCCCACGGCTCGCGCATTTTCCGCCTGACGCCGGCGAAATAACCGCCATTCACCGCTTACGGCTTGCTTCCCGCCGGCGTCAGCTCATAGCGTCCTCCCCGCACCGTCTGCAGAACGATCAAACCTGAATCCGGCCTCAATTCTCCGCCGCGGCCCGCCAAGCGAACGGCTTGTTCGCCCCACGGGCTCGCGATCGTCAGCGGTCCGCCCACCTCGCTCGTGATGCTGATAAATGCGATGGCGCCGTTGCGCTGCTCGCTGGAAACCAGAAATGCGCCCTTCGCCAACAGCCGCGTAAAGGCCGCATCTTTGTCCGTCGGCCAATCGGGAAAGACGCGCAACACGCCGCCCTCATGTTGCAAAAGCATGGAATCGACGGCCTCGATGCTGCCCGCTGTTTCAATGCCTCCGCCGCCCTGAAAATCGGTTAGATTGCTCGGCCGCCAGTGATACAGAATTGCGGCCTTGAACTTCGTAATCAAACCTTCGGCAGGCCAGCCGATGCGCGCTGCAACGGGAAATATCTTGCAGAAGCCATTATTGCTGTTGCCGCCCGGCGTCACGCCCCACGAGTTCATCTCTTCCATGGAATTGCGCGCGATTTCCAGCTCGGCCGCATCGCCTCCAATCGCAAGGTTTTCTCCGGGAAACACCAACCCCTCGAGATTGATCGGCTGGTCGCCCGGCGCGAGCAACCGCGGATTCCGGGCTCCCGGTCTGAGCTTCTCGGCCATGTAGTAGACGGTCTTTCCGTTGTAATCGCCCTTCGGGTACGGGCTCAACTCATCGGAGAATCTCTGCCACACCGGCCGCATGGCTCGATCGATGTTCAAAGCTTCGCTGTCTGCAATCAGCTCGCTTTCCACGCGATGCGCAAAGCCGAGATCGAGATTGGGATTTACGTCGTCGCCGCCTTCGTGCGCCGAGGTGTGCTCGAAACTCCAGCGCCCGTCGCCTTCGCGCGTCGCATAGTCACGCCAGAACGCGTCGAGCTCCCGCATCGCTGGATAAAGCTTGTTGCGCAGAAATGCCTTGTCCTGCGTGTAATCGTAATAGTCGAAGACCGGCAGAAAGCTGAACGTCGCATTCGATTTTTGGTCGGCAGGCAGCCGCTCAAGGTCCTTTACCAGCGCGACAGAAACCGGCGCGGGCGGCTTGGCAATCACCGTGAAGGGCGAAAAGGTCCGCTGATAGGCCATGCCCTGGTACCCGGCCTCGGCAGTGCGATTCTTCTGCCATGGAACCTGCGCCAGCACCATGCGGTTATACGGCTCCGCAAGGTCCGCGTGGTTGCTGGAGAAGACGCCGTAATATGGCGCTTCCTCGTTGTAGTTCATAAAATAGCGGCCGCCCCAGCCGGCGTTGTCGGTGGTGATAAAGTTGCCCCACAGGGAGGGCGCCGGTTTCCCCGGCCGGCTTGACGACCCAAGCAGATAAAGCGATCCGTAGTAGTAGTCCTCAAGCACCGAGTCGTGCAGATCCACAAACGACCGCAGCCAGAAGTTTTTCCACCAGTTCAAATGCGCCGCTTCGAGCACGCTCACGCCCGCCGCCGCGATCCGCCCCGCGTGCGCCACGGCCTTGCGCGCCAGCTCCGTCATCGACGGTCCGTTCAACCCGATCCGCGCATCGCTCTCGAACACCGTCACGATTACGACTGGCTCCTTGTCCTTCAGCGTGAATGTGCCGGTCACGCTGCTGCCGGCTTGCGCGATATTGGTCATCGCCGCCCCGAGCAAATGCACGGCAATCGCGCCGCGCGCTTTGTAATCGTTCGCACCCTCCAGGTTGTTTTCGCGGCTTGCCCACAGCACGCCATTCTCGCCGCCCGCTGCGGCCGGCACCGTCATGTGCGGTGCCGCATCCGGTGCCGGCATGGCCAGATGCACGGCAATCGGCATCGACCTGTCCATCGGGTCGCCGCCTGTCCCCTCCGTCCAAATCTCGGTCACGAATACGTTCTCGCTGTCCGCAACCCACGAGCGCATGTGCACCGGCCGCCCATCCATCCGCACCGTCGTGGTCACCTCCGCATGCAGGATGTCCTGGTCCATGCGATAGCTCGAAATCCCTCCGGCCTCGGGAAAGTTCGCCTGCGTCGCTGTCGCCGGCGACGAAATCGTCAGCCATCCAAACGAAAGAATCGAAACCTCCGGCGCTTTGTGGCCGTCGTTCCAGTGCGTCCCCCAAAAGTCGCTCTTGCCGAAACGAAAGGTCTGTTGCGACGTGTCGCTGTCTCCCGCCACGACACCCACGTCGCCGTTGCCCATCAGCGCGCCGGCGGTGAACTTGGGCGTCACCAGGTTGTCCGGCGGCGCAGAGCTTACGCCGTGAATGCGACCCACGATCCTCTGCACCATTGCCCAATCACCGGAATTGGTGCTCTGCGCGCCGCAGCGGCTCGCAAAACAGGCCAGGCTCAACGCGAAAAACAACGCAGCTAAAACAACCAAACAATTTTTCATCATGCCCTTCCTGCGGTTTCGTCGTGGCCCTGGCTCCAGACTGAGCATCGATCCCAGGCTGCCGCAATCCGGCCGCACCATCCCGCAGGCCCCTCCCTACGCTGGAAGTTCCACGCTCACCGTTCCTCCGGCGCCAACCGTTACGCGTACCCACGAAACCGTCCGCCCCGCATCGTCCGATTGCGCCGTCGCCTTCACCTCGCGCCCGTTCACCATCAGCGTTGCATGCGGTCCATCGAACGTGGCGCGCCAGATGAGCGCCGGCCCGCGCTGATTGGTGAATGTGGTCTTGCCGGGGCCGTCGTGGCGGATCGTTACCTCGCAGGCACGGATGGGCAAATTGCGGATCTCCGCCCATGCAATGCCCGATCCCAACCCGGACAAAGTCCGTACAGTGACTTCGACCCAGTTGCCTGCCTCCGCAGAAAGCAAGGGTGAACTGTATTCGAGCCGCAGGCCCATGGCGTTGGTCACGAGGTCGCCCACGCGCGTATAGGAAACTTCGGGATACTCGAGCCGTGCATGGCTCAGATCGAGCAGGCGCGTCATTGCGGCGTCGCGATCTTCTGCTCCGCCATACCCGTCTGCGTCCGAGGTCACATCCGTTCGCCAATCCAATCGCGGCCTCGAGTCGCTTTGGCGCTCGCCGCAGCCCAGCATCTGGTGATTCTCGTCCTCCCGCGCATAGAAACACTGGCCGGTGTTGTTCCACCATGCCGACTTCATCAGGCTCTCAACCTCGGCGGCCTTTTTCAGATACTCTTCCGCCAATTGCGCGTTCTGCCGCGCCTGCTGAATGTGCGCATAGGCAAGATATGCGGCCCGCTGCGTCGCCACCACGTCGAAGCCGATCACATACGTGTGGTCGCCCTCGTTGTATCCGGGAATGCCGCGATTGGGGGGGAATTTCTTTTTGGGATCGAAGATGCCCCTCGCATTCAGCAGTCGTGGCCGCGTCATGATGTGATCGAGGTCCAGGCCCCAGCGTTCCACGTAATCGTTGACCGTCCGGTCGTAGAAATTCAGGAATACAGGGTCTTCAATGTAGGCCAGATCGCCGCTCCAAACGTACATCCTGAAGCAGCAGTCGAGCAGATCGAAATTCGATGGCAGGTTGTACCAGAACGATGCGTCGTTTTCGTAATCCACCGGCGCCGGACGGTTGTAGCGGTCAATCTCCCAGTAGCTGCACCAATCCTTTGCCTCGGAGATGTTTCCGACGAATCGCCGCAGCATGTTCAGGTTGAAGCGCGCCAGTCCCAGCGCCTGCGCGCCCAGCGCCTGGTGACAGGTGTCGCGGATGCAGAAACCTTCGCGGCCTGGCTCCACGGCTTCATACCACGGTCCCACGCGGTCGCCGTCGTCAAAGGCGTACGCCATGGCCTGGTTGCGCGCCCAATGAAACACCTCCACCAGCTTTGCGCTCGATGAATCCATTTCGAGCTTCGACTGCAATTGGCCCGCGCTGGGATTCACCTTGCTGAGTCCAGTGATCAGCTGCGCCATGGCAGGATTGCATTTCGCGCCCAGCAGCCCCAGCGTCGGCAGCATCCGGCATACATCGCGGCGAGTCACGAGGTTCATCGCGTCATCCTTCCCAAGCGCATTGCGTTCTTATGCGACGCTGTTCAATTCGTCGTTGATCGGGTCGAGCTCAATGCTCACATCCTTGTACTCATCGAACAGCCCCACATTATGCATCTGCCACGCGATGGGCCCCACCTTGCCCGCCGTCGCGTCCTTGAAGTCCAGAACCTCGACCGCTTTGCTTCCCGGTGGCTGCGCCACGGCCATGCGCGCCGTTCCTTTGGTTGCGTCGGCCAGAATCTCCACGCGGCTCCACTCGTGAACATCGAACTTTGTCTTTGCCACGGTAGTGAATTCCGGTCCGCCGGCATTGTTCATCCCTGGCCGGTAGTCCCAGTGGCCGCCGTTGGGAACTTGAAACTGGATGCCGCCCAGCGCGTCGAGAGGCTTTTCGTCGCCTTGCGGCCGCGTGCAGAAGATCAGCACGCACGCCTGATGGTCGGGGTTGCCCGAAACGTGGCGCATGGTAAACATCAAACGAAAGCGGCTGAAATCCTTTTCTATGTAAATCACGCCGCGCCCTGTGCCCTTGCTCGCCATTGCCCCGTCGCGCACTTCCCAACCTGTTAGACCGGACGGCGCAATCTCCGCCGGGTAGGCGTCTTCGATCAGCAGTTTGTTGAGCCGCGCCAGTTGTTGGCCTTGCGGATTCTCCTTGACCAGTTTGCGCGTCTCCGGCCGAAGCGCGATTCCCTTCCCGAAACGCGTTTTGTCGTAGTTCGATGGCCCCGCCATGATCTGATTCAGGTTCTTCACAAGCGCAGAAAGCGTAGCTTTTGCGCCGGGATCGGAAGCAGCATAGGTGCTCAGGCTGGCCCTCACTGCCTCATCCAGTTGCCCACGCAGAAAAACGCTGACCTCATCGGCGCCGTTGGCCAGTTGATTCACGAACCCAGCCTGGTTGCTGATCTGGCTTGCGGAGAGCGACGTGGCGTCGTTCTCAATTTGCAGCCATCCCTTGAGTGTCTTTCCGTCAAAGAGTTGCATCCTCCTCCCCTCGACGGATCTTGCGTAAACGTTCGACGCCATCGCGCAGCCGGCAGCAGTCATTACGGCCAGCCGCGCAAATCTTCTCCGGCTCATGGGGTCGCGCGTGTTCTGTGTCACAAAGCCTCCTCGACAATCGGTCTCTTGCAACGGTGCGAAGCACTTTTGCTTGACTATCGCTCAAATTTGCCCGTCAATTGAATACGAATACATCTTATGGGCTGGTTTCTTCAAGAAGAATCACGACCCGTGGAGGGAATTGCCCAGCATTACAGCCGGTTAGCTCTTTCGTTTCAAGGCTGCACGCTTAACCCCTCCCTTCCATTGGCTATCCGGATCGTCCCGGGTATCTCAATCCGCCAGATGCTACCATTCACGTCCTCGCCCGGATGGAGCAGGATGCGATCCATGCCCTGGAGGCGCTCGCAGACGAAATTGACGCCCCGGCCGTGCCCCTTCCCAACCTTCCACCAGCCCCAGGTCTGGCCACTGGCCCTCTGGAACCGGAAGCTGTAGGCCAAACGCTTGCCGCTCTTATGCCGGAACAGGCCATCGTAAGCGACGAGGGCATCACCTTCGGCCGGCGGTTCTATTCGATTACGCGATCCTGCCCGCCCCATGACTGGCTGCAGAATATGGGATCGTCAATCGGCATTGGCATGCCGATGGCAACCGGCGCCGCCTTGGGCGCACCAGGGCGGCGCGTCATTTCCCTGCAGGCCGACGGTGCAGCCATGTATACCTTGCAGGCGCTCTGGACGCAGGCACATGAGCGCCTGGATGTGACCACAATCATCTTTGCCAATCGCAAGTACGCAATCCTGCTACAAGAGTCTGCCAACGTTGGCGCCAGATTTGGCGAAGCAGCGAGAGCTTTGACCGATCTGAGCAACCCCGATTTGGATTGGGTCAAAATCGCAAGCGGGATGGGCGTCGAGGCTGCATCCGCGCACAATTGCGAACAATTTGCTAACCTTCTCCGCTATTCCTTCCGTCAAAATAGCCCATTCTTGATTGAACTCCCGGTTTAGCGATTAAATGCATCATCCTGTGTCTGGGGTTAAATCCAAAGCAATGACTAAATCCGTTGCCGGGCGATGCGAGTCTATCGACTGAAAAGTCGCTTGACCCGTGGGAAACGACGCAATCTCACCGGGACAATGTTCATACCTAGGGTGGCCTTCGTTTCTCTCGCTTTCTTTTCTGCGCAGGAGAGCTCTTATGATCGCCGGTTCCCCCCAGGGTATTGCCTGCCTCGGGCCGTCGAGCCCCTGAAGGCGCTCATAGCTTATTCGCCGAACCCCCACTGTTGGCCTCTATGCCCGCGTCTCGACTGAGGAAAGCTAGTATCCTGAGTCATAAATAGCTTGCATATAAAGCCAAGGTGTGGACCTATCGGCTACTTCAAATCCACACGGCTGGGCCTCTCGACAACCGTGGACGCCCAGAGGAAACCGCCGACTGCTTCTTTGGCATTGATTGTCCGTTTGCAGCCTACATAGTCGGCGTAGCTGGCTTGCACGAATACGCCGTCGCATGCGCTCAGAATGTCGACGAGGCCGTCATTATTGATCCGCGCGTTTCGTGTAATGGCGTGGTAGCCGGCGGCAACAACCGGCGCGACGGTCAAATCTTCACCTCCCCATGTGCCTAATCCAGCGATATCCGGGAACACCAGTGTGTCCAGCGCGTCGTGTCCCATGATGCGAACGGAACCGATGGCATGTTCGCCGGGCGGATACGCGTTCGGGTCGACGTTCTCAGGAAGAAGCGGACCGAGATTCGAGTTGATCGCCCTGGCGAGCCAATTGAAGCCTTCCTGTGTGTGACCCGAGCGCGCCAGGGCCATTCCAACGTAAGAAAAGATTCTGGGCCATGCCGGACCACGCCAATATCCGCCCCAGTGAGGGGTGTCAAACGCCAGGGTCGGCAGGAGCGGTCCATTGAATTTGGCGGGATCGTCGAGACGCCGCATCATCGCGGCTGCCGCGATCAGATCGCCGTACCATCCGGGCGGAACTTAGGCGGTACAGGTTTCTCCCGGCCTGACGAGGACCTCGCAGTACGATTCCTCTGTACTTCCGGCGCGAGTCCTGGTCCGCGCCCAGATCTTCTTGCTGTTGACCAGAATTGTGGCAGTCTTTCCAGGAAAACCCGCGTGCCAGCTCGTTTCGGGTTCCAACTCATTGATGAATGTCGATGCCATGAGCGCCTCATGCCGGACTGAAATCGTGTTTGGACCGACAGGTGCGTGATGGAGAGCGGCCCAGCTTGTATTACCGGTGAGCTGCGGGAAGGTCTCGATCGATCCTCGGTGCGGAGACGGACGGATTCCCATCAGTCCTGATCCAAGATTGCCAATCGTGGTGTCAAAGTTGGCGGCGGCTAGAGCTGGCTTTGGTCCACCTTTTCCAGATGAGTGTCCTCTACATTGCGCGAGGCCGATACCCGAAAGTCCTGCACGTCGTTGAGTGAGAACACCGGAACACCGGAGACCTTTGCCGTCTTGATGCGGAAAAATTCCGCATCATCGACATGCTCCAACACGAACACGGGCCGGGCGTCAGGCTGCAATGAGACAATCTCAACGTTCGTGAACTCAATGTTCTTCACGTGGCGCACATAGAAGCCGCTCGCCGGTATGTCGCCAAAGTTCCTGGGCTCAGGATAACCGTCTTCCATCTCCGGCACCTGGCGCTGTGCCATCTCCTTTGTGCCGCCGCCGGAATGATCCATATACAGCTCGTTGATCTTTACGTCCTCGATCGGGTGGTCCTGTAAGCCGCTGATAAGCCCAGCTCCTCCGAGCTGAGATGCCGAGTTGTGGCTCACTACATTGCTGATGATGATGCGCTTCAGCGTTCCCACCGGGACGCCCGCGGGCCCGCGCATCCGCCGTCCCAGTCGGAGAAAGATGGGAGTGTTGGTACAGTCGCGCATGGTGACACCTGTGAAGGTAATGTCCTCCAGCAGAGCTCCGTCGACGCTCTCGAGGGCAAATCCACGGCAGCCATCGAAGACGCAATTCGAAATGGTGATGTTCTTGAAGCCGCCGTTCGACTCCGTGCCGCATTTGATGCGCCCCGTCGGGCTGGTCATTTTGCTGCCCTCCGGCCATGGCTTCCAGGTTCCGTCCAGCATCGTGCCCACCTGGTAGCCGGTGACGTAGCAGTTCGTAATCGTCACATTCTCTGTAGCCCGCGCATAGCCGAGCGCAAATGAGCTCTTGGGGCAGATGCCGTCGTCATATGGCGAGTTGACACTGCAGTTGGAGACGCGCACGTTGCGGCAGCAGTCGATATCCATGCCGTCGCGATCGGTATCGATTTTAAGGTTATCGATGGTGAGATTGTCGACACCCGTGGCAAGAATCCCGAACCATCCTCCTTTGAGGATGGAGAAGTCGCGCAGGATCACGTTGCGGCAATTCTTCAGTGCGATCGATTTGTTGCCTACGCCCGGATTCTGCGAAGGCTTCTCGCTGCGGGTAAGGCCCTTGCCCCAAATCAGCCCGGGCCCCAAGATGCCGATGTTTTCAATCCCATCGCCCCAGATCAGGCTGTTGTGCCAGTGGTTGTGGCCGTAGTCCTGATATGCTTCCCAGGCAGTCTTGGGCTCGGCTGGATCGTACCCGCCGGAAGTGGTGCCGCCCTCCGGGACTTCCCCCGCAAGAATGGTTGCGTTCTGGTCCAGATAAAGGAGCACGTTGCTTTTCAACCGAATGGAGTAGCACTTGTAAGTCCCCGACGGAATAAGAACTGTTCCTCCACCGCTGGTGTCGGCCGCTTCAATGGCTCGATTAATTGCAGGTGTATCGATGGTGTTGCCGTCCCCTTTGGCGCCGAATTGCCGAACATCGAAGACGATGTTTGTCCCCGCTCCCGGAAGCGGCGCAGCCGGGCTCTGCGCTCCCAGCGACAGCGCACTGCCCGCAGCAGCGCCTGTTGCGCCGCCAGCTGCTAATTTCAAGAACTCCCTGCGGAAGATGCTCATTTGAACTTCGTCTCCTGTTGATCTCAGTGCTTCACTTCCGACGTCCTGCTCCGGCTCCAGGCGTCTCCACCGTCACGCTATCACCCGCGCCCACGGGCAGGCGCACCCAGCTCACTGCGCGGTTCAGCGTCAGTTCGCCCGACGCGGCCTTCATCGGTTTGCCGTTCACCAACAGCGTCTCATAGGTTCCAGCAAACATCGGTTTCCAGATCAGCGAAGGCCCGCTCTCGTTGGTCAAAGTGGTCTTGTGCGTTCCCTCCTGCCGCACGGCAACCATGTTCGTGCGGATGGGTAAACCGCGCATCTCGGCCCAGCTCGTTCGCGATGTCAGCCCCGGAAAGGTGGTGACCACGATCTCCGTATAGCCGCCGTTACTCCATGCTTCGAGCGGTGACGGCGTTTCCAGATTGATTCCCATCAGCCCGGTCACCATGGCGCCGATCACCGAGTAGGAAACCTCGGGATACTCCTGCCGTGAACGTCCGGAGCCCGTCAGGTCCATGATCTCCCGGTAGGCTACGTCGGGCTTGCCGTAGCGATAGAGCACTTCGGGATAATGCGATTCGCCTTCCACCTGGCTCGAGGGGTTCAGCTTGATGGTTTCGAGCAAACTTTCGAGCGCGCCCTCAAGTTTCGGCCCGTCGTCGGCCGCGCCGCGATAAAGCAGCTCCACGTTGTTGGCGTGCGTCGCCGTCTGCGGATCGGCCGGCTGCAGTTGATAGTTCTTGTCGAGCAGAGAATAGAATCGCCCGGCCTTGGCGTCCCACCACGCTGAGTTGATGAAGCCCTTGAGCGCCTCGGCCTTCTTTTCGTAGGCAGCGGCCCGGTTCGCGTCGCCGCGGTAAGCCTCTATATAGGAGTAGTCTTCGAGGGCCTGGTATTCGGTGGCCAGAAGATCCACGCCCACGATGTAGTCACGCGGCCCCTCGCGGTAGCCGGGAATGCCGCGCGCTGTTTGCATGTTGTCATGGGGATCGAAGGCGCCATGAATGTTGAGCCAGCGCTTGCGCTGCATCACATCGTCGGGCGCGAGTTGCCAGCGCTCGACGTAATCATCCACTGTGCGCTTGTAGTAGTCCAAAAACACGGGGTCGTTCACGTAGCTCAGGTCGCCCGTCCACAAGAACATGCGGTAGGCGGCGTCAAGCACGTCGAAGTTAGCGGGCAGGTCGTACCAGAATTCGTCGTCATTTTTGTAATCCACGCGCGCAGGCCGGCCCCACCGATCGATTCCCCAATAGCTGCACCAGTCCTTGGCGTCGGAGACGTTCACGGCAAAATGGAGGAGCATATTGTGCGTGTATGCGGCGAGCCCCAGCGCCTGCGCCCCCATGCTTTGGTGCGAAGTGTCGCGCATGGAAAACCGCGTGCGGCCAGGCAGCCCGGTCTCGTACCACAGCCCTACTGGGTCACTGCCGCCCTGCACGTAATCCATCGCCTGGCGCTTGGCCCAGTCGAAGGCCTGGGCCAATTGCGGGTCAGACGAGGTGAAGGTAAGCTTCGACTCCGGCTTCGGCGCCGCGCAGGGGCAGTTGCCCTGCGTGCATGCCGCTGGAACCGACATGGCAACGATCAAGAAAGCAGCAAGGCTCAAAAACCTAAATCGAAATCGTTCCCACATCGGCCCAAGCTCCTTTTCCAATCTGGCGGAATGATAACCGCCTTGGCAACGGATTCTCGAATCTGCGCATTCCAGCGCCTTACGCAAAGTGGCTCCATGCCTTTCCAGCAGCTTCGTCGAGCGCATCCGCGGAGATGACGCAGATGTTCGCATCGCCGGTTTGAACCGGGCGCCCACGAACACCGCCTGCGCGATTGATCTCGACTTGTGCATCTTTGTAGACACGTGCCAACCGTGCACTGTTGTCCGGATCGTGGCTTGGCGCGCTGTTACCTCCCAGGGGAAGCAGGATATGCTTGCTCGCGTGGTAATCGAGCGCCAGCGGATCGTGGCCAGCGAGCAGAATATTCTGGCGGCTGGTAATACTGGACGGGTAGCCGATGCAGCCGCTGACGTACTGTCCGGCGGTTGTCATTGAGCCATGACTGACCCAGATGCAGTCGAGAATGTTCAGATCCGGTGCGCGCACTTCGGTCCACATGCGCGCGCACTGCGAGCCGAGATCCTGGTAGTGGCGTTTCGCCGAAGTACCATCAGACATGGAGAGCGTGCCATACACGATCTTGAGGGCGCCGGTCATGCCGATATCGCCACTGTGATCTTTGAGCACCGGGCAATGAATCAGCTTGAGGTTCTGCACATAGCCCGAGCCGGTCAAAAGCCCCTCCCTGAGCTCGATACGGTTACCCAGCGCCGTGGTAAAGCAGGGATATGAAATGCAAGGTGTGCCCCGCTGGCCGATGCGGCGATAGCCGTTGGTCTTGTGATCGTCCGCTGCGATCCACACGTTGGCGAATGGATCCATGAGGAATGCGCTCACAGGCTTGCCGGCGAAAACGGTGTTGACCAGGTAGTCGATCGTCGTGACATCCTGTTGCTCGGCGTTGACGACCACTTGCCCGTTCAGTTCGGGAAAGGGACGGTATTCAGACTTATCGGAGTCGCTGTGGACCCCGTCGAAAGCAGCCGGACGCCCCTGGCCATTTTCGAAAATCACGACTTCACCCTTAAATCCGTCAGGATGGCCGAGGATGCGATGAATCAACCCGCGCAGCAGGTCGGTGTTGGTGCAGCCGCGGCATTTCCATTGTGCGTTGACCTTGAGGACAACAACGTCATCCTTTGCGATCAGGCCCGAGGGACCGCACAAGGCGTCCTGGCGGTCAGACGCGTAGAACTTCGTTCCGTTGACTGAGAGCAGATAAAGCAACGCATCCACGCCGACGTGCCGTAACTGGCCGTCGTGAATCGGGCATCCGTTGACGCGAAAAACTTGCGATCGGTCGCCCGGAATTTCGGCGGAAACGCCGGCCGTGTCAAGCGCGCCGAGGAGCGGAAGCGCTACAGCGCCGGTCATCGTAGTCTGAAGGAATTTGCGCCGGGAGGTTTTCGATACTTCAGTCATACATTCCAACGCCTTCTTTGAATCCGACCACGGTCGAGAGTACATACTCTCCGAAAATTCGGATTGAAAGCTGTGGCCGGCCGGAGAAACGCCCCCGGCCGGCCGGGTTGATGATCGTCAGAGACTGCCAGGTGATCAACATCAGAAGTTGATTCGTCCGGCAATTTGCATCACGCGCCCGAAGTTGCCCGCGCTGACGCCCGTGGTGTTGCTGAGTTCCCCAAACGAAGCGTTTGTCTGCGTGGTAGTGCCGTTAATCATGAGCGGACCGTTGTATGTCTGGATAGTTTGCCCGCCAGTAAATGCGCTGAACTTTGCTGCGGTGTTGACTGCGTTGAACTCGGGGCTGTTGAAGGTGTTGTAGGTTTCAACCCGCAATTGGAATGTGACGTTCTCGTGAATGGTGAAGTTCTTGAAGAGCGCCGTGTCGAAGTTCAGGACGCCCGGCGGGTAGATGATCGTGGACTCGTTGCCGGTGTAACCATTCGTGTAGATCTGCTGTCCTGTTGTACAGGTAGCATTGGTGCACTCGTAGCCGCCCGTGGTCGGCCGCGCCACCGTGTTGTTGATGTTGAACCACTGGGGCACGGCTGCATTGGGCTTATTATGTGGGCCGCCAACATTGGGATTGCCGGTCACCAGGATACGCGCACCGTCGCCGCCTCCGGTGGTATTCACGGGGTCCGCGGTGGTGTAACTCAACGTTGTTGGCAGACGGTCGAGATAAGTCACGATCCCGGAGATCTGCCACCCGTCTAGAACAGGCTTAGTGACAAAGTTGCTCCAAGACTTCGGGATACTGGGAACCGCCCAGACGTAGTTAGCGGCCAGATTTTGCTGAGGAGTCTCAGTGGTAGGGCCGTAGTTCCAACTGCGGATCGGCTGATAGGTAGCCACGCTGCTGTCGTACTCATCAGCAAAATCCATGGACTTGGACCAGGTGTACGCAAGATCGAACTCCAGGCCCTTGTTGAACCGGTGATTGACCGAGACCTGCAACGAGTTGTAGTTGGAGTCGTAACCCGTGGTCCGGTAGGTGATGGTGCTGAAACCGGGGACCGGCCGGAAGAAGTTATCCGGAAGCGAGGACCACCCGCCACTCCCGGTGGTGGGCGCGACGGTACACGAAGCCTTGGTGCAGTATTGGTTCTGGGGCAGGAATTCCGCGCCGTAGGGAACTTCGTTGATATTGGTCTCGCCGGTCATGTGGCGCGCCACGTTACCCACATAACCGATCGTGAAGACGGTGCCGAAGCCGATCTCCCGCTGCACCTGGAGGCCGACATCGTAGATTCTGACCATGTTCGCGTGCTGCTGGAAAGCGGCGCCCATGCTCGTCGGCCCGACCAGGCTCCCCTGAGAGAGAAAGCTGCCGCTGCAGTTGGTGCCGATGCCTGTGAGGCAGCCGTAGTACTGCGTGGGGTTGAACTCCACAGGCGCGTTGTGTGTCATGTCGCCGGACTGCCCTCCGACCGTTGGTGGGTACATGAAGACAGCACCGTGGCCGCGAATGGAGGTCTTTCCCTTGCCCCAGGGATCGTAGGCGAAACCAACGCGCGGAACTGCCTGGAAGCCGGAGCCGCTCACCAGGCCGGCGGGATAGCCTGCGTGGTTGCTCGTACTGATCAGGCCTAACGCCGTGTTGCCCGTTCCGAGTGCCCCTGTGTATGTACTTGGCACCCAGAGCCCGGCATACGACACCGGCTCCACTGCGCTCGTGGTGGGATCAATGGCCACTTGCTTCCCACCGCTGTACCCGTATTGATAAAGCTTGGGGGGCGCCAGCGCGCTCGAACCGGTGGTCTGACTGGCATAGAGGCCGGGAACGTAGTTGCCGCCGACTTCGAGGCTGTTCGCAAGCGCCTCAGCGAACCGTACTCCGTAATCGAGCGTGAGCTTGGAGTTCACCCGCCACTGATCCTGCACGAACCACTCGGGATCAAAAAAGGTCGGATTATAATCGTGGCGGCCGGCAGTCAACTGGCCGCTGGAGTTCGGCTGTCCGACCGGCTCGTTGTAGGTGTCGAAGTAGCCTGTCATCGCGTTGGCATATGCGTATGTGGTGTCGTTCGGGTTGTTGGCATCGCTCGAGAAGCTGAAGGTGCCCTCCGGCGTGCCCGTCGATCCATGCGCCTGCAGGTAGTGGCCTGTCAGATACTGGAACCCGAACATCAGGGTATGCGGGCCGATGATCTTGGTGAGGTTGTCGTTGGCCTCCCACACCGAAGCGCGATCATACATGGGGAAGCGCGAATCCCAGCCGTAGGATGGATTGTCGGTTGCGTTGCTGCCTCCAAAGCTGACCCCCGGCAAAAGGCTCAGACCATCGTAGACATTGGCTGGGTCAAGCTGGGGCAGGCTATAGCCGCTAGAGCTCTTGGTGGCCAGGGCCAGTTGCGACGCGGTATAGAGCTGGTTCTCGGCGAACTCCGAGAAACCCGCGACGAACTCGTTCATGAACGTGGGGCTGAAGGCGTAGGTGACGTCGTAGGCGTAGTTGTACCGCGGCGTCTGGTAGTTTACCTTCATCAGCCACTTCAGGTTGTTGGCCGCAGAATTGTAGGCGTTATTGCTGTTCTGCGTGAAGAGCAACCGGCCGTACATGCGCAGCTTTTCCGTGGGATTGAAATCGATGCGCGCGATCTGCTGGCCGATCGGATTATCGGCGGTGGAATTGAAGATGTAGTTGTAGTTGCCCTTGGTGATGGAAGTATTGTTGATAGCCGTCCACCCCGGCGCCGTGGTGGCGGTCTGGTAGAGCAGGTTGACGAAATACTTGGAATTCGGGTCAATGTAGGCCGGATTAATCACGTCGAGCTGGCCATTGTAGTCCCAGCATCCGGTATAAGTGCCGCCGGTCGTGCCGGTGGACGAACAGGAGCTTGCAGGCTGTCCGGGCATTCTGATGTTGATGTATTGACTGGTAGGGCTGGGATTGACGATACCCTGCTCCGGAGTTTGCGAGAAATTGCCCTGCGTCTGGAGCTGGGTCGGGATATTAAAGTCCTGGGTGACCGGGGACTGGATCGGCCAATACTCCTGCGAATAGAAAAAGAAGAGCTTGTTTCTCTGCGTATTGAAGTGATGCGGCCAGAAGATGGGCCCGCCGATGTTACCGCCGCCGACGTTGTAACGGTAGCGGCCGCGGGGTGTACCGTTGTAGTTGTTGAACCAGCTGTTGGCGTTATAGTCTTCGTTGCGGTTGTAGTAGTACGCAGAGCCGTGAAACTGGTTGGTGCCGTTCTTGGTGACCACCTGGATTTGGACGCCGGCCGAATCCTGGCCGTACTGCGCCTGGTAGCCCGAGGTCTCCACCTTGACTTCCTTAACCGCGTCCATATTGGGCGAGGTGTCGACGCCCTGGCCGGGGCGCGGCGACCCGCTCATGCCGTCAATGTCGGTGGAGTTGTAAATGTTGCGGATGCCGTTGACATAAGGCGTAGTCGATGAGCCCGACGACGCCGCTCCCTCGCCCACGTTGGCAACGCCGGGAATGGTCCGCGTCAGGGCCATCCAGTCGCGGCCGGCGGCCAGCTCGTTATCGATCTGGGTAACGTCGATATCGCCCGAGATCTCGGCGCTGGTGGTCTGCACCGGCGTGGTCTCGGCGGTAACAGTGACGGATTGCGAGACCGAACCCACCTGAAGGGCAAACGTTCCTGCCGACAGACGCTCGCTGGCGGTGAGCACGAGATTGCGCTTGACGAGGGTCTTAAAACCGGTGGCCTGGACGGTGATGAAATAGGTTCCGGGCTCCACGTCGGCGAAGACAAAACTTCCGTCGCCCGAAGCCTTCGTCGTCTGCGACACGCTCGTCTCCTGGTCGGTGAGTTGAACCGACGCTCCGGAGACAACGGCGCCGGTTGTGTCAGTGACCAGTCCGGTGATGGTTCCGCTGGTAGTCTGCGCTCCCGTGTACAGAGCAACACTGAGCAGGAAAACGACTGCAACTAGCCTCATCATCAATTTCATTGCAAAACTCCTTCTGTGAAGTGATTCGTTGTCAATGGCCATGGTGCGAAGGGTTTAGGCACACTAAGGTCTCAAAACCGCAATGCAGGAACTGATGGCTATTTATGAATACGTATACAACAATACGTACTCAAATGTGGGATTTCTAACACGCCAAAGCTTTTACAGGAATATTGAAACGGTTGGCAAGTGACTCACCGTTTGGCCCAGATGTCTATCCTGTTACATGATTGAGTGTGCATGGCATGGCCCGTGGTGTAACAAGCATCTCGAAAACCTAGAGACAACTTACGCAATCTGACGTTACAGACGATGTAACGACGGTGTAACACCCGCGCAATGCGGATGGGGGCTTCTGGCACAATCCCAGGCTTCCCGGCGAGATGTGGGTTGACGGCGTCTTCGTGCAATAATTGGGTTCCTGGGCCGGGGAAGGGAATGCCACACTGATAAACAAAAAGCTGGCAAGGATGAGGATGCAGCGCCTAAGGCGAGCCGCTCGAAAACTCCACCAGTTGATCCTGCGCATCGCGAACCTCTCTCCGGACAACCGGATTAAGTCAGGCGGCATTACTTGATCGCGGCAGCCTCGATGATCCCATGGGAACAGCATCAATGACGAATAAGTGTTCTGACCATTCTGCTCGTTGATTAGTACTTGATGCGAGTTTAATCCGCATAGCCCGATAGATACGGCAACGCTCGGAATTTCCCCTGCGGGGGTTTCTTCCTGTGTGCATTTGAGAGGGGGCGTGTACATCATTCCATCGACGAGCTTCACTCCTTGAATGTTCCCGGGCGCTGGTCATCAGCGTAGAAAGTTACCGTCTGGCCATTTTTCTGAGCGTGCCAGATGTGCCCTGTGAGCAGCGGCGGCAGTTCGCGACCGTTGCGCCAGATTCGGGACGGCTGGCCCGGGGAGAAAATGGCGTCGTACCGATCCCCGCGCCACTTTTGACCGCGGATGTACACCGTTCCGAGAGAAGCATCCGGCGCGACGGTCAAATCTTCACCTCCCCAGGTGCGTAATCCAGCGATATCCGGGAACACCAGCGTGTCCAGCGCGTCGTGTCCCATGATACGAACGGAACCGATGGCATGTTCGCCGGGCGGATATGCGTACGGGTCGACGTTCTCAGGAAGAAGCGGTCCGAGATTCGAGTTGATCGCCCTGGCGAGCCAATCGAAGCCTTCCTGTGTGTGACCCGAGCGTGCGAGGGCCATTCCAACGTAAGAAAAGATTCTGGGCCAGGCCGGACCACGCCAATATCCGCCCCAGTGAGGGGTGTCAAACGCCAGAGTCGGCAGGAGCGGTCCATTGAATTTGGCTGGGTCGTTGAGACGCCGCATCATCGCGGCAATGCGCTGGGGATCCTTTTCGAAATAGAGAAGGTAATACGCATCGAGATTTTCCCCCTGCGTCCAGAGCTCTCCGGTCTTCGCGTCGAGATCCCAATAACGTTGCGTCGCTGGATCCCATAACTTTTCGCGCACGGCCTGCTTGGTGACATCGAACTCTTGTTGCCACGGCGACGGATCTTCGCCCTGAAGTCGCGCGAGCCACGCCATCTCCTGAAGGCTCCAAAGCTGAAAGACCTGCTCGTTGATGGCGCTGGTCGGGTCACCATGGAGATCAATGAAGGGAGAATCCTTATCGTCCCATCCCGTCTCGTAGGTGTGCAGCCAATCGATCAGATGATCGTGATTGACGTCGCGCACGTGCAGCAGGTTCTTCTGGTAGGCCACGAGTGCCTGCCATAGCGTACGATCTCCTGCGAGTCCGCCGAGCTTCGCACCAAGGATGCCGGTATCGCCTGTAAGCCGGACATATTCCCCGACAAGCGAAGCCTGCACGGGAACGCCCTGAGTCTTTCGCTCGGGTCCCGCGGCCTGGAAAGTGTTGTGGCCGGAAGGAAAGATCGTCCAGGCCGAGGTTCCATCCCCCTGCGCATTAACCGAGAAGCGAAACCAGTTCAGGATGGCGGCGCGAGCAACATCACTCTCGTTCGTTGCGGCCATGGCAATCGCCTCTGCAATTCCGTCGTTGCTCCACATGCCTACGAAGACATTCCAGTCAGCGATCATCAGCGGAGTTGCGGGCAGGTAAGGTACCTGGCAAGTGGTATTGCGGAGACCTCGCCAGAACCACAGCTCGCTGCGCACGAGATCTTCTGGACTAATGCTCCTTCGTTCGCCTTTGGCGCCAATCGTGAAACTGACCGGTGTGGCCGGTGCAACGAGCGACGCCGACGCGAGATAGGCATTCCAAAGGCGATGAGTTTCCTCGTCGAGAAGGTCGGGGGAACTCCGCAGCTGGGTGAGGGCAGCCGCTGCTTCCTGTTCCGTGCCGCCGAGCGTCATCACGAGGGCAGCTTCGCCGTCGGCTCGCAGGTTCCACTCGAAAGTGTTGTGCTGAATCGTTGCTGCAGGCCGCCCGTCGAGTATGAGTCGATACGGCCAGCGGTACGAACCGTAGGTGGAAGGCCGCTTTTCGCCGCCACGAATGTGTTGCAGACCGTCCGCATGCGCGGCCATCGAGACCTGAACCGGACCTGTGGTGCGAACGATTCGTAGCCGAATCACCGCCGCAGGCTTTCCGTAGACCGGGTACACAGTGAGCGAGACTTCTGGGCCCCCATTGAACGCAGCCCTATACACTGTGCGATCGGCAAAGTACGTCAGGCTTCGATTGGCGGAGCCGTCGGACAGCCTCCAGGTATGGCCGGAGCCGTCCGTGATCACCGGCGCCTCGATCGTAAGCGCGGACAACTTGTCGCTGCTATTGGTGGGCGCGGCCGCTCCGGCGACGGGAATGATCACCCGCTGCCCTCCAAATCCGGATTCCTGCAGGGCCATGAAGCCGTTCGATTGATAGATGAGGCTCTTCGGCGGAGCCGGCGCGTCGAAGCGCGTGAAGGTGGAATAGTCAAAATCATCGCCGAGATAGGCCGGGAAAGGAGACACTGCAGCGCCCGACTGCGCCGCAGCAAGACAGCAAGGAAACGGAAAGACCGCCGAGAACACGCAAACTCTCGTGATCTGTCGTAAACTCACGGGCATTGTGAATTGGTCTGGCCTCGAACGATGCAATGCAAAATCCTCCACGTGAACTCGATTAATCCAGGAAACCGGCGTGAGGTTTGTGGGCTATGAGCAATGGAACGAGAACTGTAAACGAATGTGAGATCGCACTGGCGCCCGTCAACGACTCCTCCGGAGCGTCCGCGTTGCGCTTCATGAGCGTGTCAACGAGGGCGATTGACCAATTATGGGGCTGCTGGGCCGACGTTCGAAACGTCACGCTTAATGGCGAGAAGGTAGCAAACATGAGCACCCACCGCTTGAGGCGAATGATTCGAAGATTCCTCTGTCTAATCAGATTCATCGTGAATCTCATTCAGGCCGACCGGCTCAAATTCGGCGACCTTTCTTTATTGCGCAGCTCCGGGCCCAGGCCGGACGAACGCAACTTCCCTGGCACGATGTGCTGCATCGGGAGATCATTTCACCCGTAGCAACACCACTCCATGGGGCGGCACGGTCAGAGTGTATGTGTCTTTCATTGGCCCAATATCTTTTGCCTGCCAGATATCTCGTACGGTTACGGTGCTTTGGAATCCCAGCTTTCGGAAGTCAACGACTGCAGAGAGTGGAGTCTCAAGCCGATTGAATACTCCCACAGCTTTCGAATCGTCAGCCAAGGGACGTGCCCAAATCTCAATCGGCCCTTCCGCACTGACGCGGTCGCCTTGCCGGCCCAACCTATCTTGATCAATCGCGATCACCTCGCGATTGGTCAGCAAAGCGATTGTCTCGGGCGTCATACTTGAGAGATCGTTGCCTGCCAGCAACGGCGCCGCCAGAATTGCCCAAAGGCTTATATGGGTGCGGTACTCTTCGGCGCTCATCCCGCCGTTGCCAATCTCGAGCATGTCCGGGTCGTTCCAGTGTCCGGGCCCGGCAAATCGCGCCAACCCGGCCTGCGCAAATCCGATCTCTGACATGCGCGCGTAGTGGTCACTAATGTCTCCCGTGGTGCGCCACAGGTTCCCGCCCACGTCGGGAGCCCATTTCCACACCGCATCTACGCCATACTGACACAGACTAAAGACGATCGGCCGTCCGGTGCTGCGTAGCGCATCGCGCATCCTGGCGTAAGCATCGATCATGATCTGACGAGCGGCCTCGGGAGTTGGCGCCTTCCGCATCTCGGCGCCGAGACTGCAAAGGTCATACTTGAGATAGTCGATACCCCACTTAGCGTACGTTTCCGCATCCTGTCTCTCGTGTCCCAGGCTTCCCTCAAAGCCGGCGCACGTCTTTGCCCCGGGTGACGAATAGATGCCGATCTTCAACCCCTTGCTGTGCACATAGTCGGCGAGTGCCTTCATGTCGGGAAACTTATTGTTCGGTTGAATGTAGCCAGCGGCGTCTCGCTCCCCTTCCCAGGTGTCATCAATGTTGATATAGGTGTAGCCGGCGTCGCGCATGCCGCTTACGACCATGGCATCTGCCTGCGCGCGAACCGTCTTGTCGTCGATTTTCTCGGCAAAGTGATTCCAGCTGTTCCAGCCCATCGGCGGGGTCGAGGCGACGTCTGTATCTTGCGCCCGGAGCAGGCTTGAACCAACGCTACCGAAGGCAAGGAAGAAAAAGATGGTCGCAATAAAGACCACATGTACGCAATCGTATGACTGAGCACGATGCCCGAAGTGGGTTTGCAAGCTGCAAATAGATCTGAGCGGGATGCTGATAGGGACTTTCCTGTCTCGCTGAATACTACTTCTCATATGAACACTACCTTTCATACCGTGCGGCGAATGCATCGCGACACACCTCTTAACGGATGAGTTAAGTCCTTTTGAAGTAGATCAGCTCGATGCCAGTAGCGTGTTTCGGATCGAGGTTACGCGAGTACTTGCGGCTCTCAACGCTGTCCCAGTGCTCGAAGACGCCGAGACTCGTGACAGGTTTGCCGTTCTGCCGATATTGCGTTCCCGACGGAGGATGATCGGCGAGCGCCTCTTCCATCAGGTAGTCATCAGCGTTCTCACGAACCATGATTCTGGGGTGGCCGTTTTCGTCGAGGTTGTTTATTGTCTGCGAGTAAAGTATGTCCAAACCGACGCAGTCAAGAGCGACCCCATCGAGGGAGGCCACGATGCTCGATGGCCAGTTGGGATTCTCGTAGGGCTCTGTGGGATTGTGGAACGGTGCATTGGGAAAATGCAGCGGGTAAGACATGTGTCGCCGCGCAGCGTAGAGACCGTCTAGAGCGTAAAGGATCGTCTTTGCACCGATGTTTGGTGAAGCAGACAAATCCACGATCGGCGAATACGCGTGTGATGTTCCTCCCTGATTGGTGTTGATGATGGAGTGCAACTCTGAGGGTCCCTGAATGGAGCCGAAGTGATTCTTCCCAGTCAATGTGACGCCGGTTTGTCCCTCATCGCCGCCCTCGGCCTTTGCAAATGGATAGGAATGAGCCTTCACTAAAGCGAGATTAACGATGTACGTCGCATCCATTACCTGCTGCGGAATGAATCTCGCGGTATCATAATGGTTAGCTGAGTAACTCATCCCTTCTACCCATTGCGCCGCCTCGAGGTTGTGTATAGCGCCATAAGCAGGATGCTTCTGGTTGACGGGATCGGGTCCGTCCCTTTGCACAAAATGGGCTTCCTTGTATTCTCCCCAGATTTTGTCGAGCAAGCCCGGGTAAATGTTGCGCTGAGCATCGTATACCAGGATGTCCTCCACCGGCACATGTGCGCGTTCCACTAGTTGGCGAACCATGGCCAGCGTTGCCTGCGGCGATACATTTACCAGGTTGGTGGGCACGACGGGCTTGCTGTTGTTCAGGTTCACCTTAATGGCGACGGTTTCTCCTTTCCGATACGGTCTGACGCTCAGACCTCTTGCCTGCCCGTTGTAATAGGTGAAGATGAGGTTCCATGCCATTTCGTCAGATGCCGCTCCGGTTAACTTACGCAGAGCGAGAGAAAGCATTTCGTCGACCCGCTCCTGGTCTGTGCTCGTGTCCATCCACCACTGGTCGGACACAGAATGGCGATTGCCGCTCCAATGTGCTGCCTTTGGATCGTGCGCCCAAACGACGCGGCCGGGATAAATGCCGCGCGCCTTACCTAATGGCACATTGCGCGACTTCGGAGTGTAGTTATACCGGGTGGTGCCTTCACCAGGCGCCTGCGATTCAAGCACGTTGGGCATTCCCATTAATGCGACTGTTGCGGCTGCGCTCTTGATCACATTGCGACGCGAGTATTTGGTCGTCATTTTGTCTCCTTAACCCGTTTTTGCAAATGGCAAACGCTCCTGAAAACAATTGGCGTGGATCATCCGGATACAACGCGTACCACGCGCGTTTCCCCGCGTGCGACATGAACCATGCTGTAGGTCTCAGCATTTCCTTCGCCGCGGGGAGTAATGGTCGCGAGAATCTCCTTGTCGCTGCTGAACAGGGCGCGGAACTTGCCCGGAAAGGCTGCACGCCAGATCAGATCGGGGCCATATTCGTTGGTCAGAGCAGTTTCGCCGTTCCTGACGTGCTTGACCGAGATGACGTTCCTTCCGACTGGCACATGATGGAGAGCAGCCCAGTCGGTTTCCTCGGCGAGCTGCGGGAAGGTTTCGATGGTTTGTTCTTGGGTCAGTGGGCGAATGCCCATCAAGCCGGTTCCCAGATTGCCAATAACCGTATAGGACACTTCGGGGTATTCGCGGCGCTTCAATCCGGGGTCCACCATGGCCATCAGCGCGCGATAACCCGCTCGCGACCGGCCGTACTTATAGAAGATATCGGGAAGATAGGTGCGTCCCTCGACGCCGCCAACGATGCCATGAAGCGCAGCTTCGTCCAGCTTCAGCCGCTTTTCCAATTCGTCCAGAACGGCTTCGGTCTTGAATCCTTCTTCAGTCAGACCGTAGTACAGTGGAAGCTCTAACGTGCACCGACCGTTGCTCTCTTTCAGGTCCTCGGCGAACTTTCCGTTCTCACCCAATGCCCCGAAATAGCGTTTACGCTTCGCATCCCACCAATGGTTGTTGTAAAGCGACTGCAGAAGATCGGCTTTGCGGCTGAACTGAGTGGCGGCATCTGACTCGCCCCTGGCGCCTTCGATGGCCGCATAATCGCGGAAGGCTGCGTACTGAGCGGCAATCAGGTCGGCGCCAACCAGAATCTCGTCCTGCAGGTCCTCATCGTACGTCGCAATTCCCATGTGACCGTAGCTGGGGAGATGCTCCAGCAGTCCGTGATGATCGTGATCCCACGCCTGAACATAATCGGTGACCGTGTGCCGGTAATAATTCAGAAACGTGTCGTCGAGATAATTGCTGTCGCGCGTCCACAGCCATTGCCGGTAGCAGGCATCCAGAACATCAAAGCTTGCGGGAAGGTCATACCAAAAGTCGTTATCACTGTTGTAATCGACCGATGCAGGCAGATTATCGCGCGTAATCTCCCACCATGTGCACCACTTCTTTGAGGCCGAGATGTTCGCCGCGAAGCGGCGCAACATGTTCAGGGTTCTTGGTCCGAGACCAAGGAATTGCGCGCCAGTGCTCTGGTGCGAGACGTCGCGCATGCAAAAAGCATTCCTGCCTGGCAGGGCGGCCTCATACCACGCCCCGATTGAGCCGTCATTTCTGGCGTACGCGAGCGCCTGCGTTTTAGCCCAGCGAAATCCGTCCGCAAGTGTCGTGTCGGACGATTCAAACTCAATCGCGCCTTCGTGCAGTCCTCCCTCGTATGCGTCCGGCGCAGTCACCCTGCGGAAGACCGATCGGGCATAGGCACGCCCGCCGGAGCCTGCGCTGAAATGTCCAGCGACGGTGAACGAGGCTCCGATCAGGGAGCGAAGGAACTGCCGTCTGCTGCTCGTCGTGCTTATTTTCATGCGGAAGCGGATGTCCGGCTCTGGTTGGATGAATCCAGCGGTGCGGGGCGCAGTCCGGACAACTCTACCGATTGGGGCCTATACCTCGACCTGTATAGGCCCCAATCCCTAACCGCACTGTTTCTTAAAACAGGACGCTTCAGAAGGTAAGGACCAATCCGAGCTGGCCCTGACGCGCCAGATAGTCGTTGGTGATCTTCCCAAAGTTCCCGTCCTGCACACCCGTATCCGGTGTCTGGTAGTTGACGCGGTTGAAAATGTTGAAGAATTGGGCCTGGAACTGCAAATGCATCTGCTCAATGAGCGGGATTGCCTTGGCAAAGGACATATCCCAGCTCTGGTAGCGCGGCCCGTAGCCATTCCCTTGTCCGACGCTGTCGTTGCCGAAGACGAATCCCTGCGGCTGCGCGAAGCAAGCCGTGTCGAACCACTCGGAAACGGTGTGCGGATTGTCTGCCACCGAACAAGTGTAATTGGCGCGCTGCCCGCTGTTTTGGCTCAGGAGGTCTCCCGAGCTTGCCGTTACCAGCAGCGGTGCTCCGGAACGGAAGTTGGTGACGCCGCTGATCGTCCACCCGCCGACGATGGCGTCTTCAGCTGGAGAGATGGAGTTGGCGAACTTCTGCCCGCGGCCGAACGGCAGCGTGTAGACGTAGGTAAGGATAAGGGTTTGCGGGTAGTTGGCGTGGTGCCACCCCGCCGTATCCAGGTACTGCTTCATGTCGTAGCTATCGAGTTGGTTGGAGTAGTTATCCATTAGCTTCGACCAGGTATATCCCGCAGTGAAGGTCAGGTTCGATCCCGCGCGCCGCTCAAAGACGGCTTCGCCGGCGTTGAAGTGTGACTTGGCTCCGCTGTTGCGGAAATCCACTGTGGAAATCGACCCATTGTCTGCCGCGGTCCAATTGGGGTTGCTGGGAAACGAGTAAAACGGCTCACATTGCGGAAAAGTGATGCCCAGTGCCGTGGCCGTCGGACCTTCGGTAAATGACGTCGGGTTGCACTGGTTAAGTTGCCAATCGTTATAGAGGTAGGCGCCTTTCGTGCCCACGTACGCGACATGAAGCGACATGTTCGCGCCGAGCTGACGCTCGATGCTCACGTTCCAGTTGTAGGCCTGGCTCTGGCGGAAGTTACTGGCCACGTCATAAACGCCGAAGCCTGCTGGTGAAAAGATGAATCCGCCTGGCGTGGTGCCGAGCGGCACAAGCGGCGTGTACACCGGCGTTCCGGAGGTGGAGTTGCCGGGCAGGCCGTTGGCGAGAATGAACGAACCGCAGGGCGAGTAAAGAGTGTTGAGTCCTTTTCCGGCGTAAAGGCTGGTGCAGTTCGACTGGGGCGCGGCGTTGTTTTCCTGTTCCAGTTCCGGGAAATTCCGTTCCAGCGTGCCACCGTCGGCGCCGAAGTTGCCGTTGAAGTAGCTCAAGCCGAACGCGCCGCGGATTGCCGTTTTGCCGTTGTCGGGCGTATAGGCGGCGCCAACGCGCGGAGCGAGGTCACCATAATAGGTGTTGACATTGGGGCCGCGGTTGCTGCCCGACGCGACCTGAATCTCGCCGGCATCAGGGCCCGATAAAACGAAGTTGCTCTGCAGGTTCTTGGTGTCCACAGGGTGCGTGTAGATGTCGTAGCGGAGACCAAGGTTGAGCGTGATCTTGTTGTTTAAGCGGAAATCGTCCTGCGCGAACTCTCCGACTTCGTTGGTTCGCGTGTTGGGCTTGTCGAAGAAGTGGTCGCGGTCGACACCGCTCAGGCCACCCACCAGGAAATCGGCGAGGGACGCGCCGTCGGAGCCGGTACCCGTGTAGTTGCCGCTGGCAGAGAACTGCCCACGCGGATCGTTCTGCGCATTGAAGACGCGTGCCTGGATGGGATTGATCGCAATGCCGAACTTCCAGTTATTCCGGCCTTTGACAATTGTAAATGCGTCGGTGATCTGGTAAATGTTGGAAACTCTGCCCACTGTTTGCGGTAACCAGCCCCCGTCTCCGGTGCCCTCGAACCCGTTGAGATTGACTTGAGCAATGCCGCTGGTATCGGGATAGGCAGAAATGTTACCGTTGGGAACGCCCAGAGTATTGTTCTCGTTCGGATACTGCGCGTATGCGGCAGTGAAGTCTGACGTAGAGTAGCGGCTGTAGCCAAGGCGCAACTGGTTCATCATGCTGGCCGAGAAGGTGTGATCCCAACCCAAAACGTTGTTGCTGAGCTGGTTGGTGTTTTCCGCGTCGCCGCCATTCATGAAGGGGTTCGGGCTTGTGTCGGCGCCAAAATACAACGGTTGGGTTTGGTGGCGAATGCTATACCCGAAGCGGGCGAAGAAGCGATCATTCTGCGAGAACGCCCAATCGACGCGGGCGTCTTCCTGTGGCATGGATGCATCATTTACCAGCACCTGGGTGGCATTGTTGAGCGCCCCGGAAAGGTTGGGCAACGGCCACACCGAGGGGCTCAGGAAAGCAGCCGCGATGGGGCTGATGTCCGACGCGGGGACTGTGTCGTAGGTGCCCGAAACCGTAATGGCGGAGCTGGCTGTACATGGTTGCGGATTCGCCACGCCATTTGCCTTGGCGATGTATTCGCACGCCAATGCATTGGTGATCGGACCGGCTCCACCGGAGTCGAAGCCCGAGAGGTTACCGCCGCGGGCCGCCGCCGTGGGCGAGCTCTGTAAGCTAGAGGAACCCGTGGCCAGCTTGAGCCACTGCAAATCTCCTGTAAAGAACAGCTTGTTCTTGATGATCGGGCCATCCACTTCGAAGCCAAACATGTTGTAGTGGAACGGCGGGTTGGTCTGGCTAAAGTGGTCGGGCTCGTTGAAGTCGGTGTTCCGGTTTATTTCAAAAACCTGGCCGTGAAACGCGTTGGTTCCGCTCTTGGTGGTGATGTTGGACACTTGCGCGCCGAAGGTGCCGTATTCCGCTGTGGGGTCGCTGGTTTCCAGCTTCAGTTCACCAATGAAGTCGAATGGAATCTGGAGCCCCATATATCCGTTCTCCAATTCGAAGTCGCTTACGCCATCCACCAGGTAAAGATTCGACTCGAAGGGAAAGCCGTTTGTTTCAGTGTAGGCGCCGCCGCCGCCGCCGCCAGGCGCCGTCGTCGCTGCCGTGGACGAATCTTCGCCATTGCCGGCGCCCCATGCCGTCGGCGTCGACCCGGGAGCGAGCTGCATCAGCATCTGCGGGCTTCTCCCGTTGATGGGGAGATTGTTGATTTGTGTTTGGTCGATCGTTGTGCCAAGGTCGGAAGTTGTGGTCTCAACCATCGGCGTCGTGCCGGCGACTGTAATCTGCTCGTTCACTGCCCCAGGCGAGAGAGAGAAATCGACGCGCGTCGACTGCTCCACGTCCACCTGGTTATGCTTCGAGGTTTCGGTCTTGAAGCCCTTGGCTTCGACCGTGACCGAATATTGCCCTGGCAGAAGGTTCGGAAGCGTGTAGAACCCCTGCGGGCTCGAGGTGGTTTTATTGGTAACGTCGGTACCTTCATTCGTAAGTGTTATGTTTGCGCCCGGAACGACAGCTCCGGTCGAGTCTTGAACCGTCCCGAGCAGTGTTCCAGTCACCGCCTGCGCTGGCGCGAGCTTCCCGCCCAGCGAAAGCAGAATCAGCAAACACGCTATTGCACATCCCACTGTTAATCGCAGTTGCATAATGCCTCCTAAGCGTTCCGTGTGTGGTCAGCGCGCTGCACTCAACGCGCGCCAATGTTAACGTTTCCAAGGGCGGCTGATTACCTTCGTGTCCCTTGCTACGCAACTGCGGTGTCGCAACACGTGTCAGTATGCTCTCCGAACACCGCCGCCCATACTGAAGCGAGAAGGCGCTCATTGACTAGTAACGGTGGGGTTACGGGACCCTTGAAACGTGGAGTGCGAAGCGCAGCCGTCATTGTTTTCTGGGAGTTCGATCATTACAAGACTCAGCGTTACTTGGATGTTAAAGGGCCTGTAACGTCGAATCTCCCCGCTCACGATCTGGATTCGAGGGTTTTGCAGGTTGCAGGATGCACCTTGCAATTGCATTGAGGTCCCTTACATTCACAAAACTCCCTTGAAACGCGGACATTCTCTATGGATATGACTACATTTTAAAGGCCAGCGTGGTCATAGGGCCTCGCCCGAGGCAGCCAAGCTCTCCCGCCGTTCAACCGAGCGAGTTCATGTCGATCACGAAGCGGTACTTCACATCCTGCCTGAGCAAGCGCTCGAAAGCTTCGTTAATCTTCTGGATTGGAATGATTTCCACCTCGGCTGTGATGTTGTGCTGGCCGCAGTAGTCGAGCATCTGCTGCGTCTCAGGCATGCCGCCGATGATTGATCCCGATAAGGCGGCGCGCTTGAAGATGAGGTTGCCGACGTTGAGAACGGGAGGCTTGTCCGGCAACCCGACCAGCGCCATAGTCCCTTCCTTTTTCAGCAGAGCGGTGTAGGGGTCGAGCGAATGTGGCGCCGAAACGGCGTCAAGGATGAAGTCGAAGGACTTGGTGTGGGCCTTCATCGCGTTCGCGTCCGTCGATAAAACCACCTCATTCGCGCCCAGGCGCAGCGCGTCATCGATCTTCCTTGCTGAAGTGGTAAATTGCATTACGTGCGCACCGAACGAATGCGCAAACTTGAGCGCCATATGGCCCAATCCGCCCAAGCCCACGACACCAACCTTCTTGCCGGGGCCGACATTCCAGTGGCGCAGTGGCGAATACGTGGTGATGCCCGCGCACAGCAGTGGCGCTACTCCGGCCAGATCGAGGTTCGCAGGAACTGTATGTGCGAATCGCTCGTCGGCGACGTAGTTGTCCGAATACCCGCCCTTCGTGATGGAGCCGTCGACGCGGTCAACGCTGTTATAGGCATCCGTGGGGCCCTCATCGCAATACTGCTCTTCTCCATGAAGGCACGAGGGGCATTTGCGGCATGAATCGATGATGACGCCGATAGCGGCAATTTGGCCTACCTTGAATTTCTTCACGGCGCCGCCCACTTGATTCACGCGCCCAACGATTTCGTGGCCCGGCACCATGGGGTACCGCGAACCGCCCCACTCGTTGCGCACCTGGTGCAGATCGGTGTGGCAGACGCCACAGTAAAGAATCTCAACTGCGATGTCGTTGGGTCCCGGTTCGCGGCGGCTGAAAGCGAAGGGACCAAGAGGGGACTGTGCGTTCGGTGTTCCATAGCCTTTCGATACGAGCATGATTCGATTTCCTTTCGGACGAATAATAAAACAGCAACCATTCAGCCGGAGTTTTCTTTCTTGAACTTGAAAACGGCGTCATGGTACGCATACCTCGCATATCTCCGGTATTGGAAACGTTTCTTCATCGCGGGACCCTCCTGTCGTCGGCACAGGAACGGCTGGCGTTGCATCGGAAGCTGTTTACAGCCGCAGTTGGCACGTAGCTGTAAGGTGCTCGCCATTGGCGCGTATCTGTTGTAGAATTCCTGCGATATACTAAGCCGGATCGTAGAGGCAATCAGTTGAACGAAAACAGGTGGATGCCTGGAGACCTGGCGCAAGAAAGATCAGGTTCGAGGCATTGTGTCACTGGGGGCGTTAACAAGTGAGCGCGCGAGCCGATACCACTGTGGTGGTCCCTTCCCGGGATGAATGCCAGCGTCAAGTCGAGAGAATCCTGCAATCTGCTGGATTTCACAACGCTTCGATGCTGCAGCAACTGCTGCGGTACCTCGCAAAAAAGACGTTCGATCCCATCGCCGAGGCCCTGAAGGAATATACCATCGGCGTGGAGGCGTTAAGCCGGCCCCAGGATTTTGATCCCAAGGCGGATCCCATCGTCCGCGTCCAGATTCATCGCCTTCGGCAAAAGCTAAAAGAGTACTACGACTCAGACGGACTTCACGATGCCATTGTGATTGAGATCCCGAAGGGCCAATACCTACCCGTTTTTGAATGCTCGGGCAGCGTCGAAGCACTTGCCGGAGTGAGATCCGTCTCCGCAGGCGACACTGTTTCGTTGAACGATCGGCTCTTGCAAAGCATTCCAGCTGCCGTCGAACCGCAAGTGCGCCGCGCAGGCAAGCCGGTGTCGCGAGCTGCCCTAATTGCGGTGGCTGCGGCCATCGCCTCCTTCGCCGCCGGTCTATGGATTGGAAGCAGGTGGGCTCCGCTGGGCATTGGGAGGACGAGCGCGAGCGGCGCGAAATCGGATCCTGCAAGGTCTTCCGATCCGGTGATAGCCTTTTGGGCCAGGTACATCGGTAACGACCCAACTCCGATCATTGCTTACCCGGATGCCGTGTTCCTTCTCGACAATTACAACGATTTGCTTCGCTTCAAGCAAGGCGCGACCGATTACCGTGGGGCTCCGGTCGACTCGCACCTGGCCGAGCAATTCGCCTCGAATCCAGCTCTCGTTGCACGAGCCGGCCAGCTTTATTACGAGAATTCGTACCTGGGCTTTGGCGAACTCAAGGCCGTGGGCATGCTGTCGAATCTCTTTGGCCAGATGGGGTATAAGCCGATCATCAAGCCCAGCCGTGAACTTACCGTTGACGATCTAACGCAGCATAACGTGATCATGCTTGGCTCATCCTCGCAAAACATCGCGGTCGCCCACTTCAGCAACCTGGGCGACTTCAGCTTCAAGGATTTCGACACGCGCCTGGAGCAATGGAGAGGCGTCATCGTAAACGCCCATCCCCGCCCCAACGAAGCGCCGACCTACCGCACAGAGCGCGACCCGAACACGCAGGTCTTGAGCGCGGATTACAGCTTGATTACGATTCAACCTGGGATTGTGCCCGGACGGTACATCGCAGATTTTGGCGGTCTCGACACGACCGGCTCAGAAGGCGCTGTCTTGTATGCCACTTCAAGGCCTGGGGTCGATGAATTGACCGAGGCGATCCAATTCCCGGGGAATACCGGCGACAAGCAGCCCTTCCCCGTTTTTCAAGCGTTGTTGAAGGTGCGGCTCGAAAAAGGCTACCACGTCCTCGGCGTCACTTTGGTTGCAGTTCACATGATCCCATCCACGCGGACTGAAACGCGAGAAGTGGGCAATGCGAAGGCATCGCAGCCGTGACGGGTTAAGTCCGCGGTCTATTCCAGACCATTGTGTGTGGCAAAAACGTCCCTCGCCAGGTGGATGATTAGCGGCGTTACATCCGCGTTACACCCCTCCGGCTCAGAATCTCGCGGCGATGCTTTCGCGCAGATAACAAGGGACATCCGCATTGATTCGTCAGCTTCAATTGCCGGTAACCCCACCGTAACTAGCGTTGAACGGCCGATCAGTGCAGGATGATCAGCGATCGGGCAGTGCTTCCGCGCTCCAACGGACACGTGTGGTCGGGGAAGAGGACGGTGGAGATGAAGAGACCGTATTCCGCAACCAGCCATTTCGTCTTGGCTTGGAGTGCGACACTTCTTGTTATCTTGATGTTGCCGGGAAACAAAACAAGCGCGGCAAACGGCCATAGCGCCAGGCCGTTGATAAAAGTGTTGCCACTGTTTACGGCGCCCAATGTGCCGGCGATGGGTCCGGCTGAAATCGAGGCGCCTCCGATCAAGAATCCAAAACCGCCGGCGACCGGCCTGCCGGGCAAGGGCATGGCGCAGCATCCGATGATGTATGTCGGGGAGGGCTACAACAAAATCCTGCTGGTGGACAAAGGCAAGATCATCTGGACGTATTCCACCGGTCCGGGCTGGGAATACGATGATGTGTGGATGCTTTCGAACGGAAATGTTCTCTTCAGCCGCATGCAATATGTAGCGGAAGTGACGCCCGGCAAGCAAGTGGTGTGGCGCTATGACGCGCCGCCGGGAACGGAGATTCACACCTGCCAACCGATCGGATTGGACAAAGTCCTTCTGGTCGAGAACGGTCTCCCACCGCACCTCAAGGTGATCAACATCAAAACCAATGTGGCTGAAATGGATCACGTGCTGCTTGCGCCCAGTCTCACTGACAGGAAAACAGTGCACGCTCAGTTCCGGCGCATCCGCTATACGGCGCAGGGAACCTACCTCGTGCCGTTCCTCGAGATGCACAAGGTTGTAGAGTACGACAAGGACTTCAACGAGATCTGGAGCTACGACGTGCCGAGCCCGTGGGCGGCAGTCCGGCTCAAGAACGGGAACACGCTGATCACTGATGAGCATGATGTGAAGACGCTGGAGGTGACGCCGGAGAAGAAGGTGGTCTGGGAGATCACACCTGCGGAGCTTCCGGACAAATACCGGTATGGGAATTCGCAGTCGGCCACACGGCTGGCGAATGGGGATACGATTCTGTGTTCGCGAGGCGGCAGCGCCCAGGGCCCGCAACTCGTAGAAGTCACGCGTGACAAGAAGGTAGTTTGGGTGCTGCAGGACTGGACGAACCTCGGGCCGGCAACCGCGGTACAGGTTCTCGATGATCCTGGTATTCCGGAAAATCCCGGAGATTCGCAGCACTGATGGTTGAACCAGCCCGGGTCGGCGGGCGCGGGAGGGACACGACTCGGGCGCGCCTGCATTCCGTCGTGAGAAACTGGGTCCGCCAAACTTTGGAGTGAAGATGACGGGACGAAGAGAATTTCTCAGGATCACCGGAGCAGGAATGGCCGGAGCGATGATGGTTTCGGCAGCGTTGAGAAGCCAGGAAGCGGCTGAAGCGAAGCCGGAGGGTCAGACGCATTCAAGTTTTAGTGTCCGCGCATTCGGCGCGACGGGCAATGGAAAGACGCCGGATACGGCAGCGATCAATCATGCCATTGAATCGGCTGCGAATGCCGGTGGCGGCACCGTTTGTTTTCCGGCGGGGCAATACCTTTGTCATTCAATTCACCTCAAAAGCAGCGTGGCGCTTTATCTCGATCAAGGCGCGGTGATCATCGCGGCGGTGGAACGAAGGAGCAGGCAGCCATCCTCCCCGCGGAGAACGAGAACAAATATCCCGAGCCGAACATGTTCGGGAATATGCCGGCGCAGGAATGTATCTGCGCCACGTGAAGAACGTAACGGTAAGCGACATCGAGATCGCCGCGATGAGCGACGATGCGCGGCTGGCATTCATCTTTCAAAACGTGAGCGGCGCCGATCTGTTTCACATCAAGACGCCCGCGGACGCGCCGGTGCTTGAGATACACGACAGCGCGGGCCTGCAGGCGATGTGGGTAAAGGGCGTGAAGGACGGGTCGGTGCAGAAATGAACGGTTCACCATTTTGGACCACTGGCGACAATCGTGGAACGCGATTTGCGGAAGCCGCCATGTCATTCCGGGGCATCTTCATGACCCAGCGATTCCGCAACCGCTGTCTATGCTTACCTTGTTGGCGTCTCACTTCTTGTTTGAGGCGAGGGAAACCGCAAGCTTGCTACGCGATCCAATTTTCGTTACCTTATGTTCCAGGATTCCAACTATGACTACTCATCTTGGCGTTTCTCGCCGCCAGTTCATACAGACTGTCGGTGCGGCTACAGCGGGCGTGACTTTGGGCCCTCGCTCGGGATTCGGCAGAACCACCACCGCCAAGCCTCTGCGGCGCGACATGGGCCGTATGCATTTTGAGGCAACCACTCTCGGGCTGGGCGGACAAGCCTCGCTGCAGTGGACCGCGAACGACATCAGTTCCGTCAAAATCATCCTCAAAGCGTTCGACCTGGGCATCAACTACTTCGATACCTCGAACAAGTACGGCCCAAGCCAGATGTATTTTGGGAAGGCATTCCGGGAGCTTGATTTGATACCCGGCCAACCCGGATACGACGAACGCCGGCGGCGCGAGATCTTCCTGACCAGCAAGACGATGCTGCGTTGGGCGAAGGGTGGCTGGTCGAAAGAGGGCTTTATCAACGAGAGCGACGGCGAGCACTGTCTTCACGCCATCGATGACCTGAAACGAACCCTGACGCAGGTTTTTGGTGATGGGAAAGGTTATTATCCGCCCGGAGCCTATCTGGATATGGTTCTTCTCCACAACATCACCTATGTAGCCGACATGGAGGCGGTGTTTGAGGGCTATGACAAGCCGGACCCTCGCGCTGAAAACATCGGAGCGCTCGCGGCCATGTTGGACTATCGCGACGGCACCAATTACACAGGGCTCAACCCCAAGGAGGAAAAGTTGATTCGACACCTGGGGTTTTCCGGCCATCACTCGCCGCCGGTGATGATCGAGATGATTCAACGGGATGAGCGCAATGTTTTCGATGGCATGCTCGTGGCCATCAATGCCAACGACCGGCAGCACTTCAACATGCAGTACAACGTTATTCCTGTGGCCGTGGCAAAAGGCCTGGGCGTGATCGGCATGAAAGTGTTTGCCGATGGCGGCATGTACAGGAAGGATACGGAAGTCAGGCCGTACACTCCCCAACATGTCCTCCGCAACGTGGGCAGCGAATCGCTCCCTAGCCGGCGGTTGGTGGAATATGCGTTGTCCACTCCGGGCGTTGGCACGGTCATCATCGGCACGGGTTACATCTCCCAAGATCCCGCGGCTTGCCAGCTTCAGCAGAATCTCCTGGCGTCACAAATCGCGCCGGGAGAACTCAGCGCCACCGACCGGCTGGAGATCGAAAGATTGGCCAGCGTGCCGCGGGATGGCAAAACGAACTCTTTCCAGCTTCCCAGGCAGGAGCTGACGCCTCCCCGGGATGCTCTGGTCCGGCAGGAAATGCGCGATGGGAAACGCGTGGTCAGCCTGAGGTGGCAGACGGCCTATGCCGGTGACGAACCGATTACACGCTATGAGATCTGGCGGGATCGCCAGATGGTTAACCAGGTGGCCTATCGGCCACAGACTAGCAGGAAGCCATTTGCGTTTGCCGATACCGTCAACGATAAGACTGCGCACATTTATCAAATTGCGACGGTTGATGCGGCGGGTCACAAGGCCATGACAGATGAAATCCCCGTCGCGGCCGTTGCTTAGCAGGATCGCGATGGGACGTTGAGAAACGCATGGATCGGCCCGTTATTACCCTCTTTCCTAGGTGGCACTGGCGTTCTGGGCGAAGCCGTTTTGTAGCCCTGCAAGCCGACCACGATGATCGACGCCCCGCCCGCGAATTCCCGAGTCAAAACTTGCCGCGCAATCTTTCCGAAGCTACACCAACGCTAGAGTAGTGCGGCTAGCGCGCCGCCTTCAACTCGATCGAAACCATTTCATAGGGGCCGGTACCGTCGTTTGCGAAAGAATGCGTCTTGCCCGTACCTGGTGCGAAGTCCGCCCGACCGGTTTCCTGTTCGTCGTCGTGAATGGTGCCGTCGGGGAGGTATTCGCGGATTTTGGAGCCATGAATCACCACGTAAACGTGGTCCAAATTATGCGTGTGAATCGGAGAGCGCTCACCGGGCTCGAGCTTCCACCGTCGAATCGTCACTTTCTGATTGTCGACCAGAATCTGCGCCGGAACCACCTTTCCCTGCGCCTCGTGCTGGGCCCAGGCTGTCACAGCAAGCTGCGCAACAGCCACCACGAGCCAACCGGTAATCAATCCTGCCAGGAATCGTTTCATGCGTGTACCTCTTTCGTTCAAGCGGGCGTAAGGTCCGCGCCTCTGACGCCATCAGTGTAGCCCATCCGCTGGCCTGCCCGACATCCTACACCCAGGCTGGGAAAGCTATCCTTGGATCAGCAGAGCCGGCCTCGCTCAGAGCAGGCGTGCGAATGAAGCGAGAGGTAGTCTTGTTTCTTTCGGCGAGCCAACGATCTCAGCAATAATTCATGAGAACGATGAGGAATCTTCCCGATGTCCTTTGCGATTGCAGACGATGCGGTTACCAAGGCTTTTCAAAATCTCGGCAATGAGTGGGCTCTATTGGCCGCCGGGGATGCGAAGCACATTAATGCGGTGACGATCAGTTGGGGCAGCTTAGGCTTCATCTGGCAGCGGCCTGTCGTCACCGTGCTGGTTCGCCCGCCGCGTTATACCCACAAGTTCATGAACGAGTTCGAGCGTTTCTCTGTCAGCTTCTACGACGAGAAACACAAGAAAGCGCTCAATATCATGGGAACCCAATCCGGCCGCAATACCGACGAGGTCGCTCTGTCGGGATTGAGCCGGTTTTCGTCGATGGCGTTCCCACCTTCAAGGAAGCGTATCTGATGGTAATCGCCCGCAAAATCTACCGGGGCCTGATGGAAAGCGCAGGCTTTCTTGTCCCGCCCATAGATACCGAATTCTATCCGGAAAAGGACTATCACACTGTTCATCACGCCGAGCTGGTCAAGACAGTCGGGAGCTGTACTCGATCATCAGAAAACCAAGATTCTTGAACATGTGCCGGATGTAGGAACGGGTACTCGTCCGACGATCTGGACCGGCTGCTGACAGACCATTTCATTGAGTCGCACACCGCGTCGCACACCGAGATCGTACTCGACCTGGGCGCCACCGACATCCCACTCTACTGCCATCAGCCGGAGCCGTTCTTCCACGGCTACAACGACAGCTACTGCTACCTGCCGTTGTACATCTTTGCGGGCGACCAGTTGCTTTGTGCGCGGGTGGATGCGGAGATGATGCGACAGCGGGAGCGATGTCGTTTGTGGACTCGTACTGGCTGCCGGAAGTGGGGTCGGGGATGATGCTCCTTACGGCGTTCTTCCTGAAGAGAAACGATCCACATCAAGGGGATACAGTCGGGGCCCATTGAGTCGAGGCAAGATTCTGCGCGGCCGGTGTGGAGGTGAGGCCAACATGGTCCATCCCGGTCTCCCGGCACGCGCTGGGCTATCGACAATGCGATGCGGACCATGGGCGTCGACGAAACCATTCAGGCAAGCGCCACTTACATGCTCGCGCCTGTCGCCACCGTACGGTACGCCTCAAACGCGATATATCGCTCCGATATCAATCGCCCTCTCTTATGAAGCACTTATTTGGGGCCTGGTAAGGCGGTGACCGAGACGGAACTTTCCCCGCCGAAACGGGGTGCAATGGAGTAAGCGGAAAACCCCAACGGAGAATGCTCAAAACATGCAGGCTTTTACAGAGCTTTCCGCGATCCTTTGAAGTGAGCGGGAATCTAATGACAGAAGCTCAAAACCAATCCGCCGCTCCCGGCTGCAGCATGTCCGACGTGATCAAGGCCGAGGTTGAGCGCAAGCTTGCCGCACTCCCCGAGGTACGCGAGGTAAAGGTCGAGGTAGTCTTCGATCCCCCTGGGACAAGAGCCGCATCTCCGAAGCCGCCAAACTGCACCTTGGCTTCGACTCCGATTTCGGTGCACCTGCGCCGCCGCCCGGCTCCTTCAAATTTCTCCGCTGAATCGCCGTTGCTTTCAGTTCCTGAATGACATCTCAAGGCTGCCGTTAACGATTACGACACGTTTGTCACAGGCCATTCTCGTGCACGTAGCTTAAAGATTCTAAATGTCATCATTCGCCGCGGCATGTGCCAAACGGTGAGTCACTTGCCAAGCGGATCAAAGTCCCTATACAAGGTTGCGCAACAATGGCGACCCACATTCCTGGCGCCGCAATCGTTCGATGCCGGGATGGGCGCGGGCCCTTTCCTTACAAACGCTGCTTGGTCGAGAGATGGTTAGCGGGCGCTAGGCCTAGGGCGCTAACACGGTGAGTCTAACGTGAAGCAAGGCAAATGGCCAGTGGCCGCGGTGCCAAAGACGAGGTCGAAGCGCGGCTCTTGTGTAGCGGGGTTTGAGCATAATGTATACGTATACCTTGCTTAACCTAACCAGGCGAAAAACCACCCAGATCTTCGGGGAGGGGTTCCTCTCGTCGAAGCCAGCAGAGAACGAGGGGAATAAGAATTAACCAAACCATTCATGAGGAGGTACGACGCAAATGAAATATTCAACTAGTGAGTCTGGGTAACCCGACCAACACTCTCAGCTCGTCGACCGCGGGCGTCATCACTGGTTATCAAGGCAACATGCGCCAGATTCAGTTGGGCGGGAAATTAACCTTCTGAGGCAACACTGGCGCGGGCTGTTCCTCTTCTTCCTTCAACGCTCCTCGTCAGATTCAGTTGACTCTGCGTATCAGCTACTGGCGAGGTTGCATGCTTTTGCACGAAGGGCTCCGTTCGCCGGTTTATGACCAACTCCGATGCAAAAGCCTCCATGCATCGGAGAAACCGGAGAACGGAGCACCGAAAGGGAGGCAATCAACCTTCGGGCGAGCCCGAGCATCGGCCGCCGCAACAGGTCTCTGGCCGATTGAAGATGAAACTTGCCGTGCCCCATCCTTTCGCCCGGTTTTTGGGCGAAAGGGTGGGACCGCACGAACTCCACTGGCGCGCCTTCACGCGGTCAGAGACCGAGGGAATGCAGGCCGTGCTCAGCGGCGATGAGCGAAGAAGCAAGGGCTTGATCGAACCATGGGTTCGGTTCCAGGCCGCACCAGGGGAGTTTTATAACAATAAGAGTTTGCGTTGGCCCTGAAGCACGAGATAAGAAACCTATGCCGCATTCATTCAATTTTTCACGCCGGCACTTTCTAAAGTCGATGGCCGCAGTCGCGGCAGCCACCCAGTCGAAATTGGCGCTGCCGGCATCCCTCGTGCGTCCTATGCTCGCAAATGCCGAAGCAGGCTCGGCCTCCCAGTGTCTCGACTCCGGATGGGAGTACTATCGCGGCGCGCTCGACGGACCCTGGGAGGTCTGGCGCGGCGACGAGATCGCGGTTTGGGAAAAGGTTTCGCTGCCCCATTGCT
>Ga0181521_10000331_pt1 | contig 56823 bp, 43 predicted proteins | sample PEATcosm2014_Bin_32_FD_119764 | JGI IMG/M metagenome (GOLD analysis project Ga0181521, IMG submission 119764) | Peatland microbial communities from MTU Mesocosm Facility, Houghton, MI, USA - PEATcosm2014_Bin02_60_metaG | ecosystem: Environmental > Terrestrial > Soil > Wetlands > Peat | place... | reverse complement strand
TCTGGGCGCGCTGCACGGCGTTCCCGGCTTTGGCTGGCTGCCGCAATCCCTGGAAAAAATCTTCGGCATCGTGTTCGCGCCGGTGGCGTGGATCATGGGGGTGCCGTGGAAGGACGCTTCCGCCATCGGCGATTTGCTGGGCACACGCCTGGTGCTGAACGAATTCGTGGCGTTTCTGAAACTCGGCCCCATGAAGGGGACGCTGGATCCGCGCTCTTTCGTGATCGCCACCTATGCCTTGTGCGGCTTTGCGAATTTCAGCTCCATCGCCATCCAGATTGGCGGCATCGGGGCGCTGGCGCCCAACCGCAAGAGCGACCTGGCGCGCTTGGGCTTGCGCGCGGTAGCCGCCGGCACGATGGCCAATTTCATGTCGGCCTGTATTGCTGGAATGCTGCTGTGATCGAGGAAGCGAAGAGATATATCGAAGGTCAAACGGAGCTGCGGCCCGCCATTGGAGCGGTTCTGGGCAGCGGGCTGGGCGGTTTCGCGGACGAACTTTCCGAGCGCATGGAACTGCCTTACGGCGAGATTCCCGGCTGGCCGCATTCCACAGCCGTGGGCCACGCCGGCAAACTGATCTTCGGCAAGCTGGGCGATCTGCCGGTTGCCGTCATGGCCGGGCGGGCGCATCTCTACGAAGGCTATTCGCCCGCGCAGGTGACTTTCGGGGTGCGGGTGCTGGGCTCGCTGGGTGTGCGCTCGATGGTGTTCACCAACGCGGCGGGGGGGATCAACCTGGAACTCGAGCGCGGCGGACTGGTGCTGATTTCCGACCACATCAATTTGCAGGGATGCAATCCGCTGTGCGGACCCAACGACGATTCGGTGGGGCCGCGCTTTCCCGATATGTCGGAAGCCTGGCCGCGAAAGTTTCGCGAAATCGCCAAGAGTGTCGCGGTGGATTTGTGCGTGCCGATTTCCGAAGGCGTGTACGCCGCCATGCTTGGCCCGAGCTACGAAACCCCCGCGGAGATCCGTTTTCTGCGCACCATCGGGGCGGACGTGGTGGGGATGTCCACCGTGCTGGAAGCCATCGTGGCCAATCACATGGGCATGAAAGCGCTGGGCATTTCCTGCGTCACCAACATGGCGGCGGGCGTTTTGCCGCAACAAAAGATCTATCACGAAGAGGTGCTGGAAACCGGCGCCATGGTGCGCGAGACGCTGGTGCGTTTTCTCAAGGCGCTGCTGCCGCGCCTGGCGGAGGAAAATGTCTGACGGGGCGCAAGGTGGCGCACGCGCTCCCGCGAGCCGCATCGCCACTCCCGGCGATGCAAGGCGCCGGGACGAGGCTCGACACGGCAAACACGAGTGTTTGCGCCACAAAGGGGAACGGGCGCATGCCTGACGCGCTGGCGGCAGCCGCTCTGGCAGTGCGCGAAAACGCCTTCGCGCCTTTTTCCAAGTTCAAAGTGGGAGCGGCGGTGGAAGACGCCGATGGCCGCATCCACACCGGCTGCAACGTGGAGAACGCCACCTACGGGTTGACGGTCTGCGCCGAGCGCGTGGCCATTTTCAAAGCCATTTCCGAAGGCGTCCGCAAATTTCGCCGCGTGGCCGTGGCCGCCGATACCGATGTCCTGACCCCGCCCTGCGGCGCCTGCCGCCAGATCCTCTGGGAGTTCTGCGGCGATATTGAAATCGTGCTGGTGAACCTGCACGGCCACTCGGAAACATACCAATTAAAAACTCTTTTCCCGAAGCCATTCGATGTTTCGTATCTGTAGCTTTCTACTTTTCGTCTTCACCCTGGGCGCCCAACCGGCCGATTGGATCTGGAGCGCCCACTGGGTCATCACCGAAGATGCCGCCCATCGCGTGATCGAAAACGGCGCCGTGGCGATTACCGCGGGCCGCATCGTGGGGGTGGGCACGAAGTCCGAAATCGACGCGCGTTTTCAGGCCAGGCAGCGCCTCGACCGTCCCGACGCGATCCTGGCTCCCGGCCTCATCGACACCCATACGCACGCCGCCATGTCGCTGTTCCGCGGCATTGCCGACGACAAGAAATTGCAGGACTGGCTGGAGCACTTCATCTTCCCCGCCGAAGCCAAAAACGTTACTCCCGAATTCGTCCGCTGGGGCACGCGCCTGGGCTGCCTGGAAATGCTGCTGGGCGGCACCACCACCTTCACCGACATGTATTATTACGAGAGCGTGGCGGCGGAAGTGGCCAAGGAAGCCGGCATGCGCGGCGTGCTGGGCGAAACCATCATCGGCTTCCCGGTTGCCGACGCCAAAACTCCCGCCGAGGCGCTGGCGTTCACCGAACGCTATCTGATTCGTTTTCGCGGCGACCCGCTGGTGGTTCCGGCCGTCGCGCCGCACGCGATCTATACCAATTCGGACGAAACCCTGAAAGCCTCGCGCGCGCTTGCCAATAAATACCACGCGCCCCTGCTGATTCATCTGGCCGAAACCAAAAAAGAAGTGGACGACAGCATGGCGCAGCGCCATATGACTCCCGTCCAGGCGCTCGATTCCCTCGGCGTGTTGAACGGTAGAACGGTGGCCGCGCACTGCGTATGGGTCAACGACGCCGACATGGCCATTCTCAAATCGCGCAACGTGGGCGTGGCGCATTGTCCCTCGAGCAACATGATGCTGGGGAGCGGCGTAGCGCCGGTCGTGAAGATGCTGGCGCTGGGGATTCACGTTGGTCTGGGTCCCGACGGTCCCGCCGGCAGCAACAACGACTTCAATATGTTCGAAGAGATGGACCTCGCCGCCAAGCTGCAGAAGGTGACCCACCTGGATCCCACCGTCCTGTCGGCAGTCACGGCTATGGATATGGCTACCATCGGGGGCGCGCGCGTGCTCGGGATGGAAAAGGACCTGGGCTCGCTCGAGCCCGGCAAGCTCGCCGACCTGATCACCGTGCGGCTGGACCGCCCCAATGCCGTTCCCCTCTACGACGCCGTCTCGCAGATGGTCTACGCCCTGAAGGCCGAAGACGTGCGCGACGTGATGGTGAACGGCAAACCGATCGTCCGCGACGGCCGGATCCTCACGCTCAACGAGCCGCAGATTTTAGAAAAAGCGCGGGAATATCGCGTGAAGGTAAGCCAATCGTTGCGTTAAGATTTCTCAGCCGGGGAGGAGCGCGGCGCATATTTTCCGGCGGCTGAAAAACACCATGGCGGTGGTTTGACGCGGCCAGGAGATAATGGCGTCCGCGCGCTTATCGTCTGATTTTCAGCCATTTACAGTCTGGCAGGCGGCATGCATATTCTCCGGCGTAAGCCGCCAGAGCGGCGGCGAACAAAGGAGGACGTCATGAAAAGCAAACTCTTCGCAGTTCTGTTACTGGCCGGCGGCAGCCTGTTCGCCGGGCCTCGCATCTCCGTCGGAATCGGTCTCGGATACGCGCCGGCGCCCGTCCGGGTGTACGCCGCGCCGCCGGTGGTAGCTTACGCGCCGCCGGTGGTCGTTCCCGGACCCGTTTATGTGGCTCATCCCCGCCGCTACTGGGTTGCGCCTCGTTATTTCGGCGGCCGTTCCTATCGCGGTTACTGGCGGCGGTAAGCCACGGTTGCCTGGATCAGTTCCAGAATCTCCGGAACGAGCTCCTCGGGAAGCGCTGTGCGGGTGAGGCACTCGCACAGCGCGGTCAAATCGGCGGCGCGCCCCAGCGCCCGCCAATCCTCCGGAAGTTCTCCCCCGTGCCCGCGAAACGCATGGGAAAAATGCGGTTCCATGCGCGGCCGGCTTGCGCGCTCGTAGCGCAGGGCGTGGGCCACATCGCACAAAGGCGTGCCCGAAAAAGCGAACTCCCAATCCAGCACGGCTACCACCCGCCAGCGCCCGGTGTGGCGATCCAGAATCAAGTTGGGCGAACCGAAGTCCGCATGCACCAGGCGGGTTTGCTTGTCCAGCGCGGCCAGGCGCGGCGCCCATTGCCAGGCAAACTGGCGCACGCGGCCGCGCAGCCCTTCTTGCATACGGCGCGCCAGCACGGGCGACGCGAGGCACTGCTCGATGAAGCGCGGCGCCGGATCGGAACCCTCCATGAGCGGCGCGCCGATGGCTAAGGCGGGGCCGATTCTGCCCGGAGCGGGAAAGGAGAACTCACCAATCCGCGCCAGCGCGGCGCCCATCGAGGACGCCGCCTGCGCAAGTTCCGGCGCATCCGCGCGCGATTTCAATTCGCGGAACGTCACGCCGCGCACCCACCGCATCAGAAGATAAGGCGGCGTTTCGCCATCGCCCCGCGGCGCCGCGTACAGAATTTCCGGCACCGGTACGCGCGCGGAAACCAGGTGGTGCAGCGCCAGTTCCTTGGCGCAGGAAGCGGGGTCGCGCGCGTATATGCGCAGCACGAAGGCGTCCTCCGCGCCATCCACCGTTACCCGGTACACGCGATTGCAGACGCCGCCGGAAAGCGGCTGGAGCGAGGCCAGGGAGCGGCCCGGCAGGGCGCGGGCCACGGCGCGGGCGGCTTGCGCGAATCCGGGAGGCGCTTCCATGCAGCAGCCAGTTTAGCCCATGGCTCCGATACGATGAGCGGAACCATGCGAGGATTTGGCTTCGCCGCCGCCCTCCTGGCATTGCTGGCAGCGTTCGGCTGTGCCGCGAAACGGCCCATGGCCGCGGCTGCGCCAGCCGGGCCCCCCGTGGCGGCATCGGCCCGGGCGTTGACGCCGCCCACGCCGCTATCGCCGCCCGATGGCGCGGCCTTCACCGGCTATCCGCGCACGGTCACGTTCACGTGGTACGGCGTTCCCGAAGCCGCCGCGTATGGAATCGAAATCGACTGTTACGGCTGCTGCCAGGCGGGCGTGTGGGCGATCGGCCAAGATTCCAGCCAGTGCGTTAAAACTCGGTGGAACGAATTCACTTTCGCGAAACAGTCAGTTTCCCGCGGCAAACCTGCCCGACTTGACCCACAGCCAATCCGCGCCATCGGAAAGCTTGGCGGGATTTTTGACCACCAGCAGCAATACAGTCCGGGGTGAAACGCAGTGGCGATAGATCAGCGCGGAGGCGCTGCCTCCCCTGCCGAAATACGCTTCGACGTCGAATTGCGGCGGCGCGTTATCGATGCGCAGCTCGCCATTGCGCATTTGCGCCGTGACTTCGTGCAGCCCGCCTCCCGAAAACGTGGCGTGTCCATTGGCGCTTTCGCCCATCGAGTAACTGGGCATATGATTCGGATCCACCGTGGTGTCGATGGCTACCTGCCACCCGCCGGCGATGGGCTGCATCGATCCAGCCTGCACCGCGCGCAGCAAAACAGAGCACGAATCGGGGGACGGGGGCGGCATGATGGCATTGGCGAAATCGGCCGCGTTGCCACCGGTCTCCGCCGCGAACCGCTGGCCTTCGGTGGGCGGAGGAGGCGGCGCGGCGGCGCACGCTACCGGCAGCGCCAAAATCGCCGCCGCTGGTTTCGCCAGGCTGAGCTGTTTGATTTCCATGAGGGTCTGCGGACCCATCTGCGCCTTCACCACCAGCCCGTAAGTGGAATCCAACCAGACCTTGATATGCTGCGGACCGGCCGCACCGGCCTCCAGTACTTTCGTGGCGAAGCCATTGAGGCTCTCCGTTCCGGTCTGCCGAGGATTGTCGCCGGCCAGATCCTTCATGAACGCGGCGGACATCTCAAACGGATCGCCCCAATCGCCGGAAAAATTGGCCGAGTTGCAACCCGCCTCGGGCGAGTTTACATCCATGGTGCGGCTCTGGTGCTTCTGCAGGTCGTAATAGGTTCGCCGGTGAATCGGCGGCGTATTCGGCAGGGTTTTGTCCACGACCGCATTTGACCCGTCGCGATCCACTTTCATGGTCATGGGCGCGCCCATCGTGCTGTCCACGACGATTGCCGAATAAGTATGCGGAGCCTTGGCCGGCTGCGCGTACGCGGCGCAGGCCGTGAGGGCTCCCACAAAGCAGGGGACGATCAGACGGTTAGGCATGTTAGTTGCACGTTCTGGTGAACTGGTAGCCGCCGGTAGTCGACTTACCATCCCTGGATATGGTGAAATTGACGGTCTGCTGCGCATAAGTCAGCCAATGGATCTGGTAGTTATTTCCGCCGGTGGCTTTCCAGGTGCCTCGACCGCCTTCCGAATCGCCCACGGTGCTGTCGGGATTAAAAGTCACGGTCATGGCGCCGATCCAGTTCCAAGTGCCGAGAATGGAGTTTCCGCAAGCGGCCGTACCGGGTCTCCCGGGGACGCTTCCCTGCGTGGTTCCGAGGATGCGGCGCTCCAGGGCGACGGTTTCGCGTCCGGGGACATTGCCATCCGTGGAACTGCTCGCCACGAAGATGGTGGCCCAGGTGCTGTCGTTGGGGGCGGCCTTGCACACGATGTACGCGGAATGAATGCCCTTGGTGCCGTAATAGGTGCCGGCGGCGGGGGAAGACGCGGAATAACCCTCGGCGGTCAGTGCCAGAGTGGCGCGGCGCTCGCATTCGGCGCCGTCGGCCGTCAGTTGGTCGAAACGGAGCGACGAGGCCGGCGGGGCGGGCTGGGCGCTGCGGGCCGCGGCCACCGAGAGGCTTGCCACTAAGACACAGAGCACACACGATTTGGTTTGGAACTCGGATCGTTTTACTATCATTTTATTTACCTCACCGAAACACTTTCAGTTAAACTACCACTCACACCTGGGGAAAGCAACAACGAAGGGGCATGAGCCGCCTACTGCCGGCAGGGCTTGGAATCGGCCCGGCGGCGGTCTGTGCTGTACGTCAACCAGGAAGCCTGCGCGCTGGTGTCGGGAGAGCCCTGCAACAGCCGCGTCAACCGGTCGAAGGGCGGCCCATTGGCGGGAAATCCGGTCACGGGGAGCGAGTCCCATCCCTCCGGGGGCGCCGTGAAGGCAAACAACTTCATGTACTCCGAGCCGGTCGGGGGCGCAATGCAGGTGCTTACCGCGACCGGCTGGTTGGCGGGCGCCGGGTCGCCCGGCCGGCTCTTATAAACCAGGGTCACTTCGCCGGAGACGTCGATATTGAGCAGGAGAAGGTAACTTGGGCGGTCCGCGGAAAGGATGAACTTCACCGCCTCCCCCAAGCCATAGGCATCGCGATTGCCGGGTTCCACCTGGAGCGCGGCATGAAACGCCTGCTTGGGGAAACTCCACTGGCGGAGACGCTGGATGCGCGGTTCGCGGCGCACGCGCTCGATGAGGCTGGGGACTTCCGAATCCAGGTACTCTTGAATCCTCACGCCGTTGCCGATATAAAGCTCATAGTGGTCGCCGGAGCGTACAATGGCGAGATCCGCGGCTTCCCCCTGGGCGATGCGAATTTCAGGGAACGCCGCCAATCGAGGGGCCAGCGCCCGGGCCGCCGGGCTCAAACTTACGGTCACGGCCGCGCCCTGGCGGGACGGCGCGGGAGGTCCGGACTCGGGCAGCTCCGTGCGCGGAAGCGCGAAGATGGGCTGCGCCGTAACGCCCGGTGTGTTGGCGGGCAGCAACTGGGGCGTCTGACCGAGGTTCATGACACGTTCGAGCGCAAAGCGGCGGACTTCGTCGTAGGTAACCGTGCCGTCATGATTTTCATCCGCTTCGCCGCGAAAAGCGCGCAGCAGAGCATCGGTCAGAAGGCCGTGCGGCTTGCCGTCTATAGTCTGAAATTCGCCGATGCGCAGGGCTTCGGTATCGGCCTCCCTGGCTTTCTCCGATTGGGTAGCCGCGGAGAGAAAGATGACGTGCTGGTAGGGATAGGAATCGGCATCCACGGCGGGAATGCGAACCGAGTTGTAGGCGGCGTCGTAATCTTCGTCCGACATGTTTCCGCTGCGCGACATGGCGGCCAGAGGGACGCCACGCGAGGCAAACAGGCCGCCGGCAACGGATTTCACGGCGGCGCCCGAGTAACAGGAGTCGATCACGATGAAGACGGAAGCCTTGGCGTCAAGAGACAGGAGTCTCGGCTTCAGGTCGGTAGCGCCTATGATCAATTGCTTGAGCATGCCCTCCGCCGGAGCTTTGCGGATGTCGGAAGGAATCAGGGCTCCGGTATTCAGCGGGATGCCGATCCAGGCATTGCTTTGATCCATGGCGCTGGTGCCGTGGCCGCTGTAATAAATGAAGACCTGGTCGCCGGCCTTGACCTGACTTACAAGCTGGTCCAGGGCCTGCATGATATTCGCCTTGGTGGCTTCGGCGTCGACCAGCGAACGCACATTCCTCTCCGGGAAATGCCAGGTTGCGATCAAAGCCTGGCGCACGGCGGAAACGTCTTGCGCGGGCGCCTCCAGGGAAAAACCCGGGAAGAAGGAGTAAGTGCCAATACCGACGAGCAGCGCGTAACGTTCCGCGGCCAGGGGCGGCGCCATGGGGAGAAGCAGCGTCAGCGCAGCCCAAAACGGTGCGCGCGGGCTGCGTGGTAAGCCGATCATCTTCCCGATAAACCCCTCTGCGCTTGTGCGATTCATTGGCTTCGTTTCATTCGCCCGGCGGCGGATCCTGGTGTCTGAGAGCCACCAGCAAGTTGTCTACGGTGCGTTGGACGTCCTCGCGTCGAGGTCCGGCCAGATCCATGGCCGCGCCGGCCTGTGCCGTGCCTTCCTGGGTACGCCCCCTCATGAGCAGACTCTCCGCGAGGAGCAAACGCGGCCGATACCAGGCGGGCGCCAGCCGGATGGCCGCCCGGAGTTTGTTTTCTCCGCCGGGCGCGTCGCCGGCGGCAATTGCCAGTGCGGCCGACTGATAGTACGCGTTAAACGGCTCTTCGCTGTTCCGTTCGGCCCGATGACTGGCTTCGGCGGCGAGTTGCAGCGCCAGCGCCGCACGCGGTTTATCCCGAACGGCCGCGGCCGCGAATTGGCGGGACAGCCAAAGATCCTGTCCGGGCCACGGAAGCGGGAAAAGTCGCCATGCGCGGTAATCGGCGGCGGCGGCGGCCAAGTCCCCTTTTCGAATGGCGTCACCGGCGCGGGCAAACGCCCAATCCTGCATAACGAACAGCAAACCGACCGCGGCCAGCGCGGGGATTCCCACGGCCGCCAGAGGCCGGGCGAAGCGGATTCGATACGACGCCACCTCCCGCGAATCGGCACACCCCAGCGCGACCAGCATGCCGGCGATGCAGTAGAGGCAGAGCGCGTCGGCCACGGTGAGCGGCATAAACTGCAGAGCTACCAGAATTGAGACCAGGGCGCCGAGGAGACCGGCGGATAAGGAGCGGAAGGTTGAACCAGCGATCCATCCACCGCATAGCGCGGCGCCACACAGAAGAGCCAGCGCCAGCAGACCGAGACCTCCCTGCGCCAGACCGGTTTCGAACAGGAGATTGTGCGGCGACTCCTGGTAATAATCGGGATAGGCGCGGGCCAGGGCGGGCGATTCCACCGCGCGAAACTCTTGCGCGAAAGTCTCCGGGCCGGAGCCCAGAACAGGATGGCGGCGCAGCAGGTCCAAGGAGTCCCGCCACGTCCCCAGGCGAGGCCCACCGAGTGCATCTCCCTCCCACATGGCCAGACGTTCGCGGAAACTGTGGCCTGCCGCGGTAAAGGCCAGCGCCGCGAAACTCAAAACCAGGACAGTTGCCGCCGCGCCGGCCAGCAGCGCCGTACGCCTGGCGACACGCACGCGGTACCGCAGCGCAAACACGAGTCCGCCGGCCAGCAGTCCGAGGATCGCCGAGCGCGTCCCGGAAAGCACGATGGCAACCACGGCCGTAACGATACCGGCGATCAGAATGGCGCGCAGGCCCGGGGAGCGCGTTTCCGCGCCCAGCGCGATGGCGACGAAGATCCCCGGCAAGAGGTATGCCGCGAAATACATGGCGTGCCCCAGGGTGGCCGGAGGCCTGAGTATCTGATGATACGTGGAGGTGTACAGGCTTGGGTCGAACAGAGGATCGTAACCGAAGTATTGAGCGATCCCGAGGCAGGCGGCGGCGCATCCCACGATCAGCAGGGGGAGCAGAGAGTTCCGCACGCGGCCCGGGTGGCGCGCGAAATAGCCGCTGCACGCCAGCCCGACCAGGAGAACCGCCAGTTGCGTCGCCAGCCCATAACGCCGCCAGGAAGTGCCGGCGAACGATAAGCCCAACCGCGGGGAGCGAAGGGTGGAAACCAGCAGGGAGATGCCCTGCAGGCCGGCGGCCCACAAATAGACGCGGCCCACGCGGCTGCGCGCCAGGATGACCATGCCCGGATACCAGGCGGAAATCCAGGCCAGGCAGAGGCAGGCGGCTGCATATAAGACCAGCAATTTGGGCGTAAGATCGTGCGCCACAAACAGACCGGGGGCGACCGCCAGCGGCACTACGCCGAGGGCCAGCCACAGCACGATCTGGAACCTTGGTCCGGCGCGGCCGGGCGGATTCCGTGGATCGGGCAAAGAAACCGTATGCTTCCGATGGCCACTCAAAAGTGGCTCCTAATTTATCGTAAACGGCAGCCAGAATACCAGGCTGCCGTTGTCGTAGAGCCGCACCTGCCAGGAGCCCAGCCGGTTGGCTGGAGTGCTGCTGATCGTCAAGGACGCTCCGGTAAAGCAGTAATTGCCGTTGGCGCCGCTCCAGTTGCCGCCGCTGATCACGGTGCCATCGGGGGCGACCCAATCGTTGTACAGATTGTCCGCCGTGGTGACCGGACCCGTGAAATAGAGGTAGATGATCCCGTTTGACGGCAGGAAGGAAGTGCCGGGCGTGGGGCTGCCGCAACTACCGTTACTGGGCGGGGCGGATAGAGTCACCATCTGGTTGGAGAAGGTGGTGGGGGGGGTGACGATCGCCAGACTGGAGGTGGTGGATGTCAGGCCCGCATTGCCGACCGTGATGCGGGCGCTCCCCGTATAGTAGCTGTCGGATGGCGGGACGGACGCGCTCAGCTCGGTCGAACTGATGAAACTGGTGGGTAGCGCCGTGCCATTCCAGAAGACCGATGACGATGCCGTGAAGTTGCTGCCCATGACCAGCAGGCTGAACCCGCCGACGTTGGTAACTACGGAATTGGGGCTCAGGGACGTGATTTGCGGCGGGGACGAGGCGGTGGTGATCTGGAAGCTCACCGAATTGGAATATATGCCGCCATTGGATACGGCGACCGAGGCCGTGCCGGGGCTGGAGAGATAACTTGCGGGAACCGTGGCCTGCAGGAGCGTGGAGTTTTGATATTGCGTCTGCAAGTTGGTGCTAGAACCGCCTGGCGCGGTCCAGACCACCTGCGCGTTGTTCAGGAAGTTGGAGCCGTTCACCGCCAGGTTTACCTGGGAACTGCCCACGCTTGCGGCGCCCGGGCTTACCGACGAAACCGTGGGAGTGGGCACGGTGACCTGGAATGGTATGGCGTTGGAGGCGCCGAGGGAATTTCCTACCGCTACCTGCGCGGTGCCGGGGCTGGTCAAATAGCTGGCCGGCAGGGTAGCCTGGAGCAAAACCGAGCTTTGAAACTGGGTTTGAAGATTTACCGGGGTTCCACCCGGTCCGGTCCATTGGACCTGCGCGTCAGAGGTGAAGTTCTGGCCGTTGGCCTGCAACTGGACAGGGCCGGAGAGCGCCGGCGCGCTGGTGGGGCTGACCGAGGTGAGAACCGGACCAATCACCGTTACGTTGAAGGTTACGGGAATGGTGACGCTGCTGCCGGGGGTCGTCAGTGTGATGCTGTCGGTATAAACGCCGGTCGTCAGGTTGGCCGGGTTTACAGCCACAAGCAGGGTTGCCGGCGTAACCGCCGAGTTCAATTGCGCGGATAACCAGGGCGAACCATTGGTGACCGTGGATGAGACCGCCGCACCCGAAGGTGCGCTGGTCACCGAAACCGTTTGTCCCGCGGGAGCCGGTCCGCCAACCACGTAAGTGAAGCTCAACGAAGACACCGACGACTGCAACTGGGCGGGCTGCGTGACGCTGAGGATCTCCTGGAAAGTCGGGGTTTCCGTGCCTCCCTGGGTCACCGAGCCCACGATTCCGTAATATCCCGGGTTCTGTTGGATATAGGCATCCCCCTGGATCGGCAGCTCATCGGAGAAGTACCAGACGCCGCCGCCGCTGAGCGGGTCGTAGTCGGTCTCGGCGATCATGTTCCACACCTGGTTGACGGGATCCCATTGCCAATAATAAAGGTGATTGATGTCTCCCGTCTGCGAATTGACGGTCGAAAAGTAGGTGTATATCCCGGAGTCATTGGTGCTAAACGTCTTGGTCTCGGCGCTATAGGGCGGCTGCGAAAGATTGCTGGCGCTGGCGTTCGCCGTAAAGGTCCAGTTGTAGGTCAAAGGAGCGCTGATGTAATACGGGAACGAGCCTATCACCTGCCCGTTCAACAACAGCGTGGCCGTCCATCCGCCGGGTAGCGTGGCCGGCACAAAGCCACTCGGGTAATCGTAAAATACACCCGCTACGGCGGCGTTGCAGTACTGCGCGGAGGTGGCGTTGACGTTGAAAGTCTGGGTCATGTCCACGTTCCCATAGGGGTCCACGAATTCGGCCAATATGGTGGACCCGGCGGGTACGTTCTGCATGCTGAACCACAGGGTCGAGGTGGAGTCCTGGTAGGTGAACGTGGTCTGCGGATTTGGAACCGCGCAGATGGCGTTGCTGAAATCCGTCTGGGCCGTCATGACGGCTTGGGTCAGGGTCGCGCTGCAAGCGTAATTCAGGTAAATCGTGACTTGGCCCAGCACATGCTGCGAAGTATCGGTCAAGACCACCACTTCGCCATTCGTCACGGATGAGCTGGTGAAGCTTCCGCTGGACGGTCCCGAGTAGAGCAGGGTTCCGGACGCGCTCCCGGCGTACAGCAGCACACCGCTGGTCCCCGGCGCGTTCCACGTAAATGTGGTAGTCCCGGTGCTCTGGCTGCCGCACGCCGGAACCGGATTGGGGCTGGCGCTGAAAGTGGCGGCCGGCGGCGTGTTGTTTTGCGCACCGGCCTGGGTCACCGTCAGAACCAGGCCCTGCGGACCAATCGTCACGTTTCCCGTCTGGCTGGCGCTGCCGTTGTTGACCGCCACGCTGACGTTGATCGAACCGGGGCCCGTGCCGGACGTCGGGTTCAGGCTGATCCAACTCGCACTCGACTGAGCCGTCCATTGGCAGCCCGGGGAGGTCGAGACCTGAAGCGGGTAGGTGGCCGCCGCCGCGACGGCGCTAATCGTAGTCAAAGAGAGCGAGTAACTGCAAGTCAAACCGGATTGGGTGATGTTGAAGGACTGGTTGGAGACCGAAATCGAGCCGGGCCGCGAGCTGGTCGTACTGTTTGCCCCCACATTGAAATTCACCGTTCCCGAGGTTGTGCCGGAGCTGGTAGTCGTGATCCAGTTCTCCTGAGGGGTGGCCGTCCAGGAACATCCCGTCGCCGGCTGTGTGTTCACTTGAAAGGAACCGGGACCCCCGGCCGCGCCGATGGTGAGCGCGGGAGTGGGGATGCTGTAACTGCAAGTTGCCGGAGATTCGGTTACGGAAAACACGGCAACGCCCTGGATGCTGATGGTGGCGCTCTGCGGCGAAGTGCTGGTGTTGGGCGAAGCGTTGAACGACACGGTTCCCGGTCCCGGCCCTTGTCCCGATATAATGGTGAGCCACGAAGTATTGCTGCTGGTCGCGGTCCATTGGCACGAGGCGGGCAGGTTCACCTGAAAAGAACTCGAGCCGCCGCCCGAGCCGAACGACTGCCCGGGCGAGCTTACCTGCGGCGTGCAGGTCACGCCAGTTTGCGTAACGGTGATTTGTCCCGCCTGCGGCTGGTTTAGGATGGAGATGTACCCGCTGCGCGGCGACGTGCCGCTATTCTGCGCCACGCTAAACTGAAAGGTCGGTTGATCGCCGGTACCGTTCTGTCCCTGAAGCCCGAGAATCCAATCCGGATTGGAAGTCTGCAATTGCCAAGAGCAGCCCGAGTTAGGTCCGCCGGTACCGATCGAAATGGTCTCCGGGCCGCCGCCCGGCGGGACATTGATGGACGGGGGATTGAGCGAGTAATTGCACTGCACCGTGCCGCCCTGTTGATTGAGCTGGAGCACAACCGCGCTACTAGCGCTGACATTGAGTCCGGTAAGCGTATTGCCGGAGAGGTCCGCCGGCAGAAGAAGGATGGACCCCTGGCGGGCTGGAGCGGCGCCCGCGGTGCTCTGATTCGCCATCACGCCAAACGGGACCTGGGCGACCCCGCTGGTGGCATCCGTGGAAACAAGCGACTGGAGCGCCGGTCCCTGCAGCCAATTGTCCGATACCGCGCCTACAGTCCAGTTGCATGACTTGCCGGATGGCGCGTTCGAGAACGCCGCCGGGAAGTTTTGCCCGCTGGCGGCCTGCGCATTCACAGGCTGCGCGATGGCGGGGGTGCCGTCGATGCTGATGATGGTCTGCTGACTCGTCGCGGCCTGCGGCGACGTACAGTACGAAAAGTTCGCTGTGGCCGCGTTGAAGTTGACGCCCGCCGGTTGCGCTACTGGCGCCGCAGCCTGCGCGACCATGTGGGTGGCCAACTGGTTCCCGTTTACCGCGTCACTGACGATAATCTGCCCGGTCTGAAAAGAACCCGAATTCGCGGTCACGTTGAATAAGATGGTTCCCTGCCCCGAATAAACCGTGGCGCTAGTGCCGCTACCGGGAGTGAGCCAACCGACGTTGCCCGACACCTTCCACTGACAGCTTGAGGGTGCAAACACATTCAAATGGGCCGTCCCTCCCGTGTATGGGAATAACGGCGGATCGGTGCTGACGGAGGAGGTGCTCACCGCGCTCGTGCAAGCGCTGGTGGCAAGAGGCGAGCCGTTGGCGATCGCCGGGGCCCATCGGGCGTTGCCGCGCACGGATTCGCGGCTTTCCTGTTCGCGCGCGGCAGCCGGCCGCTTGGCGCCGGCGTCCTTAGGCTGAACGGTTGTGGGATCCGGCGCATCCGGCTTGCGCAGCGGGGCCTGCCCCCAAGCCCCAAAACTCCCCGCCATCAAGATCAAGACGAGGGCGCGGTGGGAAACAATCCGTGCAGACATGGCCCAACAATCTCCTTACTTCAACTGAAAGAACAGGCCGGCGCTCACGCGGTAGAAAGAACCCAGGCCGCTGACGCCGAACGGATGGTAGAACCGGAATTCACCGCGGAATCCGAAATGTTCGCTGAGGTATAACCGGGCCCCGGCGCCCGCCGCAACCTCAAACGCCGTGCCGCCGGACAGTGTCCCAACGTTGCCGGAACTTCCGGTGCATCCGCCGGTGCATATGGTATTTTGCGTAATTTCGGAAGAGAGGGAGTGCACAGCGCCAACCCCGCCGGCCAGATACGGCACGAACCTGCTCTCCGGAACCGGCAACCGGTAGTGGATGCCGCCATTGAACTCGACGATCTTCCGTTTATAACTGTAAACAACCGTAGCGCTTTCCTGGCAACCGGTTGTCCCGGCGACGAGGCAGATGGGGGGGAGAGTGGCCGTGGACGCACCGAGCGAAGGGAAGTAGCTGGCCTCGCCCACGATAAAGATACTTTTCGTAACGGCATAGCCCACATCGCCGCCTGCCACCAAGTGAAACGCGGGGACCGATTCGGAAGTGTTGTTGTCAATCGTCCCGGCGATACTCAGGCCGTAACCGGCTCCGGCGAATAGGCCGATTTCCGTATTTCCCTGGCGTAAAGTGGGAGCATTCTGGGCCATCACTACCGCCCCTGTTAGAACCAGAAGTGATGTAAAACGAAAGAGTTGTAGTTTGATCATAAGTCCACAGATTCTCAGCAGTGTGCCATAACCGGTTCGGTTCGTCAAGTTTTATTCCGATCTCCACGTAATACGCTACTTGCAGTCCAGGCGGTTCCCGGCTTCCGGCCGCCGAGTGTGTTTTCATTAGCTATAAGCGTTATTTTGCCGAATAAGGGGACAAGAAACCGCATGCTGTCCATTGATAGCCGTACCCATCACTGGCCGCCCGCTGCGTCCGGCGGCAACCGCGGCAGCAGGCACCGAAAGCCAACTTCGTTCACTCCTTCGTCGCTCTTGAAGGAGCGAACCGAAGTCACGTGCAGATCTTTGGCCGCGGAATACCAGGAGCCACCGCGCGTTTGATGCACCCCTTTCGCGCCTAAGTCGCTGGTCCACTCCCAAACGTTGCCGGCCACGTCGAACAGTCCGTAACCATTGGGTTCGAACGATTTAACGGGAGCGGTAACGGCGCCGGTTTTACTGGGGCTCTTGATGTACTTCGCCTGGTTCGGCCGAATCTCGTCACCCCAGGGATACCGGGTGTCGGTCCCGCCGCGAGCCGCGCGCTCCCACTCGTCGCCGGCCGGGAGCCGTCCCCCCACCCACTCGCAATAACTTTTTGCCTGCTCCCAGGAAACCTTGATCATGGGGTGGTCGGTAAACTCCCATTTGTGATTGTCGTCCGAAGGGGAAGGCATTTTGCGCTTTTCGGCTTCGACAAAGAGCTTGTAGGCTTGGACCGTGACTTCGGTTCGACCAAGCCAGAAGCCGGCGTCCGGCAAGGCGACCTGGTGGGGACGAGGTTCGTCAGGGCCGCATTCCGTATCGTTCTTCCGGCAGCCGGCCTGGAAAGTACCGCCGGGTACCCACACGTACTCGCTCTTATCGCGGGGGTTGCGGTATGGCGGGTGGGGGTTGCCGGGAAGCACCGGCGGCGCGACGGAACGGTCGGGCAGTTTGGCGATCAAGTCCCTGGCTTCGGCGGCGTGGAGACCGGTCCCGAATTTCTGCAGATAGGCTTCCAGGACGGGCTTGGAGTTGGCATTACGAGCCACATCCCAAGCCGCATCCTCCTGGGCTCGAAAAACCTGCGCGGTCTGCTGGAGCTCCGCTTGCCTCTCGCGCGCGGCAATCTGATCGCGCAGTTTGGCGGCGTCGGCAGCGTGCGCGCCGGTGGGGAAATCCTTGAGGTACTGGTCCGCACCTGCCTTGGAATTTGTAGCGCGCGCGAATTCCCAAGCAGTATCGTCCTTGCTCTGGAAGGCTTGCGCGTTGGTTTGCCGGGCCAGCTCGTTCTGGCGAGTGACGAGCTGGCCGCGCAGCCTGGCGGCCTCGGCGGCGTGGAGGCCGGACGGGAACTTGTTCACGTACAGGTCGATCATGGCCGGCTGCGTAGATCCCTTGACGGAGTTCCAAAAATCGTCGTCTTCCTTGCGCAGCCGCGCCTGTTCGGCCTGTTGTTGCTGCGCCAGGCGATCCTGGGTCAGTTGCTTCAACCGGGCTTCCGCCAGGGGAGTATCGGGCTGATCCGGATAGTCGCGGATAAAAGTCTCCAGCAGAGCCGGGTCCCTGGTATCCCGGATGTCCGCAAACCGCCTCTTGGATTCTTCCGCCTGGCGGTCGACGGGACGGAACACAAAGTCACCGACCAGTTGCCGGTTGACGGAGGGGAGGATTTTCTCCCCCGAGGCTTCATGCACCTGTTCGGCGACCTGATCGAAAAGATCGCGCACGGACAGACCCGGCTGCTGGAGAGCCCCCAGCAAATACTTGGTATAGAGCGAGTTGCGTTGATCCGCCGTATCGATGGCGGCCTCGCCAGGACCGGCGGCGAACGCGATCAAGGTGCCTTTCGCCTCACGCATGGGCGCCAGCCCCCCACCCGCCACCCCCTTGCTCCTGATAAAGGGGTTATCGCGGCAGGCGTCCAGCACCAGAATGGTGAGCTGGGGCCTGCGGTCCTCGATGGCCTGCTGGACATAATCGGCTGAGGTCGTGTTGTAGCGGACGGAAGCCTCGTTGGCGCCGGTGAAATCCACGGGAATCAAATAGTTCTGATTCTGAATGGCAATGCCGTGGCCGGAATAGTAGAAGAAGACTATGTCTCCCTCCTGCAGCGATTGGGTAAAACTATCGATTTCGGTTTCGAGCTGCGCCTTGTTTGCGTCCTTCAGGATATCGACATGGAATCCAACGGCTTCCAGGGCGGCCTTCATGTCGTCGGCGTCGTTCAAGGGGTTGGTCAGAGGGCGGAGTGTGTAACTCTTGTTACCGACCACCAGGGCGAGCTTACGGCCCTTACCGGTAATCTCCGGAACCACTCGCTTTTCCTGCTGGGAAGTCTGCTGCGCGGAAACGGAAATACAGGCGCAGAGAGTCAACAGCAAGAATCTCTCAGGGAGGGACATACAGGGTATTTTGAATGATACGGCTTCGCGGAATCAGGATCAAGGGGTTTTTACGCTTGTTTCCAAGTGCACTCGGGCGGGTTGTTTCTTAGTTTGCGATACAGCCCCGCCAGAGGCGCATGTAACGGATACTTGATGAGTTCGGATGAACGTCCTGGTACTCTCCGTTACGCGGGGGGTGGGAGGGTTGCCGAGCGTGGAATCCTGTCCGCCGCCGCTTCGGAGCCGGGCACGCGGCTGGGGTTAGTGCGGCGTTAGAGGCTCCCAGGAGTACAGTTACGATTGCCTTACATACGGCTTTTGCCGGTCCCTCCGACAAGCTTCCCCGCCTGCTCTTTTCGGCAACAATCGCCGGGTTGTTGGCATTCCGGTCAATCCTGCTGTGGAGCTTTTCGTCAATAATTCCGCTGCCATAACCTGCGGCGCTCCTACGGATCGGACGAAATCCGCTCCTGCCAACGGGGCGTGCGGCCCAGGCACTCTTTTCTTTAAGGGTGACTATTTCCTGGCGCGCGCCGTGTTGAGCGCGGTGGCTGGCTGGCCGGCCCGGGCATCCTCAGTAGATATGGCTACCGCCCGCGCGCACGAGGCTGGGGGTGCCTGATGCCGGGGGTTCTGCCGGGTGATTGGCTTAAGCCATAGACCGGCCGAGTACGTGGGGATTACCTCGGATGCGGCTGTCGCAGGTTGTCACGGGCGGTTTGACAAATCCTCGACCCGATGGTAGCATTCACAAATCTCACATCATTCTGGCTAGCTTATGTCTGTTTCGAATTCCGGCGCGAACCTTTACGAGAAGACTTTGAAGTATCTTCTCGAGCCGATTTGGAAGGACTATGTGGAGAATTCGGCCATCTCCGAAATTATGGTGAACGGCACGAATGAAGTGTATGTAGAGCAAGGCGGACGAGTTACCCTGACGGATGCGAAGTTTCCGGACGAGGCGCGCCTGATGGCGGCGGTGCGCAACGTTGCGCAATACACGGGGAAACGAATTACGGCGGAAACCAACCGGTTCGACTCGCGCCTGCCGGACGGTTCGCGTGTCCACGTGGTTTTGCCGCCGTGTTCGCGAAACGGGATTGTCATTTCCATTCGTAAGTTCCCCAAGCGGAAAATCGATCTCGACCGGTTGGTAGAGTATGGATCGCTGACTCCCGAGACCAAGGAATTCCTGCAGGTAGCGGTGGCGCTGGATCAGAATATTCTCGCTTCGGGCGGCACGAGCTCGGGAAAGACATCTCTCCTGAATGCGATGGCGGGCGCGATTCCCGCGCACCAGCGGATTCTGGTGCTGGAGGATTCGTCGGAACTGCAGATCCCGCAGGAGCACGTTCTGTATTTCGAGGCGCGCACGGCGGACCGCCATGGACGAGGCGCCGCGGGCATTCGCGAGCTGTTTCACTCCACCCTGCGCATGCGGCCCGACCGGATTATCATCGGCGAAATCCGCGGAGGAGAGGCGTTGGATTTGATCCAGGCCATGACCTCGGGCCATTCCGGCTCGATGTCCACCCTTCACGCCAACAATCCGAAAGACGCGCTCAATCGTCTGGAGACGATGGCGCTGATGTCGGGAATCGAGATGCCGCTGTTCGCTTTGCGCTCGCAGGTGGCCTCCGCCATCGATCTGGTGGTGCAGACCTCGCGCATGCCGGATGGCTCGCGCCGGATCACCCATATCAGCGAAGTGTTGCCGCTCAACGAACGGGGCGAGTATCAGATCCAGGACCTGTTCGTTTTCCGCACGGGCGGCAAGGCCAAGGAATGGATGGGGACGGGAAAGCTTGCCTGGACGGGCATAGCCCCCACATTCGCCAACGAACTTTGGGTTCACGGGTTGGAAGCGATGGTATCCGCGTCGGCCCAGGTCTTCGGCGCGGAGAAGGAGGAAGCGGAGGGTGCTTCTGCGCAGGTTGCTAACTAGAATTCCGGCGGTGGCGATAGACGAGACCGGCTATCAATACATCGAGTATGCCCTGCTATTGGCCTTCATTACGCTGCCACTGGTGAAAATAGTCCCCTATCTCCTGGATGTGTTGCGCATTTATTACGGCATGATATCGTTCACGGTTTCACTGCCATTCCCCTAGAACCAGAGAGCAGTGAATGGGAATTCAAAATGGAGATTGTATGAGAAAATTCTTCAAAAACGACTTAGAAATCCTGCGCCAGTTGCACCGCAACGAAAACGGCGCTGAGGCCGGATTGGAACGGATCCTGCTGGTAGCCTTCATCGCCCTGCCGCTGCTGGGTCTGCTGATCTATTACAAAGGCAAAGTGGTGACTTTCATTTCAGGAATCTGGACCAGCACCACGGGCAGCGGTCCCACGGATATGACCGGGGGCCCTACTCAGTAGCCGGCGGACCAGAAAAGCGGGCAATCCTGGGACAATCCGGCCCAACCCCTGGCGAAGCCGGGTTCGACGGGATTCTGCTGGCGATATGCATCTCTTTATCGCTGCTGATCTTGTTGATCTGCTATAGAGATCAAGTGATGAGTTTCATCAGAGGCCTGAAGGAAAGGTCCGCCGACCGTGAGTAGCTCGATGAACTCGGAGGGTAACAATCGTTGGATATCCGGGATGTAGTGCTTTTCGTCTTGATCGGAATCTGCGGGGTGACGGACCTCCAGTCCGGCCGGGTATACAACAAGGTAACTTATCCGGCGATTCTGATCGGGTTTGCTCTGAATGCCTGGCTGGAACGGGCAGCGGGCGTGTGGAGCAGCGCCGAAGGTTTCCTGTTGGCGGCGGTGTTGATGGGCGGACTGGCTCTGATCGGCGGTATGGGCGGAGGCGATGCCAAACTGCTGGCGGGAATCGGCGCCATCCGCGGTTACCCGTTCATCGTCGATGTTCTGTTTTATTCCTTCCTGGTGGGGGGCGCCATGGCTTTGATCGTCGCTATCTGGCAGGGCCGCTTGTGGACCATTCTGCGCCGCGTGGGCGGCATGCTCTATACCATCTTTTTGTTCCGGCGGCTGCCGCGCATGGAATGGAACGACGTGAAAAGCTATAAGATCCCTTTCGGCGTGGCCATCTGCCTGGGGGCGTTGTGGGCGCAGGTTTCGCCCCAACTGGCGGGGTTGATTTGACCGCAAGCCGCATCTTCGACTTTTGCAAGGCGCATTGGACGGACATCGGTGTGGTGGCAGTGTGCGCGCTCGCCACGCTCCTGCTGGGCGCCTGCGCGGTGGCCTTCGGCAAGCGGGAAGCGGGGGAAAAACGTTCCCCGCGGCTGGATGAAACCGGCGGCCTGTCGGAGGAAATGGTCCTGGTATTTCCGTTCTTCCTGATTTTTCTGTCGATCACGGTGCAGTTGATTTTGATGCTCAACGCCCGCCTCATGGTGAACTACGCCGCCTTTGTGGCGGGGCGCAGCGCCTCGGTCTGGATACCGGCCACCACCAGCACAGAAAGATCCAATTCCATCCAGATCCAGCCTCCCTCATCGACACAGCCTCCGAGCGACGCCAGCGCGGCATCGGATGCCAGTGGATTGACCCAGTCTCCGGAGGGCGATCCGACTGAAAAATATGAGCGCGTGCAAAATGCCGCCGCGCTCGCGTGCGCCCCTATATCTCCTAATTACTTCGCTCTCATGAGCGAACTGGCGCCGCCACTGGCTCCCGCCTTCAACGCGGCGGCGGGCGTGATGTCGTCTGTATTGAGCGGCGTGCCGGGCACGGCCCAGACCCTTATAAGCCTCGCGCCGCGCTGGAAATACGCCAGTTGGCGCACCACAGTGTATTTCAAGGACGATCCCAAAGGTCCGCTCTATACGTTTGGCCCCAACGACGATATCAAGGTCACGGTAGAGCACGATTTCTACCTGGCGGTTCCCTGGGCTGCGCGCCTGCTCTCCACAGGGACGATGAACGTGGCGCCGTATATTCCGATTCCGGCGTTCCTATCCGGGCTGACTTCGAGCCTGGTTAATTCCCATGTGTATTACATTCCCATCACCGAGAGTTACGTGTTTCACAACGAGGGTGAGCCGCTAGCGCCGGGATACTGACTTATGATGCAACGTCTGCGGCGCCTCCATTCCGACGAACAGGGCCAGGTCCTGTGGTTCTTTGTCATGACCATCATGTCGCTGGTGATTCTGGCGGCCGTGGTGGTGAATACCGGCCGCCAGATCGCGCGCAAGATCGAAATGCAGAACGCGGCCGACGCCGCCGCGGTCTCCAGCGCCATCTGGATCGCCCGCGGCATGAACGTCATCTCCATGGATAACGTCGGCATGACCGAGGCGCTGGGATTGATCGCCAATCTGCGGGCCATGCATATCGCCTGGCAGGTGAATGAAGCGCTTCTGTCGGCGGAAGCCGTCATCGCCGAGGCGCTCATCGACGGCATTTTCACGGCGCCCGCCGGCATCGCCCTGATGGTCACCGTGTACGCCGGCTGGATTCCCACCTGCATCGCGCAAGTTGCCGACGTGCAGGACTGCTCCCTCTTTGATGGCCCTTTATTCCCGCCTGTCGGATTTCCCGTGCCCCCTTCCCCACCCGGTAATGGCGTTTTTGACGGTGCCTGGGATGGGTCTCCGCCGGGCCTTGCGGACCCCACGGACGGCATCCTTTGGAAGTTCATGGATATCCTGGCCGACGTCAACAGCGGTATGCAGTACGTGTCTCCCACCCTGGCTTTCGCCGAAGCTGTGAACGTGGGGGTGCAGAATATTCACGGCAACGACTTTCGCGTGGCCATCATGCTTCCGAGTTTTGGAAACGGATTGACCAATTCCAGCACCGATACCAGTGCCCAGCAGATCACCGGAGGATACGGGCTGCCGGTCGAGGCGACGAATTTCAGCGATCTGTGCGGCCCCACGCAAAACGGCACGCTGAGCCCCAATCCGAACTCGCCGGTGAACACCAATGGATACGTCCCGTTGCAGTACCTGAATTTTTTCAGCCAAACCTACCCCAAACAGAACTACGGTCCGTTTCAGCTCTACCAGGACGACTTCACCAGCTTCTGGTGGCCCTCCTTTTTTACCGGCATCCCGGCCATCTACCGGGTGCTCGCCGGCAACGAGATGAGCATGTTTTGCGGAGGCGATCCCGCTCCCCTCCCTCCTGTCACCACCAGGGTCGCCCCCCTGAGCACAGCACAGAGCACCCCCGGCGCGAGCGGCTTCGTGTGGTCCCACTGGACTGCCATGTCGGTTCCGGGGAGGCCGCCCGATTGCGATTCCACCTGCTTCACTCCTACGTCGCAGACCACCAGTGGGATCGCGCAGACTGTGAACGGGCTCCAGGCGGGCTCCTGCGCTCCCACCGATGTCACCTGCCAGCAAAATGCCGCGCAAGGCGCCCAAGGCTCGCTACAGGGAATGCAGAACGCCCAGGCCGGGCCGCTCACCTTCAGCAATCCCAACGTGGCCAGCAGCACCACCCCCAACCTGATCACCGAACCGGACAGCACGTTCCCCTTTTACCCCTACCCCGGCACCTGCCCGCCCGAGCCGGGGAACGGCTGGTGCCGCCTGTCGGGGACCGATACCTTTGAGCAGATTACCTGGCAGCCCAGCGACCAATGCGCCCCGCTTCCCAACCCCCCGCCACAACCTGCCCCCCCGCCGTGCCAGGTTTTACAGGACGAGCGCTACGTCTTTCAGTACGCTACCGTCACGCAGTCGGTGGCCTCGCTCAAAAACGGCTCACAGGCCCTTGCCGGTGGCTTAGGGGGAAGCGGAGACGCCAGCAGCTATCCCCAGCCCATGCACATCACGCTCAGCCCGGGAACCGGCTACAATCTCAAGGATCACGTGGCGGACCTGCCCCCGGCCGGATCGACCGCGTCCGGCGCCATCCAGCGTTTTCAATATCTGGTGGTGGCATACCGCCGGACGACCACCAACCCCTGGTTGAGCGGCGCCACGGTTTCGCCTCTATCGAGTAATTCCGCCCCGGTCTTCGGCAATTCCACGAGCGGTCCGGGCCTGCTCACCTACGCCCAATCGCAGGTGTATAACCCCACCAGTTGGGACTTGTACACGCAGAACTGGCACGCCAAGCTGGTGCCCGCCAGCATGCTGGAGCGCGAGGTGGGCAGCTTTGGGTCGGCTGCCCTCAACAATGTCTTCACTGTGGCCGCCCCGCTGGCGAAAGGGCTCAATGCGCACTGAGTACACGGCTTCGAAACCGCGGTTGCGTATTGCGGCGAGCCGGCGCCGGGGCACCGCGTTCATGGAATTCTTCTTCGCCCTGCCCTTTCTGCTGTTCATCATGGTCCTGGGTATGAATTTCTGCAAAACCTATCTGATGCAGCAAAGAGCGATGGTAGCCGCGCGTTACGTGGCCTGGTCCCAGGTGGAACACCTGCCGCTGCCTACCAGCGGCCAGATTTCCACCGCGTTTTTCGTGGGCGAGCCGGCTTCCGTGTTGTCGCCCACGACTTCCACGAACGCCGACGAGTCCAACGACCTGACTGAGAATAAGGTAACCGACAACGGCAACGATGGTACCTCCATCATGTCCGACATAGCGGGCGCGGCCACCAGCGTGTTATCCGGCATCAGCGGCACACAGCAGTACGGGGTCCAATATCAGTACCATGCCCTGTTCGCCGCCGCCAACGCTTTTGGCAACAGCCCCTGGTACCCCAATCTGCAGATCAACGGTACGGTGGCGGTGGATTCCAACGACTGGCGTTATCCCAACCCCTCGTTCCAGTCGATCATGGGAAGCACCCTGACGAGCATCCTGAGGAGCTTCGGCTGGATTGTGCAACACATATAAACTATGCTCTCGCTGCGCAGAATCGCCGTCATCGTCGTGATCGCCGCCGCCACGGTCTGGTTCGGAATCACTTTTGGACCGGTGCGCGAAGTGCGCGCCGACATCTACATGAACCTGGCGTCGGTTTATCGCGAGAATCCCGATCCGCCGGGGAAGCAGGGCAAGCAGCGCGAAGGCGTCACGCTCATGAACTCCAGCAAGCTGCATTACCGGGTCTCGCAAAGTTCCCAGAGCGTGCACCAGGTCCTCGACGATTTCGAACAGGCCATGACGCCCAAAGAGTTTCACCTGTTCAGCCCCAAACGCTTTCCGGAATTCCAGGAGGTGGAGAAGGTGGCGCCGCAGATTCCTTTTCTGGAGTCGCTCATGCAGCGCACCCGCTTCGTGCGCGACGAATCCGCCGACTGGGGCTACGTCAGCTTCCTCGATCTCGGCCCGGAGGCCAACCAGGACTGGCACATACAGTTCAAACAGAAGATGGCGGCCTTCGCCAAGAGCCGGCGCCTGGGCGACCTGGGCACCGCCCGCACCGTGGTCGCGGTCCCCAATCCGACGAGCAAATCCACCACCGTGATGTCTTATTGGACCGATCCGGATTTCAATTTGCGCGATTTCGAGGACCACGGCGGCGACCTGCCGGGAGCCGACGTCGAGGGCTTGCCGCGCATCGACCCCCTGCGGCGTATCCTGACCTTCGACCATGTGGAAGACCGGCTGGGTTTTATGCTGGTCATGTACGAAACCCCCCTGCCCCCCGACGCCGCCGTGGAAGCGTTCGAACGCAAGGCCGGCGGCGCCGGCTGGGGCACCCGGTTATGGCGCGACCCCCAGCATAAACAGGGAGAGATTCTCTTCCTGCGCCGCGGATCGGCCGAAGTGCAGATTTTTGCCCATCGCGAACGCGGCCGATCCTATGTCATGGTCAGCCGCCGTAATTCGACTGAGAAAGAAACGAATGAATAACAAGAGGATTCTCACAATCTCGCTGATCGCAGCCATCGTCGCCGTGGTGCTGGTCAATCTCTACGTGGCGAACATCCGCGGCCAGTACACTTCCAGCCCGGTAGTTGTGCTGCAGGCCATCCACGACGTGCCCGAAGGCAAGTCGGTCTCCCCGTCGGATTACAAAAAGGTGGCGCTTCCGAGGAACCTGTTCGCCGCCGTCACTTCCTATGCCGTGACCGAGCAGGACCTGCCGGTGCTGGCTTCGACGCCTCTGCGGCGGCCTTTGCATACGGGTGACATCATTTCTTATTCGCACCTCAGCCGGACCGTTCAGGAAGCGCTCCGCGACACCATTCCGCCGGGCATGCGGGCGATTTCCATCCCGGTCAGCGAGGAGGGCTCGGTCAGTAATTTCGTGCAGCCGGGGGACCTGGTGGATATCATCGCGACCCTGGTCACCAAGGACCAGGTGGTTACCAAGCCCATCCTCACCACCGTGCGCGTCCTGGCGGTGGGCGGCGAGTACAGCGAAAACGCCGGGGCCAATCCCAACCAGCGCGGCCACTATGGCACGGTGACGCTGGAAGTCACCATGGAGCAGGCCGAGCGGCTGGTTTTCGCCCGCGACCAGATGCGCGCCGTCATGACCCTGCTGCTGCGCAATCCCAAGGACCAGGCCCAGCCAGCCGCCACGCCGGCCGTCAACGGCGCCGATCTCGTGAGCCGATAGTCGTGCAGCTATTGATCGAAAACACGCTGACGGCCCAGACCGATATGAAGGAACTGGTCAACCAGACCTACCAGATCGGACGGGCCAAGGATTGCGACATCGTGCTCGCCAGCCGCTTCGTCTCGCAGCACCAGGCGCAGATTGCTTTCAACCGCAAGGGTTTTACGGTGCAGCTTTGCGGCGCCAGCGCGATTTACGTCAACGATATCGAACTGCGCCAGGACGAACGCCTGCCGCTGGCCGGAGGCGACCGCATCCGCATCGGCGAGTACGTGTTGAGCGTGGTTTCGGAATCCAAAGAAGCCGAATCGGGCTCGCGCAACCTGGACCTGGCCAAGAAATTCGTGGAGCTGGAAACCCGCGTTCACGACCAGTTGCTGGAGCGGCTGGACCTGCGCAAAGCCGATCTTTCCTCCACCCGCTCCGACGAGCACATGCGCCTGGTGCACAAACACCTCACCGTGCTGCTCAACGAGATCCCCTTCAACCTCGAGCCGGAAGCCGAGGATTACGTGATCCGTGAAACTCTCAAGATGGAGTTGATGGACCGCATCACCTTTCAGGACACCAAGCGGCGCTCCTCCGCCAACAGCTCGGGCGAAGACTGGTCCAGCGAACACGATCAGGAAGCCGACCGCATCAAAGCCAGCCTGGCGGCGGAACTGAAGCTGAGCGCCGATCCCAGCGACATCAAGGAAAACGTACAGAAACTCGAAAAACACTTCGACGACGCCATCCAGCATCACTGGCTGGGAATGTCCGGCGGCTTGAAACGCTACCTGTTGAAGCGCCGCATCCGCAAAGACATTCACGACATTATTTTCGGGCTGGGGCCGCTGCAGGACCTGCTGAATTCCCCCAGCATCACGGAAATCATGGTGGTCAGCCGCAACCAGATCTACGTCGAGAAGAACGGCCGGATCGAGGAATCGGGGCGCGCCTTTGTTTCCGACGAAGTCAGTTTTTCCATTATCGAGCGCATCGTTTCGCCGCTCGGCCGGCGCATCGACAAGGCCCAGCCGCTGGTGGATGCGCGCCTGTCGGACGGTTCGCGCGTCAACGCCATCATTCCCCCGCTGGCCCTGAAAGGCCCCTGCATCACCATCCGCAAATTTTCACGCGATCCTTTCACCATCGACGATCTGCTGGAGAAAGGCTCGCTCAACCGGCGCGCGGCGGCGTTTCTGAAGGGCTGCGTGCGCGGCAAGAAAAACATCATCATCTCCGGCGGCACCGGGTCCGGCAAGACCACCCTGCTGAACGTGCTTTCCAGCTTCATCGAACCGCAGGACCGCATCGTGACCATCGAAGACAGCGCCGAGCTGCAGCTCTCGCAGCGTCACGTGGTGCAGCTCGAAACCAAGCCGCCCAATATCGAAGGCAGCGGGGCGTTTACCATCCGCGACCTGGTGCGCAACTCGCTGCGCATGCGGCCCGACCGCATCATCGTGGGGGAATGCCGCGGGGGCGAGGCGCTGGACATGCTGCAGGCCATGAATACGGGGCACAGCGGCTCCATGACCACAGCCCATGCCAATTCGCCGGAGGATATGATGCTGCGCCTGGAGACCATGGTTTTGACCGCCATGAATATGCCGGTGTCGGCCATCCGCTCGCAGATCGGCTCGGCGTTGGACGTGGTGGTGCAGGCCTCGCGCATTGGGCACGCCCGCCGGGTGACTCAGATCACGGAGGTGGTCGGCATGGACGAGGAGCAGGGGGAAATCATCCTGGAGGATATCTTCGTGTATCGCGCCGATCCCGCCAAGCCGGCGGAGGGCGAGCTGGTTTACACCGGATACGTCCCGTTGTTCATGAGCGACCTGGTGGATCGCGGGCACGTTACTTTGCAAGAGATTTTTTAACTATGGAATCCATCCTCATCACGTTCGCTTTGAGCCTCTTCGCCGGGGCGGCCGCGTACCTGGTGTTCCGCAACGGTCTTCCGGCCGTGGAGGCGTGGTACCTGAAGCGGGTGGCGTTGGCGCAGGCCGATCTGAAGAAGCAGTTTTCGGACCTCTTCCTGTTGAACCTTTCGCCGCGCGTGTTCGCGCACCTCTACCTGCTGCGCGTGCCTCTGGTCGCCGTGGTGGTGTTTGTAGTAACGGGCAGCATTCCGTTTCTGGTGCTGAGCGGTCTGGGCGCTTACTTCGCGCCGCGGCTCATTCTGGAATACCTCAAACGCCGGCGCATGGAGCGCTTCGACGACCAGTTGGTGGATGCGCTGGCGCTCATCGCCAGCTCGGCCCGCGCCGGGTTGAGCCTGGTGCAGGCGCTGGAAGCCGCCGCCGTTAAAATGGCGCCGCCCGCCAGCCAGGAGTTCGGCCTCATCCTCAAGGAATACCAGCATGGCACCCCCATCGAACGGGCGCTGACCAATGCGCGCGATCGTCTGTGCAGACCGAATTTCAATATCGTGACCACGGCCCTGATCGTGAATCGCGAGAAGGGCGGCAACCTGATCGAAGTGGTGGATAAGATCGCCTCCTCGCTGCGGGAAATCACCAGGCTGGAAAAGAAGATTCGGACGGAAACCGCGTCCGTGCGTTTCTCCGCCAAGCTCATGTCGCTGATGCCCCTGACGATCGGGATCATTTTCTATTTCATCGAACCCAGCAGCATGGAGCTTTTATTTACCGATTTCGTGGGCACCATCATTCTCTTTTTCGTGGTGCTCCTGAACGTGGTGGCCATGGTGATCATTCAAAGAATCGTGACGGTGGATATCTAAACTATGCTTCTCTTATTGGGCTCGCTGATTCTCGGGTTGACGGTTTTTATGATGACCCGCATGGTGCTGGAGCTGGGCGGAGCGCGCTGGCACGCCGAGCGGACCGTGCGCCGCGCGGATCTGCTGCATCCGGCGTCGGCCAATTGGAAGCGCACCCTGCTGGGGGTGACGGGACAGATTTTCGCGCCCTTCAACCGCCTGGAGTTCGTGCGGAATTACCTGGCCACGCTGCGCAAGGACAATATCGCCGCGGCCTATCCGTGGGACCTGGACGAAAAGGAAATTCTGGAGCTGGCGGAGCTGGCGTTCCTGGGCACGACCCTGCTGGTGTGGATCGTCATGTTCCTGATCTATGGCACCTTCAATTTCTTCACCGGGCTGGGAATCGGCCTGGTGGCTGGTTTCGCCCCCGGCTACATCATCGGCCACAAGAGCGTGCAGCGCCGCATTTTGATCAACCGCGCGCTGCCCTTTTCCCTGGATCTGCTGGTATTGACCATGGAAGCCGGATCGAGTTTTCTGGAATCCATCAAGACCCTGATCGAAAGCGATCCCACCAGCCCGATGGGCCAGGAGTTCACGTATTTTCTGCAGGCCGTGGATCATGGCAAGACGCGCAAGGCGGCGCTGTCGGAAATGGCCGAGCGGGTCCGCTCGGACGATCTTACTCCGGTCGTGGACGCGATCAATACGGGCGAAGAACTGGGGACGCCCGTGGGAAAAATTCTCCGCATTCAGGCCGAGGGCATTCGCGCTGCCCGCTCGCAGCGCGCCGAGAAGCTGGCGGCCGAAGCCAGCTCGAAGATTTTATTCCCCACCCTGCTGATCATGGTCGCGGTCCTGTTGATGATGATGGGGCCCGTCATTATCAAGGCCGTGCGGGGGGATCTGTATTAGTCGAGATCAAGCGATGACGAACGAATCCAATACTGCGGCATTAGTGGTCATCAAGGGACCAGCCAAAGACAAGCTCTTTCCTCTGGACACCAACCTGATCACCGTCGGGCGCGGCGAAGACGCGGACGTCTGCCTGACCGGCGATACTTCGATTTCCCGCATCCATCTGAATTTGAAGCTCGTCAACGGCCGGTACGTGCTGACCAACCGCAGCGACAACGGCACGCTGGTCAACGACCGGCTGGCCAATGAGAAAGAGCTGCAAAACGGCGATCGCATCAAGGTCGGGGATCTTTACCTGCTGGAATACTCGGATGGGTCCAAGCCCGTGGCCGCGCCCTCTACCAGCATGTTCCGCAAGCCGGCCGTGCTGGCGGCGTGCGGCTTGTACGTGGCAGGCATGATCGTCGCGGCGGTGGTCCTCTCCAATGCGCCGGAGTCGGATAACAGCGTCACCAGCGCGCGTGTTACCAGCGTCCTGAAAAGTTACAGCGACTACATGACGTCCGCCAAAGTGGCCGCGGCGGAACAGGAGGCGCGCCGCGCGGCGGTGCTGGCTTACTTGCGCGCCGCGTTTATCTCCGAGCGCGAGGGGAACTACCCGGAGGCCAGGCGAACCTATTTACGGGTTCTCGACTATACTAAGGACGCTCGAAACCCGGTCTATCAATATGCGCTGGAGCGCCTGAGAAGCGTTCCGGTAGAGGAAAAGTGAGAACGGAGCGGTATATTATGACGAAACGAAACTACTCCCGGCTGGTTTGGATCTCTCTCGTGGCGTTCTGTGCCTACTCCCAGGAGCAGGGATACGTCAGCGCCAAGAAACTCTTTTATGCCGACGTGCAGGGGCCCAGCGCCGCAAAGACGCCCGCCGGCCGGTCAGGCGGAGTGAAGAAAGTTCCGGCTTCCTACGCGGTTGCCGGCTTGCGGTATACGGTGATACAGGAAGTGGAACCCGGCAAGGAAATCACCGTCGATCCGACCAAAGAATTCCACTCCGGCGACCGCGTGAGGTTCGAATTCGAATCCAACCTCGACGGCTACCTTTATGTTACCCAGCAGGGCTCCAGCGGGATGTGGAATGTGCTGTTTCCGGATGTGCGGATCAACAACGGAACCAACCACGTCCAGAAGCGCCAGCCCTATTCCGTGCCTTCCGGTCAGAAGTATTTCGTATTCAACGACGTGCCGGGCGACGAGAAGGTGATGGTGGTTCTCTGCAAATCGCCGGTAAAGGATCTGCCGGCGGAAGCCAAGCCGTCGCCCCAGACGGTGGATCAAACCGTCATCAACGAGCTCAACAGCAATCTCAAGACTCGAGATCTGGTATTTGAAAAAGACGAGGGTACAGGCGCCTCGCCTGTGGCCACGGTTGCTACCGCCGCCACCGTTCCCACCGGCTCCACTTACGTGGTGAACAAGAACGAGAACGGCCAGGCCGTGGTTGCAACCATTTCCCTGAAGCATGTCCGCTAGAGAGTGAGGAGAGACTACCATGCGAAAATCGAACAGAACATCCGTTTTCGTGGCGCTGGCCCTGGGCAGCGGCTGGCTGGCGTCCGCTCAGGATCCGTCGGCGGCCACGCTTTACAAAAGCGGCGGCGCGTTCGCGCTGCGCATCACCGTGGAACTGAAACGCGACGGCGCGGTCAAGACCGTGAGCCCGCAATCGGAGTTTCGCAACGGCGACCAGATCCGTCTGCACTTTGTCAGCAACGTGGACGGCTATGTGTACGCGCTCAACGAAACCCCTTCGGGAGAAACCAGGATCATGTTTCCCACGGCGGAAGCGGGCTCGAATAACATGGTCCATAAGGCGCAAGACTACACCATTCCGGCGACCAATGGGTGGTTCCGGATGGTGGGCGGCGCGGGAGCGGAAAAGGTGCTGATGATTCTTTCTCCGCGATCTCTGCCGGAAATGGAGAGCCAGATGCAAGCTGGTCCCGCCCCCGCTCCCAGGCCCGCCAGAAATCCGCAGGGTCCGGCGTCGTCTGGCGCCACCATCGCCGCCTCATCCGGCGGCGCCGCGATTTCGACCGCTCCGGCGCCGGGGACCAACACCTCCGCGGCGGTGGATCCGACGGCATCCGGCGGCGCCAACAGTTCCACTGCGCCGGCCAGCGGAAAGAGCAATTCCAAAGCGAAAAATCCCATGACCACGGCCAGTCAGGACGTCAGCGGCATGAGGAGCGGGATCTCGCTGGTCACCAGCATCGCCTCCATTCCGGGGTCGGTCACCAGCATTCCGGGAATTTCCCGCGACCTGGTATTCGAAGACGATATCAAGACCGGAAGCGCGTATGTCTCGGCCAAACCCGAGGGGTTGTCCGGTCCGGTGATTTTCAGCATCACGTTGGTTCATCGCTAGGATCGGGCGCATGCCGAGATTGACGGCCCTTGCTTTCATCGCCTTCGCCCTATGGATCGGGAAGCCTGCCTCGGGACAGCTTCACGCGTTGGAAAGTTCCGACGTGGAGCGCCTGGTTACCGCCGTGGGACAGGTGGTCGCTCCGGCCGGAGAGGCGGCGGATCTCAGAGGTTCCGGGGTGGTGGTTTCCGGGGATGGTCTGGTGATCACGTGCTATCACGTGCTGGGGCGCAGCGGCAAGCCGGGTTCGCAGGTTCTCTTCGACCTGGTGGACTCCAAGGGACTCTTCCAGCGCCCCGATCCCAAGGACACGCTCCAACTCGAGGTGGTCCGCACGTCGCCCGAGTACGACCTGGCGCTGCTGCGGATCAAGGGCTATGCCGATGGGCGGCCGCTGCAGAAGGACCGGCAGTTCCGCTTCCTGCCCATCGGCAAGGCGGAGGATCTGCATCTTCTGGACCTGGTATATATCATCGGGTTCCCGCGCGTCGGCGGCGACACCGTTACCGTCATCGAAGGGCACGTGGCCGGAAGAGATACCGCGAATCGATGGCTGAAGCTGGATGCCTCCGTTTCCCGAGGGTACAGCGGCGGCGCGGTGGTCAACGTTCGCGGCGAGTTAGTGGGAATTCCGACGGAGCTTCGCGCGGACATCGAGGACTTGCGCCCGGACCACGCCGGAACCGGTGACGCCGCCGTACTTTACGGGGCGCTGAGCTGGGTCCGGCCCAGCGAGCTGGTTCCGCGTTTGCTGGCGTCTTCGCGCGACGCTCCGCTGTTGCCCCCCGATGAGCCCGCTACCGGCCTGATTCAGGGTGTCGTCGTTTCCCGCGACGGCATTCCCCTGGCCGGCGCCCTGGTTGGGTTGTTGAAGTTGGGCAGCAGCGTGGCTACACTTGATAATCTGTTGACCTATGCCAGGACCGATGACGCCGGGAACTTTGTTCTGCGTACAGTTCCCGGAAGTTATACGCTGCGAGCCCATTGCACGGGGTATGTGAACGTCTCGCAGCCGGTAAAACTTACGGACACTGTTCGTGTGCGGGTAGCGTTGAGTAAGCAGCCCGATAAGTCGGGCCCCGCGCCTGGACGGAAGCGACCATGACTGACGATAGATATGAAATATTGGGCCCTTGCGGCGAAGGCGGCATGGCGCGCGTTTTCAAAGCGCGCGACGTGAAGCTCGGCCGCCTGGTGGCGATCAAGCAGATGGCTCCGGACCTGGAACAGGACAAGGAAGCCGTAAGCGCCTTCGAGCGCGAGGCCAGGATCCTGGCCAACGTGTCCGACCCGAATGTCGTTAAGGTCTACGACTCGATCATCGACGAGGGGCACTATTACTTCGTGATGGAATATATCGAAGGCGAACACCTGGGTAAGTTGATTCGCCGCGGCCCGACGCCGGTTGAGCAGGTGGTTCGCATTCTCGAACAGGTCCTCTCCGGCCTCCAGACCATGCACGGCAACGGCATTATTCACCAGGACATCAAGCCCAGCAATATCCTGATCGATTCCAAAGGCGTCCCCAAGATCACCGACTTCGGCCTGGCGACCAGCGCCGGCGAGGATGGTCCCACGCTGGACTGGGGCTCGGTCCAGTATCTGGCGCCGGAAGTCTTTTCCAACACCTTCGTGCAGGACGCCCGGCTGGATATCTACGCGCTCGGCATGGTCGCTTTCGAACTGCTTCTGGGGGAGAAGGCATTCCGGGCGGAATGCCCGGAGATTTACGAGAACGAATCCGAGATCTCGCGAAAATGGGTCAACTGGCACCAGAATCAGCAGCAACAGTTTCGGCCGCTCTCGGAGATCAATCCGGAAATTCCGCTGCATCTCTCCCAGATCGTCGCCCGCATGATGGCCAAGGATCGCCTGAAGCGGTATGGCAATGTCACATCGGTCCTGCAGGACCTGAAAGATAAACGGCAGCAGCAGGAGGAAGAGGAAGTGGAAGACGATCCCAGCAAAACGCGCCCACTGGGGGACCTTAAGAAAAAGGCCGCCCCAGTGAACCAGCCGGCTGCCCAGCGCCCCGCCCAAAAGAAGTCCAGCCGCACGTTGCTGTATGTCGGCGGGGCGGTTTCCATCCTGGTTTTCCTGTTCCTCCTGTTGGCCCCGCCGCGCAATCAACTGGTAGCCGGCAGCGTTTCCTCCAACGCCGGGGCGGAGCTGACCATCGACAACCGGAAATGGGGAATCATTCCGGCGAGCGGGGTCATGCGCGGCAAACTTGCCCAGGGAAATCACACCGCGAAGCTCGTCTTGAAGGATTACGAAACGGTGGAAACCAGCTTCGAAGTCACGCCCTCGCAGGCCTGGAGCGTGGATGCCACTCTCAAATCCACGCTGCCCTCTCCCCCGCCGGTCCCCGTCGTACCGGAAGTGCCGACGCGCCTCGATCTACCCTCCGGAGCCATGCTTCTCATCCCCGCCGGCGAATTTCAATACGGCGCGGACAAGAAGCGCGCTACCCTCCCGGCATTCTACATGGATGAAACCGAGGTCACCAACGCCGCTTACCGCAAATTCTGCGAAGCCACCTCGCATACACCCCCGCCCAATCCCCCTTGGGATCCGGATTATTTCCGCGCCAAAGACCGTTACCCCGTCCTCAACGTCACCTGGGACGACGCTGTGGCTTTTGCCCAATGGGCCGGCAAACGGCTGCCCACCGAACTGGAGTGGGAGAAGGCCGCCCGCGGCACGGATGGCCGCACCTGGCCCTGGGGTTCGGAGTTCGACCCCAAAAAGGCCAACCTGGGCGGGGACAAGGACGGCTTCGTCTACACCGCGCCGGTAGGCAGTTTCCCCGCCGGCGCCAGTCCCTACGGAATGCTGGATATGGCGGGCAACGTCTGGGAGTGGGTCGCCGATGCGTATGGACCCACTAAGGATTTTGGACCGAACGATCGCGTGCTCAAAGGCGGCGCATTTGTGGCTTCGGTGGGAAAGGACGAGGCTACCACGTTCTTTCACGGAAGAAGGCCGCGCACGGAGCGTCCCAACGGGGTCGGCTTCCGCTGCGCCAAAGACGCTCCGGCGCCGGCGCCGCCGGCCGCAACTCCAACCGCAACTCCAACCACAACTCCACCTGCCGCGGCCAAGAGTCCGCAACAATAAGGTGATGGGAGGCTCCCATGAACGGCAAACTGACGGCATCGTGCATCGCGCTGGGCCTGTTGCTGACGGCGCGGGCGGGCGACCTGCAAAAGGCCAACGAATACCTGAAACAGGCATTGGAGGCCACCGACAACGCCCAGCGCATTCAGCTTCTGCATAAATCCATCGCCGAACAGGCGAGCTTTGCCGGCCACTATCAACTGGGCAAGGCGCTGCGCGACAACGGGCAACTTTTGGAAGCCATCCAGGAGTTTCGCTCCGCCATGCAACTAACCGGGCCGTCCGAAAAGGTCGACCGCGCGCACGCCCTGTTCCAGATCGGCTCCACCATGGCCCAACAGGGCAACGGCGCCGAAGGGCTGACCTATATGCAGTACTCTCTGGCGCTGGAAAAACATCCGGCGGTGGAACAGGCTATCCTGCGGCTGGAATCCCAGTTGGCCGGGAGCATTCAACCGGCCGCCCAACTGGAGCGGGCGCTGGTAGCGGCATCGCGCGACCTGGTGCTGGACGACGACTCGGGCAGCTCCGCGACTAAGATTCCGATCTGGATTCAATTCGAATTCGACAAGGCGGACCTGACGCCGCAGGGAGTGGCGCAAACCGCGGAGCTGGGCCGCGCCATCGCTTCCGGCGCGCTGACCCAATACCGTTTCCGCGTGGTGGGCCACACCGATCTCATCGGCACGCCGGAATACAACCTTGCTCTTTCCCGCCGCCGCGCCCAAGCCGTCGCCAGCTACCTGGCGGCGCAGTTGCACATCGCGCCGGATCGCCTCATACCCGAAGGGCGCGGCATGGACGAGCCGCTCGTCGCCAAAGGTTCGCGGGAGGAGCAGGCCGTAAACCGGCGCGTCGAGGTGATCGTGGTGCCACCGGAGAAGTAGGGCCGCCGCGATTCGCGGTGGACAGCGCGCAGTTCCTTGCGGCGGGAGCGCCGCAACGGCGCATGCGGAATCGAACCCGCGGCCTTTGCGGCTTTCGACCAGGTCCCCGGGCCGGTTCACCGGCAGCGAGCCGGGTCTGGGGTTCGGAAAGCCGTGGATACATACTAAAGAAGATGGTGAAATATCTCGTGTAGGCGCAAACTGCCATGCAACGTCGAGCCTTCCTGAAGTCTTTAGCTGCCGGAGCGGCGGCGCTGCCCTTTGCCGCGGCTGCGGAGCCCCCCGCACAGCGGCCGAATTTCCTGTTTCTGATCGCCGATGACTTGACCTACCGCGGCATTCACGCGCTGGGCAACAACGAGATTCAAACCCCCCATCTCGACCGCCTGGTGAAACGCGGCTGCTCCTTCACGCACTGCTTCCACCAGGGCTCCTGGAGCGGAGCTGTCTGCATACCCAGCCGCACCATGCTGAATACGGGGCTGACCGCCTTTCACGCCCGGCGGCGGGCCGAGGAGACTTCCCTGTGGGGCGAAACCCTGGGCCGCGCCGGCTACGACACGTCCATCGTAGGCAAATGGCATTTAAGCGACGCCAATCTGCGGCGCAGCTTCAAGGAGAAGGGACCGGTGAGCCCCGGCATGTTTGAATCCGGTCCCTCGGCATACCATCGCCCCAGTCCGGGCAACACCTGGACGCCCTGGGACAAATCGCTGAAGGGACAGTGGCTGCACACCGCGCAGTGGCAGATGGCGCCGCACGATGAGATCAAGCACTCGGCCCAGGTGTGGGCGGAATGTGCCGCCGATTACCTGCTGAAGCGGTCCGGGAACAGCGCTCCATTCTTCCTCTACGTCGGGTTCAACTCCCCGCACGATCCCCGGCAGGCGCCCAAGGAGTATGTGGATTTATATCCGCGGGAGCGCATCCGGATTCCACCCAATTACCTCCCGGAACATCCGTTCGACCAGGGCGACCGCGAGGTCCGCGACGAACTTCTGGCGCCCTTTCCGCGCACCCGCGAAGCGGTCCAACTCCACCGGTCCGAATACTACGCGCATATCACTTACATGGACGCACAGATCGGCCGCATTTTGGACGCGCTGGAGAAATCCGGCCAGGCCGGCAACACCTACGTCATCTTCACGGCCGATCACGGCCTGGCCGTCGGACAGCACGGCCTGATGGGAAAACAGAACCTGTACGATCACAGTATCCGCATGCCGCTGGTGATCCGCGGGCCGGACGTTCCGCGCAACCGGCGCGTCAGCCACATGGTGTATCAGCACAGCCTGTTCGCCACCACTTGCGAACTGGCTGGTGTAGAGGTTCCGAAATCCGTCGAGTTTCCCAGCCTTGTGGACCTGCTCAGGGCCGGCGGCGGTGCAAAGTATGACGCCGTTTTTTGCTATTACCGCGGTTTTCAACGGGCGGTGCGCACCCGGGACCACAAGCTGATTGTGTATCCGCAGGCCCGCGTGACCCAGCTCTTCGATCTGAAACGGGATCCGTGGGAGAGGAACAATCTTGCAACCCGAAAGGAGTTTACTGAACTGAAAGGCCACCTTCTGGAGAGACTGCGGCGGTTTCAAGAAGAACTCGAAGACGATCTGCCCGCCGTGACCGCGACGGGCTGAGCGGGCTCACCAGCCACGCCGAGCTTTATCGAACTCCCGCCGGCTGTGGTGTCTGAGGAAGCCGATGACGCCGTGTTCGTTGAGATTCTTCCGCCTTTGGTGGAGTGAGGCGTGGCCGGGACCGCGATGGACGCGCTGGTGGAAAGCTGCAGGAGTCTCCACTTTTCATTCGGCGATCATTGGGATCTCTATTCGTGGGCGGATCTTCTTTACAGGGATCTGTTGCGGCGCGGCTTGGAGGAAGGGGTGCGGCTGGGCTCGCAAAGCGAAATTGCGGAGGTTGCGAGGCGCCTGGGCGCCCCCGCAGCCAAGGAGTCTCTGCGGGACTTCCTCACATACTATCCCGAAGCGGAAATACCGTTCATTGAGGGAATAAGGTCCACGCAAGATCTTCTCGATCACCTCGAGTGCGTTTGGCGGCATCCGTTCCTGTATGCGCAGCAGAGGCTTGCATTGGTTATGCGTGGACAGCTAACCGTTCGAAAACCCGCCGATCAACCGGAAGAGGATCTCTGGTAGCGGACACCGAGGAGACGCGTTCATGCAGACCGCGATAGAAGCGCTGGTTTGGAGTTGCGAGCATGTCCACTTCTCGCCCGGCGGACGCTGGGATCACTATGCGTGGGCGGACCTTCTGCTCGAAGGGGATTGGTTGCGCCGCGGACTGGCCGAAGGATTGAAACTGGGGGCCGCAAACGAGCTCGAGTGCGCCTGGACACGCCTGTCCTCGCCTGAAGCCAAGGACGCTCTATGGGACTTCCTGGGCTGCTACCTGGCGATTCCCGCCGGGGAGAACGGCGCAGCGGTTGCGAACCGGGTAGAAGCGTGCGATCTGGAGCGCCTGTACCGGCACTCCCTCGGGCTGGTAGCCTCGGCGCGGGCGGCGCTGGCGCATCGGCGGCTGGCCGCGGGAGGACCCATAGAGGACCTGTTCCGCCGCTGGCGGGAAACGGCGAACCTCTTGGGCGAACCGTGGCCAGGCGTGGCCCCAGGGGCCTCCACGCCCATGACGATCGCCGACTGGGATTTCTTTGTTCACGAGAACTCCTGGACCCCGCCCGCGACCGTCAGTTGGACGCAGTATTGGCTGAAGGGGAATCTGGCGACGTCGGGGCGCTCCGTGCGGGTGCCGTTCGCGGTTTACTACCCTTCCGGCGGTTCCACCGGCGATTCCCGGGAGGGATATATTCTCCACCTCGCCGCGGAAACTTGCTGCGGCGCGCCAGGGGTGCTGTTTGAACATCCATCGAGTTGCCTATATATCCTGAGCAAGAAATGGGTTGACACGGTGCGCCTGGCGGCTGGTTATATTCAGCGCGCGCGCCGGACGCCGCAAGACGAGCCGCCCCACACGATGCCGTTGCCCGAACCGACTGCCTGGCGAATCGAGATGCCGCCGGATGCGCCCGGCCGCCAGAGAGTGCTGGATGGCGACTCCCACGGCGGCGCGGCGGCGCGGGCGTTTCAGCGATTGAGAGACGCGCAGGTCGCCGATTCCCGAGTACTCGTGATGGCGCGCATCGAACTCCTCAGCGGCTGGCCCGAGGATCGAGCCTGCCTCGCTCTGGGAAAGGTCGGGGGCATTCCGGCGAAAATCTGCGCCGCCGCTCGGGATGAATCCATTGACACGGTTGCCGTGGTCGAGGGAGAAAACGAGCAGGACGCTATGGCGGCGCTGCAAAAACACGACCCCGGAGGGCGCTTGAGCCTGGCCGTACTGGGACGCAGCGGCGTGAGTTACACTCCCTCGCGATGAGGCGCAGGCTGCGGGATACCCAACATAGCCTGCGGTCGAAATTTCCGAAGCGAAGCGCCAGACGCGGGCCGCGGCCTTTGGGCCGGTCGCGGCCAAAAGGCAAGCCGGGGGCGCCGGGCAAGGATCTGGAGGAGCCCTTTGCGATTTGCTACAACTTACTCATGAAAGTTCTTTTTATCGGCGGAACCGGTATCATCAGCACAGCCTGCACGCGCCTGGCGATGGAGCGCGGCATAGACGTTACGCTTCTCAACCGCGGCCATCATGCAGCCCGTCCGCCAGCCGGCGCAAATGCGCTGACCGTGGACATCGAAAACAGCGCCGAGGCGTCGCAGGCGCTGGGCGGCGCGCGGTTCGACGCGGTAGTCGATTGGGTCGCCTTTGAACCCGCCCACGTAGAGCGCGACATCGCGCTGTTCCGCGGCCGCACACGCCAATACATCTTCATCAGTTCCGCCAGCGCATACCAAAAGCCCGCGGCGCACTATCTGATCACCGAATCGACACCGCTCGCCAACCCTTACTGGTCCTACTCGCGGCAGAAGATCGCCTGCGAAGACCGCCTCATGCGCGCATACCGCGAAGACGGTTTCCCCATCACGATCGTGCGCCCGTCGCTGACCTATGGCGACAGCCAGATCCCCCTCGCCATCAATAGTTGGGCCCGGTCCTACACCATCGTGGATCGCATGCGGCGAGGCAAAAAGGTGATTGTTCCCGGGGATGGCTCATCGCTCTGGGTCATTACTCATAACAGCGATTTCGCCAAAGGACTGGTGGGACTGCTGGCGCGCGAGCAGGCCCTCGGACACGCCTTCCACATCACCAGCGACGAGGTGATGTGCTGGGACCAGTGGTATCGCCTGACGGCCGAAGCCGCCGGCGTCGAGCCGCAACTCGTGCATATACCCAGCGACTTGATCGCGGCGTGCGTCCCCGAAATGCGCGGCGGCCTCCTGGGCGATAAAGCGGTCAGCGTGGTTTTCGACAATACCAAGATCAAGCGCCTCGTTCCCGACTACTGCGCGACCGTGCCGTTCACGCAGGGCATCCGCCGCACCATGGCTTGGTTCGACGCCGACCCGGCGCGGCGGCAGATCGATGACGAAGCCAACTCCCTGTGGGACAGACTGATCGCGGCCTGGGAACGAGGCACGCAAGAGGCGCTTCGTTGCTTCGGCGATTGAATTACGGCGGCGAAAATCCAGGCGCGCCGGCGCGAACGCTGCGCCGCTACAGATCTATGTACGGCACGAGGCGCCGGGCTGGAATCCCGCGGACCCGCCGCTCGCGCGCTCGCAGGGGCTGGAGCGTCGCGCGCCAGCCGTGCGAACGTTGTGGCCGCATCTTAGCCGAGTGACTGAAGTCACGGCTTACGCTGCGGGATTGCGTGAAAATGAGCAGATGAGCCCTCCGGGACGGCGCCAATCGCTGATTTTTCCCCGCGAACACGGAGCATGGGGCATCCTGCTTGTTCCGTTGTTCACGGGAGGCTCGGTAGGCCTGCTGGCGGGAGGAAGAGCGGGGCCTCTGGCGCCCCTGACCATCGCCGTGCTGGCGCTGTTCTGGCTGCGCACGCCGCTGGAGAACTGGATGGGAACGGTTCCGACCAAGGCCCGTACAGCCGCCGAATTGAAGCTGGTGCGGGCGGCCGCTCTGATTTTGGCGGCGATTTCGGCCGGAGCGCTGAGTTGGCTGTTTTGGAACGGGCAGAATCGGGAATTGCTGTGGATCGGAGCGATAGCGTTGGCTGCGTTCGCCGCCCAGGCATTCGTCAGGCAAGCTCGACGTAAGGCGCGGACGGCTGCGCAGATGGCCGGCGCGGCGGGGTTGACAGCGGTTGCGCCGACGGCGTATTTCGTGGTTGCGGGCCGTTTGAACGGCGCCGCCTGGCCGCTTTGGCTTTTGAACTTCGCTTTCGCCGCCAATCAGATTCAGTTCGTGCAACTGCGCATCCGGGCATCGCACGTGGTTGGCCGGGCGGAGAAGTTCAAACTGGGCCGCAAATTCATGCTGGCGCAAGTCATCCTGATCGCGTTTCTGCTTGCCGGTTGCGCCGCCCGTCTCTGGACTTGGTATGCCGCCGCCGCGTTCGCGCCGGTTTTGTGGCGCGGCTTCGCATGGTTCGTCTCGCCCTTCCAACCGCTGGCGGTGCACACGTTGGGAAAACGCGAACTCATGCACGCCATGGTCTTCGGAGCGCTTCTGATTCTCGCTTTCGCCGTGTCGTGACGCACGCCGGGCGGCCGGCAAGTTCCCGTATTACGATGAAGGTTGTCACCGAAAATCGCAGCTCTGTCGGAAATCCCTTTGTTCGCGGCGCTGAGCGAAAACGAGCTTCAGGGATTGGCCCAACGCGCGGTGGAAAAGCGGTTCGCGGCCGGAGAAGTGCTCTTCTGGGAAGGGGAGGCATGCGCCGGCATATTTCTGATCGTCCAGGGCAGTGTGAAGATTTTTCGCACTTCTCCCGGCGGCCGTGAAGTAATGCTCTCCATAGAAGCCGCGCCTGCCACGGTCGCCGAATTGCCGCTGTTCGATGGCGGGCCGTACCCGGCATCGGTTCGCGTGGTAGAGCCCGTGGCCGCCCTCTTTATCGACAAAAACGACTTTCAACAGTTCTGCCGCCAAAATCCCGACGTTAGCCTGAAGGTCTTAGCCGTAGTGGGACGGCGTCTGCGGCACCTGGTGGGACTGGTCGAATCCATGACCTTTGGAAGCGTCACCCAGAGACTGGCGCGAATGCTGTTGGACGCATCCAAGGGCGCCGGCGCGGACACCTTCGACCTCCCGGCTACCCATCAGGAACTGGCCTCCCGGCTGGGAACCGTACGGGAGGTGGTTTCGCGGAATTTAGGGCGTTTTCGGGCTCAAGGACTGATCAAGATGCAAGACCGGCAGGTAGAAATCGTAAATCGGGCGGGACTTCAGCAAGAGGCGGAGCTGGTTGTTTCGCCGGCAAAGGACGCAACACCGGCGCCGCGCGGGTCTTTGCGAAGCAGGGACATCTAAAGTTCCAGGAGTGAGGGCGCCTGCCCGGACAGTCGCTCAACTGCCCGATGGAGATCGCTCTTCGCCGCGAAAGCGTCACTTCCGGTACACGCTGTCCAAGACCTTTTCCGAACCGTCCAGCCCCGGGGGCGACTCGAGTCCCAGGATCTTAGCCAGGAACGGGAAGACGTGGACGTTCTCGAAGGGCTCGATCCGCGAACCCGGCTGCACGTTCGGCCCTACGGCGTAGAAGATTCCCTGCATGGTCTTGAACTCCGACGGATCGAAGCCGTGGGAGCCCCGAGCGGACGCAGCCGCCGACGCCCGCCGCTCCCTTGGCGGCGACGTCCCCAGGCCGATAGCTTCCTTTGCGCACACCACCAGGTCGCCGATGCGTGGGTTCTCGGAGAAATGCCACCGCTCGGGAGTTTCCCTCCGCCGGTACACTTCGAACTTCGGGCTCTTGCCTTTCAGCGCCGCGTACACCTGTTCGGCAGTCTGCGAATCGGGCGCATAGATCAGCGCGACCGGCCCTTCGGTGACGACGCGTACTTTGCTCAGGTCCGCGTAGTCGCCGAGGTTCACGAAACCTTGGGTGGCCTGCATCCCGTGATCGGACACTACCACCAGATTCACCGGCAGGCGGGTCGCCTGAATCCCCGTCCACAGGTCGCCCACCAGTTTGTCGACGCGCTGCACCGCGGCTTCGGTGTTGGGAGAATCGGGGCCGGAGGAATGGCCGGCGCTGTCGACGTCGCTGAAGTAGAGGGTGATGAAATGCGGCCGCTCGCTCTCCGGGAGCTTCAGCCACTCCAACACTTTGGCCACGCGCTGCTCGTTGGGAAAGCTGCCGTCGTAAAGGGACCAATACGATGGCCGTACCCCGCCGATCTCGGCGTCGGAGGTCGGCCAGAACATGCAGGCCGATTTCACTTTCTGCTGTTCCGCCACCACCCATAGCGGCTTGTAGCCATAAAAAGCGCTCTCCTCGGCCGACCGCCTCATGTTGTACATTTCCTTGCGTGCGGGATCCCAAAACGAGTTGCCGACAATCCCGTGGTGCTCCGGATACTGGCCGGTCACAATGCTGATGTGGTTCGGGTACGTCACCGTGGGAAACGAGGGGATCATGCCTTCCGCGGCGGCTCCCGCCTCGCCGATCGCCAGGATATTGTCCGCGTGATATCGCTCAGCGTAGTCATAGCGGAAACCGTCCAGTGAAACCAGCACGACATAAGGACGCGATGCTACCGGCTGCGCCAGCAGCGGGCAGGCCAGCGACGCGGCGGCCCACGCCGCCAGCACCAGGGAGACTCGACGAGTCATCAACGCGAGCGTAGCACCATGCTACGAAACAAGCTATCCCGGCGCGCCCGTGGGCTCCCCGGCATCATTGCACTAAGTTGGCTGCGGGAGCTGGTGGTTCTATAACCGACAGGTCATCTACCGTCTCGCAGCGCTTGGGCGATACGGAACGCCATGCCCAGTCGCCTTACGCTCTGCGCTTTGGCCCTTTCCCTTTTAGCCGCGACCAAGGGTAAGCAAGCCTGGGTTACTTTCGGTAAACAGGGCCGGATCGATTCTCGCGAGCGGCAAAGGAAGCTGCCCAGGGCTGAAAATGCATTTGTTCCCAAGGCGGAACGCGCCTCTCCCTGCGGTGTCCCTCTGCCAGCGCCGATAACCTGGTGGTTTCCGCGCACCTGTTGGGCAATCAGATCGCGAGCTGAATTAGATTCTCAGATCGAAGGCCCTCTTGCTTCCTTGACTTCCTCGACTTCTGGCGCCCACATCCCGCCAGGATTTCAAGAGCCCTTGGCTGGGTTTTTATCGGTGTTCATCGGTGCATCGGTGGCCAATTCCCTTCTTGCTTTCCAGCGAACGCCGGCACGGCCCTCTTCGCGGGCCGATCCGAAAATTTCAAATATCTTTGGCTAGAACTCAAGATCCAAAGAGAACTGAATCTTGCGGGCGCCGGCGCCTGCTGTCGGCTGCAAAAAGCCGGGGCTGCCAAACACCGGGTCAATCTGCACTACGTTGGCGTGGTTGAACAGGTTGAACGATTCGGCCACAAGATCCAGATGCGCGGTTTTTGCAAACGCCAGCGGAAAGTATTTCAGGAAGCGGAAATCCATGTTCGCCAGCGTGGGGGTGCGCAAAGAGTTCCGTCCAAAACCCGGCGGCCGGGCGGACAGCGGATATGCATGCGTGCCGTAAGTATCCACTCCGGTCAGCGGATCCTCGGGCAGCCCGCTTTCCACGGTGAAAATCGGGGCGAACTCGATGTGACCGAAGATCCGGTTCACCCAGGTATCCGGCGCCGGCTGCCCGTTTTCTTCATCGCCAATGGGCAGCTCCCAGAGAGCGTTGGCGACGAATCGCTGCTGCTGCTGCTGGCGCGACAGCGACCACTCGGGCGCGAGGTCGAGCGGATTCTCCGGCTGCTCGGCGAAGTCCGATGCGTTGTCGTATGTTTTGGAAAGCGTATAGCTGGCCGAAAATTCAAATTCGTCGGACATGCGGCGGTTCACCGTGATGCTGGCGCCATTGTAAACGGAACTCGCGGAATCCTCGAGTTGAAAAATGCCGGTGTAACTCGGGTCGTTGGCAGGGCCAAAGTTGATGTTACGCGTGCGCGCAAGCCTGACCCCGCGCACAAAAAGATAGTTTGCGGTGACCGTGAGATCTTTTGCCAGCAAGCGCTCGACCGCAAAGCTGCTCTGCTGGCTATAGGGCGTGGCGAGTCCCGGATCGGCCCGGTAAATGGAAGGCGGCCCGGCCGTAAAACCGCTGTCCACAACCTCCTCGAATCCGTTGACGCCGTTCTTCTGGAGCGCCGGGTTTAGACTGGCGAGTACATAGCGGTCGAAAAAGATTCCGTAACCGCCGCGCAGGACCCAGCCCGGCGCCGCGTGCCACGCCACGCCGATTCGCGGGCTGAAGTTGTCGGGGTCCTGCCGGAATATGCCGGGCAGATGCTCGAAATCGTAGCGGATGCCAAAATCCACGGTCAGGTTGCGCGCCGGCGTCCAGTGATCCTGCACGAAGGCGCCGTAGTTTTGTACGGCATAGGCGGTGGCGACGCGGCCGAACGCCTGGCGGAACTGGTAGGGTTGCCCGGCGGCAAAATCGGCCAGGCTGCCAAAAATATACAGTCCCCCAAAACCATCCGCCATGGCGGCGTCTTCGTGCACGCGATTGAACGTGACCCCCGCCTTCCACAAATGCCTCCCCACGGCATGGGAATAGGTGTAGGTAACCTGATCGTGCAGCTCCGTTCGGCTGCCATTGCCGTAGTAGGGCCGGCCGAAATCCATCAGGCCGGAGATCTCAACTCCGGGCCCCTCGGCATCGTTGGTGCGCAGCACCGCGCTCCGATCGGCCACCTGGAAACGGAGGTCGCCTACCGATTGCGCGTCAAACACCGTGGTCAACGAACCAACCAGCGCGTTGTCTTCCGTGAAACTGCTGCCGCGCGCGCTGGGGTCGTACCAGCCCGTCGTATTAAAGGCATCGCCCGACTCGCGGTTGTCGGTGTAGGCGTAGCGGAGCATGACCGAATTCCGCGGCGTCAGTTGATGATTGACCTTTGCGGATGCCTCCGTCTCCGCCCGCGACGTGGGAAAGAGATTGTCGCTCACCCGCCGGACGGACAAGGGAAGCAGGATTTCCGACGCGAGAATTCGATTCACCGCGTTGACCAGCGCCAGGCTGAAGAAGGCGTCGTCCAGGCCGCGGTTGTGTTCCTGCTCGAAAGCCGCGTAGTAGAACGTACGATCCCTGACGATGGGGCCGCCCAGCGCCACGCCGGCCCGGTAACGGTGCAGGCTGGGGGTAGCGTTCCCGGCCTGAAACGGATCGCGCGCGTCGATCGAGCCGTTCCCCGCGAATACGAACGCATCGCCGTGTATCGTGTTGGCGCCGGCGCGCGTAATCACATCGATTGAACCGCCCGACGCTCCGCCGGTTTCCGCCGACAGGCCGGCATTCACCACCTGGAACTCCTGAACCGTCTCCAGCGAAAGTTCCGTGCGGCTCGAACCCTCATACTCGTCGTTGTTGTCCAAACCGTCGATCGAAACGTTGTTGCTGCGCCCGCGCAAACCGCCGAAACTGAAACCGCTGTCGGCCAACGGCGTCAGCGATTGCCGGCCGGCCTGCTGGCTCGACGACGTGACTCCCGGCGCCAGCAGCGCGAAATGCAGGTAATTGCGGCTCTCCACCGGCAACTCTTCGATGCGCTCGGTATCGACCGACGACGTGACGGAAGTCTGGGCGGGATCGATGGCGGGAGGCTGAGCGGTGACAGTCACCTGCGTGTTGACGCTGGCGGACGGTAAAACAATATCGAGGTGGACGGCCGATCCCAGCGGCAGCATAACACCGGCATGGTGGTAAGGGGCGAACCCGGACATGGTGACGGTGACTTCGTAGGTTCCGGCGGGCAACTCGGGAACCCTGAAAGCGCCTTCCGAATCGCTGGATGCTTCGCGCGAGAGATGGGTCGCGATATCCCGAACGGCAACCGCAGCGCCCGGAACCCGGCCGCCCGAGGAATCCGTAATGTAGCCTTCGAGCGCGGAACCGACCAGGGAAGTCTGGGCGCGGACGATCGAGGCCGCCGCCAGAAGCCCACAGACCGCCAGGACCGATGTGATTCGAAACGGGCGCATTTTTCCCCGGGCGTAAGTCCGCCCGGAACCGCCGCGCGGACTGGCAGCCGGGCGCTTCTTAGTGAGCATTCCGCCATCCGTGGAATTCAGCCATGTCTCGCGCCGTGCGGCAACCGGAAAGGCGGGAATAAACGGTCCCAAAGTCGTCTTCCAATAACCAGCATAGGAACCGGACACAAACGAGCGCGTGACGCGGGGATTACGTTTTTGTCATTTCGCATGGGACCCAACCGGAAAACTCAGCACGATTCGGGTCCCTTTGCCGACCTGGCTTTCAACCTCCGTCCAACCGCCGTGCAGCGTGACGATGCCCTTGACAATCGCCAGCCCCAGGCCCACCCCGCCGAACTGCGAGGAGCGCGCGCGATCGGCGCGATAAAAGCGGTCGAACACCCGCGGGAGATCTTCGGCGGGAATGCCACAGCCGGTGTCGGATACTTCAATGCGGACCCGGCCGCGATCGGCAACCGCCGACAGCCAGACGGCCCCGCCGGGCGGCGTGTGGTCCAGTGCGTTGACGACCAGGTTGCCGAGCGCCCGCTGCAGCAGGCTCCGGTCGAAGGGATACACCACCTCTTCGCCGGACCTTGTCGACAGCGTAACCTTGCACTCCGCGGCCGCGGCCTCGTAGTATTCACAGATGGCGCCCAGGTCCCGGACCACTTGGACGGGCTCCCGCTTCAGTTGCATTCCGGGGCTTTCCGCGCGCGCCAGAAACAATAAGTTCTCGATCAGGTCCGACAAGCGTACGCTTTCCTCCAGGCAGGAAGTCAGCGCCTCACGGTACTCTTCAACGGACCGCGCCCTGCTGAGGGCGACTTCGGCTTCGCCGCGCATATTGTTCATGGGGGTGCGCAGCTCATGCGCAATATCGGCGGAAAATTGGGACAGCCGGCGGAAGGAATCTTCCAGGCGATCCAGCATGGCATTGAAAGTTTCCGCGAGCGCGGCCAGTTCAACCGGGTAACCTTGCGGCTCGATGCGTGCGTTGAGGGTCTCCGAACCCGTGCGCCGGGCGGTTGCGGCTATTTCCCGCATCGGCCGTGTGCCGCGGCGCGCAATGCGAAAGCCCGCCAGGGGGCAGATGATCATGGCAATCGCCAGGACTCCCCACAGCCACTCGCGGTAGTTGGCCAGCAGCAGTTGGTCGTTGTTCCGATCCACGGCAATCTGAAGGGTCCAGGTTTTGCCGCCGGATTGGCCAACGTGCGCGCGCGCCGCGATTGCCCAGAACGACCGTTTCCCGGTATTACGAAGCTTCAAACCGCGGCCGGGCTCGGCATCCGCGGGATACGGCCTGGGAAAGAGACTCGCGGGAAGTAACGCATCCATTCCCGAAGTAGTCATAACGGGCGAGCCGGTCTCGTCGAGGATGCGCTCATAAAACTGCGCATATCGGCGAGCCTCGGACTCCAGCTCCACTTCCTCCCGCAGCGCATCTTGATCGCCGGGCTGGTCCCTCAGAATCGCGCGCAGCACGTGGACCTTGTCCGCCAGAAACAGATCCTCGCTGCGGTTCAGCCCCCGGGACAGGCCCCAGTATAAGATTCCGGTGGTGATCAGGATGAGAAGGAAGGAGGCGGACGTGTACCAGGTAGTGAGGCTGGCGGCGAGGGACCACGAGCGGCTAGCTGGCTTCCTGGAGGACATAGCCCACCCCCCGCACGGTTTGAATCAACTTCTGTGGAAACGGATCGTCCACTTTGGCGCGAAGCCGGCGCATGTGCACGTCGACGACGTTGGTGTGGCTGTCGAAATTGATGTTCCAAACCTGCCCCGCAATCACCGTCCTGGTGAGCACTTCGCCTCTGCGGCGGGCCAGCAGCGAGAGCAGCGAAAACTCTTTCGGAGTGAGATCGAGGTGCCTGCCCGCGCGGGTAGCGCGATGCTGCACAAAATCGATCTCCAGATCGGAAATGCGCAGAATATCCGATTGGCGGGCGGGACTGCGCCGCAGCAACGTGCGAACTCGCGCCAGCAACTCAGCGAACGCAAAGGGCTTCACCAGGTAATCGTCCGCCCCCGCTTCCAATCCTCTGACGCGCTCTTCCACGGCATCGCGAGCAGTAAGAAAAAGCACCGGAACCTGCTTACCGCGGCGGCGCAGCTCGGCCAGGACCGACCAGCCGTCCCGCCGGGGAAGCATGACATCGAGAACGACCAGGTCGTAGTCGCCGGAAAGCGCCAATTGGAGGCCATCCTCGCCCTGCTCGGCAACATCGACCGTGAAGCCGCTCTCGGTCAGCCCCTTGCGAAGATAGCTGGCCGTTTTTTTCTCATCCTCAACGATCAAAATCTTCACAACATTCTCTCAACCGGAAGCGCGGCCCGCGCCGCTGGGGCAACGTAGGCTTGCTCCTTTCCCGCGCGGCGCACGCAGCGCATCTTGGGGCCGGATGGGGCCGCGGTTGGACGCCGCTGGTGCCGGCATACCGCCGGCAACGGACCGCGGGCAGGCCTTCCATCGCCGCCATGGTAGCGGCGCCGATGGCGCAGGCACTGCTCCGGCGGCGGATATAGCCCGCGCCGGCGTGCGTGATGTCCACTAAGAAGCGCATGGAGGGGTCCGCCCCGGCCACCAGGCCCGCCCCCCGCCACGACTTGCAGCCGCCCCTTTCCGCCGCGAAGCACACGAAGCGCTTCGCCGGCTGTGCCCCGCCGATAGAACGCTTCGACGGTATCGAACATATTTTAACGAGTGTTCGCGCGAGGGTTGTCCACCACGATGCGCCGGCCATCGTAAGCGGGGGTGATGGTGTGCGCCTTGCGGAGAGCGTCCATCACCACCTCGGACCAGGGTCTGGCGGTGTCCTTCCTGTCGAGCACTTCGAAGCCGTTCAGGCGGCCGGCCATGGAAGAACTTGCCGCGCAGGAGTACACGCGCGCATCGTCCAGGGGCGCACCGTCAACCGTGATGGCCTCGATCTTGCCGCGGAACATCCGGTAGCGCAGGCCCGAAGCGACCGGCGTGAACCGCTGCACGAATCGGCGGATCTCGCTCCCTTTCATGCGAAAGGTGACGACCGTGGACTTGTTCTGATCGAGATCGACCATGGCCGCCCGCGTGACCGGCCCGGCGACGATCGGCCAGTGGACGCCTCCCATCCCTTCGAACTCCACATCGACGCCGAACTCGGCCCGTACCAGGTCGGCATACAGGTTAACTTGAGGGAGATCGTCTCCCCGTTCCGCGAAATCGGCAGTCGCCGTCGCCAGCACCTCGTCGTACTTCGCGGCGTAGGGCGCCCAAAGTTTGTCGAGCACTGCGTTCACGGCCGGGTCCTCGGGCGTCTCGCTCGTGACCGGGATGAGGCGCTCGCGATAGCGGTCCACCCGCCAGTTTCCGGCCGCGTTCTTTTGCAGCAGCAGGTCGAGCCGGCCCAACTCCGCGCCCCACTGGCCGTCTTGCACCAGCACCGTTCCATTCACCTCGTCCGGCTTCAACTCGTCGGACCAGGGCACCAGCCTGCCTTGCGGCAAACGGGTGTGCCAATGGGCGCCGACGATCACGTCGATCCCCGGCGTCTTGCGGGCAATCTCCTGGTCCACGGCGTCGCCGCAGTGCGAGATCAGGACGACGATATCCGCCTTCATGGCACCGCGAAGCTCCGCTACCACGGCTGGCGCAACGGTCACGGGATCTTCGGCTTCGAGACCTCCGTTGGCCGCTACGGAATGGGCCACGGAGTTCGTGACGAGCCCGAAGATCCCTACGCGCACGGCTCCGGCCTGGCGCACTTCATCCCGTTTCATGAGCGGCTCGTGAGTCGCCTTATCCCTGATGTTGGCGCACAGGAAGTGGAAACGCGCATCCGCGATCATTTTCTTAAGCTGCGGCAGCGTGATTTCGAACTCATGATTGCCGAGCGTCGCGAAGTCGTAGCCGGCCTGGTTCATCGCCAGCACGGACGCGTCTCCGTGGTATTCGTTGGAGAAGGCGCTGTAGAAGAAAATATCCCCCGCGTCGATCAGCCAAACGGGCGTCTGCTGCTTCGCCAGTTCCGTGCGGATGCGGGCGGCGAGCGTGGCGCGCCGGGCGATTCCGCCGATGTCGTGCAGCGAGGCCAGGTCAAAAGCGCCGATCAGGCCGGCCGTCTGCATGTTCCCCTCGCTCACCGCCCCACTCCGGAACAATGAAATCGCGGGATAACTAAAGGGCCGCAGATGGCCGTGCACATCGTTGGTATGCAGGATGGTGAGCCGCTGCGGCGCATCGCTCGGCCCCGCCGGCGGACCGCTCGATCGCGATGGAGACACCAGGCATAAGAGCAAAATCGCCGGAATGACGGCCATGGTTCTCCAAAGCAACCTCTTCAATGGCCCCTTTCCGGTTTGATCGCGGACATCCACGCCCGTCCCGAACGGAATTCTTTCACGAGAGAATAACTTACGCGGCATTGACTGATACCTCTGGCGGTTTTTCCTGGGCAGCCCAAGGCGAGCGTTGGGTCAAGCGAAGCCAATTCCTGGACACGCGCTGAAGCCCGTACAGCCGAAATTTTAAGCCACGGCGTCTCGAAACACCAGCCGGGAGGATGAGGGCACGAGAGCCGCAGTGGGCGCGCTCCCTCGATGGTTATTTACGCGGGCCGCCGGTTTCGCGCCCGGCTGTGCGGTTCTTCGGAGGTCGATCCCGATCGCTCATGCGCGGGAAAATTTCAGATGAACAGCATCCAAACTACTGAAATTCATGCACACTCGCGCCGGCCGGCGACTGCCGCGGGCATCGTCACGCTGCACGGCGGTTGAACGGAGATCGGGAAGAGAAGCCGCGGCAACGAAACCCCGAATCGCGCTGAGCCTGCCTGTCGAGCCCCATCGCGAAATGACGAAAATGTAATTTCTGCGTCATGCGTTCGTTCGATAATCAGGCTCGAAATTCTTAAAACTGACGTATACTCAGGCCAATGGGGGTCTAGAAGGGTCTAGGACACTAGCACCTCGAAAACGGCCGGGACCGGTCGGTATAGAAGGGAGCAAGACTCGATGATTCGCACAAGAGTTCTCGCCTTGTGTTTTTTGCTGGCCGTTTCCTGTCCGATTCGCGCGCAGGTGCTCGGTGGCATCACCGGCACCGTGGCTGACTCCAGCGGCGCCGTCGTTCCCGGCGCCGGCGTCACCATCAAGAACACCGACACCAACAGCGAAATCAGCGTCACCACGCAAGCCAATGGAACCTACCTGGCGCCGAATCTGGCCATCGGCAACTACAGCGTGACATTCGCCAAAGACGGATTCAAGACGGAAACCCACCCGTCCATCAAAGTGGAGGGCGGGGTTACCGCCACGGTGGACGGCCGGCTGGAGGTCGGGAGCGTGGCTATGCGCGTGGAAGTCACCGGCACTCCCATGTTGAATCAGGTGGACACCACCGTTGGCTACACCCTCGACTCAACCGCCATCAACAATACACCGCTGGCGACCGGCAGCTTCACCCAGTTGGCGATCCTGAGCCCCGGGGTGAGCGCCGATTTCCTAAGCACTACCGGCAGTAATGGCGGCCTGGGAAATCAGGCGATCTGGTCCAACGGGCAGCGCGACACCAGCAACAGTTTCTCCATCAACGGTCTCAACAACAATAACCTCTTCAACGGCAAATCCAGCAGCACGGAGGGTTCTTCGCGCTTCATTTCCAGTACCGGCGCCAGCGCCCTCTCCGACGGCACCACCATCACTTCCGACACCTCGGTGTATTCCTCGATCGGAAACAGCATGACCACGCCGGCGCCGGAGACCCTGGAGGAAATGCGCGTGGATACGGCCATGTACGACGCTTCGCAAGGCGGCAAGAGCGGCGCTTACATTTCGGTGATCACCCGCTCGGGCACGAACGCCTTCCACGGGCAGTTGTACGAGCATTTCCAGAACAGCGCGATGAACTCCGCGGCCTTTTTCCGCAATGCCTCCACCGCCATTGATGAGGCCGACAAGGTGCCCAAACTGCACAACAACCGTTTCGGCGGCACGCTCGGCGGCCCCATCGTGAAGAACAAGCTGTTCTTCTTCGGGGGCTACAACCGCGTGATCGATCACGACGCGGCGGCCGGATCGGAGAGCAGCAAAGTTCCGGTGCATCTCACCGACGACCGCAGCGCGCAGGGACTGTCCACGGTGGCCCAGGAAGATTTCGGCGTGACTCTGGCCCCCAGCCAGATCGATCCCGCCGCATTGAAGATCCTGCAGTTCAAACTTCCCAACGGCCAGTACCTGATTCCCAGTTCGCAGATCACCGACCCCGCTACCGAAGCCCGGCTGGGTTATGACGTGTATCTTCAAGCCGCCGCCATATTCGACAACTACCAGATCACCGCCAATCTCGACTACGACATCAGCAGCAAGGACCGGCTCACGGAGAAGGTCACCTACCAGAACGACCCCTCCACCAGCCCGCTGTCCGGGTCCGGCACCTACGGTTTTCCACAGGTGAACGAAGCCACCGCCATGACCGCGGTACTCGAAAACACTACCATCCTCAGTCCTTCGCTGACGTGGGAGCAGAAACTCGGGTCGGTGCGCATGACTTCCTACGAAAAGACCCAGCAACCCACGGATCCGTTGAATTTGGGGATGAATATTTTCGGCAGCAGCCTGTTCCCCTGCCTCTACATCACCAAAAGCGACTACACTTCCGGGGGAAGCTTGACCATCGGTCCATCCGCCAACACCGCTAATGCCGGCATGTACCAGAACCAATTCACGGGGTCGACCTCGCTGAATTGGGTGCACGGACGCCATACGGTTTCCGCCGGCGTGAACATGGATTTAAATCAACTGAACATCATCGACCAAATCACGGGCGTCTCGGAACTGAATTTCAACCTTTTTACCGACTTCCTGCAGGGCACCATAGAGCCCTCCACTTACAACCGGTTCTTTTCCGGCGCCGCCAACCGTTATTATCGCGCCACCCTGGCGGGCGCTTTCCTGGAGGACAAAATCCGGGCGAGCCGGAATCTGAGTGTCAGCCTGGGGCTGCGCTTCGATTACAACGGCCCCTTCCATGAGAAGTACGGCAACCTGGACAACTTCAACCCCGACTCCTATCAGTTCAACGCCGCCAACGGGACCATCACCAATACCGGCCTGGAAGTGGCGGGCAACAACAAACTGCTGGGCACGCCGGGCGTCAGCGATTCCACGATGGTGGCGCGGCAGTGGGGGCTGGGTCCGCGCATCGGAATCGCGTGGAGCCCGTCGCGCTTCCCCCACATCGTGATCCGGACCGGCTTCGGCATGTTCTACGACCGGGGCGAGTATTTCACTTATCTGTCGCCTCCGGCAGGCGGGGGATTCAACGGGCCGTTCGGCGTAGCGCTGGCGCCGCCGTTCACGCAGCAGGTCTCGCTCCCCGAGAATTCCGCCGGGCTGATCATCGGCAATCTGGACAATCCTTTCGCCGGAGCCTCGCCGCCGGCGCCGGTCACTTCCCTGGCCGCCCTGAATGCCCAGGTGCCCAACGCCACCCAGGTTCAGAGCGGCGCCACCACCCTACTGTTCGGCGGCTACGACCCGCTCAACAAGCTGCCCTACACCGACAACCGGTCGTTCGACGTGCAATGGCAGCCGACCAACACCCTGCAAATGAGCTTGGGGTATGTCGGCAGCAACAGCTTCCACCAGGTGTCCGTGATGCCCTTCAACCAGGCGGGCATCGCCACGGCTTCCAGTCCCATCAACGGCCAGACCCTATCGTATGGGTTCAACGTAGTTCCGTCGGTGGAAACGCAGCACGACTACGATGGCGGCAATGACGACATGCGCGCGCCTTACGTGGGCTACTCTCCCATGTCGGTGCTATACGAGGCCAACGGCATCGCCACTTACAACGCACTGCAATTCAGCCTGCGCAAACGGCTGGGCCACGGTCTGCAGGTCACGGGAGCGTACACCTGGTCGCACACGCTGGACGAATCGAGCGGCCTCGGTCTGTTCTTCAACGGCAACAACCCGGCCAACCTGCGCTCCTCGTACGGCACGTCGACCTACGATCGCCCGCAGAACATCACGATTCAGTATTCCTATTCGATTCCCAAGGTTGCCTCCGACCACGCCTTCGCGGGCAAACTGGCCAACGGATGGACCCTCAACGGCCTCACCGTCCTGCAGAGCGGCATGCCCTACAACGCGTACGACTATTCGGGAACGGTGAACGGCCTGTTTTACGGCGGCCACTCCGGCACACCACTGGATCCCATTCTTCCGCTGAAGCCGGGGGTCAGCGTGGGCCAGGCCGAGCTCCAGGGCAGCACGGGCTACAACATCAACCTGCCGTTCGTGAACTCCGCCGACTTCTACATTCCCACCGTGGCGCCGGGAACGGACGGCGTCACCACCACTTGCGGCACCACCTGCGACACTTTCGAGACGATTTACGGCGCTACCAGCCGCAATACGTTCCGCGGTCCGTTTCAGAATCGCTTCGACGTGGCGCTGCTCAAACAGACCAAGTTGAGCGAGCGGGTCACGCTCCGGTTCCAGGCCGATGCGTTCAACGTTTTCAACCACCCCAGCTTCGACGCTCCGACCACGAGCTCCAGCCTTTACAGCGTCAGCAGCGCCGGTGTACCGACGGTACGCAGTTTTTCGACGTCCTTCGGATACATCCAGCGCACCATCGGCAGTCCCAGGATCATGCAGTTGAACCTGAGCATTCTGTTCTGAGCGGTCCATGGCGGGCAGGCCTTACCAGCCTGCCCGCTGGCCATCTCCCGCCGCCTGGCGCGGAACCAGCGCGGGAACAAGGAAACTCCGGGGGTGCAGTTCGGGTTTCTGAGGTGAACTCACGCGGCGGCCTCGACCTTCCGTGAGCGGCGTTCCCAGAGATCCTCGAATCGTCCACTGAGTTTGGCACAACGCAGAGCGATGATGGCGTTGGCGGCAGAGACGGTCCAGTGCATGCGGGCCCGCTTGAGCCGGGTCCCGATCGCCACTTTGCATCCGGCTTCCAGGACGTTCGCGAAACCGGCCGGCATCCTCTTCCGCCAAACCCATTCGTTCCCTGCAAAGGCCCGGCTGGCAATCTCGTGCACAGCCCCACCGAAGGCTGGCGTTTCATCACCATCTCCACCGAAGCGCTGGATTTGACTCGCGCGCTCTGTCATCCTTCCAGCCCGCTCGCCGGCGATGCGCGTCTTCTGCCGCCCCTGCTGCGCCGCTTCGCCCCAGCTCCGCCGCGGCCCAACCACGTTCATTCATCAGGATTGAATCACGCTAGTGTAGTGTCTGCGAAATAACTAGACAGTTCATTTTTTCCGCTTTCTGGACTTGGGGCTGGTGCAGCCGGGCTTGATCTGCTCCAAGGTCCGTCGACAGCGGGTGAGCTTCTCCT
>Ga0181521_10000330_pt1 | contig 56870 bp, 63 predicted proteins | sample PEATcosm2014_Bin_32_FD_119764 | JGI IMG/M metagenome (GOLD analysis project Ga0181521, IMG submission 119764) | Peatland microbial communities from MTU Mesocosm Facility, Houghton, MI, USA - PEATcosm2014_Bin02_60_metaG | ecosystem: Environmental > Terrestrial > Soil > Wetlands > Peat | place... | reverse complement strand
TCAATCGCAGATCGTCCGAATACGCTCGACCCATAGGTCCGCTGTCGCGGTCACTTCACCAGAGAAAACAACTCTATCGCACTTTCAATCCGCCTGGGTATAGCTATGTTGATACTGCTCTAGGTATCGGTTACGCCGCCAAAAAGCGGATTATGGGGCGCGAGGGCGTCGCAGGGTCGGCGGACTTTTCCGCTAACGGACAGCGGGTGAACGTTGGCTCGGAGATGGCCAATGAGTCTGAGGGCGTTGGCTCGGGCTCGGGCAGCGGTTCTGCCGGAGGAGTTGCCGGGGGCGTTTACAGTCCCACCAACGCTATTCAGGAGGGCGACGTTTCGACCAACGCCTTCGACGACTTCTTCGAGTACGCGCTGACCCAGCCGGTGACGATTCACAAGAACGAGTCGGCGATGGTGCCCATCCTGCAGCAGGAGCTGCCCGCCGAACACGTGACGCTGTGGAGCGAGAAAGATAGCAATCCGTTGCGCGCTGTGTGGCTGGAAAACAAGTCCAAGCTGACGCTTGACTCGGGGAGTTTTTCGATCTTTGAGAGCGGCGAGTTTGCCGGCGAGGGGCTGCTGGACCCGATTCATCCGGGCGAGAAGCGGCTGCTCTCGTATGCCGCCGACCAGGCGGTGCGGATGAAGGTGACGGCACGCGACAACCAGCGCACCCTGCACCACGTGAAGATCCGCGAGGGATCGGTGGTGGAAACCTATATGAACGTGGCTTCAGTCACCTACTCGGCTACCAACTCTGGGGACGAGGACCGCGTGGTTCTGATCGAGCATCCGCGCGGCAATAATGGCTGGACGCTGGAGGGCGATCTGAAGGCCGCCGAGACTACGCCCGACCTCTATCGCTTCCGGCTGCCGGTGGCCGCGCACTCGACGGCAACCCTTGAGGTGAGGGAGCACGGCCCGGTGAGCACCACGGTCGCGCTGAACGCGGAGTACAACCAGACGGTCTATTTGCTCGATCTGGTCAAGCGCGCTCCCGATGCCCTGGACAAGCTGAAGCCGGTGATCGACGCCCAGGCGGCGCTGGCCGATCTGGACCGCCGCATGGCCGAAGCCAAGAAGAGCGAGGACGCCGCCACGGCCGACGAGGCGCGCGACCGCGAGAACCTGACCGCGCTCAAGGGCAACGACGCGGCAAAACGTTTTGTGGACGATTTGAATCGCGCCGAAGACAAGTTGCAGGTCACGCAAAAGCAGATGGCCGATCTGGAACAGCAGAAACAAGCCGCGGTCAAGAAGCTGAACGAGTTGATCGCGGGACTCAGCTTCGACTGGGATGTGAAGTGACAGGGAGTAGGGACTAGGGAATAGAAAGACCTCCGGTTGAGGGTTGTGCTATCCCAGGTCTCAAAATCGAGACCTGGGGCACCCGCGAAGGTGGGGCACCCGGCACCCGCGAAGGTGGGGCACCCGGCACCCGCGAAGGTGGGGCACCCGGCACCCGCGAAGGTGGGGCACCCGGCACCCGCGCAGGTGGGGCACCCGGCTATCCCAGGTCTCAAAATCGAGACCTGGGGCACCCGGCACCCGCGAAGGTGGGGCACCCGGCTATTCCCTATTCCCTATTCCCTATTCCCTACTCCCTATTCCCTACTCCCTATTCCCTACTCCCTATTCCCTACTCCCTATTCCCTACTCCCTATTCCCTACTCCCTATTCCCTGTTTGTTGCTGTCCGGTCATGGCATAGAGGATCGCGCGGGCGGTGGAGTCCTCATCTTCGCGGGAGGAGATCAACAGGTCGTAGAGGTGGAGATTGCACCAGCTCTTGCCGAAATACTGTTGCAGGTACCTGGCGCGTTCTTCATCGACGGTGCGGATGCGCTGCTCGATGTTGGCGCCCTTCTCCAGGCGGTTGTGCAGGCGCAGGATGCGCTCTTTCAACGGAGCGTAGACAAAGGCGTGATAGACATCGGGTTTGTGCTGGAGAATGCATTGAGCGCCTCGGCCGACGATGACGCAACTGCCCTCGGACCAGGCTTCTTCGACGATCTTCTGCGTGAGATTAACCGTCTCATCGGCATCGAAGACGGAGTCTTCGCGGAGTTCGAGGCCGGCGGCCAGGGCGGCCGAGCGCATGGCCTGCTGGTTGAAGCGGCGGAGCCATGAGTCCACGTGCTCATCGTAGTGGCGCACCACGTTCGGATCGACGTGGGCCGCGTAGGCGATGGCGTCGATGATTTCGCGGTCCAGCAGCTTCCAGCCCAGCCAACCGGCGATGGTTTCCGCGATTCGTCCTCCTCCACTGCCGAATTCCCTGTTGACTGTCAATACCCGGTATTTCATTCTTGCCCCCTTACAACTGATTCCTGTCGAACGGATTGGGGTGCATGGAGTTCTTGCAGAGCGTTTGCCCGACGGCCGGTACCAACTCTACGCTTGCGGTTGCCAATTATAGCGCACGTGCATTGCGAGGCCGATGATGCTGTTGCATGCCTCAAAACGAACAACCCGCGCGGATACAAACAAAAAACCCCGGCCATGACCGGGGTTTTAATCTGCAAGCGAAAGCGTAATTACATGGCAGCCACAAAATCGGGAACGACGAAGGCTGCATTCTCCTGCAGCAACTGGATCATGCGCGCGGCCATGCCGGTGTACATCTGAGCGGCACGGAAGGCATTCACGCGGACACCCTCGCTGGCCTTCGAGAAAGCGTACTGTGCCAGGGCCATGAGAACGCACAGGCGAATCTGCATGGCGTCGCTGCGCAGGGTTTCCAGCAGCAAGCGGTCCGCGTCCTTACAGTTCCTGGTGGCAAAGTCGGCCATTTCCAGCATCACCTTCGCATTCTGGAACATCACCCACAAGCCTTTGGGGCCTTCCATGCGCTGCCAGGCGTCATCGGGGGTCGCGCTCAGCCCTTCTTTCCACAGGAAATGATCGCTCAACTCGCGAGCGCTCCAATCGGGACGGAGGCGTGCCAGGAGCGAATCCCACGTTTGTGCGTTGCGACGCCTTACTCCATTGCGCCACTTAACAAAGTAGAGCGCAATGCCTGCGATCGCCGCGAATTGTAGCAGGTACAAAATCACTGGTAACCCTCGTACAGGCGTTCAGTCACCAACAAGCCGGATACATCAGCTTGAACGTAGTTTTGCCGTACGTACCAACAGTAACCGAAAATTATTGACTTGTGGAAGAAAATATGGGGGTTATACCACTTAAGTTGTAGAACAGAAGGCGTAAATTGGTCACGTACTTTAGTAAGCATTCGAGCCGTTTTTTGAAGCGGATGAGACAGTTGGCGGACATTTTGTGTGGTTTCAGGGCATCATTGACGGAAATACATGGGTATGGCTTGGTTATCTGTTCGTAACGGAGGGAGCAGGGGTCTTCAGACCCCTGAATGGGTGCGAATTTTTGAGAGGGCTTCAGCCCCGGAGGGGATATTTCGGGGCTTTCTGGCTTTTCGGCCGGACAAAGGAAAGGCCCGTGGCTAAAGCCGCTCTGATTGAAAGCGATTTTCAGCTCGCCGCGGCGAGTGAAGACCCGTGCTCCCTCCTGAACGGCAGGTCGATGCCACGGAAAGAGTAGGCCCGTGGCTGAAGCCCTCCTGATCGAGCCAAATTTTCAGGGGTCTGAAGACCCCTGCTCCCTCCGTCGTCGATGCTGCCCCGGCTTCCGGGTGTTGGAATCGACTGAAGTTCGACTACGGTGCATGGGCGGTACTTGCGATTCCTGGCTATGCGAGAAGCAATCAGGGCATTTCTGGAGAGCGATGATTGCGGCTTCGGATCGTTGGGAGCAAATGAATAAATCCAATAGAACAGCGCACATATGTAACTGGCGGACATAGCCTGGTCCAGGAAGTGGTACATGGGGCCAAGTGTTTGATGGGTGTGAAGGATGGAGACGGCCAAGGCGACAATGGTGTAAAAGCCGAAACCGGTGATGATGCGTAGTTCGCGGTCAGGCCAACGCAAGCCTAGCAAAGTGCTCCATAAGACAAGTGCCAGGACGAAGCCGGCACGCAAAACTGCCGCGGTTTGCATCAGGTGAACGAGAATTTTTCCCATGATCGTGCAGTTGGCAGGCGCCGTCCATGCCACCATTTGCCAAACCAGTGCAGCGGCCATCGGGACCAGGAGGGCGAGGATAATCCGCCTGGGCGAGCGTGCGCGATTGTGACGCCGGACAGATCTGGCCAATTCGGCCAGAATTCTGAACTGGTAGATAGCGTCAATTGGAAATTCAAGCAGAAAAAACCAGAGATATCTCTCGGGCCAGAGAGACATCACGATTCCTATTGCTAGATCGCTGCAGAGATTCCAACCGATAAAGCTGGTAAAGATTGGTAGAGTACGAAAGATGCGACTGCGAACAAGGAAGACAAGAAGGGCTGTCTCCATGAGGATACAGGCCAGCAAAAATACGTAATCCGTAATGTCCAGGGTCAACCCTCCCGTGATTTACTCGATCTGGCTGCAATGGAATCCGTCAGTCCCACGCGAGTGGATCTGGCAGCTCCGGCCACTGCCAAGAGGAGATTCTGCATTTGGGGAGTGAATTCCTGGCGCTCGGCTTCTTTCTGCGCGAAACTGTATACCCAATACATCAATGAGCAGACGTAGCTTGCCACCTCGACCTGGTTCAGGTGGGCATATTGCGACCACACTGTCAGGTGTGTATGGAGCATGGCCACGGCAATGCCGACCAGAGAATAGAAACCGAGCCCGGTTGCAACTTGCATCTCGCGGTCACGCCAGCCGATTGAGAGCAATTGACTGCATCCTGCCAATGCCAGGAAAAATAAAATCCTGAGAATATCGGTGGTCTGTTGCAGCCGCATCAGAAGATGCCACTCCGGCGGCAGATAGCTGAACCCAGGGATGCTTGCAAAGGGCCAGATCACGGCGCCAAGCGCAACGACCGATCCTCCAACCACCACCAAGGCACCACGCGACAGATAGGCCCGGAACGGACGAAACACAGACCAAGCCAACTCAATCAGAACCCCGAACACCAAGCCCGAATCCGCAACTATATCAGTCAAATAGGCCGTGAGATAACCGGCCGGGAAGAGACGGAGGATTGCATACATCCCGACAGTGTTGAAGAGACTCCAGGCACAGTACACGCAGAAAACCGGCAGGCTTCTCCAGACGTGTCGATAGAGGAGCAGCCCAACAACGGCTACCTCGGCCACGAAGGACGCAAGCCATAGTGTGTTGTCCAGATTCATCGCCGGCATCGTGAGTGAACTAAACTCCGCGATGAATTGAGTGTAACACCCAACTCGTCGTGGTCACGCGGCTACAAGCAGGTTAAGCTTATACGACCACGCTTGGCGGCGGCGGCATCGGGGGCAGCTGGACAGGACCCGAACTGGCTACGGTGCTAACTCCAGGCGGTGGCGGCATCGGGGGTAACTGGACAGGACCCGAGCTGGCTACGGTGCTAACTCCAGGCGGTGGCGGCATCGGGGGCAGCTGGACAGGACCCGAGCTAGCTACGGTGCTAACTCCTGGCGGTGGCGGCATCGGGGGCAACTGGACAGGACCCGAACTGGCTACGGTGTTAACTCCCGGCGGCGGCGGCATCGGGGGCAGCTGGACAGGACCCGAGCTGGCCAAGGCAAAGCTAGCGCAAGTAACAAAAATAGCGATAAGAGCAGCTAAACGTACAATGTGTTTCATGACAGCTTTCTCCCTGTTCAAAACTCGTACAAAGCAAGCGTAACCCAAAAGATGTAGGAGGTCTACAACAAAAGTGTTAGATTTTCGCCTTTTGTTCATTATTTCTTTAGAAATCGCAATTTTTGTTCCCTGGAACCTGCCTCGACAACGCATTACCCTTCCGGACAGGGTGAGACGCTATGCTTCAAAATCAACATAAGCTTATTAAAATGAGCAATATAAATGCAGGAATTGGTGAATTTTAACGATTTGAGCATGATTCCAGGCTCCATGTACGGTACGACCGTTCACTTTCTGAAAACTTTAGTGCCGGGGCCGGGGAGGGAAATTTGGTTGGAGGAAGCGGAATTTGGTTAGAGTGACTTAAGGATCCAATTTGGTATGGGGGTCCGCCCATGAACGCATTGAAGCCTGGAATATCGCCGCCGACTGCTCTGCACGAGCCAGTTGCCTCTAATGAGGTGCGTTGCGCGGTGCGTTTTCCGCTAGCGCTGCCTGTGATGCTGTGGAGCGGCAATGGGAAGGTTGCCGCGCTGACCCGGAATGTCTCCGCCAGCGGAGTGCTTTTTGAGTTGGATCGCCTGTTGCAGGTGGGACTTGCCATCCGATTTTCGCTGCGCATGCCGGGTGCGGTGCTTGGCACGCCCCACGATGTTCTGGTTCACTGTCTGGGACGTGTGATACGCTGCTCAAAGAGCCAATCGCAATACCTGGCCGCCGCTACTATCGACGAATATCAATTCGCAGAGCAGTGATGGCCCGGGTTAGCCTGGTAGTCCCTATGACGGATATTGTGGAAGAAGCGTCCGATGGCGAGATAGTTGACGTACCGGTCAAGCCGGGTACGGTACGCATCATCCTTGCGGATTCGCAGGCGATTTACCGCGTAGGCATACGCAAGGTATTTGCCTTGGAAGACGATCTGCGCGTGGTGGCGCAGGCGGATTCGCTGGAGAATCTGAAGTTGGCGATCGAGCGCTATCCGACCGACATCGTTCTTCTGGAGGGGAGTCTGCTGGCCGGCACGGCCAACGTGATCCCGGACATGTTGCGGGCAGCCCCGGATGTGAAGCTGATTGTGCAGGCGGTGGCGGCGGATGAAAACCACACCGTAGAGCTTTACCGCCGCGGGGTGCGCGGAATCATCTCCCGTTCCATTTCGCCGGACCTGCTGGTGCGGTGCGTGCGGCGGATCGCGGCGGGTGAAACCTGGATCGACAATCAATCGGTGAATTGGGTGATCGAGGCCTATCGCGCGCAGGCCGCCGCCCTGGTGAGCCCGCGCAGCCTGCCCCGGCTCTCGCCCAAGGAGATGGCCATCATCACCTGCATCACGCAGGGCAAGCGCAACAAGGAGATCGCCTTCCAGTTGGGAACCACCGAGCAGGTGATCAAGAATTATCTGCGCAAGATCTATGACAAGCTGGGAGTGAGCGACCGGCTTGAACTGGCTCTCTATTGCCTGCACAACAAGATTATTCAGACGGATGCGGATGAAGTACAGGTGGCTCATAAGGTAGTGGCGCAGGAGTAGCCGGAGATCTCTCCAGCACAATATCGAGTTTCAGGCGCCTTAGACAGTTCTCCCCATCCTAGGGTCGGTTGCGCCGTTTTCGGGATGAAGGCGGCCGAAGCCGCCCTCATTCCTATTGGCTCGGTTTACTGCTTGATAATTTCCAGCTCGATGGTCAGCTTGACGTCGTCGCCCACCATGGCCGGGGGGACGCTGGTACCGATGCCGAAGACCGTCCGGCTGATGGTGGTGGTGGCGGTAAAACCGGAGTGCGCCTTGTGGTCCTTCATGCCCTCCACCGGCGTGCTGGGGCCTACCACATCCAGGACCACCGGCTTGGTGACGCCATGCACGGTAAAGTTGCCGGAGACCGTCAGCTTATTGCCGTTCTTCGCCACATTGGTGCTGGTGAAGGTGGCGGTGGGGTATTTGGCGACTTCGAAAAATCTATCGCTGGCGAGGTCGGAGTCGCGGCCGGTCACGCCGGTGTTCACGGTGCCGACGTCGATGGTGGCCGTCACGGTGGACTTGGTGACGTCGGCCTCGTTGTACACCAGGGTGGCAGCCACATTGCCGAAGCGGCCATGGACGTTGGAGACTCCGCCGTGGATGATGCTGAAGTCGACCTCGCTGTGGGCCGGATCGGAGGCCCAGGTGGAGTATTGCGCCAGGGCCATGGGAGCCGCGAGCGCCAGAATGCCAGTTACTAAAGCCAAACGCTTCATGAGAATAATTCCTTTCGTTGCCGGGCCGTTGGGCCGCATTTGGGTTGGGGAGAGAGATGAACTCTGACCGGATGCGCGGGAACGGGGAAAAGCCGGGTTGCTCCGCGCTGAATCCTCCGTTGCAGATAAGATGCCGCGGGGCATTTGCCCGTTGCGGCAATTAATTTTCAATTCCGGTCTGCTATGCTGCCGCCTATGTCTGTGCTTGCTCCCTTCCGCCAACTGACCGGCCCGCAGCGGCATACGTTTGTGGCCGCGTTTCTGGGCTGGACGATGGATTCGCTGGATTTTTTTCTGCTGATCTTCTGCGTGAAGGCGATTGCAGGGGAGTTCCATACGGAGCCATCGGCGGTTTTGGGAGCGGTTTTCATGACCCAGGCCTTCCGGCCGGTAGGCGCGGTTCTTTTTGGCATGCTGGCCGATCGCTATGGGCGGCGGCCGGTGCTGATGGTGAATATTCTCAGCTTCTCAGTGATTGAGCTGGCCTGCGCCTTTGCGCCCTCGCTGACGGCGCTGCTGGCGCTGCGGGCGCTGTTCGGGATTGCCATGGGCGGGGAGTGGGGCGTGGGCGCGGCGCTGGCCTTTGAGACGCTGCCGAAGGAGGGCCGCGGGGCCTTCAGCGGCCTGCTGCAGGAAGGCTACGCGATGGGGTCGATTCTGGCCTCGGCGGCTTTTGCTCTCTTCTTTCATTGGATCGGCTGGCGGGGGCTGTTCATGCTGGGCGCGGCGCCGGCTTTGCTGGTGTTCTATGTGCAGGCGCGGGTGGGTGAGTCGCCGGTGTGGCTGGAGGGAGAAAGGAAACGAAGGGCGCGGGCAGCCGGAACGGTCTGGCAGGCAGAGACTGGGACGTGGCCCAGGTTGCTGGCTTTTCTGCCCACGTTTCTGTTCCTTGTGCTTTTGATGACGGCCTTCATGAGCTTCTCGCACGGCACACAGGACGTGTATCCGACGTTTCTTGCGGTCCAGGCGAAGCTCTCGCCGGAGACGGTGGGGCTGATCGGCGTGCTGTATGGGGTCAGCTCGATTGCGGGCGGGTTTGTGTTTGGAACGCTGTCGGAAAAGTGGGGGCGCAAGCGGGCGATCGTTACCGCGGCGTTGCTGGCGATTCCGGTGATTCCGCTTTACGCGTATGGGCATTCGGCGGTGACGCTGGGCGTGGGCGCGGTACTGATGCAGTTCATGGTGCAGGGGGCGTGGGGGGTGGTGCCGGCTTATCTCACCGAGCTGACGCCGGCTCCGATTCGGGCCACGGCGCCGGGGTTTGCTTACCAATTGGGCGGTCTTGTGACTTCGTGGAACGGGAAGGGGCAGGCGCTGGCTGCGGAGCGCTGGGGGAATTATCCGGCGGTGCTGGCGGTTACCGTGGTGGTGGTGGCGCTGGCGCTGGCTGGGTTGGCGATGCTGGGGCGCGAGGCCAAGGGGAGCGAAATGACGGCGTGAGCTGTTGAAAAGGGCGCGAATTGGCGTACTCTTGAGGAGGGAGTCGGACAATGGCGAATCTCGACTGGTCACAATGCGAGGCTGTCGAAAGCGTTCCCGGCAAGGTGAGCGGGGCCTGGGTGCTGCGGGGAACCCGCATGCCGGTCTCTGCCATTTTTGAGAATATTGCCGCCGGAGCCAGTATCGACGACATTATGGAATGGTTCGACGGGCTTGATCGCGAGCAGGTCAAGGCGGTTATCGAGTTTGCGGCACACAGTCTAGACAAGGAACCGACTTACGCGGCTTAGATGCTTATTCTTTTCGATCAAGCGACACCGGTACCACTCCGTCCGTATCTCAAAGGGCACACTGTCCGCACTGCGGCACAGCAAGGTTGGGACAGGCTCAGAAATGGCGATCTGCTCAACGCGGCGGAAGAGGCCGGGTTCGATATGTTGCTTACCACCGACAAAAACATGCGCTATCAGCAGAATCTTGCGGGCCGGAGAATGGCGGTTTTAGTTTTAGGCCGGCAGCAGTGGGGGCAGCTTCGGCCTCACGTTCAGCTTGTAGTTAACGCAGTGAATGCGGCCACGCCGGGCAGTTATGCAGAGGTAGAGATTCCCTTCAAGTAAGCCCCAGCCGAGCGTCGCATCGGTTCTTTGCGGCACACTATACCCCCTTTGGCGCATTAGAATTGAATTCCATGAATTCCGGTTCTGAGCAGAACGTGGCGATTGTCACAATTGGGCGCAATGAAGGCGAGCGGTTGAAGAGCTGCTTGCGCGCGGCGAATTGCGGCGCGAGGACGGTGGTCTACGTGGATTCGGGTTCGGCGGATGGGAGCGCGGACTATGCGCGATCGGCGGGCTGCCGCGTGGTGGAGCTCGATGCAGCGCTTCCATTCACGGCGTCGCGGGCGCGCAATGCGGGCTTTGCCAGTGTGATGAAGCACGAGCCGGATGTGGCTTTCGTTCAGTTTGTGGACGGGGACTGCGATCTGGTGGAGGGCTGGCTGGAGCGGGGAGTGGCGGCGCTCAACGCGAGGCCCGATGTGGGCATTGTCTGCGGGCATGTGCGCGAGATCCATCCCGAGGCGAGCGTCTATAACAAGCTGTGCGACCTGGAATGGGAGCAGAGGCCGGGGGAGATACGGACTTCGGGTGGAAGATTCATGATCCGGAGAGAGGTGTTCAGCGCGGCGGGCGGATTCAGGGCCGATGTGATCGCGGCCGAGGACGATGAGTTTTGCGTGAGGGTGCGGGGGCAGGGCGCAAAGATTCTGATGGTGGATGCGGAGATGGCCCGGCACGATGCGGCCATGACGCGCTTCAGTGAGTGGTGGCGCAGAAGCAGGCGGACGGGGTACGCGTATGCGCAGGTTGCGGCTCTGCACGGCAAGGGCGAGGAGCGGTATTTTGTGCGCGATTGCCGGCGCATCTGGTTCTGGGGGCTGGCGCTGCCGCTGGCGGCCGTGGGGCTGGCGGCTTTCACGCACGGCTGGTCTCTTTTGCTGCTGGGTGGTTACGCACTGCAGTTTGCGCGCATATATTTTCGGGGGAGAAAACGCGGCTGGGCGGCCGGGGACGCGTTCAAATACGCGTTTTTCACGGTGCTGGCCAAGTTTCCCGCGCTGCTGGGGCTGCTTGAGTACCATTGGCGGCGGGGACGCGGCCATGCGCCGGCGATCATCGAATACAAAGGGAGTTCAACATGACGAGTGATCAGTGATCTGTGGTCAGTGATCAGCTAGAGGCGGCAGAGACCTGGATGAGTCGTAGAGAATGGACCCGATTGAGGGCGCACAAGGTCATGACAGGGCATCGGATGAGCCGGTTTGAGAGTTGGCTGGAGATATGAACGCTTCAGGCACGAGCCGCACAGATTCGGTGCGCCGGGTGGGGCTGGTGGGCGCGGGGTATATTGCCGATTGGCACGCGCAGGGGCTTCGTTCGGTGGAGAATGTGGAGCTGGTTGCGGTGTGCGACCGGGTGCTGGCGAGGGCGCAGACGCTGGCCGGGAAGTTTGGCGTGGGTCACGCATACGGGTCGCTCAAAGAGATGCTGGCCGCGGAGACGCTCGACGCGGTGCATGTTCTGGCGCCTCCGGACCAGCATTTTGAGGCGGCGCGCACGGTGCTCGATGCCGGCGTGAACGTGTATTTGGAAAAGCCGATGTGCGATCGCGCGGCTGACTGCGAGGCGCTGGTGCGGCTGGCCGGGGAACGGGGCTTGCGGCTGGGCGTGGGACACAACTTCCTCTTCTCAGAGCCCTATGAGCAACTGCGGCGCGATGTGCGCGGCGGCGTTCTGGGGCGCATCGACGATGTGAGGATTACCTGGCACCGGTCTTTGCCGCAGGCGGCGCATGGACCGTACGATGCGTGGATGCTGCGCGACCCGCGCAATATTTTGATCGAGATCGGGTCGCATTCCGTGGCGCACATGCTGGACCTGGTGGGCGAGCCGGAGGAGATGGAGGTGCGGCCCACGAACCCAACCGAGCTGCCCACGGGGCGGAGGTTCTACCGGCGCTGGCAGGTGAACGGCTACAAAGGCCAGACCGCGGTGGAGCTGCGCTTCTCGTTTGTTCCGGGGTTTGGCGAATATACGATTCATGTGCGCGGTTCGCTGGCGGCGGCGACAGTGGATTTTGAGCGCAACACGTACACGCTCGACGAGCATCGGCCCAGCGATCCGGATTTTGACAGTTACGCGATGCTTGCGAGCCGGGCGAAAAGCCTCATGCGGCAGGCCCGGCGGAACTTATGGAAGTACGTAAGGTCGAAAGTTCACCTTTGCGCGCGCGGCAATCCCTACGGCGCGAGTATTGCAAGGGCCATGGATGCTTTTTACGATCCATTGAATCTCGATGAGCGCGTGGACGGGCGAACCGGGGCCGCGGTGGTCCGGTGGTGCGAGGAATTGGGAGCGCTGGCAAATTTGCCGCCAGAGGAGATTGGCGCGTGGTCGGCACCGGCGGTGATTCAGACGGCTGCGGCTGCGCGCATCCTGGTGCTGGGCGGTACAGGATTTATCGGCAGGGAACTGGTGCGGCAGTTGATCGCTTCAGGCCACACGGTAAGACTGTTGGTCCGGAGCACAGCGGGGATTCCGGAGGCGCTGCGGGCATCAGGGAAGCTGGACTGCCGGGTTGGGGACTTGGCCAGCAGGCAGGACCTGCTGCGGGCCATGGAGGGAGTGGAGTGCGTCTTCCACCTGACGCGGGCGAATGTGAAGAGCTGGACGGAGTACCAGGAACTTGAGATCGGAGCGACCCGGCGGGTGGGCGAGTGTGCGCTGGAAGCTGGGGTGAAGCGGCTGATCTACACGGGGACTATTGATTCTTACTATGCAGGCGGGCGGGCGGGCACGATTACCGAAGAGACGCCGCTGGACCCGCAGATTAAGAGGCGGAATCTTTATGCGCGGGCCAAGGCGGATTGCGAAAAGATTCTGATGCAGATGCACCGGGAGTGGGGCTTGCCGGTGGTGATCGTGCGGCCGGGAGTTGTGATTGGGCGCGGCGGAAGCCCGTTCCACTGGGGGGTGGGCATGTGGTGGAACGACTCGGTGTGCCAGATGTGGGGGTCGGGGAAAAACAAGCTGCCGCTGGTGCTGGTGGAAGACGTGGCCAGGGGCCTGAAGGCCGCCATGGAGAAGCCGGGGATTGAAGGCAGGTCGTTCAACCTGGTGGGCGACCCGTGCCTGAGCGCGCGGGAGTATCTGGACGAGCTGGACCGCGCGGGCGGGATGCGGATACAACGCCACGCCACGCCGATTTTACGGTTCTATCTCGCGGACCTGGTGAAGTGGGTGGTGAAGGTCGCGGTTGGTCACAAGGAGCGGCGGTTCCCGTCGTACCGGGACTGGGAAGGCCGCACGCAAGGGGCGGTCTTCGATTGCACGGCGGCCAGGACTACGCTGGGCTGGGAGCCGGTTCGCTCGCGGGACGAACTGGTGCGGCGGGGGATTCAAGAGCCGCTGAGGGAATATATGAAGTAGTGCCGGCGCGTGCGCGGGGCTCACATCCAGCCGGCTAACAGCAGGACGACAACAACCGCGAGGATGAGTCCAATCCCTCCGGTCGGATAATAGCCCCAGCTTTTGCTGTGCGGCCATGTGGGTACCGCACCGATAAGCGCAAGGATCAAAATCAGGATCAGAAAGATTCCAAACATGCTTCACTCCCGACGTTCGTGCGTTGCGCGCGTCTGGCGCTGCCGATACGCGATAGCGACGATGAGATAAGTTTTTCACGTTGCGAGCCGGGGAGTCTGAGCAATTGAACACAGGATCGATTGGCTGCCAGCCGTTGGAACGATGCCTCGATTTGCATTTCTGCCCCCTCGGCTGCGATCATCGCTGCGAAGTTCTTTTGGGAGACTCTTCGCATGAACAAATGTCTGCTGTTTCTTGGCGCAGCCGCCGCTTTTTCCGCAATTCTGAATGCCCAGCAGTCCGGCTGGCCGCCATCGCCGGACCATCTCACCTTGCCGGTGTGGCCCGGTGTGGCGCCCGGCGCCGCTGCCAACCTGCCCGCCGAGGCGGACGTCACCAAGGCCAAAGACCCCCTGGTGGCCGGCAGGCGCGTCGTTCGCCTAAGCAATGTTTCGACGCCGACCCTCACGCTCTACACGCCCAAGGGGCAGAACACGGGCGCAGCCGTGGTGGTCTTTCCCGGAGGCGGCTACCGCGTCCTGGCCTTGGACCTGGAAGGCACCGAGGTGTGCGACTGGCTGAACGCGACGGGCGTCACCTGCGCGCTGCTCAAATACCGCGTGCCCCACACAGAGACTGACCACAAGTCCGAGGCGGCCTTGCAGGATGCACAGCGCGCTCTCGGCGTGGTGCGCCAGCACGCAGCGGAGTGGCACATCGACCCCAACCGCATCGGCGTGCTGGGCTTCTCGGCAGGCGGGCATCTGGCCGCGGCGATCAGCACCCACTTCGAACAGCGGCTCTACGATTCCATCGATGCCGCGGACAAGCTGAGTTGCCGTCCGGACTTTGCCGTGGTTGTTTATCCCGGCTACCTGGCCCTCGAGGACCAGAACTTCGCGCCCAACCCCGACATTCATCCCACCGCGAATACTCCGCCCACATTCATCGTGCAGGCCGAGGACGATCCGGTGCACGTTGAAAATGCCACGATCTACTTCCTTGCGCTCAAGAATGCCAAGGTTCCGGCCGAGTTGCACATTTATGCCCAGGGCGGGCATGGCTACGGTTTGCGCCGCACCGCGCTCCCTGTGACCGCATGGCCGGAGAGCGTGGAAACGTGGCTGCGGACCATCAAGGTTCTGCCGGCGCAATAGGCTCAACAATCATCCCCATGCGTTTTAGCCGTATTTCCTCTTAGGGCGGCGAATCACTCTTCAGGGAAACGCTTTCCATAAGCTGGTATATCCGACCTGTTTCCGCCTGAACCAAAGGTTTGTCCGCGCCGGTTTTATCCTGTAAAGTGCAGTTTTCAGGCTGCTTGCGCTTCTTTTTTCAGGATAATCGCGGATGAGAAACAGCGGGAAAGAGTACAATCTTCTTATCCGTGAGCGCCCCCAGGGAAAAAGATCCGAACCGGCGGCCCCGGGCCGCCAGCATCCGCGACGTCGCCAGACGCGCCGGCGTATCCATAGCTACCGTTTCGCGCGCGGTCAACCGGATTCCGACCGTGGACCCCGAACTGGTCAAGCGCGTCCGGAAGGCCGTGGACGAGGTGGGCTACGTGCCCAATACCCAGGCGCGCACGCTGGTCTCAGGCCGCAGCCGCATTCTGGGCCTGATCGTCTCGGAGATCACCAATCCGTTCTTTCCGGAGCTGGTGCAGGAGTTTGAAAACCTGGCCGTGGCGCAGGGCTACGAAGTGATGATCGGTTCCACCAACTACGAACCGGCCCTCACCGAGTCGCTGATTCGCCGCATGTTGCAGCGCAACGTGGACGGCGTGGCGGTGATGACCTTCGGCATTGAGGAGGAGCTGGTGCAGAAGCTGGTGGAGCGTGAGTTTCCGCTGGTTTTTGTGGATGCCGGACCGCCCCTGCCCAATATTCGCGTGCTCAAGGTGGATTATGGCGAGGGCATTCGCCAGGCAGTGCAGCACCTGGCCGCGCTCGGCCATCGCCGCATCGCCTTCATCAGCGGTCCGCTGCGCCTGCGCTCGGCCGTGGCCCGGCGCGACGCATTCCTGAAGTCCATGGCCGAACTGGGGCTTACCGTGCCCGCCGAACACATGGTGGAAGGCGATCACACCATGGAGGGCGGCATGGGGGCGATGGAACGCCTGACTGCGCTGAGCGATCTGCCCACGGCCGTGCAGTGCTCCAACGACATGACCGCCATCGGCGTTCTTCATGCGCTCTACCGGACGGCCCACAACGTGCCGCAGGAGATATCTGTGGTGGGGTTCGACGACATTCACCTGGCGCAGTTCATGCTGCCGCCGCTCACCACGGTGCAGATGTCGTGCAAAGACCTGGCCAAGGCGGCGGTGGAGGCGCTGCGCGCGGGCATCGAGCGGGACCATCCCAAGGCCGCCAGGACCGAGTGGCAGATTCCCACCCGGCTGGTGGTGCGCCAGTCCACGGCCTTTCCGCGCGGGACGCTGCCGGCGCTGATGCAGAGCGAGGCTGGCAAGCGGCGGGATGCGGGCGCGAAGTAGGCTTCGTTGTGGGAAGCCGAGGGGAACCTATTGCGGCTTCGCGGGCGCAACGACATACACATACTCAAGCGGCTCTGTTCCTGTGTTTGCGACGTTATGGCGGGTCGCGGGCGGGATATAGACAAACGCCGGAGCCAGGAACGATTTTTTTGCCTGGCCGTCGATCAGCGCCTCGCCCTGGCCGCGCAGAATCACCAGGGCTTCCTCGTTCTTGCCGGTAGTATGCCAGCCGACCGCCGCACCGGATTTCAGGCGTACAAAACCACTGCGCATACCTGCCGTTTGCGGGACCCCTTGCAGCAAGGGGCAATCTCCCTGCAGGCATTGAAGCGGCCCGGTTAGCGGATGCGGTTTTGCCGTTTGCGATTGAATTGGCGCTGCGGCGAGGAACAGTCCTGCTGCAATGCTCACCAAATATACTTGCGAAGTTTGTCTCATCTTAGCTTCCTTAGGGACGCTCTCTGTTTCTAATGCTGAATTCCTTGCGGTTGTACAGCTTCAGCCACACCGCGATTCCCCTCTAAAAGTGCAAAACGAAGCCGCCAGCGCCGTTGATCCCCGGCATTGGATAGCCGGTGAGTACCTGGTAGCGATGATTGAGCAGATTATCTGCCGTGGCGAAGAAGTTCAAGTTGCGGCGCACCGGGACGCTGAGCTTGAGGCCCGTTGCGGTGTATCCGCCGAGTTGGGTGGTGAGAGTGGTATCGGCGTAGCGCTTGCCGATGGCCTGCACACTGAGATGCAGAAAGGCGCGTTTCATATCGAGATCGAGACCCAGATTGGCTTTGTTGGCGGGAACCAGCGGCGCGATGTTGGTGGAGGCGAGATAGGCGTAGCCGGTTGTGACGCTGAGGCGACGGTGTGCCGCCGGGCCGATGCCCGACCAGCGCAGGGTCGTCTCTACGCCCTTGTTGAAGGCGTTGCCACTGTTCACGATCGGATTGGGATAGATGAAGACGATCTGGTTGGTGAGGCTGGCGTAGTAGACGGTGGTCCACGCGGCTACGTTCTGCGTAATCCGCGCCTGCACTGTGGCCTCATAGCTCCATTCGTGCTCGGGAGTCAGGTTGGGATTGAACCCGGGAAAGATATACAACTCTCCGATTGTGGGGTTGCGGAATCCACGGCTTGCGCTGGCAGAGAAGGAGAACATATCCGAGGCGTGCCATTGCGCGCCAAACTCCGGCACCGGAAGCCCGCCGAACTGCGAGTCCTGCTGATAGCGGAAGCCGGCGTTCAGCACGGTCTTCACCGTGGGCGACCAGTGTGCGCGCAAAAAGCCCGCATCGCTGTTGATCTGGTGCGCGCCGCCATAATTGGTTGCACTCGTCCCCGGCACGGCCAACTGCACGGCGAGTCCACCGTAGTTCATAAAGTCGCCGCCAAAGTCAAGAGCCAGATTGCTCTGCGCGCGGCCAAGCTGCGGAGTCCAGGTCTGGAAGACGCGTCCGCCGGTGATACGGTCGGTGGAGTCAAATCCAGTGTCAATGCCGTTGTGTCCCCAGGTGGAGTAGAAGCGCGTGTAGCCGTTAAGCGCGGGAGTGGAGTTGCCCGCGTCGGCGGTGAGCCCACCACGGCCCACGCTGGCTGAGTTCTGCTCAGGGTAGGGCGGATTGATGGGGCCCGGGTCCTGCACCAGGAAGTGGCCATAGTTGCCATGCAGCGAAGCGTTCCAGATGGAGTTGAGCCGGTACTCCGCGCCCACCGAGCCATCCTGCGAATGAAATGCGGAGTATGGGCGGTCGCCGTCGGTGTAGTTGACGCCGGTAGAGGTCGTGTAGATGCCGCGCCCTTGGCGAAGGCCGGCGTAGAGCCGATTCTGCCCGGTGGCAAACGATCCGAGCGAGGATTGCAGCTCGAATTCCGTTCCCTGCTTTGGCATACGCGGTTGAATCTCCACTACGCCGCCCATCGCATTGCTGCCATAAAGGACCGAAGCTGGCCCCTCAATCAAGCGGATGCTGCCTGTGTCCGATAGGCTGTAGAAATCCGGCAGAGTGTGGCCCATCTCGCCCTGAAAGTCCGGACGGCCATCGAGGACGACCAGGATGTCCGTATTGGGTGAGCCGCCTACGCCGCGAATATTGACCTCGCCGGTGCCGTTGGCGGAGATGCCGTATCCCATCACGCCGCGCCGCGTTACGAATACGGCGGAAGAGAGATCGTCCACGGCATCGAAGACCGTGCGCGCGCTGGTGCGGCTAATCTCTTCCGATGTGGTTACAGGCTCATTGGGCATCTCGTCCGGCGTTACGACGATGTTGACCGTGGTCTGCACCGTGGCTGGGGCCAGTCTGTATTCGTGATCGCCGGCGCAGGCATTTAGCACAGCGGTTCGCGGCTCAAATCCCAGCGCGGTCAGATGGAGGATCGTTCCGGCCCGGCAGGCGACTTGCGCGCCGCCATTGGCATCGGCTGTCGACGGTAGCGCCGTGGCGCCGTCCGGGGAAAGCACCACTACCTGCGCTCCGGGAATCAAGGCGCCTGTCTGGTCGGTGATCTTGATGGAGGCGGTCTGTTGGGCCGCGCCGGTTTGTGCTGCTGCCGCAAGAGTGAAAGCGAGAACAAAGAGTACAAATGCTACGATTCCGATTTTCGTGCTACCAGTTGCCATGATTTTTCCTTTGCCGGTTGTATTTTGCGAATTTCAGAGCTTGTGGCTGTGTTTGTGGCCGTTTTGGTGAGGGTGCTCGATGGCGTGCGCCGGGACGGTCATTACCAGGCGCCCGTGCTGCACGCCCTTGAGTCCAATCAGCCGGTCGGCAAAATGGGCCACCTGGGCGGATTTGCCGTGCACGATCAGCACTTCAAGGCAGGAGTCGTGGTCCAGGTGGGCATGGCTGGTGGAGACCACGAGCTCGTGGTGTGCGTGCTGCAACTCGGTGAGTTTTTCGGTGATGCCGTGGGCGTGGTGGTCGTAGATGAGAGTGACCGTGCCCACCACAGTCGCGTCCGGGGCCGCGGTCTGCTCGGTCACCAGGCGGTCGCGGATCAGGTCGCGAAACGCTTCAGAGCGGTTGGTGTAGCCGCGATGACGGATGGAGCGGTCGAACCGCTTGAGAAGGTCGGAATCGAGGGCAATGCCGATTCTGCTCAAGATACCCATGCGCACTCCTGCGACAAAGATCGACTCTCCACTGGGAAGTACCAGAGTAGCACGAAGGGGGCATTCATGCTACTGGCGCTCCCGCACTTTGGGACGGCAGGACGGTAGCAGAAAAGCTGCAAATTCCGTTTTCCTGCAGGCTGCGGGTGTGGAATGATGGGATGAACGTCTCAGGGCAATCGAAAGCGAGGAAGCGCAGTCATGATTAGTTGCGGCACAGGTACGATTCGGCCTGCTGGATGGTCGCATCGGCAGCGGCGTATTGACTTCACAGTCTTCTTCAGCGCGGTTCTTGCGATAGCTGCGATTTCTTCCTGCCGAAAGACGCCTTCGACTTCCCAAAGCACAGACCAGCAACAATCAAACGCGGCGCAGGTGGAGCATGAAAGCGCCCTGCAAATGGATGAGCCGTCCTGCCGGGACTTTGTGCAGCAGTTCTACGACTGGTATGTTTCTCGCGTGGAATTGCATTTGAGATCGCGGCTGGCCGGTCCACCCTCGAATGACGTTCTGCGCTTCCGGCCACAGGCGCTCAGTGCGGAATTGCTTCAGCTTCTCAAGGATGATATCGCCGCGCAGGCCAAGGTCAAGGACGAACTGGTCGGGCTGGACTTCGATCCGTTTCTCAACAGCCAGGACGTAATCTCGAAGTTTGAAGTTGCAAGCGTCCGGGTGAAGGACGGCCGATGCAATGCGGTGGTCAATGGAATCGAAGGTGGGAAAAAACAGGAGCTGGTGATGCCGGAGTTGACGGCCAGCGGCGGAACGTGGGTTTTCATCAACTTCCACTATGGAAAGAGCGAGTTCTCGCAGGATGAAAACCTGCTCAGCACCCTGAAGCAGCTTCGCGACGAGCGAAAGAAGACCTGGAAGTGAGTGCCGGGAGCCGCTTCCTTTTCGCTTTTCCGGGGGAGGGGGTGGAAACCACTCTCTTGCAGCTACGAGGCCTTGGATATAGGACGCTTGCGCTCTTGCGGAGCGGGATGGACGCGATTGGCCTCGGTGAGGAAGCGGTCGACCGCCTCATCGTCGTTGGGATCGTAGGGGCCGTCGTCGGGATCGTTGGCGTCGTAGGGGATGGGGTCGTCCATCTCTATGCTTCTGCGGACGCGATCCCAATCAGTTTTGCTGGGCTTGCCGGAGATGGTCATAGATGCGGCGCTCCTTTCGCGAGGCATTGCGAAACGAAATGATACGTATATTGTACCCCCGGACGGCATAAACGAGAGCCAGAACAAAACCATTCGACTCGACCAAAGCGATATCCAGCCACCGTTCTTCCCCTCGACCAACGATTGCAAAGGTGACCTTGTTCGGGTTTTCATAAACGATATCTGCATCGTCGAAGTCGAGACCATGCTTGCGCAGGTTCGCTTCGCGTTTAGCTTCGTCCCATTCGTACACGGGACAATTCTACTCCGTGCATGGGAGGATCAGTTAGTCGCATCGGGAGTATTTCGGCTAATGTCCGACGTTCGATATTGAACACCGTCGAATCGCCATCGATAGATCCTTGCCTTTTGCATTGTTACCGATGCAGTTTCAATCTGCCTATACCCATTCGAGCGTCGACTTTGCACCGTGATACTTAAGGCTCCGGTGAACAGAATCGTCTCGAACCCGTCGCCCTTGGGACGCAAAACCCAGAAAGGAACGACATTCGCCCCGCACAAAGGGCACTTGCCAAGAACGATCAAATCCACTTCATTCCGACCTCCGAGATGGATTGCGGAAGCCATGAACCATGAGGATGGAAGCTTTTCGGGAGGCATGTCCTGGTTTTTTAAGATTTCGGAAACGTACTTTTCCCGGGCGAGGACGTCCAGCGCACCTTTGGTGAGATCGACAGGGCTTTTGACGTTTTCATCCTCTGCACTGAATATGCGCTGCTCCGAAATGTCGGTGGGCTTCTGAGGTTTTGTGGTCTGCGGTCCAAGCAAGATGGCGCCGAAGAACATGAGCAAGGCGATCTTATCTTTCATTGTTACTATCTCTTCTAGCACTGAAAATTGAGATGCATATTTTCAGTGCTTCGGGAACCCTGTCCCATCACTTCAGGAACATCGTGCGGTAGAGCGTGTCGCGCTGGACGGGCTTGAAGCCGGCGTCGCGGATGATGCGGCGGAGTTCTTCTTCGGTGGTGCAGTTGCTGGTTCCGGCGGCTCTTACTACGTTCTCTTCCAGCATCACCGAGCCTACGTCGTTGCCGCCGAAGTGGAGGCCTACCTCAAGGACTTTCAGGCCCTGAGTTACCCAGCTGGCCTGCACGTTTTCGATGTTATCCAGATAGAGCCGTGCAATCGCCAGCACCTTCAGGTACTCAACTGAAGTTGCTTCTTCCCAGCCATGGCCGCCGAGGGCGGTGTTCTTGGGCTGGAAGCTCCAGGGGATGAAGGCGGTAAATCCGCCGGTCTCTTCCTGGAGGCGGCGCACCACCTCAAAATGATTGATGCGCTGTTCGAAAGTTTCACCCACTCCGAACATCATGGTGGCCGTGGTGCGCATGCCCAGTTGATGTGCGGTGCGGTGGACGCTGACCCACTCCTCGGTGTTGCACTTGATGCGGGCGATGCGCCGGCGGACATCGTCGTCGAGGATCTCCGCGCCGCCGCCGGGGATGGAATCGAGGCCGGCGTCGCGCAGGCGGATGATGGTGTCGCGCACGCTGAGACCGGAGTATCTGGCGATGGCCAGCACCTCGGAGGCGGTGAGGCAGTGCAGCCAGATCTGCGGGAAGCGCTGCTTGATGCCGCTGAAGAGCCGCTCGAACCAATCGATCTTGAGATCGGGATGGATGCCGCCCTGCATGAGCACGCCGGTGCCGCCCATCTCCAGGGTCTCGGCGATCTTCTCGTAGATCTTCTCGAAGTCGAGGATGTAGCCTTCCGCCGAGCGCGGTCCTTTGAGCGGCCTGTAAAAGGCGCAGAAGGTGCAGTACTCGGTGCAGAAGTTGGTGTAGTTGATGTTGCGATCGATGATGTAGGTGACCACGCTTTCAGGGTGCAGGCGGCGGCGCACGGCATCGGCCTCCATTCCCAGACCGATGAGGTCGGGGGAGTGGAAGCGGTCGAGGGCCTGTTGGCGGGTTAGCGGCATAGTTTCGATTTTAACAATTCAAGGCTTGCCGGAGTCCGGTTTGGGGGCGGGTTTCGGCTTCTTTGCCGGGCTGGAGACGTCCATGCTCAGGAGGAAGAAGCCGAATCCCTTGCGCAGCGAATCGAGCAGGCTCATGGTTCGATTCCTTTCCGGTTGCGGCTGCGATTGATGCCAAAAGCAGCAAGTTAGCCCACGCCTTGCGTGGAGAGCAAGTTAGCAAGTTGGCGGGTTTCGGCGCAGGCCGTGGCTTTTGCCTGACGTTTATTGCTGTCGCGGCTGGCCGCGCAGAATATCCACGGCTTCCGGGGGCAGCGGCTTGTCGGCGTTGGCCAGCAGCAGACTCACCTGCCACATCTCGGTCTCGGTGAGCACATTCTTATAGCTGGGCATGCCGGAGAGGCGGATGCCGTTGGCTACCTTCCAATACGTCTCGCCCGGCGGGTCGTCGCTGACGCCCATCATGGTCTCCGCGCCATGGTGGTGCATCTCCCACAGCGGGGGCGCATCGGGAAACATGTGGGCGCCAAAGGAGGAAGGCTTGCCGTGAAAGCCATGGCAGCCGGCGCAGTGGTCGCGGTAGATCTCGGCGCCTGCCACCAGGTTGCCCTCATTGGCCTGGATGGGGGGAGTCTTGACCAGTTCGCGATCGATGCGCGCGTGCAGCGGAACCCCGGTGAGCAACCGCTCCTGGGGCAGCGGCGGGTCGGCCACGGCCACCGGTACGCTGCCAAACCAAAGCCACGCCAGCAGGGCGACGGGCACAAGAATCACTCCGAGTAGAACTCCCAGCAAAATTCGGCCCATATCGTTGATGGCCTCCGTTGATTTTCATTGCAGGGCATTTTGCAGCCTTCCTTGCCGATTATAGGCATTGATTTCGTTATAAGGGAAAAATAGGATGGATTTACGGAACAGGGTGCGCAGGATTCGGCCCTGAATGGCCCATGCCGCAACGGCAGGCGCCGGTTGCGGCCATCCCTCACACAAAAAAAAGGAGCTCCTCCATGACAGATCACTCGAAGATGAGACTGGGCCGCAAGGCCATCAAAACCGACACGCGAACCCTGGCGCTTGGCGACTACCTGACGCCGGCGCTGCCTGCGCCGCCGCCCGCGGCCGATTGGACCAAAGGAATTACTTCGTGGGGCATGATGCTCAACGACACGCTGGGCGACTGCACCATTGCCGGCGTAGGTCACGCCGTGCAGGTGTGGACCGCCAACACGGGCAGTATGGTCACCGTGCCCGACCCCACCATCGAGAGCTACTACGAGCAGTGGGACGGCTACGTCCCCGGCAACCCCGCCACCGACTCGGGGGGCATCGAGCTGGACGTGCTGACCGACTGGCAGAAGCAGGGGTTTGCCGGCAATGCGCTGGTGGCCTTTGCCGATCCCAGGCCCGCCAGCCTGGTGGAGATTCAGCAGTCTATCGCCTTGTTCGGCGGCGTGTATATCGGGCTGTCCCTGCCGCTGACAGCGCAAACCCAGGACGTGTGGGACGTTGTGCCCCAGGGTGGCGCGAATGCCAAACCGGGCAGTTGGGGCGGACACTGCGTCTTCGTGCCCAAATATGACCAGAACGGCTTCACCTGCATCACCTGGGGCCAGTTGAAGACCATGACCCTGGCCTTTTGGAAGAAGTATTGCGACGAGGCCCACACGCTGCTCGGCCAGGATTGGCTCAGCGCCAAGGGCGCGCCCAACGGCTTCGACGAGGCGCAGTTGCAGGCCGATCTGAAGGCGATTGTGTGAGCGGTTTCAGGGGCGAATCGGCAGGCGCGCGTCTAAACCTGTGCCGACCCGCCCACAAGGCTCCCCCCTAAGGTGGTTTAATACGTATGGGAGAGCGCTGCCTCAGAGCGGTAGTGTGCTTCCGTACTCCCGTGGAGGAAACCCGAAGCCGATGTCTTCTTTTCGCTGTTTTGCCCTTCTGCTGGCGCTGAGCCTGCCAGTCATGCACGTTGTTCATGCGCAAAGCTCAAGTTCGAGCAGCAACCCTGCAACCCCGACACAGGTCCAGACGCAGCAGCCGGCCGCCCAGGATCAGGGGCAAATGAGCGTCCAGGCCCGCATCAAGGCCCGCCGCGAACAGCGCCGCGCCGCGGCTATCCACGACGCCTACGGTCATCTCTATGAGGTGTTTGCCGGCGAAGGCTACCTGCGCTTCAGGCTTCCTTCGCCGTTGCAGAGGGTGAATGAGTATTCCTGGGATGCCGGCCTGACCCGCTACTACAGCGAGCGCCTGGGCGTTTCCCTGGACGCTCGCGGCATTTACGGCACGGCATTCATCGAGCCGATCGAGAATCCGTCTTTCAGCTACATTACCAAGCCGGCCATCAGCCAGTACGCCGTCATGATTGGACCCAGCTACCGTTTCTACATGCAGCCCAGGTTCTCCATCTCCGGCCGGGTAATGGGCGGATTTGCGCTTGGGGACTTCACCGGCGATACCAACGGGGATGGCACCCTGGGCGGACTCCTCTATCCGGATGGATATACCTTCGCCGCAAACGCCAGCATCATCGCGGAGTACAACATATCGCCTAACCTCGGCTTCCGCCTGGCGCCCGATTACACACTGACCGGCTTCGGCTCGACGACGCAGAACAGCCTGGGCTATACGCTTGGGATCGTCTACCGGTTCGGGAAGCAGTAACGGACAGTTGTCAGTGATCAGTTGTCAGTTGTCAGTAAAAAGGCTTTGGCTTCCATAGGAATGATCGCGGAAGCTAAGGCCTTTTTGCACTTTCGTAACTTCCGCGAACTTTGTTCAAAGTTGATGTCCTATCCCGGTTACTGACCGCTGACAACTGATCACTGACAACTGTTTTTATTGCAGGATCGGAATTCCGGCGATGCGCTTCTGCCATTCGGCGGGGCCGGTCTGGTGGACGCTGGTTCCCTTTGAATCTACCGCGACGGTCACCGGCATATCGCGCACGTCGAACTCATAGATGGCCTCCATGCCCAGATCGCCGAAGGCCACCAGGCGGGAGCCGGTGATGGCCTTTGAGACCAGGTAGGCCGCGCCGCCCACAGCCATCAGGTAGACCGCGCCAAACTCGCGGATGGCATCGATGGCCGCCGGGCCGCGCTCGGCCTTGCCCACCATGCCCAGCAGACCCGTTTCGGCCAGCATCTGGCGGGTGAACTTGTCCATACGCGTGGCCGTGGTGGGTCCGGCCGGGCCGACCACCTCTTCGCGCACCGGGTCAACCGGGCCCACGTAGTAGATAAAGCGATCGCGGAAGTCCACGGGCAACTTTTCTCCGCGGTTCAGCATATCGGTCATGCGCTTGTGTGCGGCGTCGCGGCCGGTGAGGAGCTTGCCGGTCAGGAGCAGCACCTCGCCAGGCTTCCAGGTGGCGGCTTCGGCTCGGGTTACGGTGTCCAGGTTTACGCGGCGGGCAGCGGAAACGTCGTAGGTCAGCTTGGGCCAGTTCTCGAGGCTGGGGGGATCGAGGAAGACCGGGCCTGAGCCGTCCAGCACAATGTGGGCGTGGCGGGTGGCGGCGCAGTTGGGGATCATGGCTACGGGAAGGTTGGCGGCGTGGGCCGGCGTATCCAGCACCTTCACGTCCAGCACGGTGGTCAGGCCGCCCAGGCCCTGCGCGCCGATGCCGAGGCGGTTCACCTTTTCGTAGAGCTCGATGCGCAGTTCTTCGGCGCGATTTTTGGGGCCGCGGGCGATCAGGTCCTGAATGTCGATGGAGTCCATGAGCGACTGCTTGGCCAGCAGCATGGCCTTCTCCGCCGTTCCGCCGATGCCGATGCCGAGCAACCCCGGAGGGCACCAGCCTGCGCCCATGGTGGGGACGGTTTTGAGCACCCAATCCACCACCGACTCGTAAGGTTCAAGCATGATGAACTTGGCTTTGGCCTCCGAGCCGCCTCCCTTGGCAGCGACCGTGACTTCGACCGTTGCGCCCTTGACCAGCTCCACGTTGACCACGGCGGGCGTGTTGTCTTTGGTGTTGATGCGCTTGCCGGCGGGGTCGGCCTGGATGGACGCGCGGAGCTTGTTGTCGGGGTCGATGTAAGCGCGGCGCACGCCCGCATCGACCATCTGTTGCAGGTCCATCGGCTCCGCGCCGGGAGCGGTTTCGAAGCGCACGTCCATGCCTACCTTCACAAAGGCATTCACGATGCCCGTGTCCTGGCAGATGGGCCGGTGGCCCTCGGCGCATAAGCGGCTGTTGATGAGGATCTGCGCGATTGCGTCCTTGGCGGCGTGGGATTGCTCGCGCTCGTAGGCTTTGGCCAGGCTGGTGATGTAGTCGACCGGGTGGTAGTAACTGATGTACTGCAACGCGCCCGCTACACTGGCGATGAAATCTTCCTGGCGGATAACGGTCATGGAGGCTCCTGTGAACAGTTTAGGGCAATGGATGCAGGGCGCGAGAGTCCGTCTCAGTTTTCCACGCTGAATTGACCCCATCCGAAAGAAATGTTGCACAATGAATCAGTCGGCTGAAGTATGCCGTTTGGAAAGAGCGATGCCCGCAAATCGTCATAAGCCCGATCTTTGGAAGGCAGATATTGCCAAATCCGTCGATATGTTCAACGAATGGTTTCTGCATTTTGCCCCCAAGACCTTTCGGGAGAGCCGAAAGCGGGCGACATCTGAAGTGGCGTCTGCATTGGCTCAGACGGGGTTCCTCAGAAATCTGGGCCCGGAAATCCTGGCCAGTCATCCCGAGTTTCTGCCGGTCCTGCGGATGACGACCTGTCCCCCTATCGCGCGGGATAGGCTAATCGGTTTGGCAGGAGTATCCCCAAACCTCGTGCGGAGCATGGAGATTGAGCATTCCTCTCCGCCGCAGATGAGTGCGGATACATTGCAGTTGGGACTGGCAAAGATCGCGCAGATTCTTCGGCGATTGGCGGACCTGGACATTCTTGTTTGGCTGGAAGCCGAGAGAGAGCCGAAAGAGGGAGAAGTTGAGCGAGCAGCCACAGTGATCGCTGACCGATTGTGCGGCGCGGTGGCAGACCCGATCATCCGGAACGCGCAAGAACGCCGCCAACTTGCGGCAGTCGGCGCTTGGCTTGAGGCCAGAGGATACATTCGGCTGGAGCAAGACAAAGCGGTTCGATTCCGTGAGATGCCTCCAGGGACTTTTGGCTTCCACGTCAACGTGCCGGTTAAGGTAGGAGACGGCGGGTCCGCAAACATTCCGGCAGACGTTGTGGTTGCCCCGGCGGGATCAAAGGCCGGAACTCTGCCGGTCTTAATCGAGGCAAAATCTGCGGGTGACTTTACGAACGTAAACAAACGCCGGAAGGAAGAGGCGGCCAAGATGGACCAAATCCGGAAAACCTATGGGAAGCGAGCCCAATTTGCGCTCTTTCTGTGTGGCTATTTTGATAGCGGGTATCTGGGATATGAGGCAGCTGAGGGCATAGACTGGGTTTGGGAACATCGGATCGACGATCTTGCGAAACTGGGACTGTGATGATGCTTTTTGGGTTGGAGAAGGAGCGGATGATTCTCCAGGAGCGCTGCGACAGCGAGCGGACGCAACTGGAGCGGAATCGTCTTGGTCAATTCTCGACGCCGTTCGATCTTGCAACAGAGGTCGTTCGCGAGGCTTTGCGGTACCTCGGCCATGACACGCCGATACAGTTCCTTGACCCGGCATTTGGAACCGGTGTGTTCTATTCAGCGCTCCTTCAGCAATGCGGTGAACGGGTCACGGCCGCGGATGGCTTTGAAATCGATTCACATTATGGCGCTCCGTCAATGCAGCTATGGTCTGGCACAAGTCTCGATCTGAAGATCGCTGATTTTGTCCGTGCCGACAGGAAATCTATTTCGGCGAATCTGCTCATTTGCAATCCTCCATACGTGCGTCACCATCATTTGAAGGCGAACGACAAGGCGTTTCTGCGGCAGACCATGAGCAAGCTAGGTTTTCAAGTGAGCGGACTGGCCGGCTTGTATTGCTACTTCATGTTGCTTGCGCAAGAATGTCTGGCCCCGGATGCCGTGTCGTCTTGGCTTGTGCCCAGCGAGTTCATGGATGTCAATTACGGAGACGTGCTCAAGCAATACCTGCTTGAACGCGTAAGCCTGCTGCGTGTTCATCGTTTCGATCCCAATGAGGTCCAATTCAAAGACGCGCTGGTTTCGTCCGTTGTGATTTGGTTCAGGAATGTGAAGCCAGGCCCTGAGAACGAAGTCACATTTTCCTTCGGTGGCACGATCGAGCACCCAGTGCAGCAGACAAAACGAGCGCTGTCGTCTCTTGCACTGGAACCCAAATGGACGAGGCTCGCCGAGCCTGTTGCACCCATGTGTGTCCGTAACTCCCAGGTTATTCTTGGCGATATGTTCCTCATCAAACGAGGGATCGCCACAGGGGATAATAGCTTCTTTATCATTACCGAGGAGCAAGCCCGAGAGTACGGATTTTCTCGCCAGTTCTTGCGTCCAATTTTGCCAAGTCCGCGCTACCTGAAGACGGAAGAGATCGATGCGGATGAAGAGGGGATGCCGAAGATCGAAAAGAGGCTCTTTCTGATCGATTGTCCCCTTGACGAGGGAGAATTGAGCCGCCGAGACCCGGCATTATTCAAATATTTGAAGGCGGGAGAATCGAGTGTCGCGACAGGGTACCTTTGCCGGTCGCGGTCTCCTTGGTACTCACAGGAATCGCGTCCACCCTCCCCGTTCTTATGCACTTATATGGGCAGGGCAGGATCGGGAGATGGGAAGGCATTTCGCTTTATTCACAACCGCTCTTCCGCCACCGCGGCGAATGTCTATCTGCTGCTTTACCCACAAGCAGGGTTGCGTATGGCGATTGAGACTCCAGGTGTAGCCGAGCGTATATTTGGCTTGCTCCAGCAGATTCCTATAGGAACGATGACTGGGGAAGGACGCGTTTATGGAGGCGGGCTGCACAAACTGGAGCCTAGAGAGCTAGCCAACGTGCCCTTGGATGGTATCGAGGACCTTCTTCCTTACCAGACTCTCAAATCCGTACAGATGCATTTTGCTTATCCCAGTTCTGCCGAAGCCGGGCAGACTATGGCAATCTGAGCCTCATCCCATTTCAAACCGATCTGATGTTCGTATGTACAAAGTCATCGCCTTTGTAGAGCAGTGGTTCGCGTTTGTCGCGGGCTAGGGCGTAGGTGAGGCAGACGCCAAATTTGAGGTTTACCGGGTTTCCGCGGTAGGCAGCGAAGGACAGATTGGGCAGTGTCGAGTCCTAAACGATCTCAGTTTGCGGTATCTGCGGCCATTTCTTTTTGCTGCTGTTGCAGGATGCGCCACATAGTCCCGGAAAAGATCATGGCTTGCACGTTCGGCGGCACCTGGCAGGCATCGAGCATGGCGTGATAGCGCGCCTGGCCCTCGTCGAATTCGCCCAATTCTCCGCGAAAAATATCGGAACCGAAGACCAGCTTTTCAAACGCGTTGGGTGCGCCGGGCGGAGTGTGCGGGCTGACTACGCCGGTCCACCAGAAGATGGAGCGGAAGAAACTATAATCGTCCTTTTTCTTGATGAGGCTTGAGCCGGAGAGGTCGAAATAAAGATTGGGATTCAGGCGCGCAATTTCAGCGGCTTCAGCGTAGTCGGGGTTGCCGAGATGGGCGCCGATAATGATGGTCTTCGGCCAGTGCCGGGCAATCAGATCGAGACGCGTGGCGCGCATGCGGTCAAAGCTGATATCCGCCGGTTCCTCCGGGCGCGGCCGAGCCACAATGCCGGTGTGAAAAAGCAGAATCATGTGGTACTTTGCCGCGCGATCGTAGATGGGCCAGTAGGCTCGATCGTCATAGTTCTTCAGGGACGAGGTAATCTCGCCCAGGCCACGAAATCCAGCCTTATGGAAGCGGTCGATTGCATTGAGAACATCCGGGTCGTCGAGATTGATATCTCCAAAGCCGATGAAGCGATCGGGGTGCTCGCGGATAAATTTGCTGGCTTCAGGAAAACCATTTGGAGTGACGAGCAGGATGCCTATGCCGTCGGCGGCATTCAATTTTGCAAGCAACTGATCGAGCATGCCGGGCTCTCCCCTGAAATGCTCGTGAACGTCGATGAGTTTGGGTTGGGTCGACTGGGCCAGGCCGGTGAACGAGGTGGAGAGCAGGACCAGGATGGTTGCCCATGCGGGAAGGCGCATGGACGATCGCCTTGCTGATTTGATCTGCCGCATTTTCCGGGGGATGAAATTGAATGCGCTGCACAGTTTCTTCATGCCAAGAAGCATAGCGCATTGCGCCTAAGGCTGCTCAACCGCGGAGCGCAGATCGGTATAGACGAAATCATCGCCCTTGTAGAGCAGGGGTTCGCGCTTGTCGCGGGCCAGGGCGTAGCTGAAGCAGTCGCCGAAGTTGAGGTTGGCGGAGTGGCCGCTTCGACGGCCGTAGTCGCGGTAGGCCTGGCGGGCGATTTTCGCCTGTGCCGCGGTCACTGGCTCGATGACCATCCTGGGGTGTTCCACAATCTCTTCCAACCGCGCACTCAGCTTTGGAATTCCGTACCCGTCCGCAACGATGAATGCTTCAAGCAGGGTTCCTGCAGATATGCGGAGCGTCTCCGCCTTCTCCATCGCTTTGGCAATGGAGTAGGCTTCCGGTTCCATTTTCACGATTGCAATGAGAGCGGAGGTGTCAACGATCATTTGGGCAACCCGGTCTTGTCGTCATAGAGAGCATCCATCACTTCCTTGGATGTACGGCCATCGTCCATCAGGGGGGCGGTCTCCCGGCCAATCTCCATCAGCCACGCTGCAAACCCTTTCTTGCCCTCGCCACCCTTCCGCTCCGCTTCGTCCCTTTCAATTTCCCGCTGCGTGGCAAGCTTGACCGCATACGTCAGGCTCACGCCTTTTCGAGCTGCAAGTTTTCTGATCAAGTCTTCTGTCTCACGATCTTTGATGTTCAAACCCATCCTGTCCTCCCACTATCTTTCAAATCCGCTGGTCACCGGGGCAAGCCTGTTTCCGGGTCATACAGTTCGTTCATGACCGCTTCGTACGTCGGGCCGTCTTTCATACGCGGCGCCGTGAAATTGCTGACTTCCATGAGGTAGTCAGAGCGGCTTTGTCCCGGCTTTCTGCGAGGAAACTCAGAATTTGAGATGTTTGTCTCATTCCCGTCGTCCATCGCCAGTTCTACCATTCTACCACCAATGTCTACCATTCTACCAATTAACCGCCTTTGAGTGCAAGACCGTCCGTTTCCATCGCAAGTCCGTCCCATGCCCTAAGCTAGAGATATGAACGAAACAGTGGGAACGCCGGCTACGCAGGACTCAATTTTTGACCTTTTGGTGGTGGGCGCGGGGCCTACCGGGCTGGTGTGCGCGATTGAGGCGCAGAAGGCCGGATTGCGGGTCGTGGTGGTGGATAAGGGGTGCGTTTGCAACTCGCTGTTTCACTACCCCTCGCACATGACATTTTTTACCACGCCGGAGCTGCTGGAGATCGGGGACATTCCCTTTCCCAGCCCCAATCCCAAGCCCACGCGCAACGAGGCGCTGCAGTATTACCGGCTGGTGGCGGCCCATTACCGGCTGGATATTCGCCAGTACCATCGCGTGGAGAAGGTGACGGGTTCCGACGGCGGCTTTTCAGTGCATACGCTGGACCGCTTTGGGCGCGTTGCCTTGCTTGAGGCGCGCAAGATGGCCATCGCCACCGGCTACTATGACCTGCCAAATTATATTGGCGTACTGGGCGAGAGCCTGAGCAAGGTGCACCACTATTACTTCGATTCCCATCCCTTCTTCGGGATGGATGTGATGGTGGTGGGGGGCAAGAATTCGGCGGCCATTGCGGCGCTGGAGCTGTGGCGGAGCGGGGCGCGGGTGACGCTGGTTCACCGCGACGCCGAGTTGCACCGGCACGTGAAGTACTGGATCAAGCCGGACATTGAAAACCGCATCAAGAATGGGGAGATCAAGGCGTACTTCCACTCCCGCGTGGTGGAAATCACCCTGGATACGGTGGTCATCGAGACGCCCCAGGGCCGCGAGACCCTGAAGAACGATTTTGTCTTCGCCATGACCGGCTACCATCCCGACTTCGAGTTTCTGGAGGGGCTGGGCATCCGCTTCAAGGGCGAGGACCGGCAGCCAATCTGCAATCCGGAGACGCTGGAGAGCAATGTTCCCGGGATATATCTGGCCGGGGTGATCGTGGCCGGCTCGCGGACCAATGAGATTTTCATTGAGAACGGGCGCTTCCACGGGCGGCAGATTGCCGCGGCGCTGATGGGCAAGTGAAGGCTGGGCGCCGGGTCAGGCTAACCTGACGCGGGCGGATTAGGCACCATTTCTGGTGCATATGGTGAAATGGAAAAATAGAGTGGACTCCAAAATTTGATTTTATCTGCGGAAATGCGTATGCTCAGTATGAGCGATTGGTGCGCCGGATGGTTTCTGTTAGCCGGGCGAGTCGCTTGATTGTATTCAGAAGGGCCGCTCACGAGCGGCCCTTCTGCTTTGGCGGCCTGATCTTGTCGCCCTTCGGCATCACTGAGAAGAGTTCCGGTCGCGGGTGCCGGCTCATGCACTCAAAAACCGCCCTGTCACGAATCTGGTTTCCGTAACGGTCAATTCTGGGCGTGGGATTTTCTATGGCTTGCATGGGAAGGCTGCCGACGAGTTCGGAAGTCGCGTCCATCGCGCTTACGATCTGGTCAATCACCTCCTCAATGCTGTAGCCATCGCGGATGACGCGGCTTTGATAGATATGGCTGCCAATAAAAATCACTTCAGCAACGATCGGCGGTAGCGTTCGATTGTGGCCCAACCGGTGCCGGTTGATAGCTTCAAGTTGGACATCGGTCAACATCCCGATGGCTACAGGCTTTACCTTGTGGCCGTTCTGGATCGCTTCGAGGTTGGCGCGAATTAAGGTAGAAGCCTGAGGGTAAAGGGGCATTTGGTCCTATTCTCACATCCTGGCTCTGACCTCGTGAAGGGATGCCGTGCAGCGTGGCCATGTGGTATCGTTTTGGTGATTCTGAGAGGCAAATGGAGGGGAGATGAGAAAGATCATTGTCGTTTCTGTAATGCTGTTGGCATTTGTTTTGTTGGCCATGGCGCAGAGCGAAACTGCTACTTGTCCGTATGATGGCGCGCAGGCCTCGGCTACCGGCGCAACGCGACAGAATCCTCATGCTCCACCAGCAGAGGAATGCCAATACAGCCACAAGTATTGGGACACCGATCATTGGGCCACACATACTTTTTTGCTGCCCTGCGGTATGTAGGTCGAAACCTCTGCGGACGTGCTCAGTTTAGCTTCAAGCTGCGGGGCCGGAATAAATCGAGAAGATCGAAGCTGTGCGGCTGACCGGCTGCGGGCTGGGGTTTGCAACTGTGTTTCGGCTGTATCGGCGCTGCGTAGGAGCGGGTGACGTGGAGCCGGTCCATGACGATATAGCGAATGCGCAGGCCGTCCACGATAGCGGGTAGTTGGGCGGGCACCTGCCTGCGGTCCACGTAGACGACCAGCGCCGCTTCTCTCGGATTGTCCAGGCTCTGCCCCACGCCCACGCCGAAGAAGGATGGATTGCCACGCATCATGCTTTGCGCGACCTGCTGCTTGACGGCTATCGCCGAGTTAAGCACCGCGGCTGGCAGGGCTGGCGCGCCGTAGCCGGCCTGCGCAGGAGCCTGAGGCGCCGAGCCGAAGGCCACCGCAAGAGCCGTGGTGGGAATCACCAGGGTGCGCACCCCGTCCACAACCGCCGGCGCGGTTACCGTCATGTTTTCGTCAACATAGAGGATGACGGCGCCCTCGCCGGGCTGGTCGCTGCTCTTGGCCGTGCCCACGCCCAAAATTCCTGCTGACGGATTGACCAGCAGGCGGGCCTGCCCGAGGGCCTGCTGAGAGCGCGCGATCTCCTGGTCGGTGAGCGTGCGAGCCTGTGCCGCGGTTACCGTATTGTCGCCGTAGTTCAGGCAACTGACCGCGTGGTCGGCGGCGCCCACAAAGGTATAAGAGGTCCCGCCGCCCGCCTGCGCGCTCAACTCGCTGAGCACGTCGGTTGCGGGATTGGCTACGCCCTGGCTTACGCCGGAGACGTCTCTGCCGCCGGCAAAGTAGAGGCCCACGGGTTCGGCATTGCCTGCATCGACTACCAGCGACCCGGAGTCGCCCGCATCGCTGAATTGGTTGCCGCTGATGCCCAATTGATGGGTGTAGGTCTTGGTCAGGTAGGGCCTGGTCTCAGCGCAGTCGCGGTAGTAATCGACGCTAACATCCAGATCGAGGGCCGAGATGCCGCCGCAGGTCAGCCCCGTGGTCCGGCCGCTCTTGGCTACGGTCTGATTAAGCCAGGCGGGCTCGCCTTTTCCGCCGGTGGAGGAGACGCCGGGAGGGGCTGCCCCCAGTGTGCCGTCGGGCTGGTGTGCGCCCAGCTCAAGAATGTTGCCGGCCGTGCTTACGGCGCTGGAGTTGACCTGGGCGATGGCTGCGTCGGCGTTGGTGGCGCTTGAGCTGAGCGCCAGCCAGCCAGTGAGCGAGCCCACGGGCGTGGCGCCAGGGCCTTCCCCGCTGGGAGTGCAGTTATTGTCGATGAGCCCCGGCTGGATGATGGCGTCGCCTACGCCGGCATGGTCGCTGCGCGCCAGCACGTGGTTGTTGCTAAGCAGGTATTGGCGATTGTTGGAGTCCTGGATGAGCGCGCCCAGCGTGCCGCTGCAACAGTCGACAATCTGGTTTCCCTGGGTGTCATAGTCTTTGTTATTGCCGCCGGAGCTGCCCAGTGGGACCTGCGTGGCCGACTGCGCCTGGTGATTGGCGGGATTGCTTGAGATTCCCGCGGTGTTCAGCAGCACTTCAGCCGCGTCCTTTGAGGAAGAATTGCCGATGGTGGCCACAACGTAAGTTGCGCCTGTGGAGAAGACCGAGGCCGGCGCCGAGTAGGTGACCGTGCAGTAGGTAAAGGCCTGGCTGCCGCGCTGGCAGGTTGTGCTGCCCAGCGAACCCTGTCCGCCGCTGGAGCCGGTGGGGGAGTTCGCAAGCGCGAAATTGATGCCGGTATAGCCGCCCGCTTCGGCAAGGAAGCCGGTGACGGTGACTTGTCCGTTGGCGCCCAGGGCCACGTTCTCCGGCGTAAGCGGCTGCAGGAATCCCGGGGTCAGGGTTAGTACGGCGGTCGCCGTGGTGCTTGAATTCAGCGTTGCCGTCACCACCACATCGGCGCGGTCGGTGGTGAGATAGCTGGGCGGAGTGTACAGGCCGTCGGCGGAAATGCTGCCCGGCCCGCTATTCGCGTCCCCGCCGGAGAGCGACCAGGCGACGGGCGCCTCGCCACCGCCCGAGAGCGTTGCGGTGAACTGCTCCGCGGATGCGCCCTGTTCGCTGGCCGCATTGCAGCCGGTGCAATTGGTATCGATGGAGCTGGCGCCGGGGGAGATGGAAAAGGTGGCGTTGGAGGGGTCGGCGGCCACACGCCCATTAGCGCAGCCGGCTGCAAGGAGCAGAGCCGGAGCCAGAATCATCGCAAGATAACGTAAATATAGGCTCCGCATGGTTGAAAACACTAGTATAGGCCTGTTCGTCCATCCCGGATAGAGGGGATTCGAGCAGCCAGGCTACCCTGCAGCCTTGTTTCAATAAAGTTTCAGCGGCTCAAGGTTTTACGCGCGAAGCCGGGGTCCCCAGCCCGCCGCGGCGGGGCTCTTCGTCGCTGGGGTGGAGAAAGCTGATGCGCAGGCGCGTGCGAGTGGCTTTCGCAAATCGTTCCAGCGTACGCGTCGATGGCAGTACCTTGCCGCTTTCCAGCCGCGCAACCACTGCTTGTGTCGTCCCCATCGCCTTGGCAACCTGCTCCTGCGTCATATCCGCATCGCCCCGCGCCTTGATCATGGCCGATGCAAGGGCAAACTCACTTTCCAGCGCATCATAGGCTGCAACGTACCTGGGGTCTTTCTTCCACCGCTCAAAAGACTCTTCAACTGGGATAAATTTAGGCTTCATTGAACCTCCTTGGCATTTTTCAGGGCTTGATTGATTTCGTGTCGCGGTGTCTTCTGAGTCTTCTTGGTAAAGACATGGACGACGACAATGCGCATCCCTGTTGCCGTGACGTAGACCGCGCGGGCGATCCCGCTTCTGCCCTTCAATCGCATCTCCCAGAGCGGCCCTTCCAGATGCTTCAGGTAAGGCTCGCGTATCCGCTCCAAGCCGTTAGCCTGAATCAACTCCACAATGCGCTGAAAGCTGGCTCGAATATCGGGAGGAAGAGCGTCGAGCGCCGCTTTTATCTCCTCATTCAGAAAGCCAACGGCCCATCGCATCTTTCAATTATACCTTTTTTGCAATATTTTTTACAATATCCTCCTGGAGCGACAATTGGTCAGCGAGATGAACTTAAAGTGTGGTAGTCTATAAACTACAGCGTTCGTAATGATCGAATTCAAGCAAACCGAGACCTTCCGGAAGTGGCGCATACGGCTCAAGGACGAACGGATACGTGCTCTGATCGCCTCTCGCCTTGATCGCCTGGCATTTGGGAATGCAGTAGATGTTAAGCCGGTAGGACAGGGAATCAGTGAACTACGAATCGACTACGGCCCTGGCTACCGTATCTACTTCAAGAAGCGGGGCAACACTATCATCATCTTGTTGTGCGGCGGCGACAAGGGCACGCAAGCCAATGACATCAAAACAGCGAAGCGCCTGGCAACGGAATGGAGCGAAGAAAATGACTGAGAAAACCAAGCCCGAGAAATTGACCACGTATGATCCTGCCGAGGATCTCGGCTCGGACGAAGCAATTGCGATCTTCATGGCGGAGGCATTTCAAACCAACGACGTTGGCTACATATCGCACGCTCTGGGCGTGGTCGCTCGCGCGAAGGGAATGGCCCAGATTGCCGGCCAGACAGGCCTGTCTCGCGAGCAGCTTTATCGGTCTTTCAGTGCAAAGGGAAACCCGACGCTGAAGACAACGCTCGCAGTGATGAATGCTCTGGGCATCAAACTGACCGCAAAGATTCCTACTGCGGCGTGACGAAAAGACCGAGGCGACTGCAAAAGAGATGGCAGAGCGACAATAAGCGTCATACCGCAGTGCCGGCTAGATACGGGATACGCACCAATCAATGCCGGGAAGAAGGCTCGGGCGGCGTAAGAACTGGTTCCACGGCGGCCTTGAGCGGGGGCAAGTCATCCTGGATCGTATTCCAGACTGTTTCAACCTCGACGCGGTCGTATTGATGGCGGAGCCAATTGCCGATGCCGCGAATATCGCGCCAGGGAACATCGGGACAGAGCGCCTCGGCTTCGTCCTTCAGGCGGATGGCCGCCTCGCTGATGATGAGCATCTTGCGCTCGACGGCGGCCTGGGTCTTTTCGTCCCGGCGATAAGCCTCGAAATCCATCCCCATCACAAACTGCTCGATGAGCAGGATGCTCTGAAGAATGTCGCCGAGATTCGATCTGGAATCTTCAAAAGGCATGGATGGCCTCGCGCAGGGCGCGCGCGCGCACAGCCTCTTTCATCGACCCCGCCGGAGAGAGATCGACTTTTACGCCGAGCAGGTCGCTGAGCCGGTTCTCCAGATGCGCCATGCCGACCAGGGAGAGGCGCTTCGAGCGGTCAAGGTCGGCAATAAGATCGATATCCGAATGGGACGATTCCTCACCACGCGCCACCGAACCGAACAGGCGCAGATGAAGGATGCCGGCAGCCCTCAGCTCCAGCTCGTGCCGACGCAGCGTCTCAATGACAGAACCTTTGTTCATACTGGAACTTTGACACAAACATCGATTCAATTTCAATAGAGCATCTTTACGGAACATGGCTAGATGCCCCGTTTTTCTTCTCTGTTTTGAAAGGGAATGGCTTCAGCCGCGCCGCCCGATAGCCAAAATTGAAAGCCGGGTTTAGCCACCGAGGGAATGTATTTTGATCAACTTGCCTTCCCTCGGCGGCTAAACAGGCTGCGGAAAAACTCGAGATTTCGGGTGAAATTGGCGGAAAGCGTCCCTCAGGGGCTAAAGCCCGCGTTGATTTTGCAGGGCTTGCGGCACGACTGAAGTCGTGCCCTTTCATAGCATCGATATTTCTGCGATTGCTTGCCCTGATGCCCACAGCGCCGACCCTGCGCGGTCGTGTATCTTGGCCGCAGAGAGGGATTCCCCGCTGCGGAGAATTATGACCACCTTTGCCGCCATTGATGTGGGTTCGAACTCGTGCAGGCTGAAGATTGCCCGGGTTGTGGCGCACCAGCTGCGGACCGTGCACGAGGATCGGGAGGTGACGCGGCTGGGGTCGAGCGTCTTTGAGTCGGGGCTGGTTTCGCCGGAGGCGATGGCAGCTACTCTGCGGGCGCTGAAGCGGTTTCAACGGGCAGTGCAGGCGCACGGGGTGGACCGGATTCGGGTGGTGACGACCTCGGCCATGCGCGAGGCGCGCAACGCGCCGGCCTTTCAGGCCTGGGTGAAGGCGGAGACGGGCTGGACGTTGGAGGTTATCTCCGGCCTCGAAGAGGGACGGCTGATCCATTTGGGCGTGGTGGGTGCCGAAGCGGGAGCTGCGGAGCCGGGCGTGGGCGGGCGGGTGCTGCTGGTGGACCTGGGCGGAGGAAGCTGCGAGATTACGCTCAGCGAGCACAAGCGCATCAGGGAAACACTGAACGTGCCGCTGGGGGCGGTGCGGCTGACGGAGGAGTTTCTGGGCGAGGATCCGGCGCCGGCGGAGGGGTTGGCGCGGATGCGGCGGTGGATTGGCCGCGAACTGAGGCGGGCGCAGAGGAAGATTCAGCCGGGGAAGGTGGGGTTGGTCATTGGGACTTCCGGGACGGCGGCGGCGCTGAGCGATGCGATTGGGAGCAAGTTAGCGAGTCAGCGGGTTAGCAAGTTAGCGAGTCGGCGAGTCGGCAAGTCAGCGGGTCAGCGAATCGGCATGACGGCGGGGATGGTGCTGGCGCGGGCGGTGCGCAAATTGGCGACAAAGATTGCCAAAATGACGCTGCCGGAGCGGGAGGCGGTGCCGGGGATAGGGCCGCGGAGGGCGGAGATTATTGTGGCCGGGGCGGAGGTCTTCGCCGAGCTGCTGGAGAGCTTTGGGTTGGAGGGGTTTCGCTACTCACCTCTGGGGCTGCGGGATGGGATTCTGGCGCAGATGCTGGCGCAGCAGGACGCGCGGGCCAGGGCGCATCGGGAGTTCGAGCACGAGCAGTGGGAGAGCGTGCTGGCCACGGCGCGGCGGTATGGGGTCGACTTGCGGCAGGCCGAGCCGGTGCGCGCCCACGCGGTGCAACTCTACAAGGAGCTGAAGGCGCTGCACGAGTTGCCGCCGGAGTATGAGAGCTGGCTGGCGGCGGCGGCCGTGCTGCGCGATACGGGCAAGTTCGTCAACCACCAGGGGCACCACCGGCACACGCAGTACATCGTGTCGAGTTCGGAGATTTACGGGTATACGCAGGTGCAGCGGACGACGGTTTCGGCCATTGCGCGCTACCTGGGCAAGAGCCGTCCGCAGCCGGGCGACCGGGCGCTGAGGAATATTCCCGCCGAGGAGCATCAGCACGTGCACCGGGCCGTGGTGCTGCTGCGGCTGGCGGTGGCGCTGAACCAGGACCGCGCCAGCGACGTGCTGCGGGTGAGGGCCAGGGTCTATCCCAAGCGGGTTTATCTGGAGCTGGAGCCGGGGCGGACGGGCGCGGAGCTGGAGTTGTGGTCGCTGCGCAAGGAGGCGGGTTACTTCCGCGAGGTCTTTGGGCGGGAGCTTTTTTGTACGCTGGCATAGATGGAGCGTGCCGTGCGTGGATCGATGAGCCAGTGCAGCCGGGGCGGGTGGTTGGCGAAATCGATGTTGGCTATCGATCCCTTGCGCATACGAACGCTGGCGCCGCCGTTGCCGGTGATCAGCCGCCCCAGGAACTGGAAGACATTGGGGTTGTGGCCCACCATCAGTACGCCCTCGCGGTCGGCATATTTAGCCAGCAGCTTCTGGAAGTCGGCGTAGGTTGCATCCTGCGCCAGGGCAGGGCTGATCTCCACTTTGCCGTCGTAGCCCAGCTCGGTGCCCACAAACTGCGCGGTCTGCAGGGAGCGCTTCAGCGGGCTGGAGACGATCACGTCCACCTGCACCTTGAGCGCACTCAGAATGCGCGCCATCAGCATGCACTGTTCCTTTCCTTCTTTGATGAGGGCCCGCTTGGCGTCGAGAGTTTGGTTCCCGCGGGGCATTCCGGCATTGGCGTGGCGCATCAGGTAGAGGTTCATCGGGTTGGGTCCGGCGAGGTCAAGTGGGGTCTGCCGGCTCCTAGAGGATCGATATTAACACATTTGTAACATTTCAATAGGGGTTAAAGCGGTTTTGGGGATGGGTTTACGGGCTGAATGGGTAGCGCTGGCGGACCGAAACCCGCGCGCCGGGGAGCCGGCCGGCTCCTAACCCAGCGTCTCCTTCACCAGCGCCTGGATTTTGGAGTTGACGGCTTCGGGCTTGACGAAGAAGGGGGTGCTCAGGCATTGAAGGGTCAGTTCCTGGGTCTCTGGGGAGTAGTTCCAGGCGACTTCCACGCCGAATTTTGAGGCGGTTCCGCTATTGCCGCTGAAGGCGATGCCGCCGGCCTGGGCCTTGGCTGTCAATTTTGCGTATTGTTCAGGGGTGATGCCGGAGAAGACTTGCGCCGGGCTTTGCTCCATGTGTTTTCCTTTGTGCGATCGATGGTTCGCATTATTCGAGCCGGCGACGCATGGCCAATCTGCCTCGAATCTACCATGGTGCGGGGAAATTCTACGCAAACCCAAGGGTGGGGGTAGTGGTGCAATTCGGTTTTCCACAGGGCTAGCGATGCGTTCCGATGCGGCGTAATCTTTTCTATTGAGTATCTACCATTTGATCGACCGTGCCCAAAGTGCCAAGCGAAGGCGTAGAGACATCCAAAAACGAGGCTGGCATGGTGATTCGTGGAGTTCACATAGAGCGTTGGCCAAAGAAACCGCGTGAAGACGTGAATCGGCCGCCGCGCGGATCGTCAGAGAAGCGGCAGATCGCTAGGTTTTTAGTATTTTCTCAAATTCTTCGAGTACGACGACATGCTCATCTGTTTCAAGTGGGGCTTGAGCGTAGTACCGATTTGCGCTAAAGGGCTGACCAAACTTCCGCTCAAATTTGAAGACTGCCGGTGCTTTATTTTGGCTGACATCCTCGGAAAACAAACTGATGCCAGCAAATTCAATTGTTCTTGGCTTACCATCCATTGTCACCAACTTGCTCTCTACTAGTTTCGCAATAAATTCTAGCTTTGGATTTAGAGCTAGGAGCGGTACGTCACAAAAGACACCCAAAATGCTTGTGAACGATTTCCCCATCTCCTTCTCGTCTGGAAAAGGAAATCCCAGTTCGGCTGCAAACTGTGCCAAATCTCTCAAAAACTCCGTCGTGTTATCGGTATTGGAAAATGTATCTGCGACAAGACCATCTCCATAGGCCGTAATCGATACGCCCAATTCAATCCCCTTTGAGTTGCGGAACACTCCCTCAACAAAGGACAATCCGCCCTCCTTCACATCCAGGGGATTTGCTGGAACTTTAGCAAACTTGTACCTTTCGGCAATTCCGGCCATGAGAGATGTAATTGTCACTCCGCGAGGATTGAGCAGACGTAAATCGAAGAGCCATGTGGCTTTTGCGTTTTCTACATTGAGCACCTTCATGCTGCAACCCCCGCACATTGTTTCTCTGGTGTGGAGATTTTGCCGAGCGCAAGGAATGGAGAATCGTTCAATCCCGCTGACCCGGCGGAACGTACTGGCACCATCTGAGCATCATTGTGCCGCATTGCCCGATTCTCAATTCCTCCGGCAGGCTGGAGGATAGGGTTGAGAAAATCTTGGTCAACATCGATCTTGACGACGTTGAATGAATCTTGGGAGAAGTGATTTTCCCATGCCAGCATTTCGCTAAAGGGAACGAACTTCACCACCAATCCCACTTTGAATGCAGCAGCTAACCGAGCAAGAGTTTCAATGGTCATATTGGCTGCACCCGGCGTCTCAAACATGGAGATGCGGGATTGATGCAATCTAGCAGCCTTAGCAAGATCGGCTTGTCGCGGCATCTCAGACTGAAGCCTGAGAGAACGAATCTGAGATGGAACCAGGACTCCGAGTTTGGCTTTGATGTAGCTAGTGCGTGAATCGACGTTTTCGATCAGCCTATGAATCAGATTTGATCTTTCGCTCATGTATTTCAGCCTTCCCTTCGCGTAGCGCCTTGGCGCGTTTGCGTGCCGTCTCTAAGGCATTTCGTGGGGTGTAATTGTCCCCCTTGTGGAAGCAACCCAGGATTAGAACTGCGCTCTTCCTCTCATCTCCAAAGACTCCCAGTAGGCGGTATTGACGTTTGTCGGCAATGAAATCAAGTTGCCAGATACGTTCTTCTTTCGGCTTCCCTTTTAAATACTTGAATCCAGTCCAGTTAAGGACAGATTCGATCTTTTGTTGGTTCTTGAGCAAGGTGTCAAAAGTGAGTTAGGCCTCCTCTGATAGTTCTTTCTGATACCACTCCTCAATCAGGTCGCGGCCATCCGCTACGTAGTCGAAGAAGGACCAGAAAGGCGGACTTGGAAATAATATCACTTTTGTATGATTTGGCAACCTTTTTCTCTTGACTCCTCCGAATCATTTATATATGATACTGATTGTTGAGGATTTCCAATGAACCAACTGAGCACAGCAAAACGGGTACAAGTCGTTGCGATTCTTGTAGAAGGGGACAGAATCAACTCCATTGTCCACATGACAGTCGTAGCGAAGCATACGATCCTCAAACTGCTAGAAGACACGTGATGCGTCTGTACCGCCTACCATCACCATAATGTACGCCGTTGACGCCCGCGATGGAAGCAGGGATTGCGGATCACGTCTAGTCTTTTGAAGAACTTGTAGCCCTGCTTGATGTAAAGGAACAACGGAAGGCTGCATAAAATGAAAGGAGGCCAATCTTGGCTCTCTCAGATCTATTCTCTCTTTCCAATGGGCAAGTGGATGCGCAGGTCACCAAAAAGTCACCCGGCGTTTACGTATTGGACCGTAGCGTGACCGGGGGATTTACTGCTCATTATGCTGGACGTTCTGACGACGATGTGGCCAAACGTCTCAAGGACCATGTCAACGACGGGTTGTACAAGTACTTCAAGTTCGAATACGCCACAAGCTCAAAGGCGGCATTCGAGATGGAATGCAGACTATATCATGATCTAAAGCCGCCCGATGATGATATCCACCCTGCTAAGCCAAAAGGCACTAACTACGTGTGTCCGGTGGCGTACTGTCCTCTTTAACGGTGAGATCTGGGTGTTCGCCAGTCAGAAACCAGAGAACTGCGGCGCCTAATTTTGAAGCTATAGTCAGGACTCGCTCAATCCGCCGCGTCGGCCTTTCTTGAGGCAGCCCTTGCAGGCGGTTTGGCGGCGCTGGGTTTGGGGATTGCGTCAAGGTCCACTTTGCCTTCGGCCAACAGCATGAGAAACTCCTGGCTGGAGAAGGGTTTTGCGTCCTTGAGCAGCTTGCTGGCGCGGATGTAGCTGCCGTCGGGCTGTTGCAGGCGGGCTTTCAGGGTATCGGCCATGTAGGCGGGCAGAATCTCCTGGTGAATGCGGGCCAGTGCGGCGGGGTCGCGGACGGGGAAGGCGACTTCGCAGCGCTCGAAGAGGTTGCGCGGCATCCAGTCGGCGGAGCCTAGATAGATTTCGTCGTCGCCGCCGTTGGCAAAGTGGAAGATGCGCGAGTGCTCGAGGAAGCGGCCCACGATGGAGCGGACGCGAATCCTTTCAGACAATCCCTTGACGCCGGGCCTGAGGATCGAAAGGCCACGGACGATGAGGTCGATCTCGACGCCCGCCTTCGATGCCTGGTAGAGGGCTTCAATCACGGATGGCTCGAGCAGGGCGTTCATCTTGGCCACGATGTGGGCGGGACGTCCGGCCTGGGCGTGTTCCTGCTCGCGGCGGATGAGGCGCAGAAAACTTTCCGCCATGGTCAGCGGCGCCACCAGCAGCGGGCGGTAGTCGTCGGTTTCGGCGTGGGCGGTGAGGTAGTTGAAGACCATGTGCACCCGCTCGGTGATCTGCGGGTCGGCGGTGAGCAGGCTCAGGTCGGTGTAGAAGCGGGCGGTGACGGGGTTGTAGTTGCCGGTGCCCAGGTGGCAGTAGCGGCGGGTCACGCCGTCCTCGTCGTGGCGCACCAGCATGGCCAGCTTGCAGTGGGTCTTCAGGCCCACCACGCCGTGGAAGACCTGCACGCCCGCGTCCTCCATATCGCGCGCCCAGCGGATATTCGAGGCCTCGTCGAAGCGGGCCATCAGCTCCACCACCAGCGTGGCTTCCTTGGTGGCGGCGGCCTCAGTGAGCGCCTCGAACATGGGCGCGTCCTGGCTGGTGCGGTAGAGGGTCTGCTTCATCGAGACCACGGCCGGGTCCTCGGCGCCCTGCTGGATGAAGTCCACCACCGGCTGGTAGGAATCGTAGGGGTGGTGGAGCAGCACGTCGTGCTGGCGCAACTCATCGAAGATGCTGGCCGACGTGCGGCTCAGGTGCAATGGTTTGGGCGTGAAGGGCGGGAACTTGAGCTCCGGCCGCTGCACGTCGCTATAAAAGAACATCAGCCGCGAGAGGTTCACCGGGCCCTCGCAGCGGAAGACCTGATCCTCGTCCAGCTCGAAGTTGACCCTCAGCCGCTCGATGATCTCCTCATCGGCGCCGCTCTCGATCTCCAGGCGAACGGCATCGCCCTTGCGGCGGTTGTGCAGTTCCACGCGGATGGTTTCGAGCAGGGAGCGGGCTTCTTCCTCTTCAAAGTAGAGGTTGGAGTTGCGGGTGACGCGGAAGGCGGCGTGGGCCAGCACCTCGTAGCCGCGGTACATGCCGGCCAGATGCTGCGCGATCAGGTCCTGCAGCAGCAGGTAATCGAGGGCTCCGCCGGCGCCGGGCAGGCGGACGAAGCGGGGCAGGGCGCGCGGCACCGTGACCACCCCCAGCACCTGCGGACCGGAGCTGCGGCGTTTGGCCTTGAGCAGCAGCGCCAGGCACAGGGCCTTGTTGAGCACGCGCGGAAAAGGGTGGGCCGGGTCAATGGAGATGGGGGTCAGCAGCGGATCGACCTCGCGCTGAAAGTAGCTCTGGGCAAAGCCGCGGGCGTCATCGTCCAGTTCCTGCCACTCCAGCAGGCGCACGCCCTGCTGGCGCAACTCGGGGAGCAGGTGCTGGTTCCAGCAGTGGTACTGCGCGGCCACAAAGTCGTGAATGTCGGCAGTGAGCACGGACAGGGACTCGTCGGGGCGCAGGCCGTCGTAGCCCGGCTCGCGGTAGCCGTCCTCGATGCGCTGCATCAGGCCAGCCTGGCGAACCTCAACGTATTCGTCCAGGTTGTTGCCGGTGATGGCCAGGAACTTGACCCGCTCGAGCAGCGGGTTGGAGGGGTCCTCGGCTTCCTCAAGGACACGCCGGTTGAACTGCATCCAGGAGTGGTCCCGGCCGTTAAAAAGCTTTTGTTTGTGCGAAGTTCGGGCCATTCATCCGTCCAGTGCGCCGTGTTGGCAGTCTACAGCTTTTTGCCGAATTTCGGCACCGGGGGTGCGAATTTTGGGAAAAAACCCATCAGCCTATGCATATCGGATATGCGGGGGAAAAATGTTAACGGCCGGCAAAAAGCCTGACCGGGGCCGATGTGCTCACACGGCGAGACAGTTTCCGGGTGATTGCATCCTGCGTGGCCGGCCGCCTATGATCTGCCGTTGACGCCGCCCAGGGCTGCGTACAGAACCCCCATGGCGATGGTGTTGACCTTGGTTTGAGCGTCTTCAACCCGGGAGGGAATTAGAATCGGGACCTTTGCGCCCACCACGACGTGGCCGAACTCCAGGCCTGCCAGAACGTGAATTGCCTTGCCCAGCAGATTGCCCGCTTCCACGCTGGGCACCACCAGGCAATCGGCATTTCCCGCCACCCCGCTGTTGATTCCCTTGGCCTTGGCCGCCGAGTGCAGCAAGGCATTGTCCAGCGCCAGGGGACCATAGACCTCCGCATCCCCGAAGCAGCCGGCAAGACCCATCTCGGTAAGCGCCCTGGCGTCCACTGTGGATGGCACCGCCTCCGATACCACTTCAATGGCGCTCATCACGGCAATCCTGGGACGGTGGATTCCCAGGCAGTGCAGCACCTCGATGGCATTCAGGACGATCTGTTTCTTCTGTTCGAGCGTCGGCGCAACGTTGAGTCCTCCATCCGTCAGCCCCACCAGCTTGGGCTCGCCCGTATGCCTGGTTTCAAAAAAGGCAACGTCGCTGAGCAGTCCGCCGTTGCGCAGTCCATTCTCTTTGTCCAGCACGGGGCGCAGCAACTGATCGGTGCGCAGATGCCCTTTCATGAGAATGTCGATGCTCCCCTCGCGCGCCATCTTGACCGCAAAGGCAGCGGCGCCCTCACTGATGGATACGAACTCCGCCTTGGCGGCCAGTTCGTGCAATCCAAGGGATTCGGCCTTGGCGCGGATATTTTTCTCGTCGCCAATCAGCACCGGAAACGCCATGCCGGAGTGAAAGGCATCGGCCATGGCGGCCAAGGCCACTTCGTCATCAGCCAGAACAACACCCACACGTTTGGGACCGACTTCACATGCCCGTTTCCGCAACTCCACAAAAGTACGAAGCTTACCTGTTGGTGGCAACTCTGCTGGCTCCATCGTCGTCCCTCAAACCAATAAACAGCATACAACCCGAGGTGAAAAAACTGAATTCCGCCCGTACCGCGTTCCGCCCCCTGCGCCTCAATTGACCCTCCCGCCCCATCGGATTGAGGATATAGACTGGATCAACCTGCTCCAGTCCCTGAAAGGAGTCCTACGCATGGTCCGGGAATCGATCCCTACGAACGACAGCCTGATTCCTCCTAAGCCGATCCCTGCCGAGGCCCAGGCATTTGACGGCATCGTCGACCAGATCGCCGCCTGGCTTTACAGCCTGGCCTCCACGCTGGTGGGCGAAGGCGAGGAGAGCGTGAGGCTGGTGGAGTCAGCGATTGCCAACGCGGAGGTTTCGGTGTGCCACGATCCCGCACAGGCGCGCAAGAGCAGCCGGCGGGCGTTGTGCGAGGCGGCATTGAAGATGCTTGGCGTACGCAACCCCGGCAGTCTGGCCGCGCCTGAGGGGGTGAAGCCGGCAGGAACCTGCATCGAGGACGACGATCTGGAGGCGGTGGGAATAGCGGGCAAGGATTTAGAGCGCATGATCGCCGGACCGGACCGGGACCGCGTGCGCAAGTGGCTGGCCAGCCTGCCCACGGCGCTGCGGACCATCTTTGTGTTGCGCGCGGTGGCCGGATTTAGCGCGGAAGAGACCGCCGGTCTGCTCCAGTCGCACGGCGGGCCGCAGACTGCCGTATGGAACGCGGACGCGGTGCGCGCGATCTTCCGCGAGGGGCTTTGTTCGCTGGCCTCGCAACTGCTGCAGGCTTCGGCCGAGCGATGATTCGAGCGAGTCAGCGGGTCAGCAAGTCAGCGTCGAGGCGCAGGTCGCAGCTGATACAGGATGCGGCCAGGCAGTGCGAGGCGATTCAGCAGGCTCGGTCCATTCTTCGATACAATCCATATAAGAACCCTGCCGCCCTTTCTACGCATCCATAATGGGCGCCCATTTTGGCAGAAGCGCTTTGCTGTGAGTAAAAAACGTTGATTTCGATAAAGTTTGTAAGCCTGAGCACGATCCCTCCCAGCGTCTGCGCGCTGCTGCTGGGGCTTGCGATTTTGGGTCCGATTTTTGCTCCCGGCGAGTTGGCGGCGCAGGTACCGGCAGCCCTGTTGCCCGGCCCATCGCCCACGCAGACCGCGAACCCATTTCAGGGTAGCGTGGCGACGGGAGAGGTTTCGGCGCAGGCCATCGGCCTCGGGCTCGACGAAGCCATTCAGCGGGGACTGAAGACCAACCTGGGAATCATCCTGAGCGGCACGCAGACGGCGGCGGCGCGGGGCCAGCGGCTGAGCCAGTTGCAATCGCTATTGCCCTCGGTGGACGCGAGCGCCAAAGAAACCGTGGCGCAGGTCGACCTGCCCGCGGAGGGGCTGCGCATTCCTGGTTTTCCCACCATCCTGGGGCCTTTCGGATACACCGACGTTCGCGCTTCGCTGAGCTGGTCGCTGGTGAACGTGAACTCTCTGCGCAAGTACCTGGCCGCGCGCCACAACTTTGCCGCCGCGGAATTATCAGCTCAAGACGCGCGGGAGCTGGTGGTGCTGACCGTGGGCAACGCCTACCTGCTGGCGCTGGCCGACGAGACCCAGGTTTCGAGCGTGGAAGCGCAGGTGGCCACAGCCAAAGTTTCTCTCGACCAGGCGGTTGCCAATCACCAGGCCGGCACGGCGCCGATGCTGGACGAGCTGCGGGCGCGCGTGGATTACCAATCTCTCCAACAGCAGTTGATTGTAGCCAGGAACGCTCTCGAAAAGGACAAACTGGCGCTGGCGCGGACCATCGGGCTGCCGCTGGCGCAGAGTTTCAACCTGAGCGATAAGGCGCCGTACGCGGTCTTCGACCAATTGGACGTGGACGCGGCCATTCACCAGGCCCACTTGAATCGCAAAGATCTGGCGGCCATGGTGGAGCAGACCAAGGCGGCCGAGGAGCAGCGCAAGGCAGCCACCGCCGACCGGCTGCCCACGCTCACATTCAACGGCGACTACGGCGATATAGGCGTGACCCTCGATCATTCCCATGGGACCGGCGACGCCTCCGGCACGCTGAGCGCGCCTCTGTTCAATGAGTTTGCCTTGCGCGGCGAGGCCCAGGTGGCGCAGGCGCAACTGGATACCGCGCGGGCCCAGTTGAGCGACAGCAACGCGCAGGTGGACGCCGATGTTCGCGACGCCCTGCTGGATATTGCCTCCTCGCAGAAGCTGGTTGAAGTTGCCCGCTCCAGCGTGGAGCTGGCCAACGAGGCGCTCAGCGAGGCCCAGCTGCGCTATGCCAACGGCGTCAGCGACAACCTGGGCGTGAGCCAGGCGCAGCAGTCCGTGGCCCAGGCCAACGATCAATACGTAACCAGCCTCTACCGGCACAATGTGGCCAAGCTCAGCCTGGCCCGCGCGCTGGGAGCGGGGGAGAACTACAAGAACTATCTGGGAGGAAAGTAACCGTGGCGGATTCAACATCCATACCAGCACCAAACGAGCCGGACGCAGAGATTGAGATCCCGCCGCCGCAGCCCAGCCGCAGGGGCATGATTGTGGCCGTGGTCGCGGTCATCGTGCTGGTTGCGCTCGGAATCTGGTGGCACTCCACCTACAGCGAAGACACTGACGACGCGCAGGTCAACGGCCACCTGATCCAGGTGAGTTCGCGCATCAACGGCCAGGTGCTGAAGGTGGACGTGGAAGAGAACCAGGTGGTCAAGGCGGGCGACACCATCGCCGAGCTGGACCCCAGGGACTACCAGGTTGCGGTGGAGAACGCCCAGGCCGCGCTGGCCAGCGCCCAGGCCAACGCCGCAGCGGCCAACGTGAATGTGCCCATCACCACCGTGAACGCGGGCAGCAATCTGAGTTCGGCCGACGCGAATGTGAGCGGCTCTCACGCCGCCGTCGAGCAGGCCGGGCAGCAACTTGAAGCCGCGCAGGCCCGCGTCGCCGAGGCCAAGGCCAACAACACCAAGGCGCAGGCCGACCTGGAGCGCTACAAACCGCTGGTGGAAAAAGATGTAATCAGCAAGCAGCAGTTCGATGCTGCCGTCGCCGCAGCCGATTCCGCCAAGGCCGCACTGGCCGACGCCCATCACTCCGAGCAAGCTGCAAGCGACGCCGTGCGCGTAGCCCGTGAGAAGGAAATGCAGGCCAAGGCGATGCAGAAGTACGCCCAGACCGGCCCGCAGCAGGTGGCCGCGCAGAGTGCCCGCGCCCGCCAGGCCGAAGCCCAGGTCCAGCAGGCGCAGGCGCAGCTCGACCAGGCCCAACTCAACCTCAGCTATACAAAAATCGTGGCTCCGGCGGCGGGCATCATCACCCGCAAGAGCGTGGAGATTGACCAGAACGTCGCTGCGGGCCAGAACCTGCTCACGCTGGTTTCGCTTGAAGACCTGTGGATCACGGCCAACTTCAAGGAGACGCAACTCCGCCACATGGCCGCCGGGCAGCCGGTCCTGATCCATGTGGACTCGACCGGCAAGACCTATCACGGCAAGGTGACCCAGATCGGCGGCGCCACCGGCTCGGTGCTGTCCCTGTTCCCGCCGGAGAACGCGACCGGGAACTATGTAAAGGTGGTGCAGCGGGTTCCGGTGCGCATCGACTTCACCAATCTGGCCGGCGAAGACCCCGGCCATTTGCTAAGGCCGGGACTCTCGGTGGAACCGAAAGTGCGGGTCAAGTAGTAAAGCAGTCCTTAGCCATAAGAAAGCCCCATCTACGGCTGCTCCTGCCTGCTATAGGGCCCGGGCAGCGACGGCTGGGCCGATTGATCCGCCGGTGCAGGTTTGGCCGCAACCCCGGTTCTCTTCGAGTAAATGCGGAACTGCACCACCAGGTCCAGCATCACGGGAACCGGCTTGCCGTCCAGGATTGCCGGCGCGAAGGTGGCTTTGCGAATCGCATCCACGGCGTTCTCGTCCAACCCGAAACCGATGGGCCGGCCCACGGCGATCTCTCCCGCCTTGCCGTCGGCGCCGACCACGGTGTGATAGAGAGCCATTCCGGCCACGGCATTGGCCTGCGCGTACTCGTTGGACGCCGGATCGGTGAACGTCAGCAGCTGGGCCTTCTTGTCCACCGTATTCTGGCGCATCACGGCGGGATCGCTGGGCCGGTAATCGCTTTTGGCCGCGGCCGCCTGGTAGTAGAGCTTCCAAAAGCCGGGCAGCGAGGCCATCAGGTGGTCGTCCAGTCCCCGCGCAAAGATTTTGTCCAGCGCGTCTTTCAAAAGCTGGTTGGCGTGCCCCGGCGAGAATGTCCTCGTTATGCTCCCCGAATCGGCCGGCCTTTCGGCCGCGGGAGCGGCGGCGATCTCCGCCTTGATCTGCTCGGCCTCGCTGGGTTCGGCTGCGGGCTGAGCGGTTGTTGCCGCGGGCGTTGCCGGAGTCTCCGCTTGAGCTGGTGTTGCCGCGGCGGCCGGCTGAGCCGGTGTTGCGGCAGTCTCCGTCGGGGCAGGCGTTGCTGCAGTTGCCGGCTGAGCTGGCGTTGCGGCAGGTGTTGAGGCTGTAGTTGCAGGTTTTGCCGTTGCCGCTGGTTTTGCCGCAGTTGCAGGCTTGCCCGACTTGCCAAAGAGGAACTTGCCCTCCTTTTCCTTCTTCTGCGTTACCAACAGCTCGCGGTCGATGGTGATTCTGAGCGCCTTCTTGTTGGGCGTGATTTTTACCCGGTCCACGGACTTGCTGATGTCCTCATACGGCAGAGCGCCTAGAAAGTGCAATGCGTAGCGTGTTCCCTCCAGCTCCACCTTGTGCTTGGTCAGCTTTACCCTGTCGATCTGGACTGCGTTCAGCGTGTAGGAGCCCGACGGCGAGTGCCCGATCAGCGTCCCATGCTCGTTGAAGGTCAGATTGTCGTTCAGGTAGCCGCCCAGGAGGAAGAGCGGCTTGCCCACCAGCTGTTGCTTCAGTTCCGCTTCCGTGATCTCGCCCGGCTGAGGGGGTACAGGTTTAGCTCCCTGCGCCGAGGCCGGCGTGGCGGCCGGAGCCGTCGTTGCCGCGGGGGCCTGTTGCTGGGCCGCATCGGGAGCGGGCGCTTGCGCCGGAGCCTCACTCGGGCTCGGATTTGCCGCTGCCGCAGGCGTCTGGGCCGCATCGGGCGGGGTGGGCTGCTGTGCCTGATCCGGCTCAAGCGCGGATGCGGATAAAACCAGCGCCAGAGCCACAGCGCCGCACAAGGCCACGGCGCCAGGCCGGACCGAAATCTTTGAAAACCACCGTAGCGGAAGGCGAATCATTGATCGGAGCATGCGAAGAACCTATGAACGCCACTCTAACAGGATTTTGTTTCCGCCAAGCAAAAAGAATCTTGACCGCGCATCAAAGCCCATCCGCCGCCTGCTCAGTTCCTTTTCGGAACCCGCTTCAGCCGCCACAATATCCGCCGGAACAGCCCCAGAATGCGCCGTGTGTCCCGCTCGGTGGGAGCGAGGCGGCGCAGCAGCAGGCGCAGATCGTGCCGGTTTGCCTCCCGCATCGAGGAGGGCGAGTAGCCGGCGGCGATCATGGTTTCCTCCACCACCCCGGCCAAACGATCCAGCTCGACGGAGGCCGCGGCAGGGCTGGAGTCTTCTGTTTTGTCCGCACCCCGCCCATCCGCAACTTCAGGCGAGGCTTTTCCAGGCAGCAACGTCCGCGACGCCAGCTCATAAAGGCACACGGCCACGGCCTGGCCCAGATTCATCGAGGGCTGGCGCGCATCGGTCGGAACCTCCACCAGAAAATGGCAATAAGAAAGGTCATCCCGCGTAAGCCCATGCTTCTCCGGCCCAAAGACCACGGCTACGCGCCCGCCGCGCTCCAACTCCCGCCGAACCAGCGGAGCCAGTCCGGTGAGCGAAACCACCTTCTGCTCCGGCTTGCGATAGGTCAGCGTTCCTGTTCCCGCCACCAGCGTGCACCCGGCCACAGCCTCGGCTAGCGTCTCTGTCTCCACGGCAGAAGCCAGCAGTTCCGGCGCGCCCACAGCCGATCGGGCCTCCCGCCAGTGCGGCGCATAGGGAGCCACCACAGCTAGCCGCGAAAAGCCGAAGTTGGCCATCGCCCTCGCCGCCGCTCCTATATTGAGGGGATTGCGCGGCGAAATGAGCACCACGCCGATGCGGTCGCGTTGGTCATCAGAGAGCAAGAGTTGATTGTAGAGCGCAGCAGAGGAAAGATGATCCAGGAGATTCTCCTGCGTTGGCTGAAGCGGAAGATTTCGGATTGTTGTCTGTCTGATCGTTCTGCCGGCTTAACGATCCCCATCGTGAATCATTGATAAGCATTTTGATGGAAATTCCGGCAATTGTGCTGTAGAGTGGACGGCAATGAATACCAACCCTTCTGGAAGTCTCGAAGAGCAGGTCGGCGAGTTACGTTCGCGAGTGCTTCGTCTGGAAGAGGCTCTTAAGGAATACGGCATCGTTCCGCAAGAGGCTGAGACTCAGCCGGCGGCGGAGCGTGCGAGCGCAACGCAAACGAGCGCGCCGGCTGTCGCGTGGATGGATGAGATTGCGCGGATAGCGAAGGCAGGCAGAGCGGGCGCGACCCCTGCGCCGGGGGTTGCGCCGCAGGAGGCGAATCGAGTGCCGCCGGTTGCGGCGCCGAAATTTGGTTATTCCACGCCGGCTGCCGTGGAAGACGCAAGCTCGCTGGAGAGCCGGATCGGTTCGCAATGGTTCAACCGCATCGGCATTGTGGCGTTGCTGATCGGCATGGCGTGGTTTCTCAAATTGGCCTTCGACAATCATTGGATCGGCCCGTCGGGGAGAGTGCTGATCGGGCTGGTTGCGGGCGCGGGGCTCATCGCCTGGTCGGAGCGCTTCCGCAGCCGCGGGTATGCGATCTTCTCCTATTCACTGAAGGCGGTGGGCAGCGGCACGCTCTATCTTTCTCTGTGGGCGGCTTTCTCGCTTTACCAACTTTTGCCCGCGAGTGCGGCCTTCGCAGCCATGATTCTGGTGACCGCCTTCAACGGATATATGGCCTGGGTGCAGGATGCGGAGCTGCTGGCCCTCTATGCCATCGCCGGCGGCCTGAGTACGCCGCTGCTGCTGTCGACGGGCGAAAACCACGAAGTAACTCTGTTCAGTTATCTGCTGGTGCTGGACGTTGCGGTGCTTGTCCTGGCTGCGCTGCGTCCCTGGTCGCGGATGCTCTTTGCGGCCTATGCGGGTACCGTGCTGCTCTTTGCCGGCTGGTGGTCCGATTACTACTCGGACGCTCAGTTTGCGCGCACGGCATTCTTCCTGACCTGCTTCTTCCTGATCTTTGCCTTCGCGCCGCGTTTGGTGCGGGTGGATTTGGAAGACGGCGCGCCTCACTCCGCATGGGATCACCTGGCGCTGGCCGTGTTGCCCATCGCCAATGCAGGCCTGGGATTCATCGCTTATTACAACCTCTTCGATTGGTTCAAGAGCGATTGGGCCGGCGCCTGGCTGGCGGTCGGCTTTGCCGCCTTCTACCTGCTGCTTCTCCGTTTGCCCGCGCAGGGATGGTTACAGGCAAGTACGCCTATGCTGTCGGCGCTGCATCTTACCGCGGCAGTGGTCTTTCTCACTATTGCGATTCCGCTCAAGACGCAAGGCCGATGGCTCACGATTGGCTGGCTGGTGGAGGGCGCGGCGCTGTTGTGGGTCGCCAGCCGCCTGCGGACCCGGCTGCTGCGCGCGCTGGCGGTGCTCTGCCTGGCGCTGGGATTCATCGCGCTGGTGGAGGTGAATCCCCCGGCATCGGCCACGCCGTTTTTCAACCAGCGCTTTGGCTGCTACCTGGCCGGGATTGCGGTCTTCTCCTTTGCCGCGTGGGTTGCGACCGAGGCCAAGGCTCAAGCGGAGACGCAGGACTCAGGCGCCTGGCCGGCGATTGCCGCCGTTGCGGCGCTTACCGTGAATCTGCTTATCCTGCTGGCCATCGGCTGGGAGATTCACAGCTACTGGTGGACGCTGCGCTGGGGCGGGAACTGGCATCAGGAGCACGACTATCGAACGTACGCGCAGTTCACTTACTCGGCATGGTTCATGGTCTTCGGCGCAATCCTGCTGGCCACGGGGTTCTGGCGGCGCTCGGCCTTCCTGCGCTGGCAGGCGCTGGTGCTGCTGGCCGTGACCATCGCCAAGGTTTTTTTCTCGGACATGAGCGAACTGAGCGAGGGATACCGGATCCTCAGCTTCCTCGGCCTGGGCGCGCTGCTGCTGGCCGTCAGCTTCGTCTATCAGCGCGACTGGCTTAAACTGCGCGCCGCGAGCGGTGGAGACCATGAAACTTAGCGCAGCCATTCTTCTGCTCGCCGCGGTTGCCGCGACTCCGGAGATCAAGTATTTCCGCTATGAGCGTCCCATCCTGAGATCTCCGCAATCATCCGGGCAGAGCTGCCTGGTTCTCGATCCCGACCTCTTTGCCCACGCCGCGCCGCAGCTTGCCGACCTTCGTCTTTATCGCGAGGTCGCCGAAACCCCTTTTGTGATTCGCACTGCCGCTCCTCGAGAGACCGTGGAGAAGTCCATTACGCCGCTGAACGTGGGCGTGCGCGGTGGTCAAACCGTCTTCGACGCCGGCATGCCCGATGGACATTACAGCGATCTCCAGCTTGCCGTGACGGGGCAGAACTTTATCGCCACTGTGATCGTCACCGGCAGCCAGGCAGAGACCGGCAGCGCCGAAACCAAAATCGGGTCGTTCACCATCTTCGATCTGACCAGCCAGAAGCTGGGCCGAAGCACCGTACTTCATCTGCCGGAATCGGACTTTCGCTACCTGCATTTTCGCATCAATGGCCCGTTATCTCCGGAGAGCGTTACGGGGCTCTCCGTTGTCCGTCTGCCGGCAAGCCAGCCGAAGTATCAGGCGGTTGCAGAGTCTTCGCAGATCGCGCGGAAGGGCCATTCTTCGGTCCTCGAATTCACCGTGCCGGCCCATCTTCCGGTGGACCGGATTGCGTTCACGCCGGGTGCGGAGCCGGCCCAGTTCAACCGCGATGTAAGCATCAGCGTAGCGCCGGTCTCTCAATCGCCGGCCGCCGATACGGTCCAGCCCCAACGGACGGTTACGTCATCGGGAAATCTTTTGCGTGTTCACGGCGTTCAGAATGGCCACAGGATCGACGAAGAGCATCTGGCCATCGACGCGCCGTGGGTGGATTTCAGTACGCCGTCGAAGTGGACAATCAGCATCGAGAACGGAGACGATGCGCCGTTGAAGCTGGAATCCGTTCGACTCGAGATGCTAGAGCGAAACCTCTGCTTCGAGGCGCAGGGCAACGGCAGCTATCTGCTCATGTATGGCGACCCGGCGCTGGCAGCTCCGCGCTACGACTACGCCACGCTATTCACGCCCCAGGCCAATGCATCCCAAATCGCGGCCGGGCCGGAACAACCGAATCCCATCTACAAACCCCGCCCCGACGCGCGTCCCTTCACGGAGAAGCATCCTGCCTTGTTATGGATAGCATTGGCCGTTGTGATCGCGCTGCTGGGAGCGATTGCGCTGCGATCCGCAAAGCCGCCCGCGTAGTCTCCAAGAAGGAAAGAAGACGGTTGCATCTTCGCGGTACGCCTGGCGGCTCCGGGGGGCGCATGGACGTTGAAGGTCGATTGCCAGGGGACCATCGACATCCAAGACCGGCGATGGCGGATCGGCAAAACCCTGGCCGGGGAACGAGTGCATATCCAGCCGGTCGAGGAGCGATTCCTGGTCTATTTCTGCAACACCCTGGTGCGCGAGCTTGACCCGGCGCTAAGGCGCTCGACGATCGTCGAGCGCCTTAGCGCCGAAGAACAAAAACATTCCCCGAATGTGTAAAGGATGTCTGGAGACATTCTGTAAACCATGTCCCGGAACTTGACAGATCGAGACCTGGGGCACCCAGCGGTGGGTTGGGCGAGGTTCATCGCTTCCCAGGTCTCATCCGCCGCGGCGGACGAGACCTTAATGGGATAAGGACGAAGGCTTCTCGGGGATGAGGTAGTTTTTTGGTTGAGGACCAAAACACCTTGGGTCCAGGAGAAGCCTTCTATGAAGATTGTAGGATGTGATTTCCACCCCAGTTGGCAG
>Ga0181521_10000329_pt1 | contig 56882 bp, 50 predicted proteins | sample PEATcosm2014_Bin_32_FD_119764 | JGI IMG/M metagenome (GOLD analysis project Ga0181521, IMG submission 119764) | Peatland microbial communities from MTU Mesocosm Facility, Houghton, MI, USA - PEATcosm2014_Bin02_60_metaG | ecosystem: Environmental > Terrestrial > Soil > Wetlands > Peat | place... | reverse complement strand
CATCACTCACGTCACTCGGATAACCAACCTGCCCCTTGTTCCCCATCCTTCCATCGTCGGTGAAGATGGATTGCTCTGACATTCCTTTGATTACAAAGGGATAAAGTTAATAACAGGCTCTAGCTGCCAATCATAATAGACCGGCACGGATTGGTTGGCCCGCGGTATATCGACTCTTTCAGACCTGGTCGTATGGCCGCCGTCGTTGCGGTCAAAGCGGTAAGTTACCTCTGTGCGGCCGGTGCTAATTAAACCCCAGCCAAATTTCAGATTGACAGGACATGAACCTGTGTATTGAAAGCCCTGAGCAACTTGGCCATTGGCACGCAGGGAAGATCCTCCCACCCGAACGCTCTGCGCCATCAGGCTAACAGAACCCAGGCAGATGAGAATCCCAAACACACTTGCAATCTTGATGATCTTCATTTGTCCTCCTTTGGACCGAAGTTGCCGTTGTATTCTTCCGGCACAAGCCAATATACCGCAAATGCCCCATCGTTGTGTGCATTTTCTTGCGCTTACCTTCAAGTACACTGACAAATGGGAGCCAACCATGCCGAGCTTGTGGGCGCGGACGCGGACGACGCTGGAGATGATCAAGTGGGAGCACTCCGTCTTTGCGCTGCCCTTTGCGCTGACGGCGGTTCTGCTGGCGGCGAACGGGTTGCCTGGCTTGTGGACGCTGGGGTGGATTCTGGCGGCGATGGTGGCGGCGCGCTCCTCAGCGATGGCCTTCAATCGCTGGGCCGATGCGGAGCTGGACGCGGCCAATCCGCGCACCAAAAGCCGCGCGATTCCCGCAGGATTGCTGACGCGCAATTTTGTGCTGGGATTTACGCTGCTGGCGGCTGCAGTGTTTATGCTGGCTGCCGCCGAACTGAACCGGCTCACGCTTTATCTATCGCCGCTGGTTCTGGCGGTGTTGTGGTGCTACAGCTACTTGAAGCGCATCACGCGCTGGTCGCACCTGGGGCTGGGGTTGGCGCTCGGCCTGGCGCCGTCGGCGGCGTGGATTGCGGTGAGGGGCTCGCTGGATGCGCGCATTCTGGTGCTGACCGCGGCGGTAACGCTGTGGGCGGGCGGATTCGATGTGCTCTACGCCTGCCAGGACTTTGAACATGACCGCGCAGCGGGGCTGCACAGCCTGCCGCAGGCGATGGGAATTCCGGCGGCCTTCTGGACGGCGCGGGTGATGCATCTGTTGATGCTGGGGCTGCTGGTCTGGTTTGGGGAACTGTTTCATTTTCAAAGAATTGGCTGGACGGGGATCGCGGTCGTGGGGCTGCTGCTGGCTTATGAGCACGCGCTGGTTTCTCCGCGCGATTTACGTCGTTTAAATGCAGCTTTTTTCACGATGAACGGCGTGATTGCGATGGTTTTTCTTGGATTTGTGGCGGGGGATTTGTGGCTGCGGTAGATGACAGATAATTGAAGAACGGAGAATCAGGATTTCGATGAAGATTGCAATTCAGGGCGAGTACGGCTCTTTCAGTCACGAAGCTGCGATGAAACTTGTGCCCGACGGGGAGATCGTTCCCTGTTCGCTTTCGGCAGAAGCCTTTGCGGCAGTGGAGAACGGAGACGCGGAGGCCGCGGTCATTCCCATTGAGAACAGCCTGGCGGGTTCGGTGGCAGAGCACTTTGACCTGCTGCTGACCCACGATGTTCGGGTGGTGCGGGAGACGCTGTTGCGCATCCGTCATAATCTGATCGGCCTCTCCGGCGTGGCGATCGGGGAGATTAATCGCGTCTTTTCGCATCCGGTGGCGCTGGCGCAGTGCCGGAAGTTTCTGGCCGCGCATCCACGCATGGAGGCTATTGCCTTTTATGACACAGCGGGCAGCGTGAAGCAGCTGGTGAAGTTGGGCGACCGGCATGTTGCGGCCATCGCCAGCGAGGCAGCGGCTAAGTATTATGGTGCGGAGATTCTGGAGACCGGCATCCAGGACAACCCGGAAAATTTTACACGCTTCTTTCTGGTGCGGCGCGCGGCAGAGGCAGTGACCGATCCGCAAGCCAACAAGATCAGCCTGGCGTTTTCGCTGGAGCATCGTCCGGGATCGTTGGTTTCGGCGCTGTCCGCAATGGCTTTCATGGGCATCAACCTGACCAAGATCGAGTCGCGGCCAGTGCACGGCAAGCCCTGGGAGTACATCTTTTATGTAGATTGCCAGCTTCACTCGGTGGAGGAGGGTGAGCGCGTGGTGAAGGCGCTCGGGCCGCATTGCGCGATGGTCAAGGAGTTAGGGCGCTACCACGAGGCAGGAAGCTGAAAAGACGAACGGCCGGGAGCGCAACCATGACCGTAACTGCAACCCGGCCGTTCGAGGAGGACCCACACATTCTCTGTCTCTGTGATTGCCTATTTCCTACTGTTGCACAAAGGGCAATAATTATACGCAAAGCGCGGCAATTTATTTTTCGAGTAGATTTCTTTATTCAGACTCACGCCACAAAATACTTGGCCTGGGGATGATGAACGATGATGGCGTTGGTGCTTTGCTCGGGCTCCAAGTGGAACTGCTCGGTGAGGCGCACGCCGATGTTTTCCTCGGGCTTGAGCAGGCGGAAGATCTTCGCCTGGTCCTCCAGATTGGGGCACGCAGGATAGCCGAAGGAGTAACGCGAGCCGCGATATTTTTGGTGGAACAAATCCGCGATGCGCGGGGAGTCTTCGCCGGCGATGCCCAGCAGTTCGCGCGCTTGTTTGTGGACTAACTCTGCCAGCGCCTCGGCGGTCTCCACCGAGAGGCCGTGCAGATAAAGATACTTGGTGAAGTCGCCGGACTCGAATAACTTTGCGGTCTGGCGGCTGGCTTCGTCCCCGATGGTGACTATGGAGAAACCGACTACGTCGCGTTGTGGGGAGCTCAAAGGTTCAAAGAAGTCGGCAATGGAAAGCCTGCGGCCCTGCGCCTGGCGCGGAAAGCTGATGCGCTCTAACTCGCGAGCTGGGGCTTCGGGATCAAAGACGACTAACTCGTTTCCGTCACCGGCGCAGGAATAGAAGCCGATGACTGACTTAGGATCGAACCAGCCTGCTGTTATCACTTCTTTCTGAAGGTCCAACAAGATGGGGCGGTATTTATCTTCGACCAGGCGCAGATAGTCTCCCTGGGCGGCGGTTTTTAGTTGCCACTGATTTTTGAAGAGCGCGGTCTCGTTGAGATAGGGGAAGATATCATCGAGTTTATAACTCTTGAAGACGCGCGCGCCCCAGAAGGCGGGTTTGGGAATTTCCGCAACCCGCTCCACGACGGGCGAACGGCCTTCCTGAGTCAACTCGATGAGAGTTAGTTCCAAAGCAGCGGAGCTACTTTTGGCGAAGACTTTTACCGTCTTGCCTTCCATCTCCCGCGCCTCGCGCACCGCAGCGTCGTCCGAGGTGAGGTCGGCCATGGCGTGCAATCCAGCGAAGGCGTCCTCGGCATAAAAGACGGGGCCAGAGTACTCCTTGCGCAGATCTTCCTCGACGTACTTGCGGGTGAGCGCCGCGCCGCCGCAGATAACGGGAATAGTGAGTCCCAGCCGCTGCAAATCCTGCAAAACGTACTTCATTTCGAGCGTAGACTTGACCAGCAGGCCGCTGAGGCCGATGGCGTCAGCGGCGATTTCGCGCGCGGCGGCGATGATGGCGTCGGAGGGCTGCTTGATGCCGAGGTTGACGACGCGATAACCGTTGTTGGAGAGGATGATATCCACGAGATTCTTGCCTATGTCGTGCACGTCACCCTTGACCGTGGCCAGCACCATGGTTCCCTTGCCGCCGCCATCGGATTTTTCCATCTTCGGCTCGAGGTACGCGACCGCGGCCTTCATCACTGCGGCGGAATCGAGCACCGAGGGCAGTTGCATCTTGCGCGCGCCGAAGAGATCGCCGACGGTCTTCATGCCGTCGAGCAGGACGGTGTTAATCAGTTCGAGAGGAGAGTGAGTTAGAAGCGCCGCTTCCAAAGCTGCTTCCAGAGTTTGTTTGTGTTCATGCAAGCCAATAGTCCGCTCGCCGCGAATAATCATCTGCTTGAGTTGATCGTCCGTGGTGAGGTTTTCGAGCGCTAACTCCTCTTCCTTTACTGAGCTTTTGTCGAGGCCGGCGAAGTAAGCCATATAAGTCTGAAGCGGGTCGCCTTCTGTACGGTCCTGGAAGATAAGCTTGCGGGCTAACTCAACTTCTTTCTCGGGAATCTTGTAGAGCGGGTAAATCTTGGAGTAGTTAACGATGGCCGCATCGAGGCCACGGTCAACGGCCTCCTTGAGAAAGACCGAGTTAAGCACGCGGCGGGCATAGGCGTTCAAGCCAAAGGAAATATTGGAGACGCCGAGGACGGTGCGGGAGCGCGGCAGCTCGAGCTTGATGCGGCGCACCGCTTCGAGGGTCTCGATGGCCGCGGAACGATAGTCTTCCTGGCCGGTAGAGATAGGCAGGGTGAGCGCGTCGAAGATGAGGTCCTCGGAGCGCAGGCCGTATTTGTTGACGGCCAGATCGTGAATGCGATGGGCTATGGTTACCTTGCGATCTGTAGTGAGCGCCATTCCCTGCTCGTCGATGGTGAGCGCGATGACCGCGGCCCCGTAACGGCGCGCCATGGGCAGAACCAGGCTGGTGCGCTTTTCGCCGTCTTCCAGGTTGATGGAGTTGATGATGGGCTTGCCGGGGATGCGCTTGAGCGCCTCTTCGATGACGACGGCCTCGGTGGAATCCACCAGAATGGGCGCGGGAACGCGCGTGGCGATTTTTTCGAGGATGGAATTCATGTAGTTCTGCTCGTCCTCACCTACAATGGCGCAGCAAAGGTCGAGCAGCTGTGAGCCTTCGCCGGCTAGCCGCTTGGCGAGTGCGAGAATGCCGTCGTAGTCGCCGGCGCGCACCATGTTGCGAAAGGTTTCGAGGCGGGTAGTGGTGTTCATTTCCTCGGCGATGATGATGGGCTGCGCGTCTGCTTCGAGCGGCACGGCGGAGAAGGCGCTGGCGGCGACCGATTGCTGCGCGACTGCGCGTGCGGCAGGCGTCAAGCCGCGAACGGCCTCGACGACGGCGCTCAGATGCTCGGGCGTGGTGCCGCAGCAGCCGCCGACGATCTGCACGCCGTACTCGGTGACGAAGCGCCGGAGCCAGGAAGCCAGCTCGGCCGGGGTGAGCTTGTAGACCGCGTGGCCGCCCTCGTTGTGCGGCAGGCCGGCATTTGGCAGAACGCTGATGGGCAGGGTGGAATTCTGGCAGAGGAAGCGGACCGCGTCGTTCATCTCCGCCGGGCCGGTGGCGCAGTTGAGGCCGATTACGTCGGGCTGGAAGACTTCAAGGACCGCCAGAGCCGCGCCTATCTCAGAACCAAGCAGCATAGTTCCGCTGGCCTCGAGGGTGATCTGGACCTGGAGTGCAACGCTGCGGCCGGTTGATGAGATGCGGCCTTCGCGGGCGTCGCGCAACGCGGCATGAATGGCGTCCTGACAGGCGGCGAGAGCGATCTTGGCTTGCAGCAGGTCCTGGCAGGTTTCGATGAGCAGCACGTCCACGCCGCCCTCGATGAGGGCTTCAGCTTGTTCGCGATAGGCGGCGGCCATGGCGTCGTAGCTGATGTGGCCCAGCGAGGGCAGCTTGGTGGTGGGACCGATGGAGCCAGCGACAAAGCGGGGTTTGTCTGGAGTTGAGTAAGCGTCTGCGACCTCGCGGGCCAGGCGCGCCGCGGCAACGTTCAGCTCTCGTGTGCGGCCCTCAAGAGTGTACTCAGCGAGAACGATGGAGGTTGAGCCGAAGCTGTCGGTCTCGATGACATCGCACCCGGCCTCAAGAAACGAGGCGTGGAGGTTGCGGATCACGTCGGGCCGCGAAAGCACCAGCAGCTCGTTGCACCCCTCCTTGCCTTGGAAATCGTCGGCAGTGAGATTGCACTTTTGCAGATTGCTGCCCATCGCGCCGTCGTAAACCAGCACGCGCCGTTTCAATTCTGAGAGAAAATCCGCCAAAGTCGCTCCTTACGTTATGGGCTGCCTGGGAAAAAGGGGAAAGTGGCCTACACTTCTAGCATATATGGTTCCGCATTTCCCGTTTCTTCTTCTTTCAGCCCATTTCTTCTTGCAGGTTACCAAAAAATGAGGTCCGGATCGCTTAGCGACCCGGACCTCTGTTGTCCAACGAAAAATCAAATCTTACTATACACCCTTGGGCGCGGTCCCCGTCTCAGGTTGAGTTGCGCCTTGCGATGATCCGCCGTGGCAGCATTTCTTCCCGCTGCCTTTGCGGCAACACTGCATCGCGCCACCGTCTTTCCTGCACATTTTTGCGTCTTTTTCGTTACAGCAATTCTTGTCGCAGCCGTTCTTGCAGCACTTTTCCCCGCTGCACACGCCATGTTTCGCCATCGGGCAGCTTGCGCCCATCGGGGTCTGCGGAGCCTGGGTAAAGGCCAGGGCGGTGAAGACGAGAAGCAATGATAAAAATGAGATGGTACGCTTCATGGAAATCTCCTTGTCGTTAAGAATGCGGGTCACAAATCGAGCCTCAGGGAACAAAAACCCTGGGACTGCTTCGTTTGTGTGAACGCAAGGAGCGGTTTAGATCCGAAAGACCTGGAAGAGAATGTATCTGGCTGGAGCGGCTGCAACAATGTTCCCGGGCGGCGCAGCTGTAAAAGGCGCATCCGTATCAGAGACCAACCGGGGCGCTATTGCAATAAACTCCGCCCTGCCAGCCTTTGGTTTGACTCCTGCGGCCAACAGGGCAACACCCCGCGGCAAAGCGTCTTTGCAGCAACTCTGGTCGCAGCCCGATGCGGCAACCTGATGATGCATGGGACAACCCATGCTCATCCGGCTCATAGCCTTGTGGCAGCAAGGAGCCATGTGCCCGCTGGCGGAAGTCCCCATCTCGCACTGCATACCGGCGAGGGCCGGCTGAGCCGCGAGGAGCGCAACCACAACAACGGCGACGAATTGGAGGAAACGTTTCACAATACTGCTGTAAGTATAGCAGGGTTTGCCGAAAAATGTGTGCCAGATCACATATAGAGCGTGTGCAGAATGACGGCGTAACCGGATGTAAAGGAAAGTAAAGGCTTTATTTTGCCGCCGTCAGCGCCGCGATCGGCACCAGCATGTCTTCCTTGCGCATGACCAGATTAGTGGCGTTGAGCGTGGCCAGCTCGAAGCCGTGGCCGTGGGTGATGGCGTCGGTGGGGCAGGCTTCCACGCAGTAGCCGCAGAAGATGCAGCGGTTGTAGTCGATGTTGTAGACCTTGGCGTAGCGCTCGGAGGAAGAGATACGAACGGCCTCGGTGTTTTCAGCAGCTTCAATATAAATGCAATTCGCGGGGCAGGCGGCGGCGCAGAGGAAGCAGGCCACGCATTTTTCTAGTCCGTTTTCGTCACGCTGCAGAATGTGGGTGCCGCGATAGCGCTGCTCAAGGACCGCTCCGCGCAAGGGACCCTTGCCGTCGGGGTAGTTTTCCACCTGGACGGGCGCGAAGATCTCCCCAAAGGTGATGCTCATTCCCTTGGCGATGCCCTTGATGTTGCCCGCAATCGACATGAGGGTAGTATACGACGATGCGGCTCAGTGGCGGACACGCGGCGGCGTGGACTGGCCGTGGTTATTGGCGGGCGGAGTGGTGACGGGCTTGCGTTCCGGGCGGGCTTTGAGCGTCTGCTGGCAGAGCACGGAGTCCTGCCCCCGCGCCAGGCCGGAAAGAGCGCTTAAAGCATTGCAAATGCGCTGCTTAATGGGTTGGGCCGGTGTGCGCGTGAACATCTGAGTACGCTCCTGGCCGGTTGCGGGGTCGAGGTCGTAGCAGGCGATTATGTCTTCTGGTTTCTGCGTGTTGTGGTCGATGTGATTCCAGGTGCACATCATGGAGCGGCCGTTGGGCTGGGTGAGCAGAGCGTAGAGCTGGGTGAGGGCGACGCCCTGGGGAAGGTTCGCGCTCCAGACGAGGATGGCCTGGGGGCCGCGCATCCAGCGGACGGCCCAGGCGTGCTTCTCCATGTCATAGTGGAAGGCCGTGAAGTAGGTGGAGGGCTGGCAGTCGGTGCAGTCGTCGTAGAGGGCGGCCAGCTCGCGCGGATGGCCGTCATCCAAGAGCATCCAGTCCAGCAGGCGCAGGTTAACTCCCTTGATAAGAGGCACGTAGCTGTGGTTGGTGAGGGAGAGGCTCCAGATGGTGAAGGTGTCCGCGGCTGGCAATGACTGCGGATTGGAGCGCGTGGTGGTGACCACCAGAGCCGCGTCGTACTCCACGCCGATCTCGCGAATGGCGGACCACTTTTCGACGGTGAGGGAGCGCGTGACCCAGGTGACCACGTCCTTGTCGCTGGCGGAGTGAAAGTCGATCCAGCGAAAGGCGTCGGGGGCTGGCTGGGCGGAGAGGGGAGATGCGAGCAGGCCGAAAAGGAGCGAAAAAGAGACGAATCGCATGGTTTAGATATAGCAGAGTGGCGTTGGGAGTTCACTTTTTTGGCATATTAAGGCGTTCAAAGTGCGGGAAAAGTGTGCTTCGGAGTACACCTATATCTGATGAAATCGGGTACAAGGCGAATGGCGGTCTTGCAAGGGAATAGCAGGTGAATTTGTCAAAATTGTTCCACGTGGAACATATTCATTCTGTTGAGTTTAGTTGCGAGTTTACCACTTAATTAACTGCAAGATATTTGGACTTATTTGTAAGAGATTTTGGGCAGCAAAAAAACGGGTTTGAAAAACAAAATAAGTGGTTTGGAAAGGGAAACAAGTGGTTTGGAAAAGGAGAAAAGTGGTTTGGAAAACTGAACTATTTTCGGGAGGGGAGTGGCCGTCGGCCTGGCGGGTTGAGGTTCGTGTTATCCCAGGTCCGAAAATCCGGACGTGGGGCACCCAGGAATTCCGTCCTCTTGGTGAAATGAATAGATTACGATAAGGAAGGTTCTGAAGCAAGGCGAAAAGGAGCCATAAGATGCATCTCCAGCAAACGAAAAGGGCGAGCAGGGAGACAGGCGGCGCACAGTACTATTTCCATGACCTGAGCGATCCCGTTAAGACATTTCTCCGAAAGAAACGCGCCGTACGGGTTGCCCTCGTCACCCCTTACGGCGCTACCAAATCCTTTTACTTTGCTGTGAGCGCGGACACTAAACTGGACGGCCAACGGCCCGTGCCGGGAAGGGTGGGTCACGACAGGATACAGCAGGGCACGGACGGCGCGAAAGAGAGCATCGGAGAGGCCATTCGGATATGGTACCAACTGCCCTCAGGTGATTTCGAGCGCATCAATGTCGATCTCGAAATCAGAGATGATGTTTTCTACCTAACGCCACTCGCGTTCAAGTATGCAGACAAGCCGAAGACCAAGGAAATCGCCAGGATCGACCGGCCGCTCACGTTCACAAATGTGTACGCGAGTCCGTTTTGGATAGGGCAACTCGCCTATATCAATAATCAGAATCCCGGAATCGTTCGCTGGGCTCTCGATGAGATATGCAGAGTAGTAAAGGACCACCGTCCAGCTACACGCCTTGCTCACATCCAGGAGCCCGATTTGTTGAGGGCGTCAGGCCCGCTTAAGCACCTTGGCATGGCTCTCGGCGGCTACGTCGGCAAGGGGTACGACTGCGTTACTGAGTTTCATTTTCGGGATCTTCCGACCTATTCGATTCCGGTGGAAATCAAGCGGGACAGTTCCGGGTTTAGCTATCAGCAAAAGAAATATGGGAAAGAAGAATTGTCGCGCGCAGTTGTACTTTGCGCAATTCACGGACACAAGCAGATGCCGCCGCATATCGACGTGATAGAACTTGATGCTTTCTGCTCGCACGCGCAACAATTTGCTCTTTCGGACCGACTATGAGCCAAAACACAACAATCGAGCCGCTGCAAGAGCCAATTTCGGCAGATCGGCAGGGTGCAAAGCGGCATTATGGAGTACATCCATACTTCACTAGGCGACCCTACAATGTTGTGCGGCAGTATATCCTTCACTACTCGAAAGAGGGAGATCGCGTACTTGATCCCTTTGGTGGGTCGGGGGTCACGGCAATAGAGGCGTTCTTAGAGAATCGAGTGGGCATCCAAAACGATATAAATCCCCTTGCAAATTTCATTGCGAAGGGAGTAGCTGGCCTGGCCAAGGGCAACCATGGCGATTATAAGTCGGCGCTCAATGACCTGAAGGACCGATGCCAGACTCGACTTGCACAAGTTCAACGATCGAACAATGAGAAGTTGACAGGACTTGAACGCGGCCTGGAACTGCCGGACAACGTTAAGTTACCTAACAATGCCGATGTTGAGCGGTACCACGACCTCTTTTCGAGGCGGCAGTTGATTTCGCTAGCGATATTACGAAATGCCATTGAAGACTTGAAGACGGGGCCTGCCAAGATGGGGATGCTCCTTGCTTGGTCAGCTACCTTGACGAAGCTGAACAAGACGTTCCTCTCCTCGGAGGGACGGGCTGAATCGAGGGGTGGTTCAAGCATTTTCAGCATTTATCGCTACAAAGTAGCAAGGAACCCCATTGAGCTTCCTGCATGGGACACCTTCCAAGAACGAGCAATCAACGTCATAGAGGCGAAAGCGGAGATCGATAAGGCTATCGAAATGAAGAAGATGACCGGTGGCTGGCGAGGAGAGTTTGAGTGCCACTCGAAAGATGTCGATGACCTTGAAGAGGAGTTTCGAGACCAAGTGGATTACATTTTCACCGACCCCCCTTACGGTGGTCATATTTCGTATCTCGACCTCTCTACCCTTTGGAACGTTTGGCTGGGTCACGTCCCAAGCATGAAGGCCCGGCAGAGAGAGCTTATTGTCGGTGGTGATTTGAATCTCACAGAGGCGCTCTACACTACACGTTTGAGCGATAGCGTGCGTGCCTGCCTGGGGATGCTGAAGAAGGGGGGATGGCTTTCGATCGTATTTCAGCACTGGAAGATCAGCTATTTTGAAGCCATCCTCACGGGCGCCGCAGAGGCCGGAGCCGAACTTAGAGCAGCTATCTCTCAGGTAGGTGATCCCATCTGGTCAATGCACAAGAAGAAGGGAAACCAGTCGGTGTTGGCTGGCGAGCTTATCCTTACATTCGTAAAAACGGGCAAGCCTCGGTATGTGCGGAATAATCAGCAATTGGATGTGAGTGGAACAGTCGGCCAAATCCTGGAATCTGCGCCAGAGGTAGTTTACGGTGAGAAATTATTCAACCAAGTTGTGATTGAGGCTTGGCGGAAATCGGCAATCGGTTCGCTGGATATTCCGAGGGAGGAATTTATTAATATAATTGCTAATCACGGCTGGCGTTACGAAGAGAGCCGACATTATTGGGTGAGAAATGGGCACCTGCCCCAAGTCCCGATGCTCTGGCATGACGATGCGCTAATGAGCTGATGGATTGACACCTCATGCGCGCGGAAACTCAGGTTTCGAACGCGAGGTCTTAACTATCCGCTCTCTTTTGATAATTCGCTGATGAGACTCCAAGTTACAATCCCAGCTTAGGCCAGAGGGCGTCGATTTTGGCTTTGGTGGCGCGGTCCATTTCGATCATGGCGGGCCAGGGGCGGGTGAAACCTTCGGCTTGCCATTTGCGTGTGGCGTCGATGCCCATCTTGGAGCCGAAGTTGGGCAGGCGGGAGGCGTGGTCGAGCGAATCGATGGGGCCGAGGGTGAATTGGATGTCGCGCTCGGGGTCGATGTTGTTGGCTACGCGCAGGACGACCTCGGGGATGTTTTGCACGTCGCAGTCCTCGTCGACGACGATGATGATTTTGGTGAACATGGCCTGGCCGAGGGACCAGATGGCGTTCATGACTTTGCGCGCATGGCCGGGATAACTTTTGCGGATGGAGACCAGCATGAGGTTGTGGAAGACGGCTTCGACGGGGAGATGGATGTCGGTAATTTCGGGGATGGTCATACGCATGGCGGGGAGGAAGATGCGCTCGACGGCCTTGCCCATCCATGCGTCCTCCATGGGCGGCTTACCGACTATCGTCGCGGCGTAGATGGGGTTGCGGCGATGGGTGACGCAGGTGAGATGGAAGACGGGGTACTGGTCGGCGAGGGTGTAGAAGCCGGTGTGGTCGCCGAAGGGGCCCTCGGCGCGCAGCTCGCCCAGCTCGACGTAGCCTTCGAGGACGATTTCGGCGCGGGCGGGGACCTGGAGATCGACGGTTTCGCATTGGACGATTTCGACGGGTGCGCCGCGCAGGAAGCCGGCGATGAGGTACTCCTCGATTTCGGGCGGAGCGGGGACGATGGCGGCAAAGGTGGTGGCGGGATCGGCGCCGATGGCAACGGCGACTTCTAGGCGGGAGCCGCGGAGATTGCCGAGAGCGACTTGGGGAAGGCCGCCGATGGGTGAATCGGGGATGGCGCAGGCTCCGCCGGCGGACTCGGCCATGGCGGCGACGCGCGCGCCCGCCGGGCCGTACTGGTTTTGGTTGAGATCGTTGGCCGAAACTGCATTCCGCATTGCTTCGCGATAGTGCTCGGCGGCGACCTTTTGCCGCTGCCAGTGCATGCCGGTGGTTTGGCCGTCGTAGACCTGCATACGATACATGCCGATGTTGCGCTTGCCCGAGCGCGGGTCGCCGGTGACGACGCAGGGGAGGGTGATGAAGCGGCCAGCGTCGTGGGGCCAGCACTTGAGGATGGGAAAGTAGTTCAGGTTGAAGTGGTCGCGCCGGATCATTTCCTTGCAGGGGGCGTTTTTGGCGCTTACGGTTTTGGGGAAGGCGTTGGAGAGCTCGCCGAGTTGAGGGAGCATTTTGAGCTTGTCGAGGAAGCCTTCGGGGGCTTTGAGGTTGAGGAGGGCGGAGATTCGGTTGGCGATGGCATCGAGATTATCAACGCCGAGAGCGAGGGCCATGCGCCGCTCGCTGCCGAACTGGTTGATGAAGACCTGGTGACCGGGATGTCCCTTGATGTTCTCGAAGAGGAGCGCGGGGCCACCGATCTTGGAGACGCGGTCGGTGATCTCGGTGATTTCCAGCTCTGGGGAGACCTCCTCGCGGATGCGCTTCAGTTCGCCGTGCTTTTCCAGGGTTTTGATCCAGTCGCGCAGATCGTCATAGGCCATGGGGTACTCCTCTAGCGGTGTGCTACCCATTCATACTACGGCAGGTGGTCTGCCCGTATCATTATGGGTTCCCCCTGGCGTAGTTGTGGAAATTGAATGCGGACCCGGGCTATAGTGAAGTTGGCGATTCTCACGACCTTGCTCAGGCGTGAAGACTCAAAGCAGTAACAGAAACCGTTCCTTCGCGTGGGAGGATGAAGCGCCCGAGGAGCCTCTCTTGCGGCGTGAGAAGCAGGGTGCGCCCCAACGGGCGAGCGCGCTGCCGAAGATGCTGCCGGAGATGGACGACGGCGACGACTTGCCCATCGAGGGAAAGCCTCGCTTTGGCGGGAGCCGCTTTGACGGGCCGGGCCGGCGCTGGTGGCGTCCGGCGAGCAGGGCGGGGCGCGTGTTTCTGACGCTGGCTGCTGTGATTTTGCTGGCCGGGCTGGCCACCTCCTCCTTCCTTCTCATAACCTTTCTGAGCGGCGACGCGCGCTTCCGCATCCAAGGAGCAGACAACATTGAAGTTACCGGTCTCACCGAGGTCAGCCGCGCGGAGTTGCTGCCGGTCTTCGGCGAAGACATCGGGCGGAATATCTTTTTCGTCCCGCTGGCCGAGCGGCGCCGGCAACTGGAAGAGCTTCCCTGGGTAGAAAAAGCTACGGTGATGCGCCTTCTGCCGGACCAGATTCGCGTCTCGGTGGTGGAGCGGCAGCCGGTGGCCTTCGTGCTGCAGCCGGATGGACGGACAGGCCTGGTGGACGACAGCGGGGTTCTGCTCACGATGCCGGCGGCGATGATGGCCCAGCGCCACTACTCTTTCCCGGTGGTGGCCGGCATCGACGCGCACGGCTCGGCTGACTCGCGCAAGGCGCGGATGGCGGTCTACCAGCGTCTGCTGGCCGAGCTGGACTCGAACGGAGAGCACATCTCAGGGCAGATTTCAGAGATCGACCTGACCGATCCGGTGGACGCCCGCGTGCTGATGCCCGAACAGGACGGCGAAATTCTGGCTCACTTTGGCCAGGAGCGTTTTCTGGAGCGCTATCAGCACTACAAGGCGCACATTGCCGAGTGGCGTCAGCAGTATCCCAGGCTGGCGGCAGTGGACTTGCGCTACGACCAGCAGGTGGTGCTGGAGATGGCTACCGGCACCAATGTTGCGCAGGCCGCGGCTGACGCGCAGAACGCGACGAATGCGGTGGAAGTGAATCAACCGGTTTTACAGACTGCTGAAAATAGGCTAGTTGCGGGCAAGTCTCCCGATCAGCAAGCGACCGGGGCCAAGGCCCACAAGGCGAACGCAAGGACGGGAGGAAATGGCGCTGCCAAGGTGAAGGCCGCCGCGGGGAAGAAGAAGAACACGAGCTCAAAAGCCAGGACAGTCAAGGCCAAGGCAAAGGTAAAGAAGCGCGCGGAGGCCCAACGCGCCGCGCTGAACGCTAACCGGCAGAAAACCGCCGCAACCAACCGTCCGGCCGCGTCTGCCGGGCAGGGTCAGTGAGCGCCATGAGCCAGAATCGGGATGACCTGATCGTAGTGCTGGACATCGGCAGCAAGTGGACGCGTGTGCTGGCGGCGGAGTTGAATGAAGGCGCGCCGCGCTATTGCGGGCACGGGTGCGTGGAATCGGCGGGAATGCGCAAGGGGCTGATCGCCGAGCTTGGCCCGGCGGCCAAAGCGGTGAAGGCGGCAAGCGAGCAGGCCGAGCGCGTGGCGCGCATCAACATTGACCAATGCGTGGTGGGCGTGGGCGGACCGCATATTCGCGGGCTCAACACCAACGGCGGAATCGAGTTGGGCGGCCGCATGCGGGAGATTGACACGGAGGATGTGCAAAGCGTGGTGAAGCAGGCGCGGGCCATCGAACGGCCTCCGGATCGCAGAATTCTGCATCTGCTGCGCCGCCAGTTCATACTCGACGGCTTTGAGGGCATTTACGACCCGCTGGGCATGGTAGGCAAGAAGCTGGAAGTGGAGCTGCACATTGCGACTTGCTCCGGCAGCGCGCTGCAAAGCACGGTGACCTGCGCCAACCGGGCCGGACTTGAGGTGACCGAGGCGGTGTTGGAGCCGGTTGCCGCAGCCGAGTCCACGCTCTCGGCCGACGAAAGGGAGTTGGGCATCTGCGTGCTCGACATCGGTTGCCACTCCAGTGATCTGATCGTGTTTTTCGAAGGCGCGGTGGTGCATACGGACTCGATTCGAATTGGCGGGCAGCACTTTACCAATGATCTGGCGATTGGCCTGGAGATGCCCGTAGCGCAGGCCGAGGAACTAAAGCGGCTCTACGGTCACGCCGTGGTGACGGATGTGCCGCTGGACGCGGAGATTGAGATTGCCAATCCTCAGCCACAGATGCTAAGCCTGCGCAGGATGGCCGAGATCCTTCAGCCGCGCGCCGACGAGCTGCTTCAGCTTGTGAAAAAAAGCCTGCGCGAGGGCGGTGTTCTGGAAGCCCTGGGCGCCGGCTGCGTGCTCACCGGCGGCGGGGCCATGCTGCCCGGAATGCTGGACATTACCGAGAGCCAATTGCGGGTTCCGGCGCGGACCGGGCTCCCTGTGCGCCTTTCGCACATGCCCGGCGAATTGGTTCATCCCAGCTATTCGGCAGCCATCGGCATGATCCTGTATGCGCAGCGCACCAGGATGAATTGCGCGGCGCAGAACAACACATGGCGCTCCAAGTTGCGCGCCGCCTTTGCAGACAGCTTTTGACGTTTCGCTCACAGGAGGCCAAGGCACAAATGGAACCGTTGAGGAATGAAGTTGTGGAGATGCGCATTCAGTACCACGAAGAGAGCGTGCGCGGAGCCCGCATCAAGGTGATCGGCGTGGGCGGCGGCGGCGGCAATGCGGTCAACCGCATGATTCAGGCGCGCATGGCGGGGGTGGAGTTTATCGCCGCCAACACCGACGTGCAGGCGCTGAAGAGTTCGCAGGCTCCGGTCAAGCTGCAACTGGGCGTCCGGCTTACTTCCGGGCTGGGCGCAGGGTCCAACCCCGACCTGGGCCGGCGCGCCGCCCTGGAAGACTCGGAGAAGATCATCGAGGCCCTGGAAGGCGCGGACATGGTCTTCATCACCGCCGGGCTGGGCGGCGGCACGGGCACCGGCGCCGCGCCGGTGATCGCTTCGCTGGCCAGCGAGATGGGCATTCTCACCGTGGCGGTGGTCACGCGGCCGTTTGCCTTTGAAGGCAAGCGCCGCCAGCAACAGGCCGAGCGCGGGCTCAAGGAACTGGTCGAGTGCGTGGACACGGTGATCGTGATTCCCAACGAGAAGCTGCTGGACGTGGCCAAGGACGCCGGCTTCTTCGAGAGCTTCCGCATTGCCGACGACGTGCTGCGCCAGGGGGTGCAGGGCATCAGCGACATCGTCACCATTCCCGGCATCATCAACCGCGACTTTGCTGACGTGAAAACCACCATGGCCGGGATGGGCCACGCGGTGATGGGCACGGCGGTGCGCTCGGGCGCCAATCGCGCCGTGGAAGCTGCCCAAGCGGCCATGGCTTCGCCATTTCTGGAAGCAGGCGCCATGGACGGCGCGAGCGGCATCCTCATCAACATCACCGGCTCCAGCTCGCTCAAGCTCTCCGAGGTCAACGAGGCCTCGTTACTCATTCAGTCCGCCGCCCATGAGGATGCCAACATCCTCTTCGGCGCGGTGCAGGACGAGAAGATGGGCGAAGAGATCAAGATTACCGTCATCGCCACCGGCTTCCGTGACCAGATGCCGGAGCGGCGCGCTCGCATGCTGGCCGTGGAAGAGACGCCGGTGGTTTCGATTCCCCTGTCTCCGGCGCCTGTGAGGCAGATATCCCTGGTTGCGCGCAACGACGGATTCCGCGAGCCCGCGGCCGCCCCGGTGCTCGCGCCCAAGCCGCCGCGATTTCTCTCGCAGGACGAAGAAGTCGAGGGAAATGAGGAAGACACGGTCAAGGCGGACAATGCAGACGAATCGAACAAATCGGACAAAACGGACACGTGGGACGAGTCCGGCTTTTTCTCCGATCCAGCGCCCTCCGAGTCCCCGGCTGACTCCGCCTCTGTCGCGGATCCGCCTGTGGAGACGGCTATGGCTACTGAACCCGAAGAGATGGAGCCAGCAGTTGCGCCTGCGCCGCCGAGGTTTGCCGAATTGGCGGAGGAGCCGGCCTATACCCCGCTGCCCAGGGACTACGCTCCAGTATTCACCAGCGGAGTGCGCAACCGTCCTGTGCTGGACGAACACCGTTTGCAACCGGCAGCGTCGCTCTTCCCCGAGCCTGACGAGGAGGCGCAGCCGGATTTGGAAAAGCCAACCTTCTTGCGCAACTTACAGTTGTAGGGAGGGTTCACTATGAAAGAGACCTTGGAGAGCGTATAGTGCAATGTAGCTCTACAAATGCAAGGGGCTCCAATCGCACAGACAGGCCGGTGCGCTCGGTTTAGACTTGTCTTAGTCCGCAACAGAGGTAGTAAGTCGTGTGCGGAGTGACAGATAAGAGTGATGTACCCATTGCAGTTCGTTCCATTGTAAGGCAATGGCTTTTTTCGAGGGAAAATTGCCATTTTGCACGGAGTGGGCGAGTTGGGGTAATGGGGAGAGCCGTTCCAGGGATTGCAGAATGGAATGGCGGGAAATACGCCTCCACTTAGGAGACGAACGGTTCTACACTCCGCTTGGAGAGAGGATACCGGCTGGATGACTTTTTCCCGCATTTGGGCTTGTGCGTTGGTTCTGATCGGTTTCGGCATGAGCGCCGGGGTCGCGGCGGCGCTGGACGCCCCGCGCACGCTGCATCACGCCAAAACAACCGACTCCCATCTGACTGAGCCCCATCGTGCCGCCGGCCATCACGCTACAGTTCATGCGGCTCCTCATTCGACCAGGCCGGCAGCCCGCAACTCCACCACCGCTCACGCGGGAACGACTCACTCCACCACAGTTCATGCCGGGACAGCCCACGCCAGCGCATCCCATGCAGCGCCCAAGGCCGCGACCTCAAGGTCTTCGGGGCAGCAAGCTCACCTGACCGCAAGAGGCAACGCCAGAGCCAGCGCGCGCCGCACCGCCATTGCCAACTCCCGCCGCCGCCGCTACCATGAGCGCTTTACCGCCAGTTCCTTTGCCAAGGGAAACATCTTTGCGGCAGACGTGACGGACGGAGAGGATCCGGTGGTCCGCCAGGCCGCCATCGATGCTATGGGCGACATGAACGGCACGGCCGTGGTCATCGACCCCTCCAACGGACGAGTTTTGGCCATGGTCAACCAGAAGCTGGCTCTCTCGCCCGGCGCCGAGCCCTGCTCCACGATTAAGCTCACTGTGGCCCTGGCCGCGCTCTCCGAGGGGCTGGTCACGCGCGATACGCCGGTCAGGCTGGGCGGTTTCAGCATGAACATGACCCAGGCGCTGGCCAAGAGCAACAACCTCTACTTCGAGGAGCTGGGCCGCGAACTTGGCTTTGAGCGCGTGCACTATTACGCCAACCAGTTTGGCCTGGGCGAGCTTGCCGGCTACAACATTGAAGGCGAACAACTGGGCGTCTATCCCGACGAGGCATTGCCCGCCTCCCTGGGCGGCGTGGGCCGCATGTGCAGCTTCGGCCAGGGCGTTTCACTCACGCCGCTGCAACTGGGCGCCTTTATTGCTGCTCTGGCAAACGGCGGAACGCTCTACTACCTGCAGCATCCGGAGACGTCGGAAGAGGCCGCACGACTCGAACCCAGGATCAAGCGCACGCTGGACATCGCCCGCTACGTACCCGACCTGCAGGACGGCATGGCCGGCGCGGTGGAATACGGCACGGCCCGACGGCTGAAGGCCTACTTCCACGAACTGCCTGTGTTTGGAAAGACGGGAACCTGCTCGGCAAAGGGCACCCGTTTCGGCTGGTTCGCCTCCTGGTCCGACGCGCCGCAGGGCAGCCTGGTGACGGTCTTCTTCCTGGAAGGCGGCCGGCCCACCTTCGGCCCGCGCGCCGCCGAGATGACCGGCGCTTTCTACCAGAATCTCTGGGACAGCAATTGGTTTGCCTCCAAGGGCCAGCGGAACCCGGCCTCTATCTGGCCCACCTCCTCCCAGCAAGAGCAGGCACAGCCGTAGAGGGGCGTTCTCCGCCGAGCTTGATGAAAGCAAATGAGAGGCCGCCTTCGGGCGGCCTTTTCTGCCACTGTAATAGTTGATGACCTTCCGTCCTTACTGTTGCTATAATCCTCACCAATCATGAAAGCCCTTATCGTTACTGCCTTTACCGCTCTTTCTTTCTGCGCCTCTGCCCAGGAAGGCTTACCAGCGCCTGACTCCAGGGCGATCTACGAGCACATCAAGGCCGCCTCCGTCCTCATTTTGTCCGGCGATGGCGCGGGCCGCGTCAACTCCATTACCACCGGAGTCATCCTTTCCAAGGATGGGGTGATCCTTGCTCCGCTTCATGCCGTTAAAGGCGCAGCCGCGGTCCAGATCCGGCTGGCCAACGGAGAAATCTTCGACCGCGTAGAGCTGCTCGGCTCAGACGAGCGCCGCGATGTGGCCGCCCTGAAGATCTCCGCTGGAGCGCTTCCGGCGTTGACTCCAGGCGCCTCCGCAACCCTGGCCCTGGGCTCCCCGGTTTATGCGGTCACCAACTCAAGCGGACTCACTTGGTTGGCCACGGAGGGCATCCTCTACGCCATCAGTCCCGCAGAAGAAATCTCCGGAGCCGGCTCAGGATTCAACCTGCTGCGCTTCACCGCAGCGGTGGCTCCCGGCGCGAGCGGCGGCGCGCTGGTCGACCACACCGGCGCTCTTATCGGCATCATTACCGGCCCCAAAGGGGCTGCTTCCCCCTTCGCTGTTCCCATTGAAAACGTCCTGGGACTGCCTGAGGCCTGCCCGCGCATTGCATTCGGTTCGGGTGCCACGCTACAACTCCTTTCGCCGCAGCAGGCCGACACGGTTCCACAACCAGGCGCTTCCGCCGCCAACGCCGACCCCAAGCAGATCCTCAAGAACGCGAAAACTGTCTATGTTCACTCGAAGACTATGTTTATAACCGTCGAAGTCATGGACCTCGCACTGACGCAGCAAAAGGAATGGCCGGATCTGGGGCTGACCATTGTTCAGGACGCCAGCCTGGCTGACTTGCTGATTGAAGTCAGCCGGGTCAAATTTACCAATGTCCACACTTTCGTCCTCTCGGACAAAAAGACATCCATCGTCCTTAACTCAGGCAATGAGATCGCTCTCAACGGGGACATTGCTTCCCGCAGTCTTGCCAAGGATATCGTCGCGATCTTCTCCGCCGCGCGGCTGGTGTCGCCTGTTAAGCCGGGGTTGCCGGGACCGTATAGCGTGCCGCGACAGTAATTGGCAGTTCAACTTGAGTCACGACAAGGCCGCCTTCGGGCGGCCTTTTCTGTAGGTGGGAAACCGCAAATCTGTGGCCATCCCAGCCGCGCTCCAGGCCGTCTAACCCTTCAGCGGCCGAATCCGACGCGTTGGTATACTAACGATTGGCAAAGCTGGTTTCGATGGCCCCTGCGACAGAGGGCTTTTTCGAGCGGTTCCACAATTCACGTGCTCTTTCCAGCATCGTGAAAGGTGGCATTTTCTTAAGGAAAATGCCACTTGAGTACAACGGTTTCGGAGTACAGCAATTGTGGAACCGCTATAGCCTGGCTGCCCGGCCTTTTTCGGGGGAAAGAAAACCATGGGAACACTGCTGGAATCTATTCACTCGCCGGCCGATGTGAAGCGGTTGAACTTCACGCAGATGGACGAGCTGGCCGAGGAGATACGCGAATTCCTGATTCTGACGCTCTCCAGGACTGGCGGCCACCTGGGGCCGAACCTGGGAGTGGTCGAGTTGACCCTGGCGCTGCACACGGTATTCAATACTCCCACGGACAAGCTGCTGTTCGATGTCAGCCACCAGGCCTACGTCCACAAGATGCTCACCGGGCGGCTGGAGCGCATGGGAACGATTCGCCAGCCGGGCGGGCTGAACGGCTTCATGCTACGCACCGAGAGCGAGCACGATTGCTATGGCGCGGGGCACGCAGGCACGGCGCTGTCGGCGGCGCTGGGCATGGCCGTGGCCAGGGATCTCGCCGGCGGCAAGGAGCACGTGATCGCAGTGGCCGGCGACGGCGCCTTCACCAATGGGATTTCTTTTGAAGCTCTGAATAACATCGCCGAGCAGACCAAGCGGCTGATCGTTGTGCTCAACGACAACGAGTGGTCCATCGACCGCAACGTGGGCGCCATTGCCCGCTACTTCCATAAGATTGTCACCACTGAGCAATATACGAGCCTGCACGACCGGGCCAAGCGCATCCTCGAGAAGGTGGGTGGCAAGACGGCGGTTGAGGTTGCGCGCCGCGCTGAAGAGGCCGCCAAGAGCATGCTCTGGCCCTCGATTCTCTTCGAGGAGTTCGACCTGCAATACTATGGCCCCCTCGACGGCCACAACATTCCACTGCTGGTGGAAACCTTCAACTTTCTCAAGACCCAAAACCGCCCCGTGCTGCTGCACGTCCTGACCCAAAAGGGCCGCGGATACCAGCCGGCGCTGAACGGGCAGAAGAAGTTTCACGGCCTGGGCCCCTATGACCCGGATACCGGCGAGACCAAGCCCGCCGGGCAGCAGAGCTACGCAGAGGTCTTTGCGAATACGCTGGTGCAACTGGCTAACCAGGACGAGCGCATTGTGGCCATCACCGCCGCCATGCCCAGCGGCACCGGGCTCGATCTCTTCCGGCCGCATCATCCCACGCGCTACTTCGACGTGGGCATCGCCGAGGAGCACGCGGTGGTCTTCGCCGCCGGCATGGCCGCGCGCGGCTACCGGCCCGTCTGCGCCATCTACTCCACATTTTTGCAGCGCGCCTTCGACTGCGTTGTCCACGACGTGGCACTGCAAAAGCTGCCCGTGCTCTTCTGCATGGACCGCGGCGGGCTTTCGGGCGACGACGGGCCGACGCATCACGGCCTCTTCGACATCGCTTACCTGCGCGGCATTCCGGGGCTGGTTCTGATGGCTCCCAAGGACGAGGACGAGCTGGCCGACATGATGAAGACCGCCCTCCAGCTTCCAGGACCGAGCGCGATCCGCTATCCGCGCGGTGTGGGCCCCGACGCGGCACGCAAGCCCGAGCCGCAGATCATTCCCGTAGGCAAGGCCGAGGTGCTCAAGGACGGCTCCGACGTGGTCATTCTCGGCCTGGGCCCCATGATTACGCTGGCGCAGGAACTCGCCGCGCGCTTGGAGTGCGCCGGCTACTCCGCCGCGGTTATCAACCCGCGCTTTATCAAGCCGCTGGACCGCGAGATGCTCGCTGAGTACGCCGGACGCGTGGCTGCCTTTGTTACCTTTGAGGACCATGTGAAGATGGGCGGCTTCGGCTCGGCGGTGATTGAAACTCTGGCCGAACTGGGCAGCGCGGTCCCGGTGGTTCGCATCGGCTGGCCCGACCGCTTCATCGAGCATGGCAAGGTGGATGAGCTGCGCGCGAAGTACGGCCTTACGGTCGATGCGGCCCAGGCACAAGTGCTGCCCTTGCTGGCGCGCACCAGGCGGTCAACTCTGGTGGCCGTCTAGACAAAAAGATTTCCGCTAATTTCTTCGGAAGGCAGTTTGAGCGAATCAGGTTCCGCCGCGTTTGGCGGCGCGAATGCGGCGAATCTCCTCCATGCGCTGGGCGAGGAGTTTTTCGCGGCCTTCTTGGGTGGGGTGGTAGTAGCTGCGGCCCTTGAGCGAATCGGGCAGGCAGTCCATGTCGGCCACTTTGCCCTCTTCGTTGTGGGCGTAGCGGTAACCCTTGCCGTAATCGAGTTCCTTCATCAGCTTGGTGGGTGCATTGCGCAGATGCAGAGGGACCGGCTCCTGGCGAGTTTCTTCGATCTCCTGCTGGACGGCGCCATAGGCGGTGTAGACCGAGTTCGACTTTGGCGCGAGGCAAAGATAGACCACCGCCTCGGCCAGCGCCAGGTCGCCTTCGGGCGAGCCGAGAAAGTCGATGGCCTCCTTGGCGGAGAGAGTCAGGTTGAGCGCTTCGGGAGCGGCCAGGCCGATGTCCTCAACGGCCATGCGCACGATGCGGCGGGCGAGATAGAGAGGGTCCTCGCCGGCGGCGAACATGCGCGCCAGCCAGTAGAGCGCGGCATCGGGGTCCGAGTTGCGCACGCTCTTGTGCAGCGCGGAGATCAGGTTGTAGTGCTCCTCGCCGGATTTGTCGTACATCAGCACGCGCTGCTGCACCGCTTCGCCAGCGAGGGCGCGGTCGATGTGCTTGACTTTGCGGAGTGCCTCCGAGACTAAAGCCCGCGTCGATTCTGTTGGCGATATGCGGGGGTTGAAACCCCCGCCTCCCTCCGGATCGAGTTTTTTCGTAGCTGGTTCCAGAGCCAGTTGCGCGGCGACCTCCAGCGTGTTGTAGGCGTTGCGGCAGTCGCCGCTGGAGTAGCCGGCAATCAGTTCGAGCGCATCGTCATCGGCGGTGAACTCCATCGCGCCCAGGCCGCGTTCTTTATCTGCCAGTGCTCGCTTGAGCAACGCGACGATCTGTTCCTCGGAGAGCGGCTCAAGCACGTAGACGCGGCAGCGGGAGAGCAGCGCCGAAATAATTTCAAAGGAGGGATTCTCGGTGGTTGCGCCGATCAGGCGGATAGCGCCGCGCTCGACGTAGGGCAGGAAGGCGTCCTGCTGCGCCTTGTTGAAGCGGTGAATCTCATCGATGAAGAGGATGGTGCGAGAGTGCATCCGCGAGGCCTGCGCCGCCGCCACCATCACCTGCTTGATCTCCTTGATGCCGCTCATCACGGCGGAGAACTCGATGAAGGTGGCCTTGGTGGTTTCGGCGATGATCTTGGCCAGAGTGGTTTTGCCCACCCCCGGCGGACCCCAGAAAATCATGGAGCTGGGGTCGTCGCGCTCAATCTGGACGCGCAGCGGCTTGCCGGGGCCGACCAGATGTTCCTGGCCGCTCAACTCCTCCAGAGAGCGCGGACGCATCCGCTCGGCCAGCGGCGCGGTGCGGAGCGGTCCGCTGGGGCCTTCCTGCTCGCCGTCAAAGAGACTCATCGCGCACTCCTTACTTGCGCCCGCTGCCGGGAAGCTTCATAGAGCAGCACGCTGGCCGCGGCGGCCGCGTTCAAGCTTTCTACCGGGCCGGGGCAGGGAATCGTCACAGCTCCATCGGCCTGGGCGGCCAGCTCTTCCGGCACGCCGTTGCCTTCATTGCCGATGATCAGGGCGGTTGGTCTGGCAAGGTTGGCGAGGTGGGCGGGTTCGGCTCCAACTTTGGCGGTGGGTACTACGGTGGAGAAAATCTTCACGCCAGCCTTCCGCAAGCGGATAAAGCAATCTTCCGCGCCGACCGAAAGCAGCGGAAGCCGGAAGACGCTGCCGGCTGAGGCCCGCACCGCCTTGGGATTCCACTCGCTGACGGTTCCGGGCAGGCTGAGGACGCCCGTGACGCCAAAGGCCTCGGCGGAGCGCAGAATCGTTCCCAAGTTGCCAGGGTCCTGCAATCCGGCCAGGACTAGAATCAGCGGTGCGGCCTTGTCCGTGCCGCCCAGTACGTCAGCCCAACTCCAATCCGGCGGCTCAACCAGGGCGGCGACCGGCTGCGGCGTCTCGGTGGCCAGGGCCGAGTTCAACAGCTCTCTGGGCAGGAGCAGAACCTCGATTTCCGCCGGCAGCGCAAGCCCGTCGAGCAGGTGCTCCGCGCCCTGCGCGACAAATACACAAGGGGCGCGCAGGCCGGCGCGCAGAGCTTCTTCGAGCAGATTCGTCCCTTCGATTCCCGCCAAACCGCGGCTGTCGCGGCCAGCCAGGCTGCTGCTGTCGCGGCCAGGGTGAGCCAGCGCGCGGCGCAAATCCTTCAGGCGGGAATTCTGTTTACTCTGTACAATGCGATAAGGCATCGGTGCGAAACCTTTTTGGCGCTTAGCCGATTCTAAGCCGTTTTGCCGGGCGGCGGGCAGGCGAGTGCAGTGGCCCGGCTGGCGCCATTGCCGTTGCTGTGTGAGATTCCGCATTTTCGGGCCATTCATACTCGGAAATTGAGGTAGACCTCCTTGTTCGCGGAGATGTTGCAAGTCCATCCCGATGAACCCCAGCCGGACCGGATCGACTATATTGTCTCCTGCCTGCGCAAAGGGGATGTCGTTGCCCTGCCGACGGACACTTTCTACGGTCTGGCCGTCGACCCGGTGAATCTTCATGCGGTCGAGCAGGTTTATCAGATCAAGACCCGCCAGAAGAACAAGCCCTTATCGCTGCTGATCGCTTCCCTGGCCCAGGCGTATGAGCTGGCCCGCGACACCGACCCCTTGCTGGACAAGCTGGCGGAGCGGTTCTGGCCTGGCCCGCTCACCATCATCGTGAGAGCCGGCGGCAAACTGCCGCTGCGGGTTACGGCGAATAAAGGCAATGTTGCGCTGCGCGTGCCCGCCGCCGCCATTCCCCGCACCGTGGTGGAGCGCTTTGGGCTGCCCATCACCGCCACCTCGGCCAACCTGCAAGGGGCCTCCGAGTGCAGCAACGCAGCCTGTGTCCGCGACCAGCTCGGCGACCGCATTCCGCTCATCATCGACGGCGGCTCGACCGGTCAGGCGCATCCCACTACCATCGTCGATCTCACTCTGGGCGAAGGCCGCTGGGAGATACTGCGCGAGGGCGCCATTCCGACGCACGAGATCGTGACGGCGTTGCAACGATAATAGTGGTCAGTGACGACTGAACCGAAGGTTCTTATGAAGCGCCAGACCGAGCCAAAACGACTTAAATGGATCCTGCGCGCCGCGCTTTTGCTGCTGCTGGCGTTGGCCTTGGCGGCTCTGGGCTGGTGCCGGTGGGTCTACGTGCAGATTGAGCGCTATGCCGGCCTCGATCAGGCTGCCCAGATAGACAGAGCGGTTCCGGTAGACGCCATCGTCGTCTTCGGCGCGGCGGAGTACGACGGCCGGCCCTCCCCGGTTTACCGCGCCCGCCTGGACCACGGCCTAACGCTCTTCCATCACGGCATCGCTCCGCTGCTCATCACCCTGGGCGGGAACGGCGGCGACCAGTACAACGAAGGGGCGGTGGGCCAGGAGTATCTGATGGGCATGGGCGTTCCCCGGCAAGCCATCATCGCCGAGACCGTGAGCCGCAACACCGAGGAATCAGCGCTTCGTGTCAGCGTGATTGCCCGCGCCAACGGGTTGCACAGGCTGGTGATCGTCAGCGACGGAACACATCTGTTCAGGATTCATGAAATCTGCGCCGCCGATGGCCTGGACGTGTTCACCTCGCCACGGCCCGGCGTGGCCGTCGAGGGCGGGACAGGAAAAACCGGGCAGAAGTTCGAGCGCATTGCCCACGAAATCCTCAGCTACACCGCCTGGCGCTTGCATCTGCACTGATGCTGCTACTACACGAAATCCATTGTGTACTTGCAACAGTGACGTATCACAGGCATGGAGGAAAATCAATGAAGACAATCTGGTTGATCATCGGGTTTATTTCGCTTACGACACCTGCATTTTCTAGTGAATTACCCGACCTGCGCGCACTCCGGGCTATCGCATCTGAAATTTCCAGCGCTATGCTGAAGGAGGATTACGGAAAGGTTCTTTTGTACGACTTTCCCGAGTTGAGAGAAGAGCATCAGCACGACCTTCAAAACAAAAGTAGTGACTTCTACTGTTACTTGATCGGGGAAGGCTGTCAGGCAGCGACGAAGTATCACTCGATTCATTCGCAGTTTGCTTCGATGAAAAAAGTCGATCTAGCGCTCAAACGCCTCTCTGGAGTAACGTACGTTGTCATTTTCTTTGACGGCACGAAGTACGATAGGACGAGTATTGTGCGGACGTCGTTCCTGTGCAAGCACGCAAACGTAGACGTTCCGATCTGGACCTTTAAATGGGATGAGGTTCGTTGGAAGGCCATGCACCCTGTCTTTAACTCCGAAACTGACCTATTTTGCAGTACACCATATGGGGTTGACAAATAAACTATGACGGGTGATGCACGTCTGACCATCCAAAATTATCGGATGGTGGGTCGCGCAGGCCCTAACGGTGCTTTGGTTGAGGGGATAGAATCGGTGGTAACGCTCGTGTGCGGTTCTTCCCTCGCCATGCAGGCGCAGGGATCGATTTGTCATAACGCGGCCTGAAAGACCTGTCCATCGAATGCCGGCAACTACCGGGAGAGTACGGATGAAGACGCATGAAATCGCAAATTGTGTGGTTGTCCTGACATTCCTGTTCGCGCCCTGCAAAGTATTGTCGGCGCAAAAGTCAAACTGCGGCGAGATCGATGCCATGGCGAAGATGGCGCGCTCAATGTCGACAGCGGAGTTGGCCGCAAATAAGGTCAACGCGGGAGACAGTTACCACGCGCAGGTTGTCTACGCAGTGCGGCTATCAGAACTCGAACCGCAGCGGCATGATGCGGCTGTTCTGCTGCTGAATCTCATCCCCAAAGATGATGAACAGCAACACATGTTGATTACACTTGGAGATCATCTGTGCGGCACGGAGTCTTACCACGAGATGAAGTTGCTGGGTCAGTTAACGGAACGCTTGCCGCGCGATCTGGCCAGAGCCGTACTTCTTGCGCCGAATAAGATTCCGGAATATGTAGCTTATTCCATCGCTTCAATTCAGGATCCGCATAGCGACTATGCGCTGCAAATGCAAAAAGTCTGCCGGACCAGGCATTCTGAGTTTGTCGATGCGGTGGCAAAGCTGCCCGGGCAGAAGAAGGACCGGTTTCTGAAGTACATCTTCGATCCCGAAGGGTGTGATGCGCTCACTCTTCCTGAAGCCGATAACCGGCTATTCTGATCCCATTCAGCGATGCGGCAACACCGCCAGCACTCCCACCGCAAACGCCGCCGCGCTCACCGTCGATAGGAAATTGACCGCATCATTATTCAGCCAGCCGCGCTGTTCCAGAGTCGCTCCCAGCAGGCTGTCGAAGAAGAGACCGAAGACGCCGCCCGCGCAACTGATGCAGAACATCACCGAGCCTCCGCCCAGCGCCCAGGCTCCAACTGCCGCGACAATCCCCGCAGCGGTCACGCCGACCAGCGTGCCAACCAGGCTTACAGCGCCATCCGTGCCTGGTTCGACCCGGCGCAGGGTGGTGATCATTCGTGGCCGCCCACCCATGATCTGGCCAATCTCCGAGGAGACGGTATCCGCGGCGGCTTCGGCCAGCACCGCGAGGCCGACGGCTAACAGCAGCGATGGAGCAACATGCGAGAACCAGCGGTTGCCGGCCAGCCATGACTGCGCCAGTCCGTCTGAGGCCAGCGCGGCAATGCCCAGATTGGCCGCCACCTGCGCCGCTGTGCGCCCTTGCCGCCGCTCCGCCGTGCCCAGCAACTGCTTTTGCTCCCGGCCCAGCCGCGTGGCGATGTCGGCAAGCACAAAGACCGCCATCACGGGAATCAGGGCGGTGTGCCATGGGGCATAAGCCAGCGACTCGCCGGGAGTGAAGGTCGCTGTGGAAAACATCAGGCTGGCAGTAATCGCCGCTCCGGCAAAGGCCCCGCCCGGCGTGGCTGCGCGCAGTTGGAGGACCACCAGCCCCAGCAACAGGCTCAGGCCCAGCGTCCAGACGGTCACGGGCTGGGAATTTACCGCCCACCAATGGGCCTGCAGCACCACGGCTGCGCCCGCAAAGGGCAGCACCAAAAGCAGCACCAATTTCGATTGCCAAATGAGCTTCACGGGAGCCACGCATCCATCGTAACCTGCGGAGGGCGTTGCGGGCCGGCGACTGAGGGATTGCCCGTCTGGCCGGTTTCGATTCCCTTTCGCGTCCCTGCCGCGTCAAAACCCCGGTCCCCTGATTTACAATCACGATGTAAGCAGGAAAGAACTGAATGAGGCTTTTTCGCATGAATTTTAGTCAGGCGCGTGTGCGGTTTGTTCAGGCGGGCGCGATCTTTGCGGCTGCAGCCCTGGTTGCCGGTTGCGGCAACAACTACCGGCCCGTGGTTACGCCCGTCACCCCCAGTGGTCCCGCCCCGCAGCCGCAGTCCTTAGCGGTGGTGGTTACAGCCCCTTCGCCCACCACGCCCGGCATTGCCACGGTCATCGACTATGCCGGCGATTCGGTGCTGGCCCAGGCTAACATCGGTCCCGGCCCGACGTCGTTTACCCTGGACGAAACCGGCACCAGCGGCTACACCATCAACAGCGACGGTACCCTGACCAACATCCCTGTTTCCAGCGCCCTGCAGACCAAAAATGTGACATACACCACGCTGCCCAGCACAGCGAAGCCCTTGAACATGTTTTCGCCATCGGCCAGATTGTGGGTGGCGGATCTCAATGGGAACCTTGCCGATGTTTTCATCGGGAGCCCGCAGACCTTCCTGCTTTCCATTCCGCTGGCGCCCACGCCGGTGATGGTGGCGGGTTCTGGCCTTAGCGGCACGCGCTTCTTTGCCGTGAGCCAGAACATTGCCAGTCCCACCGGCCTGGAGTGTAATAACTCGCCCACAACCCAACCCCTCGGCGAGGTGACCGGAATCGAGATTACCAACTATACAACTGACACGCTGATTCCGGTAGGCAGGTGCCCGGTCTATGCCGTCGGAAGCAGCGATAATCAGAGGTTCTTCGTGATCAACCGGGGCAGCGACACCGTAACGGTGATCAACGCGCAATACGGCACGTTGGACGCCTGCACGCCGTTCCTCAACCAGGCCGGGCAGATAGTGACCTGCCATCCCACCCTGCCTCTTTCGACCTCGGCGGGACTTGCACAGGACGCCAACAACGACGTTCCCGCGGTAGCCGGCCCGGTCTATGCCGAGTACAACGCCGCCAAGAACCTGCTGGTAGTGGCCGACTATGCCGGCAACACCGTCAGCGTGATCGACGTGAGCCTGGACGAGTACGGCAACGACAGCTCGACCTTCGGCACGACGTACACGATTAAGGTGGGCAACAACCCCGCCAGCGTGACCGTTTTGAACGATGGTAGCCGTGCCTATGCGGCCAACCAGACCGACCAAACAGTGACCATCGCGAATCTGAGCAGCTATACGGTGGAAAAGACGCTGCCGGTTACCGGCTACCCGCGCACCGTGGTTTCGACCCAGAATTCGAGCTATGGCAAAGTTTACGTGGGCTCGCCCAACACCAATTACCTGACCATCCTGCGCACCGATCAGGATATTGTGGACACGACGATTCTGCTGGAAGGCGACATTGTGGATGTGCGCGTGAGCACGCAGAATGGCACCCGCGGAAACTACAACAACTTGAGCCGAATTCCCGGTTACGGCCAGCCCTGTAACCTGCCGCCGGGTGTCATGGTATCCACCTACGGCGTGGGCTACACGTTAACCGATTGCCAGAAGCAGCCGTAGCGCATTTGACTGAATCGAGATCATCCAGACAGCCAAAGAAGTTTTTCCCGCGAGGGAAGGCTCCTTTGGCTGTTATTGCGTTTGAATTAGAAGCACAGCCAAACCCACCTTGGCCGCAAGGGAGTCAAGAAGCAGGTTCTTCGACTCCGCTGCGCTCCGCTCAGAATGACAGGCGAGGGTGGGGCGCCCACTAGCGGCGTGTGAAACGATGGAGAGAATGGCTGGCGAAGCAAAGATGCGCGTGGACCTGCTGCTGGTGGAGCGGGGACTGGTTCCCAGCCGGGAGCGGGCGCGCGCGCTCATCCTGGCCGGCCGGGTTCTGGTACGCGAGCAGAAAGTGGAGAAAGCCGGCGCAACCGTCCCGGCAGATGCTCCCATCCGCCTGCTGGGCGAGGACCAGCCTTATGTGAGCCGCGGCGGTCTCAAGCTGGCCGCCGCACTGGCGCACTGGCAGATTGCTGTCCAGGGTCGCGGGTGCCTGGACGTGGGCGCCTCGACGGGAGGATTTACCGATTGCCTCCTGCAGCACGGAGCCGCCGAGGTCACCGCCGTCGATACTGGCTTCGGCCAGATTGACCTAAAGCTGCGCAACGACCCGCGCGTCCGCCTGCTGGAGCGGACCAACGCCCGCTTTCTTGAGCCGGGAGACTTGAAGGCAGGGCAGGGAAGTCCTGAGCTTACGCTGCTGGTGATGGATGTATCGTTTATCTCCGCCACGCTGCTGCTGGAGCCGGTCTTCGCCGCTGCACCAACTCTTACCGAAGCCGTCGTTCTGGTCAAGCCGCAGTTTGAGGCCGGGCGCGGACATGTGGGCAAGGGAGGCATCGTGCGCGACCCTGAAGCGCACCAACTGGCCGTCGACAGGGTGGTCGACTGCCTCCGTTCGCTGGGTTGGGAGGTAGTCGAAACGATTCCCTCGCCCATCACCGGAGCGGAGGGCAACCAGGAGTTTCTGCTCTATGCGCGGCGGAGCGAGCGGAGTTAGCGTTGTTTGCCTAGATTGGCCCCGCCGCACGGGTTCCGTTACACTAAAGCCGCATGGTTCGTGTAGCGATTGTCTGCAAACCGGAGAGGAAAGAGTTGGCCCGGCTGCTGCCGGAGCTGATCGCATGGCTGCGCCAGCACGGCTATGAGCCGCTGCTGGACCTGGAGGGCGGACAGTACACCACGGCTGCCCCGGCCATCGACCGCGTGCGCATGCCCGAGCAGGCGCCGGGGCTGGTGATCGTCTTGGGCGGCGACGGAACCCTGCTGTCTGTAGCACGCATTTTTGCCTCCACCGGCACGCCCATCCTCGGCGTGAACCTGGGGTCGCTAGGCTTTTTGACCGAAGTTCGCCTGGCCGACCTCTATGCGACGCTGGAAGGCTGGTGCGCGGGCTGCAATGAGCCGGATACGCGCGCCATGCTGCACGCCGAACTGTGGCGCAAGGGCGCACTCTGCTCCGGTTACGAGGCGCTGAACGAGGTGGTCATTTCCAAGGGCGACATTGCCCGCATGGGGGAGTTCGCCGTCGAGCTGGACGGCAAGAGCGTGGCCCGCTTCCGCGCCGACGGCGTCATCGTCTCCACCCCCACCGGCTCCACGGCCTACACGCTGGCCGCCAACGGCCCGATTCTGACCCCCGACGTGGATGCCATGGTGGTCACGCCCATCTGCCCGCACCTGCTCACGCTCCGCCCCATCGTGGTGCGCGGCGACGCCTCGCTCAGTGTCCGGGTCGAGGGCGTCGTAAACCCGGCGCTGCTCACAGTGGACGGCCAGAAGGCTGTCGAACTGCTCATGGGCGATGAGGTTCGCTGCCGCAAGTCCTCGCACACCGTCAACCTGGTCCGCATGAGCGAGGGCGGCTTCTTTGAGGCGCTGCGCAGCAAGCTGAGCTGGGGCGAGCGGTAAGTTTTCGAAGACGCTTTCAGCAGACGGTGAATTGGCAAGGCGGCAGGGTTAACCCTGGTGTCCTATTGCATTGTGGTCGCATTGCGACTACAATAGTTTTCAGGGAGATCTGACATGGCAACCGCCGACACCTACGTTCGTGCCCGCATCGATACGAACACCAAAGAGCGAGCAGCCGACGCGCTCGAGGCGATGGGTCTGTCCATCTCCGACGCCATCCGTCTGCTGATGCTGCGCGTGGCCGATGAGCGACGCCTGCCCTTCGAGGTCAAGGTTCCCAACGCGGCCACACGGAAGGCAATCGCGGAACTTGAGTCGGGAAAGGGCAAGCGCTTTGCCAGTGTCGATGCGCTGATGGCGGATTTGCATGAGAACGATTGAGCGCTCTACTGCTTTCAAACGCGACTTGAAGCGAGTGGTCAGGGGTCGGCATGGGGGCACGCTCAATGCCGATATTGTGCCCGTTCTTGTGGCTTTGGCAAACGATCTGTCTCTGCAGCCACGTCTCCGCGACCATGAACTGAGCGGCGATTGGGCCGGTTACCGGGAGTGTCACGTCAAACCAGACCTGCTGCTGATCTACCGCAAAACATAGAATGACTTGTTGCGGCTAGCGCGGCTTGGCTCCCATAGCGAACTCTTCGGCTGATCGACGGCCTTGCTTTCAGGCACTAAATTCCGTTTTCCGGCCTGACAGCCTATACTCTCCTCTGTCGGATTTTTTCGAGAGGGAGTACACCTATGTCTTCATCCGCTGTGGCCTATGCACGCCAGAACCAACCCCGTTTTTTGAAGGAACTGAAGGACTTGCTGCGCATTCCTTCGATTTCCACCCTGCCCGAGAACAAGGGCGATTGCCATCGCGCCGCCGAGACGCTGGCCGCCGAGCTGACCCGCATCGGCCTGGAGCACGCGCGGCTGATTGAAACCGAAGGCCACCCGCTGGTTTACGCCGACTGGCTGCACGCCGCCGACAAGCCCACCGGGCTGTTTTATGGCCACTATGATGTGCAGCCCGTCGATCCGCTCGATGAGTGGATCTCACCGCCCTTCGAGCCAACGGAGCGCGACGGCAACCTCTACGGCCGCGGCACCTGTGACGACAAGGGCCAGATCTGGGCACAAATTAAAGCTCTGGAGTCGCTCATGGCTGCCAGCAACGGCAAGCTGCCCGTCAACGTGCGCATCATCTTCGAGGGTGACGAAGAGGTTGGAGGGGAGGGAATTGCCGCTTTTGTCGCCTCCAGGCCGCCCGAGCTGAAGGCGGACTTTGCCCTGGTCTCGGATACGGAACTCTTCGCCCCCGGCCTGCCCACTCTCTGCGTCGGCCTGCGCGGCATGATCTACACAGAGATAGAGGTGCGCGGCGCCAAGACCGATCTGCACTCCGGCATGTACGGCGGCGCGGCCCCCAATCCCTTCCTGGCCCTGGCGCAGATGCTGTCCAAGCTCATGGACGAGAAAGGCCACATCCTCATCCCCGGCTTCTACGACGGCATCATCCCCCCCAGCCCCGAGGAACTCAAAGCCTGGAGCAGCCTGCCCTTCGACGAGGAGCACTATCGCATCCACGAAGTGGGCGCGAGTTCTCTGGTGGGCGAGGCCGGCTACAGCGTCATGGAGCGCACCTGGGCACGGCCCACTCTGGACGTGCATGGCATGCCCGGCGGCTTCATCGGAGCGGGCGCCAAAACCGTGATCCCCGCCAAAGCCGTTGCCAAGGTCTCCATGCGCCTGGTTCCCGGCATGACTCCGGCCAAGTCCTTTGCGCGCTACAAGAGCTATATCGAGAATCTCGCTCCGGCTGGCGTCGTAGTCGAAGTGCGTCTGATCAGCGCCGGCGACCCATGCCTGGTTCGTGTCGACAACCCCTACATCCAGGCTGCCACCCGCGCCCTGCATGAGGTCTGGGGCAAAGACACGGTCTTTATCCGCTCCGGCGGATCCATCCCCATCGTCGGCGATTTTGACCGCTACCTGGGCATACCCAGCGTGATGATGGGCTTCGGCCTGCCCGACGACTGCATCCACGCCCCCAACGAGAAGTTCCATCTGAAGAACTTCGAGCTGGGCATTGAATCAGTGGTGCGCTTCCTCGAAGAAGCCGGCCGTTGAACTGGAATCCCAGGTCTTCCAATCGAGACTTGGGCCACCTGGCGTCTCACTGAAAGGCATGTGGTGAGAAGATGTCGATGACGAACAGCAAGACCGTATCCCTGGTTCTCGGAAGCGGCGGCGCTCGAGGTTTGGCGCACATTGGCGTCATTCATTGGCTCGAAGAAAATAATTTCAAGATCAAGTCGATAGTCGGCTGCTCCATCGGCGCAGTCATCGGGGGCATATACGCTGCCGGGAAACTGGATGTGTATGAGCAATGGGTGCGATGCTTGACCAAAGTCGACATCCTCACCCTGCTCGATCTTTCCTGGGATAAGAGTGGGCTGGTGAGAGGGGAGAAACTCATCAACACCCTGAGAGGCCTGGTTGGGGAGAAATTGATCGAAGACCTCCCCATTTCATTTACGGCCGTCGCCACTGACCTGAGAGGCCAGAAGGAGATTTGGATTCGCTCTGGCAGTCTCTTCGATGCCATGCGCGCCTCTTTCGCCATTCCTCTCTTCTTCACTCCCTTCAAGTTGAAGGGAGTCGATCTTGTCGATGGAGGGGTTCTGAATCCCGTGCCCATCGCGCCGACCTCTGGCGATGAAACCGACATGACCATCGCCGTGAATCTGAACGGGCCCGCTGAAACTCCGAGTGAGCCGGCTGTCGTCAGTGCCGTCCCGCAATCCCCTCCATCCCCCATCCGTGAGAAGATCAATCGCTTCATCAGCCGACTGCAACCATCCATGCCAGGCGGCGGCAGCCGGGATTGGGGAGCGTACGAAATCGCCATTCAGGGCTTCGAAGCCATGCAGGGCACCATAGCCCGCCTGAAGCTGGCCGCCTATCCACCGGACATCGTCATCGATATCCCCAGGAACGTGTGTAAGACGTTGGAATTCGAACGGGCAGCTGAGATCATCGCAGTGGGATACAAAAAGGCCAAGATGTGCGACTTCACGGCTTCGGGACGGGTGACCCGCCCTTAAACTAACCGACAAAACCGGGTACGCATCGCTTAAAGTAAATCCAGTATGTCCGATTCCCTTGCCAATGCGGAGATCTACCAGGCGCTGGATCAAACTGGCGTCGGAGAGCTGGAAGGGCCCGTTATAGCTCCCTCCTCGGAGCCGGAGCACTTCATCTCCTTCAGCCATGTGGGCGTCTCCTTCGATGGCCGGTCCGTTCTGGAAGATGTGAGCTTCTATGTGAATCGCGGCCAAACCCTTTGCATTCTAGGCCGTAGCGGCGTGGGCAAGACGGTGGCCCTGCGCATGTTGATGGGCTTTCTCAAGCCCGATGAAGGTTCCATCCGCGTCGAAGGCCAGGAGATCACCGCCCTGAGCGAAGAGGGCATGAGGGCCATCCGCAAGCGCGTCACCATGGTTTTCCAGAACGGCGCCCTCTTCGATTCCCTGAGCGTGCGTGAAAACGTGGCCTTTCCGCTGCGCGAACGCGGCGGCCTGGACGAGGACGAGATACAGCAGTCGGTGGACCGGCTCATTAGCATGGTGGGCGCCGAAGACGTGCTCGATGCCCTGCCGGACAGCCTCTCTACCGGACGCAAGCGCGCCGTGGCCATCGCCCGCGCCCTCGCCGCCAAGCCGGAGGTGGTGCTCTATGACGAGCCGACCACCATGGTCGATCCCATCATCGCCCGCCTGCTCGGCGACCTCATCCAGCGGCTCAAGCGCCAACTCCGCTTCACCAGCATCGTGGTTACCCACGACACGCGCTTTGCCGAGCGGCTCGCCGACCTGGTTCTCTTCCTCCATCAGAGCCGAGCGCAGTATTTCGGCCCGCTCAAGGGCTTTCTGGCCTCTTCCGATCCAGATATTCAGCAGTTTCTGGCTCTGGATGCCTACACGTTACCTGCGGAATAAGATGCTGCTCACAGCGTAACCCCGGCGAAGAGATTTTGCTTGCCAGGGGCGCCACTCCGGGTGATGCTTGTGAAGATGGCTTCGGAGAGGGCATAGCCGGCGGGCTTTTCAGGGGGAAAAATCCGGCGACCGCAGGTATTCCGCAACCGATCAAGTGCTGTATAATTCACTTTCAGTTGGTTTTATTCCAACCGGAGCGGTTTATTTCCCCGGCAATTGTTCATTCGGGTAGCTCCGATAACGGTCAAACCGGCTCCCCTTGGCCCGATGACCACAAACTCATGCCACAACTGGTTGCCAGCGGCGGCTGACTACACAAATGAATGTCATGATTTGGCAACTTTGACCCGGTATGGCTCATCTATGGCAACAGGAATCCTGCTATTTGATCGACAGCCCTTGACCGGAAAATGACGTCTAACCGGAGTGGGACGGATTCATCTTCGCGTTTGGTTTCCTGCTGATGGGGTGTTTTCAAGTGGTTGTGAAACCCCCACTTCCCTTGCCGTTTTGATTGTTTAAGGTCTGCAAACCTATGGCAACTTCGGAATTCTGGCAAAAGATATCCATACCTGCGGCTTTCTCGCAGACAAGGGCGGAAAGAACGGCTGAGGGCTCCGTGCGCGGTTTGCGGGGCAAGGTCAAGTTCTGGATGGCCATGGATGTGCTTACTATTGTCGTATCAGCGGGGTTTGCCACTCTTTACAGGGAGCATAAGGACCCGTTGACGGGCGCAAGAGGGTTCTGGCACGGCACACTGATCCATGGCCGTCCCATGGGCATCCTGCTGGCCCTTCTATGTTTCTTCGCCGTCTCGCTGATCATGATCAGCCGGCGGTTGAATTTATATACGCCCACCCGGCTGTCCAACATTCTCCAGGAGCAGCTTCTCAGCCTGCGCGCCTGCCTTACATCGGGACTACTGCTAACCGGCACGCTCTACCTGGTGCACGCCGAAGACATTCCCCGCACCATCGTTCTGGTCACAGTGGGACTAGTCACTGTTGGTATTAGCCTACGCCGTGTGGTCTATCGCCTGATGCTCTACCGCAAATTCGAGCAAGGCGTGGACACGCGAAACGTATTCATCGTAGGTACCGGACCGGAGGCCGTGGCTCTTCGCTTTTATCTGGAGAGCATCCGCCATATGGGATACAGATTCAAGGGCTTCATTGAGGCTCCAGGGACTGGCCAATCTGCAGGAACCGCTTCCCGCTTTGAAGTAGCCTCCAGCGATGTGGTGGGCACGCTCGATACGCTCTTTCAGAACGCCCGAACGCAGTATGTGGATGAGATATTCTTTACCACGGCCTGCGAGCGCGGCGTCGTCCGGGACGTCCTGGCACAGGCTCGCGCCTTTGGCGTAGACCTGCGCATGGTCCCCGATATGTACGATGGCCTCGCCTTTGACAGCACCATCGAATACATCGGCCACTTCCCCACCATTCCGTTGCATTGCGGCCAGGTGCCTGAGGTCGGGCTGCTTCTCAAGCGTATGCTCGACATTGTTTTCTCCAGCATGGTGTTGATCCTGCTCTCGCCGCTGCTGCTGGCCGTCGCCATCGCCATTAAGCTGGATTCCCCCGGCCCGGTCTTCTACATCTCCGAGCGTGTCGGCAGAAAGGGCCGCATCATCCGCTGCATCAAGTTCCGCACCATGGTCTGCGACGCGGAATCGCAACGCACCGACCTGACGCACTTGAACGAGCGGGACGGCTTGCTGTTCAAGATCTCCGGCGATCCCCGCATCACAAAGCTGGGCCGCTTCCTGCGCAAGCACTCGCTCGATGAGTTTCCCCAGTTCATCAATGTTCTGCGCGGAGATATGAGCGTGGTTGGTCCGCGCCCGCTCCCCGCCAAGGACGTACTGGATTCCAAACTCGCCTATCAGCGCGTCTTCGCCGTCACCCCCGGCATCACCGGCCTGTGGCAGGTGCAGGGCCGCCAGGATCCCTCCTCCGATAGCTATATCTCGCTGAATATGATTTACATCGAAAACTGGAGCCTCTGGCTGGATATCCAGATCATCCTCAGAACCATCGGCGTGGTTTTGATCGGAACCGGAACATAGACATTAGCTTCTAGCCTCTAGCTCCTAGCTTTTCCAAAGCGCGGGCAATAGATAGTGGCTAGAAGCCAGAAACTGTCTCTTCGATTAAACTGGATGTGTGAAGATCGCGCTGGCCCAGATCAATCCGACTGTCGGGGATTTCACCGGAAATCTTGAAAAGATTGTCGCGGCCAGCCGCCGCGCGGCCACCCATAGAGCGCGACTCACCGTCTTCTCGGAGCTGGTCCTCTGCGGTTACCCTCCCGCCGACTTCCTGGAAAAACCGAGTTTCCTGGCCCGCTGCCGCACGGCCGTCGATGAGCTGGCCGCGGCCACTCGCGACTTGCCTACCGCAGTGCTGGCGGGCGTGGCCCTGCCGGCAGAGCGTGAGAAAGCCAAGCCAGTCTCCCCCCAAACCGGAATTTGCTGGGGTGAACGGCCGGCTGTCAACGCCGCGGTTCTGCTCGATGGCGGACGCCTGCTGCTCGAACAGCACAAGCAGCTCCTGCCGTTCTACGATGTCTTCGACGAGCAGCGCTATTTCGCTCCGTCTCGGCCCCAGCAGGTCGTTGAGCTGGACGGTGTGCGGCTGGCCATCACCATCTGCGAGGATGCCTGGAACGACAAGAACTTCTGGCAGCAACGCCTGTACACCGTCGATCCCGTCGAAGAGCTGATGCGCCAGCATCCCGCCGTGCATATCAATCTCTCTGCGTCGCCCTTCTGGCACGGCAAGCGCGTTATGCGACGCCAGATGCTCTCGGCGATTGCCCGTCACAATGGAATCCCAGTGCTGCTGTGCAACCAGGTAGGCGGCAACGACAGCCTGATCTTCGACGGCACTTCGCTGGCTCTCAATGCGCGCGGAGAGCTGATAGCCCAGGCCGCCTCGTTTGCAGAGGATCTGGTTCTGGTCGATCCCTTCAATGCGCCGCCTCTGCCCGCTTTCGAAGAGGACGACACCGAGGCCGCCTACCGCGCCCTGGTCCTGGGCACGCGCGATTACGTGCGCAAGTGTGGCTTCCGAAAGGCCCTGGTGGGCCTCAGCGGCGGCATCGACTCTTCGCTGGTGGTGGCCATCGCCGCCGAGGCCCTGGGCGCGGAAAACGTCGTCGGCGTCGGCATGCCCAGCCCCTACTCCTCGGCCGGCTCCATCGACGACAGCCGCCGGCTGGCGGCCAATCTGGGCATTCGCTATGAGGTCATTGGCATCAGCGGCCTCTTTCAGGAGTTCACCCACGCCCTTGAACCACTCTTCGCTGGAACCAGCCCGGACATCACCGAGGAGAACATCCAGTCGAGGATTCGCGGCGACCTGCTCATGGCCCTCTCCAACAAGTTCTCCGCGCTGGTACTCACCACCGGCAACAAATCGGAGATGGCCGTGGGCTACTGCACCCTCTACGGCGACATGGTCGGCGCGTTGGCGGTGATCGGCGACCTGGTCAAGACCCGCGTCTACGCCGTATGCCGCTGGCTCAACCGCTCGGGCGAAGTGATTCCACGGGCGATTCTGGAAAAACCGCCCTCGGCCGAGCTGCGTCCGGACCAGAAGGACACCGATTCTCTGCCGCCCTATGAGGTTCTCGACCCGATTCTGGAAGCCTATGTCGAGCGCTATGAGACCCCCGAGCAGATCGCGCAGGCAAACGGATTTCCCCTGGAGCTCGTCCAACAAGTGGTGCGCCTGGTGGAGCGCAGCGAGTACAAACGCCAACAGGCCGCGCCGGTCCTGAAGGTGACCTCCAAGTCCTTTGGCATGGGCCGCAGATTTCCCATCGCCGTCAAAGTTCAGGTGTAACCTAGAAGTTGGGAGCCTTCCCGCAGTTCAGCTTTTCCACAGTTGAAGGAGAAACAGCTTGATCCGTCTGTCGATTCGTTTTGCCAGTGCTCTGGCGCTGGTTGCTTTATTCCTGCCCGTCGTCCAGACCTTTGCCCAGCAGGATGTGCCCGCCGCGCCCGCTCCGCAGGTTCCGTCCGGGCCGGCCCCGGCAGCCGCGGCGCCCGTCTTTCCTAAACCCGATCCTGCCAATTTCACTGCTTCGGCGCCTGACAAAGACACAGTCAACGCCTTTCTGCAGGCCAGTTGGGGCTTCGATGAGAACCGTGTCTGGGAGGTGTGGGCCATCCTGAAGACTGAAGTCGCTGGCGTCAGCAAAGTGATCTTGCTGGTGAGCGACAAGACCGGCAAAATGAAGCTCACGCCGGCCCAGTTCTTCGTCCTTCCCGACGGGAAGCACGTCTTTGCCGGCGACGACATCATGCCCTTTGGCGAGCATCCCTTTGCCGAAGCGCGCGCCCTGGCGCAGCAGCGCGCCGACGGACCCTACCGGGGCTCCGCCTCCAAGGACCTGGAGATTGTCGAGTTTGCCGACTTCCAGTGCCCTAGCTGCAAAACGGCGCAGGCCAACATGGACAAGCTGGCGGCGGATTTTCCCAAGGCCCGCTTCGTCTTCCAGAACGCTCCGCTGCCGCAGCATCCCGCGGCTGCCGGCGCGGCTGCCTACGGATACTGCGTATCCAAGCAGGGCGGCAGCGACGCATTCTTCACTTTCGCCGCGGCCGTCTTTGAAGGCCAGGACGGATTGTCGAGCGCCGACGGCGCCACGCTGACCCTGAACAGCGCCGTGATCAAGGCTGGCCTGGACCCGGTGACGATTGCCGCCTGCGCCAAAGCCCCGGCGACCATTGCCGCTGTGGATGCCTCGGCGAAGCTGGCCCAGGATCTGAAGATTACTCAAACTCCCACGCTGGTGGTCAACGGCCGCCAGGTTCCCGCAAACATTCCCTACGACACCATCAAGCAGATCATCCTGTTCCAGGCCAAGCTGGACGGCGTGGCGGCCCAGTAAGACGGGCAAGTCAGCGAGCCGGATGATTTGCCGGCGAACAGGCATCCAACAAGGGCAGACAGGAAGTTCAATCCTGTCTGCCCTTGCCATGTTGGACGGAACTCTGCGATCTGTATGCGCAATCAAGCCAGCAGGCTTGCCGGCTTCTGACTCGCTACCGCGCCGGCCCGCGCTCCACGCGCATCATGGGCGAGTGGCCGGCTGACTGCGCGCCGCGAATCACATGGGGCGTCATGATAATCAGCAGCGTCGCATAGTTTTTCTGGGTAGTTTTGCCGGTCAGGTTGTTCAGGCCGGGAATCTCGCTGATTCCGGGCGTGCCGCTGACGGCGCGGCTCTCTGACTTGTCCATCTCGCTCAACACCTCCACGGACTCGCCCTGCTTCAGCGTCACCACCCCGGACCAGGCGCGATTGTTGAGCACCGGATTGCCGTTGATGGAGGTTCCGGCCAGGGCGTCGATCTTCATGTCGATGGTGAGCGCAACCTCGCCGTTGCGCATCACCTTGGGGGTCGCCTTCAGGATCAGGCCCAGATCCTCGTACTGCACCTGCGGAACATTCGGCACGCTATTGGCGTAGGAAGCCAGCAGTGAGGAGAGGCCGCCAGAGGTTCCAGCACCGGTCAGCCCCGGTATCGTTGGGACGCTGGCCCCCAGGCTGGAGAACGAAGAGGTTTGGATGGGATATTTCGTGCCTGACTTGATGGTTGCGGCCTCGCCGTCGCCCAGGCGCAACTGCATCTGGTCCAGCTCTTTCGAGTCCGAGGAGTTCAGGTTCAGGTTGGCAGTGAATTTGCCCGGAGCCAGCGCGGATTGTGTCAGCCCGCCGCCAAACAGGGCGATGCCGTTGGAAAACAGGGAATTCGATATCTGCCCGGATGCCAGCAGAATGCCCAGAATCGCCAGCGTATCACCGGGGGCGGCCAAACCCGAGCTGATGATCTGCTGCACCAGGCTCTGGTTGGCGTTCAGGATGGATTGTTCCTCGGCATAGACGTTGAAGGCCGACATGCTCTGCGACGGCTGGACTCCTGTGTTGCGCGCGCTGGTGTGCGCAAGCTGGATCAAGCGCACCTCCAGCATCACCTGGCTCCGCCCGTCGAGCAGTTCGCGCATGGTGGCGTTGAACGCATTCATCGTACCTTGAGAGGCGCGGAGGGTAATCGTCCCGGAGGTGGGTTCAGCCACCGCCTGCTGCACGCCGAAGACGTTTTTGGTCATGGTGACCACGTCGGCCAACTCCGTCGCGCTCAACCCCGGCAGGTAGACCGTCTCATATTCTTGGGGCGTAAACTGCTGGCGGTTATCCCTGGTGTCGCGGACTGCCAGCGCGTGGCGCGCGTCCAGCGGAATGTAAAACGACGTCGTAGCCAGTCCAACAACACGCACCGCCGTCTCGAAGTTGGCGTCATCCACGTCCAGCCGGGCCACCGTGGCGCTGACGCTGTCGTCCACCGTGGCGTCAATTCCGTATGCCTTGAAGACCTGCTGGATGATCTGGCGCTGGCCGGTGCGCAGGTGAAAGCTGTGCACTCCGGCCGTGGGCGCCAGTTCCGCCGCTTTGCCGGCCGTGCCCGCATCCTGTGCGTAGATGGGTCTGGACTGCCCCAGCAGGGCATCGTCTCCCAGCTCGAACAGGTGTTGGGTCACCTGAATGTTTTTTGGATCCAGTTCGAGCGCATGGGCCAGGGCCGCGCGAGCCCGCGCCGCATCGCCGCGCAGCCGGTCCTTGGCCGCGGCTTGGATCAGAGCGGTCACCATGTGGCTACGCGCCACGCTCGCCGCCAGCCCGTAGTCGGCAGTGTCGGGGTCCAGCGCAGCCGCCTGCTCATAGCCGCGCATGGCCTCTTCAAACTGCTCGTCCGCGAAGAGCTTGCTGGACGCAAGGTAGAGCTTCGCCGCCCGCCGCCGGTCGGAGTTGCGCACCGACTTGGCTGGCTGCGCGCCCTGAGTCTGGTCTGTCACGGTAGCTGGGCCGGAGGTTGCGCTCTGCGCAGGTGGATCAGCCGCCTGTGCCTGGGCGCTGCCGCCGGAAAACACCGTCAGCAGAAGCACGGGCGCCCAAAAGTGTGCCCATCGCCTGAGCGGCTGGTGGGTCTTGGGTATGCGCGTTTCGTTGGCCTGTGGGTTGGTCTGCATGTCCTTGAGGAGCGCCGTCAGCCCCGGCCGAAGACCTGGCGTGCCGCGCTATAGACAGGACGCTCGCTGCGCGGCGGACGCTTGAGGCCGGCGCGAACTTCGGCCAGGCTCAGTCCCAGATCCGCCATCGTCCGGCTCAGCGTGTTGCGGTGCATCCCCAACTCCTCGGCCGCCTTGCACTGGTTTCCCCGGTGCGCCATCAGCACTTCGCGCAGGTATTGCTTCTTGAACTCGCGCACGGCCCCCTCGTAGCGGATACCGCTGGAATGCATTTGCGTCACCAGGCTGTCCAGTGCTCGTTTCACGTCCACCTCTGCTTGCTCTACTAGCTTGCCATATTCCTCTGGGTTGCGCCTGCAAAAAAATCACAATTCTCCATTGCCGGGGTGCAGCCACTGCGGCGATTCTTCTTCCAGCGCCTTGAGCCCCTCCCGGATGCGCTCGGCCAGCTCTGCCGGGTCCATCCGCGTACTCAAATGACAGGCCCCGAAAAACAACCGGGGCAGTTGGGCCTCCGCCAGCCAGTGGGCCCTGGGGAAAAAGGCTACGGTCGCCAGAATCACCAGAGTCACCAGCAGCGCGCCCTGAAAAAAGCCGAAGACTGCTCCCGCCAGCCTGTCCAGGCAACCCAACCCCATATGGTGAAACACCCGGGAAAGAATTTTACCTGCAACCGAGGCCAACCCCATCACAATCAGCGCAATCAGCAGAAACCCGATGATATTGGCCACCGCCTTGACGTGCACCAGCGGCAAAACCAGCGCCGCAATGAGGCCGTAGTTCCAGTCTGCCAGCGCCAGGCCCAGCAGCAGGCCGCCCAGCGCGCAAACAGAGCGGAAGAAGCCCTGGGTCAGCCCTCCCAGCACGGCCAGCATTATCACCACCAAGATAGCCAAATCCACCAGCGCCATGCCTACTCCTTCTACGTGCTTCAGAATCCCTCTCCGACCTGCAGCAAGCTCGCCAGCGCCCAACGCTTCCGGGTCGCGCGACCTGGCCCGGCCCGGCAGCGGACTGCGCCAGATCCCAGCTCAAGAGAGCTGCCAGGGGAAGATTTGCCCTCGGAAGAAACTAAGTCTCCGATTTTCAAAGCAGAAGATCGCTTTGTCAATCTCTCTTTCGCGGTCGATGAGAAGAAAGGCTCTGGTAGATCCCCAGAGCAAGGTGTTCAAGATTGGCCTGAAAATAATCTTGAGATTATGGTCAAATCTGCACAGCATTTATATCTTTGGTGTTGTTACACAGGACTGTGATGGCCGTCACGGAACGACCTCCCGGTATGGGAGACACTCCATTTGTCAACATGGTTCGGAGGGCGGGTACGAATGCTCTCTTTGAGCCGGGCGACACGGAGTAGCCGTGGAAAGGGGAAGCCGCAGCTAACTTCGTTTGTGCAGGGATCACCAGTAGCCGCGTGCTACCGACCTCCAGCGCCGGCTACTGGTCCCCGATTTACTTGTGTCATACAAGCGCCTTCGAAGTGATATCATCCTTCGGAGGCGTTTTTTTGCCTTGTTGCCGTTTTTCGGCGTGTTCTTTAGGCATTTCCAATCTATCTGCACATAAATGCAAGTTTTGAATTCCGGCTATCTCTCCCGTTCAAACACGACCCTCAACCCAGCCCCAGAAAAACAGCCAGCGCGCGATTCACGGCAGCAAGAGTTCGCGCTTCCAGCACGCCGAAGGGATCGCCGGCTTTGTCGCGCGGGATGGTATGCGCCTTGTCCACCATGATCTGCGAGGGCGCGCGCAAGCCGTTTTTTTCGGTCGGCGCCACAGCAATGCGGAAGATTTCGATAGGGCGTATCTCAGTAGTAACGGGCAGAACTGTCACAGAAGTATGCCTGGCGAAGAGGTCTGATTGAATCACCAGCGCTGGCCGGGGTTTGCCGTACGCTCCGGCCAACACCACGGGAACCAGGTCGCCGCGTTTCATACCCATCCGTCCGTATCCGCGACCTCAGCTATCCAGGCCAGCGTCTCCGCTTCGTGCGTGTCGCCAATCAGCGACAGGCACTCCCGCTCGCATCTCTTGCGAAAGCTCTCCGACCGCGTGTCGGGAACCCAAATCTGCACCGGCTTCAACCCCGCCGCCCGCAGCCCCTCGCGATGCTTCCGAACCCTCTCTGTAACCGCAGTTCTCATGATCGACCTTTGTTCCATGAAACAGTATACCTCTTTGCCATGTTTCATGCAACATTTGGATTACTGCTAACGTAATTACGCTGAGAGTAGCGCGCAAAGTATACTTGTGATATATACAATATATGGGCGAGGATGACCCGCTTGCGGCCTGTACCGGCTTCGACTGGGATGAGGCAAATGTCGAGAAGAACTGGGAGCGCCATCGGGTGACTCCGGAGGAAGCGGAAGATATTTTCTTCCACGATCCGTTTGTGATGCGTTCTGACCCAGAACATTCGCGCCGGGAAAAGCGTTATAGGGCTATGGGGAAGACGGTGCGAGACCGCAAACTGTTTGTCGCGTTCACCATCAGGGGTACGCTGATCCGCGTGATCTCTGCGCGCGACATGAGCCGAAAAGAAGACGAGGAGTACCAGCGACATGAAAAAAGCGGTTCCTGAATTCAAGAGCGAAGCAGAGGAGTTCGAGTTCTGGTCCTCGACCGGCGAGGGAGCGGACTCGACTGAGTATTTGGATTGGTCGCAAGCGAAGCGCGTCAAATTTCCCAACCTGAAACCCTCGCTTAGAACGATCTCCGTGCGTCTGCCGGTATCCATGATCGAGGACCTCAAAATCCTCGCCAACAAGCGCGATGTGCCGTATCAATCGCTGCTGAAGGTGTTTCTCGCGGAGCGGCTACAGGCTGAGAGGCGGTGATTGTGGGATCGGGCATCAGGGGAGAAGGATTATTGTGAGAATTTACTAATGTTCATAAGATACTAAATGCCACGATTCCCACATGTCGTGCTTGACCAGCTTCGTAGGTGGTGGTAGTGTTTGTCATTAGTTGTAGCACCCGATTTAACTTCGTTGTGCCCCTTGCATCGCCCCTTGCTATGCCCGAATCGCCTCAGTCGCATTTATATACGCTGAGATTTCATGTTGCAATAGGCCAGATGAGGTTCGTTAAACCTTAGTCTGATCAGATGTGATGTTAACGGTACAGCTAGATATATCTTGCAGTGCCGTTGGCCCATCTCATGAAATTCAAACTGAAGGTCACACGACCTTCAAGAGAGGTGAGAGATATGGGGACAATTGAAACAAGGACTCAATATGACCGATGGACGCTGACCCGGATCTGGCTCAATTCCAAGGAAATTCCAGGTACAAATGGCGTTGACGCACGTTTAGATCGCTACGGAAATCTGATGCGCTGGAGTCAATATGGCGAAACCACCGAACATGGTTGGGAAGTCGACCACATTATTCCCAAGTCTCAGGGAGGGTCTGACGACATTAGCAACCTTGAACCCATGCATTGGAAAGCCAATCGTCAAAAGAGTGATCGCTTGGTTTAGTTGACTAGTTGAGTAATTGTTCGACTAAGACAAACGCCGGACAGCCACAAGGCTGTCCGGCGTGTTTGCGTAACAAAGTTGAACCTAGCGCGTCTTCGCCACTTCCTCCACCGTCACCGGATCGAGGAACGGCATGGAGGCGCGCAGCTTTTTCCCGATGATCTCCACCGGATGCTTGGCTTCGGCTTCGCGGAAGGCCGTGAACTCCTTGCAGCCAGTGTTCAGGTCGGCGAGGAAGCGCTTCGCAAAGCTCCCGTCCTGAATCTCCGCCAGAATCTGCTTCATGGCCTTGCGGCTTTCAGCGTTGATCACGCGCGGGCCGCTCACGTAGTCGCCGTATTCGGCGGTGTCACTGATGGAGTAGCGCATATACGCCAGGCCGCCGCGGTAGATCAGATCGACGATCAGCTTGAGTTCGTGCAGCACCTCGAAGTAAGCGCTCTCCGGCTGATATCCCGCCTCGACCAGCGTCTCATAGCCTGCCTTGATCAGCGCGCTGACTCCGCCACACAGCACTGCCTGCTCGCCGAAGAGGTCGGTCTCGGTCTCTTCCTTAAATGTTGTTTCCAGCACTCCGGCTCGCGTGCAGCCGATGCCCTTCAGGTAGCTTAGATTGAGCGCGTGAGCCTTGCCGGTCGCGTCCTGGTGGATGGCGATCAGCCCCGGCACGCCGCCGCCCTCGACGAAGATCTCGCGCACCCGATGGCCGGGAGCCTTGGGCGCGGCCATGCCCACGTCGATGTCCTTGGCCGGCACAATGGTTTTGAAGTGAATGTTGAAGCCGTGCGCGAACAGCAGCATCTTGCCCGCGCTCAGGTTTGGCCCGATCTCTTCGGCGTACACCTTCGCTTGAATCTGGTCGGGCGCCAGAATCATCACCACATCAGCCCACTTCGTCGCTTCAGTCGGCGTGACCACTTCGAAGCCCGCTTTCTTCGCCTTGACTATGGACTCCGCTTCCGAGGCGGGCAGGCCCACTTTGACGTGGACGCCGGAGTCCTTGAGGTTGAGGGCATGTGCGTGCCCTTGCGAGCCGTAGCCGATGATGGCTACCTTCTTGGCCTGGATAAGGGACAGGTCCGCATCGTGATCGTAGTAAGTCTTCGCCATATTTTTCTCGTTTCCTTTGTTTGAGTGGTGAAATGTTGATCTGAAAAAATCGCTTCTTTGCGTTCGTCCTATTCCGTCTCAGCCGCGGCGTCTTCCACAGGCTCTTCCGCGGGCTCGTCCGTCCCGGTGCCCATGGCCTTGAGCACTCCGCTGGTGTGATGGCCGCGGCGCATGGTCATCTTGCCGCTGCGGCAGATTTCGAGGATGCGGTTCTCGCCCTCTTCAAGTACCTGAATCAGTCCTTCGATCTTGCTTTCCACGCCGGTCAATTGGATGGTCAGCGACTCCGTTGCCACGTCTACGATGTCGGCGCGAAAGACTTCGACCAGTTCGAAGATCTGGGAACGGTTGCGGTGCGTGGCGGCCACCTTGATGAGCGCCAGCTCGCGGGTCACGGCCGGCGCCTGGGCGATGTCGTCCACATCGACCACGTTCTCCAGTTTATACAGGCTGGCCTGGATGCGGTGTCCGGCTTCGGCAGAGGCCTCGCAGACCAGCGTCAGCCGCGACAGCCCGGCACGCTCGCTGCGCCCCACGGTCAGCGAGTGGATGTTGATGTTCAGGCGGCGGAAGAGCGAGGCCACGCGCGTCAGCACGACCGGCCGGTCTTCCACGTAAGCGACAAATGTATGCATCATAAATCAGCCTCTAGCTTCTAGCCTCTAGCTTATAGCTTCGTCGCTCCTGGCTTATAGGTACCGAAAAATAATCGCATCGGCAATGAACAAGCTAGGAGCTAATAGCTAGCAGCTAGTGGCTGTTTTTCGGCCTGCGAATCATCTCGTGCAGCGCGGATCCGGTGGGAATCATTGGATACACCGAATCTTCCTTCTCCACCTTGAAGTTGAGCAGAAACGTTCCCGTCGCACTGCGCGCTGTGTTGACAGCCTCTTCTACTTCGGGGCGCGTGCGAACGGTGAGCCCCTTGATGCCATGAGCATCGGCCAGCTTGACGAAATCGGGACTGACCAGCGGCGTGGCTTCGTAGTTCTTCTCGTAGAAAAACTCCTGCCACTGGCGCACCATGCCCAGGTAGCCGTTGTTGATGATGGCGATGTTGATCTTGATGCCTTCCTGAACGATGGTCGCCAGTTCCGCCGCGGTCATCTGGAAGCCGCCGTCTCCGGCGATCACCCAGACCTCTTTCTCCGGGCAGGCGAACTTTGCGCCAATGGCCGCTGGCAGCGCGAATCCCATGGTTCCTAATCCGCCCGAGGTGATCAACGTGCGAGGCCGTTCGTGGTGATAGTACTGCGCCTCCCACATCTGGTGCTGGCCCACGTCGGTCACCACTATGGCCTTGCCCCCGGTCATGCGCCAGATGTCGTTGATGACGTGCGCCGCGTAGAGGTGGCCGCTGTCGGGCAGGTTCTTGATGTCGCGCACCGCCACCTCGCCCTTGCTGGCTTCAATGGTCTTGATCCATGCCGAGCCGTCGCGTCCGCTGATACGGGGAAGCAGTTGCTCGAGGACTTCGCGCAGGTCGCCCACCAGTGCTACATCCACCTTGATATTCTTGTTGATCTCAGCGGGGTCCACCTCGATGTGAATCTTTTTGGCCTTGGTGGCATATGTCGAAAGGGTTCCGGTCACGCGATCATCGAACCGCATCCCGCAGGCGATTAGCAGGTCGGCCTCCTGAATGGCATGGTTCACCCACGACTCGCCGTGCATGCCCATCATGCCCAGGTTGAGCTTGTGCGAGGCAGGGAAGCCGCCCAGCCCCAGCAGCGTCAGCGCCACGGGAATCTGCGCACGCTCGGCCAGCGCGTAAATCTGCTTCTCGGCGCCCGATTCGATGACCCCGTGACCGGCCAGAATCACCGGCCGCCTGGCGTTTCGAATCAGCTCGGCGGCCTGCTCCAGCCCATGCTCCTCTACATTCAGCATGGGATGCGGCCGATGAGGACGCGGCCTGGCGGCGGCAAAGTCGAACTCCGCCGTGGCCTGCTGCGCGTCCTTGGTAATGTCCACCAGCACCGGGCCGGGGCGTCCGTTCTGCGCGATCTGAAATGCGTAACGAATCGCCGGAGCAACGTCCTCGGCGCGATTGACGAGGAAGTTGTGCTTGGTAACCGGCAGAGTGATGCCGGTAATGTCCACTTCCTGAAACGCGTCTGTGCCCAGCACCTTGCTGGAGACATTGCCGGTGATGCAAACAATGGGAATCGAGTCCAGCATGGCCGTCGCGATGCCGGTCACCAGATTTGTCGCGCCGGGGCCGCTAGTGGCAATCGCCACGCCCACTTTGCCCGAGGCGCGCGAGTAGCCGTCGGCCATGTGCGCCGCGCCCTGCTCATGGCGCACCAGCGTGTGATGAATGGGAAACTTGCGCAATGCGTCGTAGACGGGCAGAATCGCCCCGCCGGGATAGCCGAAGACCTGCGTGACGCCCTCACCCTCCAGCGTGGCCCACACAATCTCCGCGCCGGTCAGGCGGGCGGGCGGATTAGTCGGTGCTTGCGTATTGGCGGTTGTTCCCATGTGAGACTCCTTTGAACTGTTAGCTGTTAGCTGTCAGCTGATGGCTGTTTCTATGTCGTTGCTCCCTCGGAAGCGCTCGTCACCCGGTCCACATACTTGCGGAAGACGCCCCTGGGCCAGCGCAATGCAGGCGGCTTGAAGCCTTTCAGCCGTTCCGCGATCTCTTTGTCGCTGACTTCAAGCGTCAGCTTGCGGTTGGGAATGTCGAAGTGAATGATGTCGCCCTCGCGCACCGCCGCAATCGGTCCGCCATTAAACGCCTCTGGCGCCACGTGCCCCGCGGTAAAGCCTCTCGTCGCACCGCTGAAGCGTCCATCGGTCATCAAAGCTACCGTCGCGCTCAGTTCTGCGTTCGAACTGATGGCCGCCGTAACTTGCAGCATCTCGCGCATCCCCGGCCCGCCCTTCGGGCCTTCATAACGAATCACCACCACGTCGCCCGGCTTGATCTGCCCAGCCTGCACGGCGGCAAACGAGTTTTCCTCGCAGTCAAAGACGCGCGCCGGTCCGCGATGCTCCACGCGGTCGGCTGCGGCCACCTTCATCACGCAGCCCTCGGGAGCAAGATTGCCCTTGAGAATCACCAGGCCGCCATTAGGCTTGATGGGCTTCTCGAAAGTGCCGATCACCTGCTGTCCCGGAGTTTCCTTGGCAAGCGCCGCCTCTTCGGCCAGCGTCTTGCCGCTGATGGTCAGCGCCGAGCCGTCGGCGTGTTTTGCGTCGATCAGCCGCTTGGCCAGCAGCCGCGAGCCGCCCGCCGCCTGGTAATCCGAAGCGACATACTTGCCCGCCGGAGTCAGCGAACAAATGTACGGCGTGCGTTTGCTGATTACGTCGAAATCATCAATCGTCAGCGGAATGTTCATCTCCCGCGCGATGGCAATTAGATGCAGCACGGCATTCGTCGAGCCGCCGCTCGCGGCCACGCTGGCGATGGCATTCTCCAGCGATTTGCGCGTAATAATTTGCGAGGGCCGGCGATTGGCGCGCACCGCATCCATTAACATGCGTCCGGCCTCGCGCGTGGCGGCGAGCTTGTCCGGCGCTGTGGCGGGAACGCCCGAGAGCTTGATGGGCGCGATACCTAGAATCTCCGCCGACATGGCCATGGTGTTTGCGGTGAACTGCCCTCCGCACGCGCCCGCGCCGGGACAGGCGTGGGCTTCCAGCGCCTCCAGCCCCGCGTCGTCGATGCGCCCGGCGGCATGCGAGCCGATGCCCTCGAAGACATCCTGAATGGTGATGTCCCTGCCGTTCAGCTTGCCCGGAGCAATCGATCCGCCGTAAAGCATCATGCCGGGAATGTCCAGCCGGCACAGCGCCATGATGATGCCCGGCATATTTTTGTCGCAGCCGCCGATGCCGACGAGTCCGTCGAAGAGGTTGCCGCGCGCCACCAGTTCAATCGAGTCGGCGATGACTTCGCGGCTGACCAGCGAGGCCTTCATCCCCTGAGTGCCCATGGTAATGCCGTCGTGGATGGTGATGGTGTTGAACTCCATCGGCGTGCCGCCCGCCTCGCGAATTCCCTCCTTGAGAGCCTCCGCAATCTCGCGCAGGTGCATGTTGCAGGTGCCGATCTCCGTCCAGGTGTTGGCGATGCCGATAATCGGCTTGTGCAGGTCTTCTTTGCTGAAACCGACGCCGCGAAAATAAGAGCGCGCCGCCGCCCGGCTGGGCCCCTCGGTCATCGGAATGCTCTGTCGCTTGCCTTCAATGGTCATTGATTTCTCGCTTTCAGCCAATTGGCTTGGTCGTGCTTGGTTTCAAATGCATCCAGCTCCGCCGCGTGCCGAAGCGTCAGGCCGATGTCGTCCAATCCTTCGATCAAACAGAACTTGCGGAAGGAATCAATCTCGAAGCTCGCCTTGAATCCCTTGCTGTCGGTGACGGTCTGCTCTTCCAAAGAGACAGTAAGTTGATAATTCGGAATCGTCTTCGCGTTCGTGAGCAACTTGGCCACCTGTTCTTCGCTTAGCCGCACCAGCACAATCCCGTTCTTGCCCGCGTTGGAAAAGAATATGTCGGCAAACGACGGCGCGATAACCACTCGGAAGCCGTAGTTTTCCAGCGCCCATGCAGCGTGTTCGCGGCTCGACCCGCAGGCAAAGTTCTTGCCCGCAATCAAAATCTGCGCGCCCTTGTAACGAAGATCGTTGAGCACGAATGCCGGGTCGGGATCGCCCGCCGCCGTGCGCCGCCAATCGTAGAACAAGAAATCGCCGTAGCCGGTGCGCTCAATGCGCTTCAGGAACTGCTTGGGAATAATCTGGTCCGTGTCGACGTTCGCGCGGTCCAGAGGCGCGGCCAGCGCGGTTAAAGTACGAAATGGATTCATCAGCCTTGTACCTCCTTGCGAACGGTCCAGTTGCGAATGTCGACAAAGTGCCCGGCAATGGCGGCTGCCGCGGCCATCTCCGGTGAGACCAGATGCGTGCGTCCGCCGCGTCCCTGGCGGCCTTCGAAGTTGCGGTTGCTGGTCGAAGCGCAGCGCTCACCCGGTGCCAGAATGTCGGGGTTCATGCCCAGACACATCGAGCAGCCCGGCTCGCGCCACTCGAATCCCGCCTCGCGGAAGATGCGGTCCAGCCCTTCTTTCTCCGCTTGTGCCTTCACCGCCTGCGAGCCGGGAACCACCATCGCGCTCACCCTCGCTGAAACTTTGTAACCGGAGGCGATGTGGGCTGCGGCGCGCAGATCTTCCAGGCGCCCATTGGTGCAGGAACCGATAAAAACGCGGTCGATTGCAACCTTTTCGAGCTGCGTGCCGGCCTTCAGGCCCATGTACTCGAGGGCGCGTTCCAAGCCCTTGCGTTCTTGCTCGTTGGCCGCGGCGGCCGGGTCAGGCACGGTGGCTGTAATCGGCGCGACCATCCCCAGACTCGTGCCCCAACTGACGTACGGAACCAGCTTCGCCGCATCGATGACCAGTTCGCGGTCAAACTTTGCTCCGGGGTCGGTGGGCAGCTTGCTCCACTCGGCAACAGCCTTGTCCCACGCCGCGCCTTGCGGTGAGAAGCGGCGGCCCTTAAGGTATGCGAAAGTCTTTTCATCCGGAGCGATCATGCCCGCGCGCGCGCCGGCCTCGATGCTCATGTTGCAGACCGTCATGCGGCCCTCCATCGAGAGCGCGCGAATCGCCGAGCCGGCGTACTCGACAACGCAGCCGGTAGCGCCGTCTGTCCCAATCTGCCCGATGATGGCCAGAATGATGTCCTTGGCCGTGACGCCGCGCGGCAGCTCGCCCTCGACCGTGATGCGAATGGTTTTTGGCTTGGATTGCGGCAGCGTCTGCGTGGCCAGCACATGTTCCACTTCGCTGGTGCCAATGCCGAAGGCCAATGCCCCGAAGGCCCCGTGCGTCGAGGTGTGCGAGTCGCCGCAGACAATCGTCATGCCCGGCTTGGTCAGCCCAAGCTCCGGTCCGATTACGTGCACGATGCCCTGATTGCGCGAGTCCACGTCATAAAGCTCGATGCCAAACTCCGCGCAGTTCGAACGTAGCGCGGCGATCTGTCGCGCCGCAATCTGGTCGACGATGTTGAAGCGGTCGGCGAGTATCGTCGGCACATTATGATCGACCGTCGCGACGCACCGGTCGGGCCGCCGCACCTTGCGCCCCGCCAGCCGCAACCCCTCAAAGGCCTGCGGAGAAGTGACCTCGTGGATCAAATGCAGGTCTATGTACAGCAGCGTTGGCTCGCCTTGCGGCTCAACCACCACATGCTGTTGCCAGACCTTCTCGAATAACGTCTTTGCTTCGGTGCTCATCAGACTCCTTTACCAGCCAGCAGCTCCTCCACCGTCTCCCGCACCTTCGCGCCCATCTCGGTGGTGGTGAGTACGGTGAAGCCCTCTTCGCCATGGCGCACCAGATCGCGCGTGCGGAAGCCCCGTTCCAGAACCTTGCGCACGGCCTTCTCGATAATCGCTGCCTCAGCTTCGAGGTTGGCCGTATGGCGCAGCAGCATTGCGGCGGTCAGAATTGTGGCCATGGGATTGGCGCGGTTCTTGCCCGCGCTGTTGGGCGCGGAGCCGTGAATCGGTTCATATAAATTGATCTTGCCGCCGATGGTGGCCGAGGGCAACATGCCCAGCGAGCCGGTAATAACGCCGGATTCGTCGCTGAGAATATCGCCGAAGGTATTCTCGGTGACCACCACGTCGAAGTCGCGCGGACGATTCATCAGGTGCATGGACATGGCATCGACGTATTGGTGCTCCAGCGTCACATCGGGAAACTCCGCCGCCACTTCGATCACCGTAGCGCGCCACATCTGCGAGACCTCCAGCACGTTGGCCTTGTCTACACTGGTCAACTTCTTGCGCCGCTTCTGCGCCAGTTGGAATGCGACGCGGGCAACGCGAGCCACTTCATCGCGCGTGTAGTACATGGTGTTAAAGCCGATGCCCTTCTCGCGGTCCCATCCGCGCGGCTTGCCGTAGTAGAGTCCGCCCAGCAGCTCGCGGACAAATAAAATATCAGTCCCGTCGATGATCTCCGGCCGCAGCGGGCTATTGACACAGGTTTCCTTGAAAGCGAAGGTAGGGCGGAGATTGGCAAAGCCGCCCAAAGCGGCGCGCAACTGCAACAGGCCGGCCTCGGGACGCTTGTCCGGCGGCATCTCGTTGAACTCGTTGCCGCCCACAGCGCCCAAAAAAACCGCATCAGAGGCCAGCGCGGCGGCGAGCGTATCCGCGGGCAGAGGCGTGCCGTCGGCGACGATCGCCACGCCGCCGATGCGCTTGCTGTCCAGCTCCAAAGTGTGACCGCCGGCGGACATGACATCCTGCAAGACTCCAACCGCTTCGTTGATGACTTCGGAGCCAATGCCGTCTCCGGGGGTAACGAGAACTTTCAACTTCATTTCTTACTCTCCTTGTTCTTAGATGGTAGAGAGTTGTCCTTTTTGCCTGCCAACTGAACCAGGCTGGCGCAACTCAATCGAGTTCGGAGACCGGCTCACGGCGCTTTTCCCGAATATGATCGGGCAAAATGCTCACCAGATCGTAGTCGTAGATGTTCTTCTTGCGGTCGGCCAGGGCCACAAAGCGATAGTAGGTGTGTTGCAGCTCATCGCGGGTGAGGGCGAAGCCCAACTGCTCGAATCGATTCCGCAGCGCCGCGCGGCCGGAGTGTTTGCCCAGCACCAGATGCGTCTTGGCCACGCCCACCAGCGCCGGGGTCATGATCTCGTAGCAGAGCGGGTTGGCCAACATGCCGTGCTGATGAATGCCGGACTCGTGCGCAAAGGCGTTGTCGCCCACGATGGCCTTGTTGGGAGAGGGGCGAAAGGTGATGAGTTGGCCCAGCACCTGGCTGGTGGGATAGAGATTTTCAAGCTTGATGCCTGTGGTGACGCCATAGTGGTCGCCGCGGACATAGAGCGCGGCGGCGATCTCTTCCAGAGCCGCATTGCCGGCTCGTTCGCCGATGCCGTTGATGGTGCATTCCACCTGGCGTGCGCCTGCCGAAATGGCGGCCAGCGAGTTGGCCACGGCCAGGCCGAGGTCGTCGTGGCAGTGCGAGGAGAGAATGATGCCCTGGGCGTCGATGGCCGGGACGCGCTCGCGCACCTCGGCGAACATCCGGCCGTACTCTTCGGGGGTCGTGTAGCCCACAGTGTCCGGCATATTAATCGTAGTCGCGCCGGCCTCGACGGCAATCCGCACCATCTCCACCAGAAAACTGCGCTCCGAGCGGGTGGCGTCCTCCGGTGAAAACTCGACATCGTCGCAGAGCGAACGCGCCAGGCGCACCGACTCGCCCGTTTGATCCAGGGCCTGCTGGCGGCTCATCTTCAATTTGTATTCCAGATGCAGGTCGCTGGAAGCCAGAAAAACGTGGATGCGGGCGCGGTCGGCGAACTGCAGGGCGCGGGAGGCCATCTCGATGTCTTCGGTCTTCGCCCGAGCCAATGACGCGATGCGCGGCTTCCGTACAGCTTGAGTGATGGTAGCGATGGCCGCAAAGTCGCCCTCCGAGGCCATTGCGAAGCCGGCCTCGATAATGTCCACCCCCAGGTCCTCCAACGCGTGCGCCATGGTCAGCTTTTCCTGCGTCGTCATGCTGCAGCCGGGCGACTGCTCGCCGTCGCGCAGCGTGGTGTCGAAGAAGACAATGCGATTGGTCGCCATCAAACGGCCTCCGCGGGCAGTATTGCGCCTGTATTTGCAGTATCATGCATTTTGCGATATAAGGCAAAGTTATAATTGTTGTAGAATAGATTAGTATTGCTTATGATGAAAAGCAGCTTCTAGCCGCGAGCTTCTAGCTGTTAGCTTGATTTGTGAGCTGCGGGCTATTGTAGGCTGACGCCATTTTGTCCAACACCGGCGGATTAGGGCAAAAAAATGCACTCAGCGGCAGGCTAGCACTAAAAGCTAGAGCCTGTTATTAACTTTATCCCTTTGTAATCAAAGGAATGTCAGAGCGATCCATCTTCACCGACGATGGAAGGATGGGGAACAAGGGGCAGGTTGGTTATCCGAGTGACGTGAGTGATG
>Ga0181521_10000328_pt1 | contig 57243 bp, 47 predicted proteins | sample PEATcosm2014_Bin_32_FD_119764 | JGI IMG/M metagenome (GOLD analysis project Ga0181521, IMG submission 119764) | Peatland microbial communities from MTU Mesocosm Facility, Houghton, MI, USA - PEATcosm2014_Bin02_60_metaG | ecosystem: Environmental > Terrestrial > Soil > Wetlands > Peat | place... | reverse complement strand
CAGTTGTTTCCATATTTTGCTTTCCTGGTTGCGTCGCTGATTCTTTCAACGACACCACTATTTTATCAGGCGCGCTTTTATTGAACTGCGAATTGAGTGACCGAACCTTGCAAACATTGAACAAAACCGCTGTTGCCGCCGGCACTTGACACAAAAGCACGCTGATTTTACGCGGGGCGACTTGGCTGGTTTTCAGTTTCGACACCGTTTTCATTCAATGTTTGCAAGGTGAAAAATAGTTTAATTATTTTTATCACTGGCGCAGGCTGCTATGGCGATTCCTGGAAAGCCGGACACTTAACCAGCCGCCGAAAACGAGTGACCATTGCCTTCGGGCTTTGGCAGGGGCGGAAGCAATGGAACAATGCGGCCTTCCAAGTTCTGGTTTTCGTAGCTTTCCAGCGACGGCAGTCTCACCTGGGCCTTGCGCGCGTAGGCGCGATGCACTGCCTTGCTGTTGTGGCCGAGCGCCTCCTGCGCGAATCGCTCTGGATAGCCGCACATTTTCGCCCGCTCCGCCCAGGCATAACGGTAGCAATGCAGAGTGACGCCGAAGATCCCCAAACCGGCGCAGCGGCGTCTGAATTCCTGCCCCCGATACTTTTCCTTCAGCAAAGCGAGCCTCGGGAATAGAAGCCCTTGGGTCGGCAACGAACGGAGGATCGTTTCCAGTGCCGGACCAAAATGAATAAACGCCCGACTGCCGGTTTTTCGGCGAGCATAGGAAATGACGCGGTCATTCCAATCAATGCTCGCCGCCTCCAGGTTGGCGACGTCCGTTTGTGAACCGCCCAGATGCCAGCACAGTTCATAAAAACTCCGGTTTTCGGGATTCGATTCCCGTTCGATAATCCTTTGGTGTTCGTCCGCTCTAATGGCCCGTTTGGGCTTGTATTCGATTTTGGGCCAAAGCCGTTTGGGAATGATCGGCCATGCCAGCCAGTTCATTGAGATGCAAAAGTTGTGCAACTCACGCAGATGAACATTCGTGCTGACCGTCCCCGCCTTCAGGCAGGCGAAAAGTTGCTCCGCCTGCGTCTCGATAATGATCAGCGGAAGAATCAGATCAAATGCCTTCTGTTTGACGGCGCGCTGCCAGCGCTCTTGGGTTGATCCATGTTTGTTTTCAGTAATGGCGTTGAACGCGTCCTGCCAGGTCCGTTTTGAAACCCCCGAATCGGTTCCGGCGAGATAGGCCTTGGCGATCTGGAGGTTCAGTTGCGGTTGGCGGATGGATTCATTCCGGGCGTTGAGCAGCGACGTGGCCTCGGCGCGATTTCTCGTGCCAGTGCTTTCCTGCTTCCGGGTTTCAGTGTCTTCGATGTAGAACATGCCGCCGCGTTTGCGGCGGTAGAGGATGTAACGACGTTTCATAACTCAGACTTTCTTTGTCCGATGTTATGAAGCCGCACGCGGCTTTTGGTGTGTCAGCCACACCAGACGGGCGGCGAATCCCGTCGTCGCGAGTGATTGCCGAGTTTTACCGGAGCAGTTGTTGAGCAGTAGCCCGGTATTGATTTCACTGGCACTTTCACTGGCACTGGCCTCCTCTGGTTTCTCCATCCTGTTGAAAAACAACAGTTTAATGATGGCGGAAGGGGTGGGATTCGAACCCACGACACGGGGATTATCTGAACCCACTGCTTCCCGAAGGACCCTGTGGGCTCAAAAATCCCCTGTTCTACCGCTGAACTACGGCCCCATTACGTCAGCGAGAATATCAAACCCGCCCAACGATGTCAAGCCCCAAGTTCATTGGGGCTTCTTTTTCTTTATCCAGGTGTCCCGACCTGCCCTCCGCGATGGCTGACTACTACGTAACGAAAAGCTATTTATGACACCCTGGCACTACATCGTCGAAAACGGGAAACTGCGCGCAGTTTCCGAAGAAGAGGCAAAGCAACACCTGCGTGAACTCAAGGCTCCCGGCAAGCCGGCGATCGGCGACAGCTCCGAAAACTTCCGACCCAAAGAGGGCCATAACTTGCTTGTCGCCCGGCAAGCCAAAGAGGAACTCGCCCGCGAGATCCTGCGTGTTCGGCTCCAGGCCCTGTCCGACGCGGTAGAGGCCGGCGAGGTCAAAGGGGTCCTGCGCCTGCACGTCGTGCGTGTCGATTTCTGCGCCGTTACGCGATTGCGGTACTGGTTCGAACATGGGACGAAGCCCAAGCCCGCGAAACCCGCCGAGCCGGAGAAGGTTGCGCCATATGGGCACCGGTATCACAACGGGGTGTTGCTGAAGAAGGGGGAGTGGTACGTGTATGCGGGAGACCCCCTGGATGAAAACGGCGACAAGCGAGTTTGCGATATCACGACGAAGGACGGCCGTACCTACGAGACATGCTGGCCGGATGACGTCGAACCCGACGCAAGCCAGCCAGCCCGCTGGGAGTTCCGCTCCATGATCGAAGAGGGGCTCTCCGTCGAAGGGGCCGAAGTGTCGGAAATCCGGTACCTGTCGGTTGTGGAGAAGGCACCATGAAGATCAACGACTGCAATTACCTGCACCGAACCCTGGCGGAGTCATTCGCTTCGGCTATCGAGTATCGCGGATCCCCGGCACCGGACACGTCGTTTCAAGAGCCGGCCGTAATCTTCACCGGAAGCCGGTTCCTGTTCGAGGAGGCGAACTCGGGCACGGTCGTGTTCGGTGGAGCAGACCTTACCGATCTGCTGAAGGGATACAGCCTCGCTCGTGTGGTGAAGGAATGCGATACCTGGGCGGTCGCGACCAAACTGGCGAACAACCACCTCCAAGAGGCCGTGATGCGTAAGGACCAGCCAACACCGGAAAATCGCGATCGACTGATTTATGACCCTCGCCGAACTCAAAGCCAAATACCCGAAAGCCGGGATGACCTACGAACCAACCCCGGGTTGCAGGCGTTGTGGCGGGACGGGAGAAGAGCCGAAGCAGGATTTGGGCGGGTTCAGCGTAGGCCCGTGCCCCTGCCGTTGCACCTTCGTCGGGCCGGAGCTGGTCGATACCGTAGCGGACGGCTTGCGTGAGACTGCCCGCACCATCGCCAAAGAAGAGGGTCTGGAGTGCCCCGACCTCGACGGGCTGACCCCGGAGACCGCCTCCTCGACGGTCCGGTTAACGAGAGCGACGATCCAGAAGAGTGATTGGGCGCCCTCGGTTGCCAGTCCATCCTGCTGGCAATATGACAATTCATGGCTGTTGGTTCGCAAGCAAAGGACTTTCGTAAACATCTTCGGCAGGCTTATTTGTTCACTTTGTTGAAGCTCGCGGTGATCTGGTTCACGACCAGAGGCGCCCCGACTCCAAGCGCAAACGCCGCAGTGAGCGTCTCCGCGGCAAACACGGAGGGCAGTATCCCAGCCCCGATCGCGATTCCGATCCGCACGACGTAGAAGACCCTTTGCCGGTACCACTTGGGCAGCCCTCCCTTTTGGAGGTAATAGTAGACGAGGACCAGCTCGGCCATCAGGCTTCCCGCCACCGCGTAGAAGGGTAGAATCATGGGGTTCATAAAAATCTTCATTCTTTCACGACATTTGTCCCGACTTAGCAACATATAAATATAGAAATTGTCGTTCCAAAAGGGCCCCGTCTTGAGCTTCGTTCTGTAAATTTTGCGTAAGTCTCTCGCAAATCGGTGGTTAAGCTCGAACACCGGGGGCTCTCCGCATCTGGGCTGTGTGCGTCAGAATGAACAAAAGGTACATGCCCCACATCGTGAAACGAGGTGAAGGACTGTGCGCACAGGCGGTCTGCTTGGTAGCTACGGCCTGAACGAAGGAATTAGGCCCCTGTTCCATGGTTATCTCCCCGATTAATCGCGTCGTAGACCTGGTTGATAACGATGGGCGCACCAACTCCCAAGGCGAACGCCGCGGTGGCGGTATCGACGGCGAAAACGGACGGGAGCAGGCCAGCGCCCAGAGCAATTCCAACCCGCACGAGGTAGAAGAAACGCTGGCTGTAGCAAGCAGGCAGCTTTTTACCCCGGTGAAGGCGGTAATAGACCGACACGAGCTCCGCAAGGAAGCTGCCAGCCACAGCGTAGAGGGCGAGTATCGCAATATTCATTTTACAGTATTTCGTTGTCTTACGGGGCCTCCGGCAGTGCCATTGGCCTTAATATAAATTGCAATCACTTCGCTGGTTTGTCCAATCCGGCACCCAGCGACTCCGAAAACCACCCAAAAACAAGCCTTTTCGGCCCGTTTCGGGGCTTGTTTAGGAGGGGCTTGACAACTGGCGGGACGCAACCGCTCGTTCACCATATTTACGCGCGGTTTGGCCGAAAGCTTCTACAAATGCTGATTCCGCCCTCTCAGACGCGCCCCCCGCAAACCCGGGTTTGCCCCGCGTCACGGCAATTCTGGCAAGAATTCCTTAGAACGCGCCCAACGTGGTTATTAACCATCTTCAGCTCGATCTCACCTTTGCGACCGATAAACCTGTTTCTCCGAGGAGACCCTTTGGATGAACGGGTTGATCTGCTCGCCCAGAACCGCAGTCCCAAGCATCCCTGTCCTGCGATCTCCCGCAAGCGATGCGGGACGAAGGAAGAACCTGCTCGCGGTCTGCCGATGGACCTATGGGACAGGCCCGGTTGATTTGCTTTCCGCCCCTGGTTGTGTTATTAATGCGTGACCTGATGGTCACCGGCTTTGCCGGGTGGCGGCGCCAAAACGGTGTCGAGCTCGGCGATAGAGAAAGGAAAACGCCGATGAACACCATCGAGGTGATCATTGCATCGCTTGCGTTGATCGTCGCCATCGCCCAATTGTGGGTTTCCCTGCGCGACAGGAAGTGAGCACGTGCAAGGGGATGAAATTATAAATGCAGTAATGCGGTATTGTATGGATCCCCACCGATCACCTGGAACGTTTTCCTTTCCAAATGGCCCTCCCCCGTGGAGGGCCTTCTCTTTTTGCCCTCTTGATCTCCTGCGATTTCCGGCTAGTGCAGGCTCAGCATTTCTGTTAATCATGCTCTTGCTATGTTCAAGCGAATCGAAATCGACCAGGAGCGGGACCTCGAAGACCTTGTAGTTAAGGACCCCGAGGCCGTAGAGGAGGGCCTTAAGTATTTGACGCACCAGCGCCACGCGAACGGCAAGTTCATTGATGTGCTGGCTGTGGATGGGGACGGCGTGCTGGTGGTGATCGAGCTCAAGGTGGGGGAGGAGGACGAAATGCTTTTCCAGGCGTTGGAGTATTACGACTGGGTCTCCTCGAATCGGGACCGCCTGGCCAATGAATACAAGACCCGGGGGAAGATTGTCACAGAGGAGGACCCGCGGATCATCCTGGTGGCGTCCAATTTTACCGACCGGCTAAAGAAGGCGGTTCGCTACTTCGAACCCCGGACCACCCTGATGGAATATTCGTATTTGTCGACCAAAGGTGGAGAAAAGGGGCTCTTCTGCAAAGAGGTGATCAACGAGTCCGAAAGCGGTTTCGTCCCATCCGTGTCCTTGGAGAGCGCTCTCTCGTACATCAACCCAGACAACGTAAAAAGCGCCTGCAAAAAAGTCCACGAGGAGATTTGCAGGATTGGACGCGACATGGAACCGATCCCTCGCGACGGCTATATCCGCTACAAGTGCAAGAACAGGGTCGTAGGGGACATTTCGCTCAGGCGGACGTTCTTCCACGTTTGGTGGTACAAGGGTAATGACGAATGGGATAGCGCGAAGCTCGAAAGCCTAAAGGAGTGGAATGGCAAGAAGGCTAAGATTTTGAAGGCGTACGAAAAGCAATACCGGGAGCTGGGCGGGAATTAAGGGCGGAGACGAGAGCTTGCCTGTCACCCGAGTTCGCCGATCAACCTGGACTGTCACCGAGTTCGCCGATCCCGAACAATAATCAGCTCTCCGCTTCCTGGTCTCCCAGCATCTGCTCCCACTCCAAGCGATAGCGGCGCTCTCGTTCCAGGAACGCCCGTTCTCCGCCCTCAAGTATATCGCATACCGAGGCTCGAATTTCCGGGTTTTCGAGGGATCCGGAGGTGTAGTCGATGGATGGGAGCTTGCCCGGCTCCCCAGGCTCACACGAAGCGACGATCACCTGGTCGGCGTCCGTGTTTACGACCAGGTTCGCGTTGTGAGTGACGATGATGATTTGGCGCCGCTTCCGGGCCTCTCTGAAGTGAGGCACTAAATCGTCGAAGACAGATTTGGGGTCGAGGTTCTCTTCCGGCTGATCGATTAGAAGCGGACGGCGGTCACTCTTGTCGATGGCCAGGTACAGGAGGAGCAGGACGATGCCTCGCGTGCCAGGGGAAAGCCTTTCGATTTCCACCTTGTCATACTCGAGGGCGTACCGAATCGAGATGTGGTCGGTGCTGTAGAGCCAATTACCGACCTTGCACATCCACGCGGCCTTTTCCTCGGGTTTTACGGAGGGCGGCATCGCAGCGAGAATGTCCTTCCAGAAATCGGCCACGAACTTGTGCATCGCCGCGGCAACGCCCTCAGGGGACATGACCCGCCACGCGAGCAACAGTTGGTTGGCGTGCTTGGCCAACGACCCAACTCCTCGGAACTGAGTTTGGTTCCGTAGATCCATCAATGCCTCGCCGGCCTTCACCCAATCGTCTAGCTTAACTTCGCGCCTGACCACAAAGCTTAATTTGCCGAGCGCACCCTTGGCCCCATCGATTTGCTTCTGTAATGGAGCATAGAGGGATTCGAGTTTTTCCTTCTCCTCCACCAGCGTTTCGAATGCCTCCTTGTAGGCCAAGCGCCGGGATTCAATGAGATCCCGCCTGCGCTGGTCGGCGCCCTCGGCGTGCTTGATATTGTTGTTGGCGGTTCGGATGGCGCCCTGGTTGGTTGTGATCGCTCGCTGGAGGGCCTCGTATCTGAGTTGTTTTTGGCGGTCTATCCCGACGGTCGCTTTAACCTTCGCCCGTTCGGCTTTCAAGTCCTCCAGCGGCCAATCGGCCAGCGGCGCTACGTTCCGGTCAACCGGATGGGCGGGGTCGCCATTGATGAGCCGAAGAGTCTCTTTCGCGACCGCCTTCTTTGCTGAGGCGATCAGCGATTTCACGTCCCCCTTGAATTCCATCCCGAATTGCTCCCACTCTTCGTCGGTGAATCCAGTCTCGGCGAACTGGATCTCCATCTGGGCAAGCCTCTGTGGCTCCTGCTGCTTGATGATGTAATCCACGTCAGCCAGCAACTCGTTCAGCGATTTCTCTTTCCGGGCCACGGCCTCGACCTTTCCCTCGGCTGTGGTGCAGGCTTCCTCCAGCGCCAACAGTCTCTTGGCCCTCTCCTCCTGACCCTTTGGCAGGATGGTCCGGACTTCCTTTTGCGCCTTGTTCAGTTGGTCGATCAGGCTCGCCCTGTCCTTCCTCAGCTTGGGCAACTCGTCGTGCAGGCGCTCCTCTTCCGCGATCTTCTCGGAAATCTCAGTGATGGTGCTGGCTTGAACCTCGCGCCGACGGTGGACCGGTTCCAGCAAGTACTCCGCCAGCTCGGCAAAGGCGTTGGTCTCGAACCGATCGGTGTGCTCGGTCTGTTCGAAAATGACCCGCTCAATCTCCTCCCGGAGCTCTTTGGCTAGGCCGCTCGCCGAGCACAGGCGGTTAACGAAATGCTGGGAGAGGTAGCAAACCTTCGGGTCTTCGACCTGAAACAATTCCGAAGGGGGCCGGAATGACACGGTCTCCTTTTCGCCGTCGGCCCAGGTTTCTTCAACCTCCGCTTCACCGATCAAGTCCTCGGGGTCAGTCGCGCGCCGCAGGAAGGATGACTCTCCGAGCGGGTCCGATAGAGCATGTGCCCCTGCGGCGAGGAGGTCGGTCAGGGCTGTTTTACCTGAACCCCGCGCTCCGATGACGCTGACCAAGCCGGGGTTGAATTCGACTACGCCCTTTTTCAGCCACGGAGTGCCTATGGGCCGGATTTGAGAAATCGTGACGGATTCGACATTAGTCAGGGGTGGCTCATCCCCGATCCAAACGCGCTCCTCGGGTTCGACCAGGATCTGACGGAGAGTTTCAAAGGAAAGGTCCCCTTTGACCCAGCAGTACCTCTTTTGGTCCGGCGCAGCGACCTGCTCCAGCCGATGCGCGTCGCATCCGTGCAGGCAAGCCTTAAGGCAACGGTAATTCTTCTCTACTTCTTCCGGGCTCAAGGCCTTCCGCCCCAGCCAGAATTCCCGATCGGATAGATGCCCCGAAAAGATGAGGTGTGCAAAACGCTCGATATCCTGCCGGATCGGCGTGAATGACGATTCATTTTTCAGGCCAGAGGTTCCATCCCCCTCTGCCGCAACCACCGCCACCAGACAGTTCTTTCGGATCCAGGTTTCCTCCCGGAATAGTCGCTTCAAGTCTTTGAAAGTAACCTTGAACTTCTCCACTCCCTCTTTAAACGCCCCATTCTCGTTCATCTGGTCGGGGTTGACCTTGCGACCGAAGGAGACGAGCTCCGTGCGAGTGCAGTGAAACTGCTCTCCATCAATGTCGCAGTAGAGCCGGTTCAAAACGCGCTCGATTTGGTTTACGTGGTCCGGATCCTCGGGCGAGAAGAGCAAGTGGATGTTCACCCCCTTGTTCCGGTCCGTCCTCAAATCTAACCGGAGCTCCACGTTCGGAAAGAGAAGCTCTACGCCGGGGAGCCTCCCTTCCTCCTTGAACTTAAGAACCGCTCTATACGTAGAGATGCAACAGTAATCGGTGACGCCCAACGCCCGTACTTGCGGGGTCGCCTTTTCGAGCCGGGATATATACCCCTCCCAGTCGCCGTCAAAACCATCCGCGAGAACCGTTCCCGGCGCGTGTATATGGGGGTCCCAGCGGTACCAGGCAGACCCTCGAGTGTCCCAATTTGTTGTTAATGGTCCCATACCCAACTGGGGCCGAGATTACCGCCGATTGGGGTTCCGTGTCCAGCAGCTACGGCTAAACCCCCGGGAGCGACAGCCCGGAGGGCGTGGAGTAAGCCCTCCTTGTTCGCCCGGAAAATTCTTAAAAATCCATTCTTAAAAATCCATTTGACAGGCTGATCGATGTGGTGTACAAGGGCCATACATTGATAGTCAGGCCCCGTTGGCCCGTTGCCGGTGGAGAGCCCCTACCAATGCGTACGTAAAACTGATGTAGCCCAGTCGTTAAAACTGGCTGCCTCAATAACTAGAAAGAAAAGACAGATGAAAGATAAAAACATTGGTCTCCTCGTAGATGCAGATAACACCACCAACGCCTCGTTAATCATTCCCATCGTTCGTGCAGCACATCGGGCAGGACATTTGTCCGGACTCGTTTTATTCGGAAACTGGGGCTCGCCGGCACTCGCAGCCTGGAAGCGCCCGGAAATAACCGCTCAGTTGGAAAAATGGGGAGCCGTTTGGTCCCCGGTGCCGAAGACGCGCCCCGGGAAGAACGCCTCCGACATCGCGCTCACCTTCGAAGCGGCCGTTATGGCCAGAGAGCGCCACGTAACAGAGATTTGGCTCGTGTCCGGCGATTCGGACTTCACGCCGATGATCACGAGATTGCGGGCCGACGGGATCTCCGTCGTGGTCTTCGGCCCGAAGACGGCGACCGAAGGCCTCCGAGCAAGTTGCAACTCCTTCGTCCTCCTGGATGATCTGCAGAACGGGGTGAACACGGCCATAACCGCGGGGCCTCCGGCTGACTGCCGGGCCTTCTCGGCCAAGCGGGTAACCGCGACGGTTCGCGAGATTGCCGACACCTTGGTCGCAGACAAGCGTGGGTGGTTCCACGGTTTCATCAAGAGCGCCGGAGAGAAGTTCGGGTTCATCCGGGTTAACCCGGTAGACGAGCTGTTCTTCGGAGCCCACGAGGTAGACTTGCCACTTACCATCCGCGACCTCCGGCCCGGTGACGCAGTCGAATTCCGTCTGGGCCGCAATCGGCGAGGCCTCGCCGCGTGTCACGTCCGCAAGACGCTGGCGTTCCGCCCGGCATAAGTCCGCAACACACAAAAGCATATGCCAGTACGAATCTACGAAATCTCCAAGAAACTTGGGCTGGAGAACGCCCAAGTGCTCACAAGAGCGAAGGAGCTGGGCATCCAGGCGAAGGTTGCATCGAGCCAGATAGACAAGATCACCGCGGAATACCTGGAGAACCAACTTCGCGATCATCCTCCGGCATCCACCGCGCATACCCCGGAGCCGGTGCCCGTTCAAGTCCCGATCATCCAGCCGACTTCACAGTCGGAAAGACCTCCAGGTATCACGCTTCAGACTCGCGACCCCGTGGTGCAAGGGCTGTTGGAGCGCATCCTAACGGGGGAAGAACCCTTTGTAATCGAGGTTTCGCGGCAGGGGCAACCGCCCCTCCGCGCCCACCTGGTTACGCAAACCCCCCGTATCGTCCCTGCTCCGGAACCCAAGCCCAAGCAGGAGGCGGCGATTCCTATACGGGCAGATCTCGACGATCGCACGAAGTATCTCTTCAAGGCGGCCTACTATAACGCGAGGTGCGTTTCCAAGGACGAATGGGTTAACATGGCTGAGTATGGCAACGCCCTCAAGAGGCAGGACCCGACCTTTCAGCCGCAGGACTTCGGGGAAAGGACTCTGGGCGGTTTGGTTCGCCGCATGATGGATGATTTCGACATCAAGTCGGACGGCAACGCTCCACCCGTCTACTACATCCGATTGAAAGCCCAGCCGGTGGCCAGCCCACAACCGGCTTCGCCACCACCACCACTACCCCAACCCGGGGCACCGAAGCACCACGCCACGGGTAAGGTGCATAATCTGAAGCTTGGTTTCGGGTTCATCGCTCCGGACGATGGAGGGGACAACCTCTTCTTCCACACAACAGAGGTGACGGGTAGCACGATCTTCGACCTGCGCCCGGGCGATCCGGTCGAATACGAGGCGGGTGTGAACGAACGGGGACCCTGCGCCTGGAAGGTCAAACGCCTCGGCGCCGGTAGCTCCGAAAACTAGCCGGCGCGTTACGCATTCGGCCCTCGTGGGATTGTCTCACGGGGGCCGGTCGGCTCACTACGAGATGGCCTCGACCAGGCGCTTGTAAATTGATTCCGGGCCGTGCCCGATGATTATGCGCTTCCGGTTCTTCGAATACGGGCGGCTCTGGTAGAAGATCACGCCCTTGAGCAGGGGGAGGTACGTAGGCTTATCTTTCTCCATCTTGCCGACGGGCAGCCAAATCCCGCCTCCGCTGACGCCTCCATACTTTTCGGGGAACTCGTGGATGCCCGAATGGACTTCCAGGCGAATGTAGTCGAAGTCTTTCCTGGTCCTCAGGGAGAGGAAGCGGGCCTCGGCGTGGATACAGCAACAGCGGACGAGGTGGCGCCCTCTGAGGGTTTGGGAGGTGTCGGTAAGCTCTTCCGGGCAGCCGCAGATCGACCACTGCATCTGGGGGAATTTGTCGGCGTAGGCGGCGGTCTGCCATTCTTCATCCAGCGGGAAGAAGGACTTTATGGAGCTCAAGCTGGAATAGACCTTCGGGTCCGTGATCATGAGGAACGACAGGTCCGGGCCGGTGTGTTCGAGGTGGTTCCGAGAGCTCCCGACGACGAAATGGTGAAATTGCGAGGTGGTCACCTTCAGCTCGTGGGCAGCGTTTTCCCGGAAGCAAATGTTGAACCTTTCCCCTTTCTTCTTCGATGGAACGATCGCCACATGATGGGCAGTCAAGATCCCGTACATGCCGCGAACTTTGACCAGCGTGCCTGACCCAATCACCTTGTCGTCCACCACAAAGGCAACGGCGTAATTGCTGGCCAGTTTCTGGGCCTCTTCGAGCGAGTGGTCGAAATCGAACCCGGGGGGGGCCTTGATCAGGTTCGTATTCTGCATTTCTGCCTCTGGTAGCATTGTGCACCCTTTCCTCTGCAATTCAGGGTGAAGTGTAGCGGTTCGCGTACGGTCTTACAATCCCCATGCCTGTCAATATTTCTGCATGGTGGCTGTCCCGACCTCACCTTGGCAATGGCTGACTATGCGTGAAGAACGAAATAGAAGTCGACCCGAGCGCCCGCTGGGTGCGGTGTGTCACGCTTTGCAACTTCCTCGACATCTCCGCGGATACTGTCGCTAGGCGCGCGACCCCCTGGCAGGAGACGCCCGTTCCCCACAAGTTTCGATTTCGCGAGTTGATGCTGGACGCAGGGGCGAAGCCAGAAAAGAGGTACTGGTTCCCCGATGCACTGAGCTTCCTTCGCAACCCTCCGCCATCTCAGCTTTCCCGCCGGCTGTCTGTCGCGCCGGTTTTTCATGTTTAACCGCAAGGAGTCCTAAGTGTGCCCGACCAGCCAACCATTCTCAAAGACGTATCCGAGCAAGCCTGGGCGGAGGCTTGCGAAGCTCACAAGGGATACATCTACCAGCAAGCCAAGGCATCCGCAGCTCACCCCGTAATTTGCAGCGCTACACGCGTACGATCCAATTTCCATCCTTTTCTGTAAGGTACTGCACCAGTCGCTGGCCTCGCGAACCCGACTCTTGAGACTTCGTTCGTTTTGCCATGTTGATCTGATATTCCTAATTTTGGGCAGCGTCGTCGCGCCTCTGCTCGCTGGGCAGTCCCTGTCCTGACGGCTGGTCGCGGGCATCGGCCGGACCGGACGGACCCGACACGAACCGCAGCGAGCCGAGATCCGCGACGAGCGGAGAACCCGGCTCGTCATCTTTGTCCCATGGCCGGCCCTGCAATTCGCCCTGCATTATCATCTGGATTCCCAGAATATCCCAAAGACCGCAGCTAGGCAACGAAGCCCTCCGGGTGGTGCTCGAACGATCACATCCCGGGCGAGGATATGCCGACAAATCATCGAATCGCGCGTTACGTGCAACGCGAACGAATTGCACGTCGGTTTGAAACCGAGGCCTTCAACGTCCACCGACACGCGGCCCTCGGCATCCTGCTCCCAGGCCTGCGGCAAGGCACCTCCCTCCGAAGGCATTTAAGCTTTCTGCTTCCTCGACGTCCATAATGGGTTAGTAGTGGGGCATATTATTCCTCGAAGTTGAGTTCGGGTTCTGGCCCCGGTGCGGGCGAGGTGGTCGCGGTCGCCGCCGGTTCCCGATCCTGCGACAGATGATCTCTGCCGTGCTTTTCCGCAGTCAACCTCTTTTCCTTTATCAATTGCCGCACCCGCACCGGGGTCACACCGAGGATCTGAGCGGCCTCGCTCGTCGTGACCAGGCTCATTCCACCAAAAGTCTTAAGCGCCCAAGCCCGACGAATCAACTTCAATCGCCCCTAAAACCAGCCGAACCGCAGCCCCGGTTCCCAGATTGAATTGGACCTAGCCCCGCACCTGTTACAAAATCGCCCCTGTGCAAGCATAATCCTCTAACAACGTTCCGCCCAGACCGCTCCCCTACGACCCTATGAGCCGCATCGAATTTCTCCCCGAAGCGCCACCCGTTAGGCACGCAATCGCCGCCTCATTCGACATGTCCGGCTTTAGCGCCTTCTGCCGCCGCCCCGACTCCCACGCCTACCTTACTCGCTACCTGAACTCCCTATTTCGAGCCTTCGACAATGCCTTCGAGGACGCATGGCGGGATTTCTTCAAGAACACTTCCGGCTTCCTGCAAGTCCCACGCCCCGATTTCGCCAAATACACCGGCGACGGCGCCATTGTGCTCTGGGTCCGAGACAGCGGCGACCAGTTCACAGCGGAGTTTTGCACATCACTGGTGGCAGCCCTTCGCCATTTCCAAAAGCAACTGCCCGCCCACGTTACCCAGTGGGAAAGCCAATGGCGCACAACCAACCTGCCGAAGGCGGCCCGCTTGGGAATCGCAACCGGCCCAGTCCAGCCCCTCCAGTCCAGCACCAATACCCTCTTTCCGGCCGTGGTTGACTACGCCGGTTATTGCATCAACCTCGCTGTCCGGTTACAGGACCACTGCCCGGCAATCGGCTTTATCGTCCACCAACCGCTGCAACCCAAACTCGAAGGTCTGGTTCCACTGGACGCCAAGCGAATGAAAGGTTCCCTGGACGAACCCGTTTACGTATTTGCAGATGATTTCCAGCGCTACTCCAACGCTGCTCCCAAAGAGGCCGCCGCCAAGTTCGCCACCAGCGCACCCGACTCGCACTAACAGTAAGCTCCCATCACACATGACCCACACTTCCACCCGTGCCTAAAGTTACCATCCCATACGCCAAGAACATCATCCGCCGCGCCCTACGCGAGTTGGTGGATCCAAGCCCCGACCCAGCACTGATTCCCGCGCTCTGGCAGCACTTCGATTCTTCATGCGCCTACTGCGGTGCACGCCTAGTGCCCGGCCAAAAGGCCGCCCACACCGACCACCTCCTTTCGGCCTCTTCCAAAGGCCCCAACCACATCTCAAACCGCGTTCTATCATGCGCCCGCTGCAACGAGGTGGAAAAGAGGGACATGCCCTGGGAAAATTTCCTCAGAACCAAGTGTCCAGACCCGGCAACTTTCGAGGACCGAAAAAGCCGCATCCTCGCGTGGCAGCGCCTGCACCGGCAGGATGCTGCCGCCATCAGCCAAGCACTTCTCGCCGACGCTGAGACGATGGCGGATGCAGTCGTCGCCCTGTTCGACGACAAGGTCATCGCACTCCGAACCGCGAAGAGGCAGCACCCGCAGGACCGGGTTAAATGACCGCAATGCTGGCCAGGGTTCGACCTCATGAAAGCAGCCACCCATTTTGATAGCGAGCACGAGTTCCGGGAGTGGTTCGATAAGAATCTCAGCCAGTTCGGAATCCGCAGCATCGTCCTAAGCCAGGAGGTCTGCCCGGACTACGTGGTCATTATGGACTCGGGTGAGACCAAGAAAGTCGAAGCCGAACTCATCGCTATCAACTTCAGGTATCACAAGCATTCGCCGGCCAAGGTGGATCTCATAGTTGCCGGTTACGCCAAAGAAGAACAGGTGGACGGCGTCCCCGTAATCGCAGTAAACCGGCTATGGGAATACCACCCGGGCTCCGAGACACCCCAACCCCCGCCGGAAGGGCCCCTGTCCGACGACGAACTCCGCATGTTGGACACCGTCCAATTCTTCGCCGGCATTGAGCTATCAGCGCTGGGCCACGGAGAGTTCGCCGGCCAGTGCCGCGTTTTTCTCCCCTTCTCACCGGACTCTCTCGCTGAAATGCCGAGAGGAGGAACCGATGACGGCTTTTTTGGCGTCCTCTCGTCCAAGGCGAAGAAGTTCATAAAGAAGTATCACTACGCTGTGATCGGCGCGGGCCTTTCGGAGCGAGCCTGCGCAGCCTTCGATTCCCTGAGCAGGCGCAGCCTGATTAAAACCCAGCCGATGTGCTTCGCCGCCGCCGCCTACGACGGAGCAATCCTGACACACCCCGGCTGGATACCAACGGAAGTTCTTCCCACCGAAAAGGCCCGCGAATACCTCAAGGGCTCCGTCTCCCAGATGTTGAGTCCACGGCCGCCGGACACTTCACCCACACCTCCGCCACCCCCTGATGCTACCAACCCCTAAGGACCCGCCAGCGAACCCACCAGCGGTCCAGGCCCCCGGCCCACTCCCGCTCCTCCAGGAGAAGATTCACGCCTACCACGGCACCATGTCGAGCGAGCACCACCGCTACCGCTCCTGGGAACACTGCTTCACACACTTCCAAACGGCCCATCCCAGCGGCCTCCAGGCAGACCCGAAAACCGCCGCTCTGCATCTCGCATTCTACCTCGCAAGCTGGGGGATGTATCGCGGCTCCAGTTTTCTGCTCCAACACGCCTACACGGTTCACTTGGGCGTCGTGGACCTGCTCGCATCCCCCCGCCTGTCTATCCTCTGGCAACAAGAGCTTGGAGCAGGGCCAAACGACACCCAATTACTGCCGGTCATTCTCAGCGCCGCTGACGCAGTCCGGGGCGCCTACCAGTCATTCGCTGCCGCGAACGAATCCCGCGACGCTTCAGACACCCTCGTCACCAAAGTCCTCCTCGGCACCGTCGGCTGCCTTCCCGCGTGCGACCGCTACTTCATCGACGGCTTCAAAGCCGCTGGCCAAAGCTATTCCTCCCCCAACGCCAAGTTCGTAACTCGCCTCTCACAGATCGCTGCGCGCAATCTGCCTTGCCTCCGCACAGCACAGGCCCAAATCACATCTTCCACCGGAGTCCGCTACCCGCTGATGAAGCTCCTCGACATGTATTTCTGGCAGCTCGGTTACGAGCGCGGCAACTCCGAGCCCCACGCCTAGCCGCTGCCACGCCACGGAGGTGACCCATGGACTACATCCGCATCAAGAATATCTCCGAGGCCGACTTCGACGGTGTCGTTCAGACGGCCGGTGGCTCCCGCATAGCCTCCGATGGCTCCGCCGACTACAGGCTGAATGAGGCCATCATAGAACTTAAACTTATCCAAGAAGAAGGTTTCGAAAAGGCGTCGCGTCAGGCGAAAATAGCCGCCCTCTTCCGGGCGCAGCAGCCGAAGGCGCCCGTCGTCGTGCTCGACCCCGACGCGCTCGACGCCGCCCAGTCCCGAGACTACTACAACATCGTCGCCGGGCCAATGAAAACTCACATCAAGAAGGCCGACAAACAGCTCGAGGCCACTGCACAGCGATATGACCCCCGGCCCACCAGGGTTCTGGTCATCATCAACCTCGGCTACACCGCACTAGCCCACGACGAGTTTCAATCGGTGTGCCTCAAATGTGTCCGCAACGATACCACCAAAATTGATTTCGTCATTTGCGGTGGCATCTACCATCATGGCGACAAATTCGACTACTACCTCCTGCCGCGGTTCGACCTCCTCCCCATCAACCTGGGCTGCCCTTTTCCCAGTTTCGACCTCCTGCTCAAAGCTTGGAACTCGTTTGAGGAACGCCTGGCCACCAACATGATCACGCAGCCGGTGCCCCCAGGAGAGGGCAGGTTGCCAGTCATTGATCTCGCCTTCGACCTAGATGGTGTTCGCTACGTAAAGCCCGCACCCGCGGTCCCCTCAAATGTATTCCCGGGCGGCCGCGCGCCCCGCGCCAACTCCTCTGGGCTTGAGAGGTGCCCCGCCGTCGCCCTGGTGTTCCCGGCGCTGCCCCTACAAGAGTGGCTAGAGTTCAAGAAAACACTCCCCCACGTGGCCACACTGAAAGCCAGCCACGCAGAATACCTGGCCTTCCAGAAGGAGACAGACGCGGAAGAAAGCACCACGCTAAGGCCCCTCGTCCCTGTTCCCATCACCTTCAAGGAATTCCGATCCCACACATCCAAACCCCTGGCTCAATGTCGCTTCGCCGACCTCTCCGCCTTCGCCAGTAGTCGCTTTGACGCGCAGATTCTTGCAGTAGCTGACCGGATACGAGAGACGCAGCCAGAGGCCATGCTCCCGCTCGAATACCTCCACCTCATCGTTCAGGAAATCGGCAGCGACGAGGTCAACGACCTGGCCTCCCTCTACCACGTTCACGACACTCCCGGATTCCAGCGCGAGCAGCCAATTTTCGAAAACCAGCGCCTTTTCCTAAACTACGCCGTCGCTGTCGCCGCGTCCTACGCTGTGAAGCGCCGTCTGGACTTCGTCGTTTTCTCCAAGGTCCGCCGCTGCCCCTAGACGCTTCACCGGCACCGGAATCCCCAGCCCCCCATCCGCTGAACAGATAGCAACTGCGCCTCGGAGGCTCGCAGTTGATTTTAGCCGGAACGATTCTGTTGGATTCGATGTTGCCTTTCTAAGGGCTGCGCTGCTTTTGCGCTTTAAGCCGTTGTTGCGCGGCAATCTTGGGGCACCATTCGGTGCGGAATTCCAACTGCATTGCAGTAGGCTTTTGGCCATGCAAGCTACTGGAAAATAACAAGTTAGCGGGAAGAGGGACTGAATCGTTCCGGTTTAGAGTGAAATCCCACCTGTCCCGCCAATCCAGTCGCCGGTTCTCCGCGCGCCCCTTCCGCCTCTGCGCCGCATACGCTTGCAAGCCTCTAGCCTCTAGCGCCGGCAGCGCACCCGGACTGCCCGAACGCGACAGCGGTCCGCCACGGCCCGGCAACCCAACCCCTGGCGCTAACCCCTGGCGCGCTTGCCAAGCACTGCCCCGCATGGATAGCTACGTGATAGCAAGCCCTCTCAGCCTCGTAGCGTGAATAGCTCCCGACGCAGTCCAGGCCAACGGTTCCAAAGCTCCAATTCCTCTTTTCGGGTCAGTGGAAGCCAGAGGTTGGGCTGGAGTAACAAATTGAGCCTGATACGCAGGTTATCCCATGGGGTCGAGCGACCGTCTTCGGGGACGCCCTCTTGCAGGAAGGCCATCTGGAGCACGCCCTGCTCGAGACCGATTCTGGTGACCATATAAGGCAACGGGTCCTCTGGCGATTTGCGGCCGATACACAGAAGCGGGGGCAACTGCCGGAGCCAGCAGGAAGGCAGTTCCTCCAGCCCAAAGGGGATGCAGCCATTTCGGCTGGAGAAGAATTGGTAAGCCACCGAGACCACTTCTTCCCGCGCGGTGGGCCGTTCGGTCAATTCAGCGGCTGCCGCAACCAGGGCCGGCGTCAGAATCTGTTTGAAACCGTGGGCGCGCAGGAGTTCGTGAATGCGACCGGCAGAACTCAAATACGTGGTTTCTAATTCCATCATAGCTACCCCTGAGTTGCGGACAAGCTGGCTCTTGACGAGCGGGGGCGAGGATCTCGAATAATGCGCCGGGAGCGATTTGCAGAACCGGGCAAGTGCCGCCGGTTCGCGGTCAGAATGGGATTGCCTTCTTAACCTCGGCAGGCATTTCAGCGTCCGCAGGAGCCACGCCCGGGACGGCGGGAGGGGCCGAAGACTTTGCCGCGGGGGAAACGAAGTGAAGCGAATCGCAAACCAGGATCAGTTGGGATTGCTGTACGCCGTTCTTTTCCCAAGTTTCGGTGCGTAACCGGCCCGAGACGATGGCCATCTCGCCCTTGCGATGATTGGCCAGCGGTTCGGCCCAGCGACCGAACGCCTTGCACGGGAGAAAGGCGGTTTCCTCCTGCACGGCACCCGCTTTGTCCTTGTAACGTTGGTTGCTCGCGAGGGTGAAGTAGCCCATCAGCGTTCCGCCGTTGCAGTTGCGCAAATTGGGGTCGCGCACAAGGCGGCCCGTCAGTGTTGCGATGTTGATGTCGGTCATAGTCTTCTCATTTCGTTCATTGGTTGTCTTCTGCTGTCGCGGCGGCCCGCTCTTTCCATCCGCCGTTCGAGGTGGTTGAAGCTCTTATCGAAATCTGCGTTTGACGCCATTTCCTGGGGGCATTCGGAGTTGCGAATCTGAGAACGTGTTGAATGAGGCGGACGTCACCTGTTACCGCTTAACATATGAAAGTGCTCAGGACTCCCCACACTCTATGCATCGAGACTTTTCATGGAATCAGCAGCGCCTCCAGATCTTCCTCGCAGTATCGTCGTTCCTGCCGCGTTTCCTCGCCAAGTTTCAGATACTTGTAACGAAGTTTTCCCGGTACAGGATCGTCCTGCCAGGGGATCGCCCGTCTTTCAATAGTGTCAACCGAGACGTCAAGCTTTTCAGCCGCACCTTTTCGTGACAGCCAGTTTCGTGAGCTCAGGTTCATAGACAATTGTGGAGCCTTTCCATTGTAAGGGATGCTGGCCTCAAGGAACTGGCGGCGGCTCAAGGTCACGGCGAGGTCAGGGCCGCTGACTCACCAACCACCCGCCTTCATTGGACCACGCACCCCTCCGGTGATGCCCCGGGCATCACGTCCGTCCGCCCCATCCTCCCATGACGCCAGGCGAAACACCCCCAGACCCTATCCCTGCCGCCGCCTGTGTTCGCATGTCCACCGAGCACCAGCAATACTCGACCAGCAACCAAGTGGACGTCATCCGGGAGTACGCGAAGCGCCGGGGGGTGCAAATCAACACAGAGTACGCCAACGAAGGCAAAAGCGGTCTGAATATCCAGGGGCGCGACTCCCTCGCCCAGATGATCAAGGACGTCCAAACCGGCGCCATCCGCGGGATTGGAGTCATTCGACATACGCGGCGGCAGCCAATCGGACACTCTCCAGTTTGCCCTCACGCAATATGTCCAGAGGCCGGTTTTCACCCAGGCTGGTCTTCGTCTGCAAAAAGAAGAGGATTTTCGCCCAGGCGTCCAGGCGCTCGCCCTTGCTGAGGATTTTGAGCACCGTCTCCAAGCCCGCCAAGGTTTGGCCGTGCCGATCGAACTGCCAGCACGGAAATCGTGCGGCTCGCAGGCGTGCTTCTCGCCACGCGAGCAATCGCCCAGCCTCAAGCCGCTTTAAAACCGCCCTCTTGGAGATGCCCAGCAACCGGGCCACCTCGTCCGAAGGGAGGCTTCCTCCTTCGGCTTCCGCGAGTCGTTGTCTGGCTTCCAACCCGCGGGCGAGCGCCAAAGCGAGCTTGTCTTGCCGCGACGCTCTTGCCCCCACGGAAAGCTCAAACGCGAAGCGGGCCAGCCGCGCGAGGGCAACCAGACCTTGGTCCCGGTGTTTGTGGATCACGCCAGCAAATTCCTCCACTACAGCGTGTTCTTTGGCGCGCAACTTCGTCTTTGCGGTTCTTCGTCTCAATATCTTGGCCACAGCTACAGTATCCTGATGCTAAATTGGCAGTCTTCAAACCTGTAAACTTTACCCACCATGAACCGCGTGAACCCAGCGCTCAACAGTGTTCACGAAAATGCCAATGTTCACGTCAGTGTGAAAGGGGTGCCCTCCGTGAACGTGGGATCCCCGCTGCTGTTGTGAGTGTTGCAGTCGCGGCTTGAATCTTCCGCGCCATGTTCAGCAGGTGATCCGGCCGGACGTTGCCGTACACCTCCGCAATTATGGACGGACCGGTCTTGACGCCGATGAGTTGGGCGATCTCCGCGTCCGTCAGCCCGCTCTGCCGTGCTTGGGTAACAAAGGAAGACCGCAAACCGTGTGGTGTCACATGGCGGATACCCAGTTTCTTGCAGGCTTTCCCCAGCAGTCGCCGGAAAGCCGAAGGGTCAAGGGCGGTGTTCGGATTCAATGCGGAAGGGAACATCAGATCGCCAGTCGCGCGTTCCTGCATCCTCGCCAATAACTTCTGCATCTCTGGAAGAATCGGCACCCAGGGCATCAGCCCCTTCCTCGAGCGCTTGACGTGAATCATATCCTCCGCCCAGTTCACCGCCCGCCACCTCGCCGTTAACGCCTCGCCGATTCGCGCGCCGGTATAGGCAAGATATTGGGTGAAATCCGCCGGCTGCTGGTATCCATTCTTCTCCAACCAAGCCACGATCTGCACCAGTTGTCTTGAAGTGGGAGCCGTTTCGCGCCAGTGGTGGACACGGGATTTGTCGGCGTAGGGGCCGCGCTCGCGGATGGGATTCGTCTTGAGACGTCCCTGCCACACAGACAGGGCCAGAGTGTTTGACAGCGCCGTTAACTCAAGGTCAACCGCCCGGGTTCCGCCTCGGGTCCGTTTGGTGATCTCTTTGCTTCGTACCATAAAAGTCGTGACGTAGCCGCCGGATGCCCGCCAATCGAAGTAGCGGTCGCAGTCGTTTAAGGTCACGCGCGAGATTAAGATGCGGCCAAAAAACTCACGCACCGGGCGCAAGCAGTATTTTTCGTTCTGGATTGTGCGCTGAGATTTCGGCTTGAGCGCCCCCTGGCGGATGATCGGGCAACCGGCCTCGAGATAATCGTCGATCAGTTCATTGATGGTTACGCGCGACTGCCGTAGCGTGTCCCCTCCTGACTCGATGACGCGGCTCTCGATCCAGCGTTCATGATCCCATCTCTCACGCCACTTGTGCGGGAAGCCGTCGCTCGATGGCCTGGACCTCTGCCGCGCCCCTGGCTGATTTTTTCCTTTACCCATATCGCCATTCTTGTTTGGCGACATTCTGTGGCGCAGAGCTGGTTGAACGGCCGAGGCTCCGCCCCTTTCTTTCCCTGGCTTCAAATGCTCTGGTGGCCCGGTGAGCTTATCAAAGCACGAGAAAATCTGCCGCCACTGCAACGAACCATTCTTCCTGGAAATACGTAATCGCACCCGCCAACGATTCTGTTATAAACCAGAGTGTCGCAAGGCGAGAAAAGTCAGGAGCCATCAACTCTGGCTAGCCAACAACCCCGACCATTACAAGGGGCAGCCAATGTCCTGCGGGTGCGGCGGTGACATGAGGCTCACCCATTTGAGGATTCATCTCTCTTCCGGCTGGGGCAACTGGTCGGCGCGCCATTCCTGGTCGTGACGCAGCCACTCGGGATGGTGGCCGGGCCAGAAGGAAGCTCGCTTCAGCGGGCGTTGGAAATAATGGGACTCGAACGCCAACTGGGGTTGCATCTGATGCATCGCCAGGCCGGCGAAGTCCAGGTGGGTCTCCAGGTCGGCGCCTTTGCGGAATTCGACGGTGTTCCAGAGGTTGAATACCCCCATAAACCAGTCCAGTTGCTGCTGGTAGTAACTACGCATGAACTGCGGACCCAGGGTTTTCTCCGACCCCGACTGCTGGTTGGAAAGGCAAAGGTTTCCGCCCAGCCACGAATGGGTCAGGTGCGTGGTTAACGGATAGACCTCGAAATCCGGGTCCTTGGCCAGCTCGCGCACCAGCCGCATGAAATTGGAGTAATAGGGTTCGATCCGCTGGTAGAAGTTGTAGCCCCGGATTGCCGCATGCTGGGTCTTCAAGGTGAAGCCGGTCAAATCACCAGGGCGGTCCATCTCCAGCTCCCAGGCCGTCAGCACGATGGCGAAGACGGCTGTTTGCATTTCGACCGGCAGTTGAAACGGCAATCCGTCGTGGGTGACGACACCGCGGGCCAGGCCGTAAACCTCCTGGAACGCCTCGCGGTCCAGTTTGAGGGCGCGATTCAGTTCAGAATCCAGCGTGGCATACGCGTAAGTCTCGGAGGAACGGGCCTGCGTCAAGTGCCCGTTCGGCAGGATCGTGCTGCCCAGAATCCTGTGCTGGAAGGTGGCATCCTCCACCGGATTGGATAGGGCATTGAAGGGGTACCCGTAGAAGTAATCCGGCCCCTCGAATCGGGCAATCTTGCCCCAGGGATCGGGGGTCCCATCGATGAGGGGGAAGTTGCTGCCCCCCACGTAAGGCAGGAGATCCGTAAAGATGGGTGCCGGGGCATGTTGCGACCTTCCGAGTCGCGCATCCGGATACAGGTAAACCGCCGGGAACAACTGCACTGGCCCGGCCCAGCGCGAGAGGGCCGCGAAATAGTTGAAGGCCTTGTCCAGCCTGATATGAGGCGTGAGGCTGAAGCCGAGTTGCGGTGTGACGTAAACCAAGGTTGTGTGCACTCCGCGCAGGGTTTTGGGCCGGAGCTCGTTCCAGAGTTGATAATGGTAACGCAGGTGCCTGGCATTGAGGCCGATTCCGCTCGCCTGAGACGGGCTTTGGAGCCACGGCGAGCTCAGCAATGTACCATGCCCCGGAGGGAGCGTTTTGAAATACGGGAGCTGCGGTGCGGCCCGAATCTGCGGGGTGTATTCCCAGTTTGCCAACTCCGGCCGGGCTTTGCGGCCGACACTGGCGACCAGGCACTTGTCGGCATCCCAGCCGGGCGGGAAAGTTGCATCCATGAGCCGCTTGGCTTGCGTGAAGGGGATGGCGCAATGGAGGACTTTGGTCCGGCGGCGGCCGGCCCGGCTGAATACCTCCTGATTGACCTCCCATCCCGGCTCGGCGATGTGCGCCCACCGTTCGCGGAACTCGGGGTTTTGCAGATCGTTGTTCACTTGATTTTCCTGCCGCAGAGGTGTTGTTCGCGTAGCGTTTTCCCTGACACACGGTCATGACCAACAGTAAACGGAGCAATTCAACAGCGACGGCCAGATGAAACGGCTGCCCTTCCGGGGCCGGGCGTTGGCCTCCAGCCCTGTTGGATGGCTGGTGTGGCAGCAATCTGCTCTTATATCCGCACCGGGGGGCCAGCACTGGGATTCTCTGCTGAGACGAGGAGGGCGGATATGCGGCCGCTAGTTTCGGAAATACAGAGTTGGCGACCCCAGGTCTATCCACCAAATGCCGGTCGGGCATTTTTGCTGAATGTCAAACATGCACGGAACACGCATTTTCTGCGGTTCTTGGTTCTTCGTCACCTGCCCGGGGGCCAGGACATTCAACCGGCACCGGGCTGATCGGCATCAGCGATTCATCTCCGGGGCACTCGACGGATTCCTTACACTCGCCGCTATCCTCAGGCGTGACGCTCGTGGCGACCGGACCTGTCTCGGGTCTGCTTGCGGCGACTGTGCTGTTTGGGTCTTGTGCGTTTTGCTCGAGAGCTTTCCGCTGAAGATCCTCCATCAGCAGTTCGCGGAGAGACACTTTTGTGAACTGGTTGATAAACTTGATGAGCTTTGCAACTTGGTGCGGGTTGAGTTCCTTCCCCTCCAGGAGGGAGCGCAGAGTCCGGTGCTCGATGCCGCAGGCTTCTCCAAATGGCGTTAGCGCCAAACCGGACAAATCGATCAGGTGCTGTAAGTTGCTCATGAAGAAGGAGGTTTTCTTCACCTCTGGCCGTGACGGATCTACCAATTCTTCCAAACGGAGGCCCAGGGCTTGCGCGACGTTTGTGAGCAGCTCGCGGTCAATCCGACAAGATCTGCCGAGAGCGTAGTTCAAACCCGACGCAGTTGAGATCCCGGCTTTCCTTGCGATTTCGACCGGGTAGAGACCTCGTTCCCAACAAATACTGGTAAGATTCCGGCTGACGACGACCGGATCGAGCTCGGGAGCTGCCGGGAACATCGCCGTGATGTTCTCTGATACCAGCTGGCGGACCGAGAATTTCTTGCCCTCGGCCTCGACAATTCTGTGGGCCTGGAAGGCTCCAATGTAGCCGGTCGCGAGCACTTGGCGCATGGTGCGGCCGTCCAGCCGAAGCCTGCAAAAATACGTACTGCTTGCCAGGCCGCTATGGGCAATGATGGCCTTGAGGTTAGTCATCACCACAGGCGGGCTGACGACGATATTGTCTCGGGTCGGATCCAGAATTTCCGTTTCCTTGACCTCCAAAGCCTTGGCGAGGCGCGTCAGGGTAACATCCCGCGGGACAAACCGTTCATTGAGGAATTTGTAGCACTCCGCCCCCAATCCGGTTTTGAGACCCAGTTCATGGGTCGTCATGTTGCGCTCGAACAGCATACTGCCCAAATTCCGAGCGATGGTCCTGACGAGTTCCGCCGGAGCTTGCTGCGTGATGAGATCACCCACCGTCTTCTCGGCTTTGGTATCTATCGAGGATTCCGGGCCGTCGACTGCAATGGTCCCGGATCCAGACTGCTGCTGGCTCGATTCCGGGACGCCGGCCGGAGCAGCAAGGTCACAACTGAGCAACTCCTCCGGATCTACGTTGAAATACTTGCACAATCCTGGTACGTAGTAGGCCTGGAGATCGCCACACCTACAGGCTCTGTACATCGTGGACGGCGGAATCCCAGTGGCTGCGGTGACGTCGCCACAGTAAACGCCTTTCTTTTGCACCAGGTGTTTCAAATTGTTCATGAGCAAAGTTGGGCTCGGTCGTTCGGCCATCCGGACCGATGCCGGCGCATATATAGGCAAGTTCTCTTGGGCCAGACCTGGTAGGCGGGCCACCGCATCAAAGTCGCCGGCATCCACCCTGTTCTCGATCCAAAGAATGCGGTCAATGACGACGGCCGCCTTCTCTTCAACTAGAGAGCCAAACTTGGGAATGGCTTTCTGGGCGCGTTCGATCGCCGGCTTAAGACTGCTGTCTGGTCTGGCGCCGGGATACAACTTGAGGGGGCGCACCGTGGCTTGAAGGTGCTCAGCGCAAAGTTGACGATACACCTTGAGCAAGGTTATCCCGCCGTCATTGTGGCACAGCAGATCAGCGGTCTTAACCGGGTCTCGAGTTTCGTGAAGGGTTGCCGTCCCGAACCAGTGCCGGCAAGCGTGATGGTACCACCCGGCGAGCCCCGCCGCTTTTGCGGCGGAGGCAAATGCGCGGTTGTTGGTGCTCGTTCCAAAGAAGGGATCCCCGAGTTTGAGATTGCGGGCCTTGATCAGACGGTCCAATAGCTCTGCCAGCTCATCGCAGACCGGCACGCGCTTTTCGGTCGGGGCCTTGTTCTTAAGCTTGCCTTTGAGTTTCGTTAGAAGAAGGGTTCGATTTACAGGGTCGTAATGATCAACCATGCTGGCATTGGCGCTCGCTAGCCGGGCTCCACTTAACATCATAAAATCGAACTTCGGTCCCGCATCTCCTCTGCTCGTCCCATGCCGAACGCGGTACAGATATTCTCGCATCGTCTTCAATTGTGCCGCGGTGGGTATTTGGATCTTGCGGCGCGTGACTGTCGCGTACTCGATTTTGTCAATCAGTGCCAGGTACAACTCATCAGTGATCTTTTTTCTGTCCTTCAGATAGCGGAGCAGCAACGCCAGCGAACTCATGCGGCTGTTATACGTGGCGGGCGACAGTGTTTTCCCGGGGCAAAGTAGATTCTTGGCTTTGGTCAGGAAGAACCTTCCCACACCGTCAATGGCCTTTGGGGTAATTCTGGATAATGACAGTGTCCGGAAGCCCGGCCAGTGCAAAGAAATGTTGTGGTAAGAATCTCGCAGGTTATCGATCGTAATCGGCTTTAGCTTGCCCAGCTTGACTTCCCCCTCGCGGGATTCTAGGTACGGTTCAACGAAGCTTGCCAGGGTATCTTTCTTGTCAGAACTGAGCTTTAGGGATTCACGTTTCTGGACGACCCATTTTTCAAACACTTTCCGCGCTTCCTTCGAGTTCTCGGTCCCAAGCGTTGGAGTGTATGTCTTGCCGTTGATTCCAATTTTGCCGTAAATCCCCTTGACCCCTTTGATTCTAAATAGATTCGGCCCCACCCAAATCCTGATCTGCTTTTTTCCTTTGCGGTAGCGGTTGGCTATCTCCTGGTGGTAAGCGTCTTCCAAGAGTAAACGATTAAACCGCTTCAAGCCCTCGCCCTTCAAATTCTTCCCAAGGCATTTCTGGCTCTTTTTTGACAAGGCCACACCAACAAAGCGTTGCTCCTGGTAAATCGATTCCCCAGAGATGATCCCGGTGAGCTCGCTCGCCAAAGCCGCCGATAGCGTTTGCGCTTCCGAATCGTTTTCGGTGTATGCAAAAAGCATACGGCGCGTTTCCTCAGTCAACCGAGCAGCGATAAACTGGGAAACCCCGTCTTCCGATTTCTGGAGCGTGGTCGCGAGGGACTTCAGGTCCGTAATTTCATCAGCGGACAGGCTCGGTGAGGCACCGTTGCTTTTCACATTCAGAGCGTCTTGGGTTCCCTGCCGCATTAACCCCGTTTCGCCTTTCGCTGCGGCAGGGGTGAGGCCCGGGTGTCACATTGTCTTAGTTCCGGAAAAACGTTTGGCCGGGTTTGAGTTTTCGGGCTCTGATCAGGCGGTCCAACACCTTTGCCAGCTCATTGCAGACCGGCACCCGCTTTTCGGTCGGAGCCTTTGTCTTCGCCCGGCCTTCGACGTTCGTCAGAAGAAGGGTTCGATTCGCAGGGTCGTAATGCTCAACCAGGCAGGCGTTGGCGGTCTTGAGCCGCGCCCCGGTTAACATCATAAAATCGAATTTTGCACCGGCACCTCGTATGCCGGGTCGCCCTTTTGGAACGTGGGACAGGTAACTTTTATTTTTCATGTTCAGTATGCTTGCGTTTATTGCCGCCGTTGTTGCCGCCGCGATACCGGTTTGTGCCCTGGCAGCGTTCAAAACGCACAAACTGGTTTGGTATGGAAATACCTATTTTCGCGGTCGAAATCGTCAAAATCCCCAGTAAACTGGCCATTTCGGCCCAACTATCGGCCGCAGTTCGGATACGTATCCTCATCAGCAGGCTTGAAGTTGTACATACTCTCGTTACGTCTAAGTGGTTGATAATACGCATTTTCCGTCATGGGTTGCCGCCGGTTGTTGCCGCCGCGTTCTCTTTGTCAGCCTGAAGCGCCCGGTGAGAGGCGGAATCCGCGTTGGCATCGTCGGCCTCAGGTTTGGCATTGACTGGTAGTTGTTCGTTGGGCGTCTTCTTGTCTGCCGGAGCGGAAGAGCGGTTCACGCAAGGGCTCGGAACGGAGGTCCTGAAATTCGGGCGCAGCTTGACAATCCCTTTATCAATAGCGAAATAGGCCTTTTCCAGCTTGAGTTGATAAAGCCAGTTTGTTGTTGGGTTTGCAGCGAAGCTCACATGCCCCATTGCAGCGAGCACGCTTGGCACGTCTTTCAGGCGCACGCCGTCAGGGTGGTCGAGTAGGTATTGTCGCAAAAGCTCTGCACGGCACGGCCGGCGTTGCAATCCAACTTCCACCCGCGGACCTTGAAGCTCGGCAAGAGCCCTGCAAACTTGATTCAGCCGGAGGTGCAAGTACGCCTCTTCTGCCTTCAACTGGCGAATCACCGCCTCGGTTCTGTTCAGGGTTTGCACACGCCTACAAATTGGTAATTTTCTCGCTGCGACTAACGCGAGGGGCTGGCCGACCTTCAGCCCATAACTTGGCCTTCGCCACGAGTTGCATGTTGTTGCTCTCGGCTGTCACTATCGTTGGCATTCTCGTGGACCTTTTATCTTGTTCTTGTTGTCCGATCCCGCATCGGCTCACGCCGTGTGGCACCTTTCACATTATAAGAGGCGGGGGAGTGGTCCGCGTGGGGCAGAAACCAGATCTTTGAAAAAGCGCCGGTAGTCGTTTCGCCTGAGGCGACGAAGCATGTTGCAACCGGATAGTCTGCCCCTTCATGAACGCCGCTGGTGCGACTGGGAGGCGCCTCCGTCGGGTATTGATTCTCTGGTGCGCACAATTGCATCTGACCACATCGCCCAAATCGGCCCGCTCGGCCATAAAATGGAATGAGAACGAACGAATGACGTAGGACGTATGAATCCTCCCATCAACGAACGCCTGGCCTACCCTCCGGTCGCAAAAGCGAATGGCAGGGTCGAACTTATCACGGCTCGGGCTAGGGAAGTGCTCAATCTCCGTCGCCTGCCGGCCATGCTCACCGCGGCACAGACGGCGGCGCTGCTGGATGGGGGCGGCGAACATAACATCCCGGTGCTGGTCCGCAAAGGCTTGCTCGAACCGCTGGGCAATCCGCCGGCCAATGCAGTGAAATATTTCGCGACTGTGGAGGTGCTGGAACTGGCCGCCGACATTAAGCGGTTGGGCCGAATCCGAGATGTCATTTATGAGTACTGGCAGGGCAAGAATGCCGCGAAAACCGAAGCCAATCATCGTGTTTCCGGCAACGGTTCGCCGCGCAACGGACACAGGTCCTGACGGGGGCGGTTGCCGTTCGCAAGCGCGGCGGAGACGGGCGTGGGTCCCGGCAACGCCGTGCCGCTGCCTTTTTGCCCGACGTCGGACCTCTTGTCATTGCCTTCCGGGTGTCTTCAATCCCTATTGCATTTTGCCCGATTCTTACAAGGGGGGCGGTCAAATAAAGGGGCACCCCGAAAATTTGTTCACAAAGTTATTCACAGCCCCTGCAGGCAACCAGACCGGCCGCCCCTTCCTGTTTTTCCCCTCCGTCCCTCTCCACTCATCCGCCTCAGCCCCAACAGCACACAGCGGGTCAGCAGGCGCAGCAGCAGCGGACGGGGAGCCCGGCTGGAGCGGCGGCGGGTTGAGGTGTATCGTCAGACGACTTCGATGTGACCGGGGCTTATCCACTGGAGAAAGGCCGGCTGCTTCTTGGTGTCGGACGAGACGAGGAACACGCGGCGCTTTGCTCGGGTGAGTGCGACGAGGAAGTTGCAGATGTTCTGATCCGAGATCTTCGACTTGTCTCTGTTGGCTACGAAGTACTGGTCATCGAAGTTGGTGATGAACACGTACTCGGCGGCGAGGCCTTTCGAGCTCTGGATGGTGGTTGCTTTGATGGGTATCTTCCGGATGCTGGGATTGCCTGGCGGGCGAGAGTTTGAGGCGATGTCCTCCTTCAGGTGGTCTCGCGTCATTTGATGAGGGTCCAGGCCGAGGGTCTTCAGCACTGTGGAGAGCTCTTGCTCGTCAACTTGCTCGTCGCCTGTGATCTGCCGGAGGACTTTGAGGAGGCTGGCCACGCGGCGCTTGAGGTCCCGGCTGGCGATTTCGGAGAAGTTCTTAGAGTTGGGTGGGCATGTCTGCTTGAGCATGGATTGGAACTGGGCCTCTGGAAGGAGGGATTTACAGACGATGCGCCAGCCGAGATTGCACTTTCTGTCGTTGAGAAGGAGTTTCAGTCCATCGAGGAGGGTTGGCTCTTTGAGATCGTGCTTTTCGGCCGCGTCAATGTTTTCAAGGCCCTTGTTTCTAAGCGCGTCGGCGATCATGCGGGACTGGGTCTTGGTGGGCGAAATGATCAGCACGGAGAACTTGCCTTTTACCTGCTCGGCGAGTTCGCCTATGCGCTGCTCGATGAACCAGGGGATTTGCTTTGCGAAGACCTGGGCGTAGATGATCTTGGGGTTTTGGGCGCTTTCTTTGTCTTTCCTTGGGTCTTCAAAATAGACGTATGGCTTTTCGATCCTGCCCTTGAGGTGGCCGCGCTGTTTGGCTGCCGCGATGATGTCGTTAGCCGCCTGGACGATCACTCGCGAACAGCGCGAGCAGTATGGAAGGTTGAACGACGTGTAGCCGGACTTCTTGTCTGAGTGCCGCTGGCGGATGTGTTCAGTGCTGGCGCTCTTGAAGGCGTACAGGGCCTGGTCATCGTCGCCCGCGAGAAGCACGGGACTCTTGGTGGCGAGGAGGTCGATCAGGGAGACTTCGAGCTTGTTGAAGTCTTGGAACTCGTCAACGACGATCTGCTCGTAGGCCGGGATCTTTTGTGGTTTGGCCTCGAAGAGTTTGACTGCCGCGAAGACGATGTCGGCGAAGCCGTAGTGTTTGTAGTAGTCTTTTCGGCCCCGGTAGAAGGGTATGTGTTCGTTGTTGTCGTCCCTGTTATGGAACACCGTGTCGAAGTCGATGTCCTTAGGGATGAGAATCGTGGCGTCCTCCCTGATCACAGCGGACAATTTGGGAAAGACCTTCGCATCTTTGGCCACCGCTCCCAGGATGCCTCGCGCAAATGCGTGGAGGGTCTTGACTTCGGAGAGTCCGCACAGTTCCAACGACAGGTCTTCGACCAGGGAGTTGACGAACGTGAGGGTGAGACTTTTGTCTGTGGGTTCGAGTAGCTTCTTGAACAGGAAGGTTTTGCCGGTTCCCGGGCCACCGACGACGATCTTCTTCGTGGAAGGCGAGTTTAGAACTGCTTCGACGCAGGCTTGTCGTTGTCTTGCTGCCGCTTCGTATTTGGCGCGTGGATCGGGGGTTCCGTTCATAGATGTGAAGGGCGCCTCTGGGCGTGGTGGCGTGGTGGCTCAACGGCTGGCGAGGTCGTGGACTAGAGCTTGGCCACGGGCGAGGTCGAGGGCGCGGAGTTCGACGACGGTCCAGTGGCGGGGGCCTTCGCGGAGGCGGTTGCGGATGATGCGGTCGCGGCGGAGGCGGGCGCCCATGTGGAATGCGGCGCCATCCACGTAGATCGCGAGGTTGCGATCCGGGACCGCGAAGTCGGCGATGGAGATGGGCGGGGCATCGTCTGCTGGCGACACGGGGACCTGGGTTGCGGGGTTGAAGCCGTGTTCCTGAAACAGGCGGAGAAAGCGGAGTTCAAGCGGTGAGCCGACGCCGGCGGCGAAAGCCTCCAGCCAGGGGCGGGGGTCATGGGTGTCGCCTTGTTCGAGCGGCACGGGTTGAGGCGGGGTCTCGGCCAACTGTTCGAGGTCGCCGATGATGGCAGGCCAGCGCAGTTTGTCGTGATGGCGCTGGTTCTGATAGGACTTGAGGCAGCGGTAGCAGGCGGTGTCGCAGTTGGGGTGGATTAGGTGCTGGAGGGCTCGTTGGGCGACGAGGTGGAACTCACGCGCTATGCGGGCAATGTAACCACTGCCGCCGACGCTGGGATCCACAAAGGTGAGGGAGACGCGCTGGAATGAGCCGGCGTCGTGGGATTCCTGCCAGGGCCCTTCCGGCTCGAACTCAATTTCGCTGCCGTCGAGGAGGAGGTGTTGCCGGATGCCGATACGGAGGGCGGCGCCGAGAGAGTGGCTCCATTCGTCGAGGGCTTCCTCGTCAAAGCCTTCGGGGATGAAGGCGACGAGGCGAAGCACTTCGGCGGCTATGCTGGTGACAATGCCGGAAGGCTGCGGAGGCTGGCCCGAGCGGGCACATGAGGGGGCGTGGCCGAAGGGGTCCCTGGCGTTACCGGCTCTGGCCCGGCGGCGGGGCCCGGCGGCGTTGTCGGGTCGCGGGACCGCGAGTTGACGGCCGCATGTGCTACAGAGGCAGAAGCCGCGTCCCTCGTCGTTGAGGATTAGGCCGGCCTGACGCTCGGCTTCGCTGGGCTCCAAGCCCTCGTTGAGCCAACGGACTTCCTCGTTGCGACGGAGGATGAGTTGCCAGCCGGGACCGACCGACCAGCGCTCGAACACGTCGCCGTTCCATTGCGGGTAGAATGCGACCAGGTTGCGGGCGGCGATTCTGTCTTCTTCGTCGAGGACTGGGGCTTCGTTGCGCTGGGCGAGGAAGCCGCCCATACTCGAAGGCCGGGTAGGAGCGGCCGGGCTCGGCGAGGCGGCAGCGCGGGCACTGGGGGTGTTCGGTGGAGTACCGCAGGCCGCAGCGGCGGCATATACTATATGTCCAGGGCGCGTCGGTTCGCGGGTTCCAGGGGGAGCTAACGTCGAGGCCGATGACCTTCCAGCGCCGGGCGCGGGCATAGACGGGGGCGTCGGGCATGAACTGGTAGATGCCGAAACGGCGGGCGGCACTGATCGGGCTTTCTTCGTTGGCGTCCCCGAGCAGGCGCAAGGACGCCGGTTCAGCGGGGAACTCGTAGCCGGGCAGGATGCCGAACTCGGCAAACCTGCGGGGCGGGTAGCCGGCTGAGGCGTCGTCGGCTTCAGGGCGATTGTCGCGTTGCGACGTTGGGATGCCAAGCAGGCGGGCGACAAGATCGGCGGCGCGGACGCCTGGCTGCCTTCCCTGCAGGGTGGCTGAGAAGCGTTCAAGGGCGGAGCGCAGTTCCTGGACCTGGCGGGCTGTACGGGCGACCACGTCGGTGATTCTTCCGGGGAGGGAGGCGAGGTGCGCCTGCAGGGCCTGCTCGTCGAGGCCGCATTCGTTCAAGATAGTGTTGCCCCATGCCTGCCGGGCCATTTGGAGGGCGTGACCGGTCTGAGCTTGAACGGCGGCAATCAGGGCGTTTACAGGCTCTGTCTTGATGTCGCCTTGCTCGCTGACGTACTCGACCATGCGCCCGGCAAGGCCGGGATCGGCGGCGCCGAAGGCGATGGCGGCGAGATGGCGGAGAATGACGTCGCGGTTGCCGAGAGAAATGGCCGGCGCGGGGATTTCGCCGGAGATCATTTCTTCGGGGTGGTCGAAGAAGTATTGGTCGTGCGGTGTTCTGCGGGCATAGCCGACGACGAGGCCAACGCGGGTCCGGCGTCCGGCGCGTCCGCCGCGTTGGGCGTAGTTATCTGGCCGAGGCGGGACGTTGCGCAGGACGACGGCGTCCAAGCCGCCAACATCAATACCCATTTCCATGGTGGGCGAGCAGGCGAGGACGTTGAGGGGCGCCTCTGCAGCGGGGGCTTTGAAGTTGTTTTCGAGCTCGATCCTTCGGTCGTTGGTGACCTGGGCCGTGTGTTCGTCGGCGATGAGTGGGCGGAACGTGGGCTGCCTCATGCGGCGCACAGTTCGGTGCTGTTCGACTTCGGCGTCGGGCCAGGCGGCGCCGGTGCCGTGGCAGCGAGGGCAGGGAGCGCCTGGCTGGGCACCGGCGAGGGGCCAGGAGCACACATTGCAGCGCAGACGATTGGCACCGGAGGGAAGCCAGAGGCGCAAGGCCTCGGCGTTGAGCTGGCACACGCGGGCGCTGTCTCGGTGGCCGAAGACATCAGAAGTGGTGGTGAAGCTGCCGCGCTGGAGGAATTGGAGGAGTGCGAGTCCGTCCTCAGCGTTCACGGGTGGCGCGCCGAAACGGGAGAGCAGGTGCTCGACCAGACGCTGGAACCCGGGGGCCCGGCCACCGGCCCCGGGCGCGCGCCATGCGTTGCGGATGGTGACGCCGTAGGGGGCGTGGAGGGCGTCGGCGTAAGGCAGCGGGTGACCGGCGGTATCAACCGGGAGCCCTTTGGGCTGGGCGACCTTGCGCTCCCAGTCGGCGCGGGCGATGTAGTCCGGGCAGGCCGTGTATCGGGGGTGATACCGCATGATTTCGCGGGAAAGCATGCTGCGGACGCGCAGTTCATCGAGGAAACAGCGGCACAGATGTATGAGTTGGTCGGGTGTTATGCCCCAGCGAGTGCAGAGCGCAGCGCCCCGGTCACGCGCTTCGGCTTCCAAGCCGTCGTAGCGGATGGCGAGGATGCCGAGGTTGACGAGTGTGCCACGGAAGAATGGGGTGACGGCGATTTCATCGAGGAGCGGCGCTTCCTCCCAGGCGCGAACGCGCAAGCGCTCGTCTTCGGTCAATCGGCGCTCGGGATCGTCGGGGCCGTGGGGGTTGTCGCCTTCGCGGACGCCGGTTTCGCCCAGAAGCTCGACGGCCCGCTGGAGGCCGATAGTGGGGTTTGCCTGCAGGATTTGGAAGAGGCGCCGGCGCATCCTGTCGTAGCGGCTGGCGAAGATGATGAAGCGGGCCTGGTGGGCGGCGTCCTGGCGGCTGTCGCTGAAGATGAGGAGCCGTTCCTTGCCGTCGTGACCGGGGCGGTTAGCGTTGGCGTCGGCCAGGGCCTCGACCAAGCCTTCGCCAAGGACTTTGACGGCGGCGGACGTTCCGAGGGCGACTGGCGTAATGACGCTGCGGGTGCCGGCGGTACCGCCGCAGCAGAGGCAGCGGGTGCGGCCTTGAACCAGCCTGACCTGGAATGGGAAGTCGGCGGGATTCAGGCTGAAGTTGGAGGTTCGGGGGTCGAATGATCCGGAGTGGACGGGCTGGCCGCGAACGCGGTCAATGCGGGGCCTGCCTCCGCGCCGGGGGGCGGGATTGTCGTCTTCGGGGTCTTCGGGGTCCTCGTCTGGGGTGAGGTCTGCTTCCTGCCGGGCGATGTCGTAGAGCATCCATTCCTGGCCGGGCGCGTCTTCGGCGTACGGGCGCATTTGGCCGGCGGCGGGGTCTCCGCTGAGGCGGAGGTAATCGGCACCGCAGTTACGGCATAGAAAGAGCGGAGCGGTGGTGCGACCGCAGTCGCAGGCGGGCTGGCCCATTGGATAGATGCGACCGCAGGCTGGGTCCAGACAGCGGACGAAATTCCAGCCACCGCGAATGAGGCGGTGAGCACGAAGACGGAGAGCACCGGGGGTCCCTTCGGGCAGGGCCGAGCCGGCGAGGAGAACGGCTTCGACCTCGCGGGCAACGGCTTCCGGGTCAGCGCCGTGGCGCTCAGGCACCTCGGCGATAACTCTCTGCACGATTTGGCCAACTGACAGGGGTTGAGCGACGAGCCACTGGTTGAGGAGCCAGAGCAGGTGGCAATTGCGGGCGGTGGCGGCTGCGTCTGGGGATGGTGGTACACCTGCGGATGCTGCCAAGGCATTTATGACGGAGTCCTGGTTGGTGACGTCCACTTGGCAGGGAGACGGGACGGCTGTGGCGAAGCGGGCTTCGGGGGGAATCGTGATGTTTTCGAGGACTTCGCCGACAACGCGGATACGGTCCCGAGGCTCGCCGGTGAGGCGGTTGAAGAAGTCCTGGACGTCCGCGTCGCGGCGCTGGGTCCGTTCCTCGACTGAGAGGCCAGGTTCGGCGAGGCTTTTGATTGTCGCTGAGGTGCCTACCGTGAGGAGCGAGGGGTAGCGGGCCGCGTGCTGGTTGTCGGGCACGTTCGGGGACCAGTTCTGGCGGGCGCGGGCGAGGTGGGCACGCAGGCGGCGGAGCAGCAGGGCAATGTTGCTGCCAAGGACGCCGCGGTAGGTGTGGACTTCGTCCAGCACAAGGAAACGGCAGCGGTGATTGGCGAAGAGGGCATCGCGATCGGCAGGGCGGATGAGGAGGTACTCCAGCATCATGTAGTTGGTGAGCAGGATGCGCGGTGGATTGTTCCTCATGCGCTCGCGCTCGGCCTGGCCCGTGCCTCGGTCGTATTTGCGAACGTCAACATCGCCAGCGACCCCCGCAGCTTCGAGGTAATCCTTGATGCGCTTTTCCTGGTCATTGGCGAGCGCGTTCATGGGGTACACCAGAATTGCCGTGAGGCCGGTGCGGGGGAACTGACGGGCGTCGGCGATGGCGTTCTGAATGACAGGCAGGAGGAAGCACTCGGTTTTGCCGGAGCCGGTGCCGGTGGTGACTACCAGCGGCGAAGGGGATGGGCCGAGGAGGTGGGTGATGGCTTCCGACTGGTGGAGGAAGGCGGTTTCGCTGTTGGAGCGGGCGGCCATAGCGCGGGCGAGCGCGGGGTCGAGCGGCAGATCGGTCCAGCGTTGGCCGGCGCGGAAGGGGCGATGGGCCTGGTAGAAAGGTTCCTGGGCGAGAAAGAGAGGGCGGTCGAGCTCGGTTTCGAGGGCGCCGCGCAGGGCCCGGTCGCGAGCGCGGAATTCAGATTGAAGGTGGTCGCGGTACTCCTCGATGACGTGGTCGAGGGCAATGATGGGGTTGAGGCTCATACACGCGGAATTGGCACGAGAGTGCGGATCTGGGTTTCGATGGGCGTGTAGAGGTCAACGCCGGTGCGGGGGGTGCTGATGGAAACAACCAGGGCGTAGCGGAGGTGGCGGTCGTATTGGCGGAGATGTTTTCTGAGGCGCCACCATCCGTTGATGGGAAAAACGGCAAGGTGATTCTTCTGGGCCAAGTCGGCGGCGGTGCCGAGCCAGGTGTCGGAATGCAGAGACCCGCGGTGGCGGAGTTGTGCTCCGAGCAGCCACTCGGCGGAATCGGACTCGGTGCCCGAGCCGTCTTCTTCATCGGTTCTGGCCTCGGCGTTGATGCGCGCTTGGAACTCGGCTTCGCTCTCGGTGGCGCGGCGGACGTCGAAACGCAAATTGCAGGAGGCGTACCGGTAGCGATTCGTTGGGAGTTTCGGGCCGGGATTGGGTTCGATGAAATAGGAGAGGGTTACCCGCATTTGGACTGGGGCATCGCCCAGGGTTTGGAGGGCATCGCGGGGCCAGGGCAGATTGTGAAATCGAAGTTCGTTAGTCTTTACCGTGCCAGCATCCAGGAGGAAGGGCTGCAGTTCATCCTGGCAAATCAGGGTCACGGCGCTTCTGGCGCTGCGTAGGGCGGAGGAGAGGTCGGGCACGCCGAAGCCAAAGGTCCGGAGGATGCGGCGCCAGTCGGCTTTGGGAATGGTTTCGAGGCGGCGGCGCTCAAGCATTTGGGGCGTCCAGCGGGCGGAATGGATGAGCAAAGCGCGGATGGTTTCGGGCCAGAGCCTTGGGTACTCGGCCTGGATTATGGCTGCGTAGCGGGCCGCTTCGACCGCGGCGGCGCTGGTGTCGCCGGTGGTAGTCAGCAGGCGATTGCGCCAATTGGCGTTGGTGGTGAGGAGTTCGACATCGCCATGACGGTCCACCAAGCCGGTTTGAGGCTGGGCGATGCGGTTTCCGGCTTCGAGGACGAGGTCCGGCTTGAGGGGCCAGTCGTGATCCCAGGTGAGGGAGGTGGAACTTGCCGGGGCGAGGTCACCGCGCTGGGCAAGTGGTTGCCACGTGGCATAGGCCGGGTCGGAAATGACGGCTTTATTGGTGAACCCACCGACGCTGACTGCATTCCATGCCTGGTTGGGATCATGGACCTGCTCGGTCTCATTCAGCGATGGAAACTCGTCCGGACGCTGGACGTAAACGTTTCCAGCACTGATAAAAATGAGGCGCCGGGGATTGCCTTCCTCGGCATAGCCGGCGCTCAGCTCGTCCATGGCGGCCGACCAGGACGTTGGACGACCGCGATCGGATGTGTTCGCGTCGGTGACCTGCATGGTGAAGACGCGGGGCCGGCGCGGGGCGGCAATCTCGATGCGGCTGACGGACTGTCGGGTTACATGGCCGTAGAGATGAGGCTCGTGAGGCGCGGCGGAGTTTATCATTTTCACCGACTCGACCCAGTGTGACGGCTGGATCGGGCCGGTCTGGAGGAGCGGTGCGGTCAGGTCACCGAAAGCGGCGATGCCGGCCATCATGGAGCCGTGGGGCCTAGCGGTGTCGTCGGCGGTACCCCAGGCGGGATCGTAGGTTTCCAAGCCGTCGTTGGGGACAACGGGCAGCAGGAGGGGGTGCTGGTGGTTGACACCTGTGTCCAGCAGGCAAACGGCGTTGGCGGCCGGCGAAGGCGGAGTGAGGCGGCCGCGAGCATCCTCGACCCACTGCGCCTGTTCCGTTTGGTTGAGCCCCGCAAAGAATTCCGCGGGGACTTGGGGGAACCTGAGTTCGGTCAGACAATTCAGCAGTTCGAGCGACTGGCTGAGTTGCTCCCGCCGCGCACGAATTAGGAGAACCGTGTTCTCGGGCAGAGAGATTTGCTCCTGGGCGATGTGAATATTGACGTGCGCAGCGGCTTGGTGGAAGCGGGCGCGGACTGCATCACGCTCGTCTCCCGCCGGGCCGGTGTGGAGCCAGGCCTCCCACCAAGCCTCTGCACCCACGGCAGGCATGGCCTGTTGCTCGGTCCAGAATGCCTCGACGGCTGCTTCACGAATTTCGGCGATGGAATTAATGAGTTCCTGGTGCCTGGGGGCGCCCGAAGGGGTTTGACTCGAACGGTAGGAGTCGATGAGCCGTTGGAGGACGTCGAGTTTGCCGTAGGGGACGCGAACGGTTGCCAACTGAATGGGGAGGGACCGACCATCAGGGAGACGGGCCTGCACGGTTCGCAAGTTGAGCAACTGAATTCCCGACCGCCGGCGTTCGAGGGACTCGGCTTTGAGTGGAAACTCGGGGTCGCTGGCAAATTCGAGCAGCAGCCCGAAATCGGAGGCGAGGCCAACGGCGAGCCGGTCCTGCTGTATTTCCTGGGCGCGCCGGCGAATCAGGTCCAGTTGGCGGACCAGCCTGTCGGCGTGGGTGGCACGATCGCGGACAGGAAATGGAAACGCCGGGCCGGGTGTGCGCTGCGGATTCGTGAAGTCCTGACCAGCAACCCTGCCCTCAACGAGGAGGTGACGGAGTTGCTCGCCAGGTTCGTCGGGCATAGGTCGCGCTTATTCGGCGCGCCGGAGAAAGTTCCGCCGCTCCTGGATTGACCGCACCAAGTCGTCCGTCGTCAGGTCCTGCCGCTTGATGAGCAAGCATTCCTTCATCGCCTCATCGCAGGCTCTGACGACTTCACCAAAGCTCATCCCCTTGGCCTCCGGGACGACTCGGGCGTAGTTGACCCGCACCCTGCCGGACATGGTTGCCAATCGCCGGCGCATCGTTTCTTCCACGAGCGCGGCTTCAGGAAGCTGGAACTCAATCAAATCGTCGAACCGTCGGAACAGCGCCTTGTCCAAGCTCTTTGGGCGGTTTGTCGCCGCGACGATCAGACTCGTTCCGGAATAGCGTTCGATGAACATCAGGAAGCTGTTCAGCACGCGACGAATTTCGCCCACGTCCGAGCCGTGCCCGCGGTCCGTGCCGATGGAATCAAACTCGTCGAACAAGTAAGCGGCGCGGGTGCGCTCCATCGCGTCAAAGATCAGCCTCAGTTTCACCGTGGTTTCGCCCATGTACTTGGTAATGAGCCCATCCAGGCGAACGACGAAGAGGGGAATCCCCAGTTCACCGGCCAGGGCTGAGGCGGTCATCGTCTTGCCGCACCCCGGCGGGCCAGTGAGAAGCAGTCGCTGGCGCGGGTGGAGGTTGTGCCCCTTCAAGAGTCCTATTTGCCGCTGCTCATCCAAAATCCGCTCCAACCTCCGGGTGAGCTCGACCGCCAGGACCATGTCCGCCAGCCGTGTTTCGGGATACGAAACCCCGAGCAGCTCGGCCAACTCGCCGCGTGGAGCGGCCAATGGAATAGGAGGGTTCTCGCCCGGACGGGCGGCGGCTCGGGCTTTGACCCGGTCAATGAGGTCGCGCAGTTCGGCGGCGAACTCGGAGCGGCCTTTTCGCGCTTCGCCGGCCGCAACTTGCAGGGCCACCGAGTAAAAGCGGTCATGGTCACCTTCGGAGTGACTTTTTACCAACGCTCGGATTTGATCTGCTGTAGCCATCGCAATGCCTTCATGAGCAGCATACATCATGCTGGGGACCGATGACCAGACGGAACGCAAACTGGGCGCTTCGCGCGCGGTGTTCTTCGGTCGAGGGCGCTGATGGGGTTTAGGCTCATGCGGTTGTTGCCTTCTTGATCTCTTTGCAAATCTTGACCCAGGCGGCGTCTCGTTCGGCCTTCATTTGGGCCAGCGGTTTGTCTGGAGAGCTGAGGGCTTGGTAATCCTTGAGGGCGGTTTCCTCGTAGGAGCAAGCGCGGACGGGAATCCACAAGATCTGGACGCCGCCTGTGCTGGCTTGGCGGAGCAGGGGGCCCAACTCATGTTCATGAATAAAGTCTGAGGCGAGGAAGTTGGGGGTGACCAGCAGGACGGCGACTTTTGTGCGGTCGAGGGATTCCTGTATTTCGCTAAACCACTCGGACCCGGGGGCGACCTGCTTGTCTGACCACTTGGTAAGTTTGCCGGCTCGTTCAAGTGGCTTCAGGTGTGTGAGGAGTTGGTCTAGGAACTTTGTGTCCTTGTGGCTGTAACTGATGAAAACGTGTTCTCGCTGAGGGGCGTTTGCGGTGCTGCGGGCTTCAGCTTGCGTGGGATTCGATGGCGGGTTTGCGTCGGCGCTGCTGCCCGCGACGGCCGCTCGCTCGATGATTTCATCTATGGCCGCCACAGATGCTCGCGCAACGTCTGACAGCTTCGAGTAGAATGTCGCCGGGTAGCCCTGCTCGTTCGGGATGGCCTGTTTCGGGCCGCAGGCCAGAAAGTCGGGGAGGCGTGGGAAGAGCCCGCTTCCCAGTAGACCGGCTGAGAAGTTGTCAACGCGAGCTTGGCGTTCCGTGTACGAGGGGCTACCACGGGGACACTGCCAGGAGAGTTCGAAGAGCATGTCCAGCCAAAGGCCCTGACTTGGACAGAGTCTCTGCGAAAAACCACTGGGCCAGAGCCGCCATACAGAGGTGGCGATGGCTGGAGGCAGTTGATAGAGCAGGTCGCCGCCTTCGTGCAGCAATTCTGCAAGCTGGGGGATGGGGAAGGGGCGAGTCTCGTCGGCTGCGGCGTAAACAGAATGATAGCGGTGTAGGCCAAACCGGTATGCAACTGCCTTGCCGTCCGGTCCGAGAATCGGTTTCCCCTGGACGCTGTTTATCGCGAAGACCCCTTCAAGCAGTTTCCAGTCTGAGCCGAGCAATTTTGCCGGCTCGCGGGACACGCCGGGGCCAGCCCAGATCAATTGAGAGCATTGGGACATTACAGGCAATTTGGGGAGGGCGGATTGAACCATCGGGATGCGCCATTGCAGGAGGACGCACTCGACAGGACAGAATTCATCAATGAGTCTTTCGAAGCGGGACCGGAGTTTCGTGATATTGTGTTCCCACTGGCGAGCAGCTTTGGCCTTTGCGGGGATATACCAGGGAAGGACTCTTGTGCCGGGTTCCTCCCGGAAGGGTGTACCCGCCGTTATGTTGGTGCCGTCCTCGAACTTCCTCTTGAGGGGCGACAATCCTTCGAGAACTGTGTCGAGTTCGGTACTCATGCTGGGTCCTGGAGGTGATCGCGGTACTCCTCGATGACGTGGTCGAGGGCGATAATGGGGTTAAGGCTCATAGGTTCACGAGGCGTCGATGGGCGGGCTGGATTGCCCAGTATGGCATGGCCTCGTCGGTTTGTTTTACCAAGCCGAATCTTTCGTCCGGGGCTTTGTTGTACTTGATCATGGCGTGCATATGTTAGGGGATTGCCAGATCGCTGCGGTCGGCGCAGATGCCGGCGATCACTTCGTCGAGCTTTGTGCGTTTGTTGGCGCGGTCGAGGAGCTCGATCACGCAGTCCACAAGTGGCCGGTTCGCCATGTCGTCATCCATTTTGCTCTGGAAGAGGTCAAACCAGATGGCGGCGACTTCGCTTCGCCCCATACGCTTGGTTATGCGACGGCGGAGTTCCCCTAGCGGGAGTGCTGCAAGGGTCGGGGTGCAAGGAACAGCACCTGGTGGTAGGGTGGTCGTGGTGGTTGTAGTCGTCGAGGCGCCGAGGTCGGCGGCTGTTTCACCTTCTTGTTTGAGCACTGCGAGCAGCTTGGCGAGGCCAGCCTTAAAGTCGTGTCGAAAGTCGGCGTAGAGCCGGTCGCGAAGCAAGGTAGGTATGTCGCAATCCTCAATTAGGACAGGGAGGACGGCGGTGCCTTGGTTGGAAATCTGGTCCATCAGGGCTGAGCTTAGTTCCGTTCGGACCCAAGGGGAGGCCACAGATGCCTTGGAGAGGACCGCGACCAGGTAGTCGGAATCTTTGAGGCCGCCGGAGATGCTGGATACGATTGAGTCACCAACCTTGATCTCCTGTTCATCGAACCAAACGTTCAGTTGGTGCTTTTTGAGTGCGGCGACCAGTTTTCGCACAAACGGTTTATCCTTGCTCGAATGGCTGATGAAGACGCGCGCTTGGGTGGTTGGTTTCATGAATTGTCGTTGTGGCTTGTTCTTGTGTCTGTTCGTGTGGTCCGGTGCAGCAGGTGAGGTGCCTGGTCCTTCGACAACTCTTGCCTGCAAGTACGATTCCGCAGATTTCAGAGCGGCCTGCGCTCTTCGGACGCTCCTGTCACCGATGATCCGCGCCATGCCCTCACCGACCAGCCTGCGGAACCCCTCGGCCCAGGGACGATCGAGAATGTGGCCAGACAGCAATTCGAGGCGGCTGACCTCGGTCGAAATTCCAGCGAATCCGCGGGGCGCCTTGCCGTATGCTTTAGTCCAGGAGTATTCGACGGCGAGGTCTTCGTCTAAATAGACGATGTAGCTCTTATCGGAGTCAATCAGAACGCGTATCCGCTTGTTTAGGGTGGGATCGATGTCGCCCTCGCAGTAGGTGGAGAAGTCCAGGACTCGGCGACCCGAGCCCTGAGCTTGGGGACGTTGCTCAGCGGGTAAGGTGTATATCATGTGGCCGCCTCCCAACGCCGAAAACCAGCCATTCTTCTTAGCCACGTCCTGCAGCATGCATTCTACTACATTCTGGAGTCCCCACAGCCCCTGTGCTCGGAGGCGCTGTCCGACGTCAAGGGCGGTTGTGCTGCCGTCACGGAGCATCAGGTCAACCGCTGCGCGGCGGACGTGGTCTTTTGTTTCGATTGCGCCCTCCTTTACGCGCTCGATCCCCTTAAGGCGAGGTGCGAGGTGTTTCGCGAGAATGCTCCAGACGGTTACGCTCGGTGATAGCTTATCAATGAGAATGGGTTTTTTTGCGAAATCTGCTTTTTTGAGCTGTGCGCTGGTGCCTGCTGAGGTAAACACCGACAGGACAATTTTGAGTGTGCGTGGACGAGTGCGTTCGGTGAGCTCCAGCAGGTCGACACCGTTGGCCAGTCGCCGCGACAGGTCGTGTGCGGCGGGTTCGAACTGTAGGTCGGTAACTATAGCTTCGATTCTGAGGCGGTCGTCTTGGACGAAATCTGCCGCTTCCTTCAGCGTGCTCGCGAATAGAGCCCCGAATTCGGTGCGGGTTTGGATGTCATCCGCTAGCCGGCGGACGTACGACGGGTCGTCGTCAACGACTAGGACAAGGGGGCGCGTCACCGGGCTAGGTTTTTGGGTCTTGGCGATCATGGCTAGGGAGTGTTATTTGGAAGCGAGCCCCTTCTCGTCTGACGAGTGAGATGTCGCCGCCGAACTCGTTCCGTAGGATCTGGCGGCCGATCGTTAAACCCAGGCCATTTTTGTCGGGACGGGAGGTGGCTCCGGGGTGGAAGATGGTATCGGGGGCGGGAAACGCAGCTCTACTGATTCCCGGACCCTGGTCCCAAAACTCACATTTGAGTATGTTTCCTTTTTCACATTTGGTGGCGACGACGTGGATGGTGTTAGGTTTTCTAGTTGCGTTGGTGCTGGCGTGGGCTTCGAGAGAGTTCAGGATGAGGTTCAGGAAGGCCTGTTGTAAAGCGGCGGGACGGCCTTTGCACTTTAAGGTGTCATCCACTTCTATGGCGCAATTGATGCCGCACCGCGTTAACTGATGATCAACCACGGAGAAGGCTTGCCTAATTACATCTGCAAGTGGAAAGACCTGGCGCCGGGACCAATACGGCTCGGCCCGCACCATTTGAAGGGTCCGAGCTATAGAGTCGCAGCAGTCACGGGCGTGCTTGATCTGGAGGGAGAGCCGAGAACGGCGGGATCCTTTGGTTTCCTTATGGGCCTCTCGATCCATCTGACTGATGATCAGGGAAAGGTGGCTCGTTTGGTGGCCGAGTTCGTGCAAAAGGACCTCCAGTAAGGCTGCTCGAGTCCGGAGAGCGGACTCAATGAACTGCTGTTCGGTGAAGGAGGTTCGGTTGGGCGTTGTCGGACCGCTTGGGGGGAGTGCCATGATTAGTCGCCTCCTGGTTTTGCGCGTTTTCTGGGGGCCTTAGCTTTTGTAATTGGTTGCTCGGTGAATAGCTGGCCGGTGCCGGCGGGGGCGGGGGTGGTTTGGAAATCGAAAAGCTCGCGGTGCGACTTGGAGGGCGGGGCGCCTGGTGGGGTTGCCGGGAATGGGATGTCAATGACGGGCTGGGGCAGGTTCTCGTTGAGCGGGATGTCCCAGTAGGGGTCGTGCTTTTTCGTGAAGGCTTCGAGGCCGAGGGATTGTAGCTCGTCGAAGGCGGCGAGGCATTGGCGTGGAGCGTCTTTGTAGCTGGAATGGCTGAAGGTGCTGAGGACGTGGGCGTATTGGTCGCGGGTCAGGCCGTAGGCTTGGGCCACGACGGCGTCAATGGCGGCGCGGACGGCCCAGCGGGCGTCTTCGCCCGACAACACGGGCCAGGTGAACGCCGTCCTCGCCTCCCGCCACGCCTCGCCCAATTGCTCTCGCCACAACGGCGCGTAGCCGGCGTGGTTACACGTCAGGCGAAGGCCGGAGTGAGCCAAGAATCTTCCAATCCCATCTGTCTGTGGAAAGGGTGCGCGAGCCAGGAAGAAATAGTTCACGGTTGAAGACGAGACGAACAGCCGCAGGCCGAAGTCGAACGGGAAGGAATTGGCCACCGCGAGAACTTCAAGCGCCCGATAGTTGGGCCGAGCTGGAACGTTCTGCTCGCTGGGATTTTGGTTCTGTGTGATGACGGAAGGCGGGTGGAGGTTGAAAATGGCCGTGCGCTCGTTGGTGGAAGCTGCGATGCCTCGATATGCCAATCGGAAGAAGGTCGCGTTTCTCGTGAACTGAGGCTTGTCGCGCAGCTTCTCCAGCGGCACGACATAGGAAGGCGTCTTTTCCCAGTGGTCAGTGAACTGATGAAAGGTCTTGCCTTCGTGAAGCACCAAGAAGCCAGCATTGCGCAGCTCCTCCGTCACACTCGGATCGCGAGGGTCTTTGCCGTTCTCGACGACATCCAGAACGGGCGTGAAACGCCACGAGTCATCGGTGATGTGGAGTTCACGACGCAGCGAGATCCCTCGTTGCGCGCAAGCCTTGTCGAACGGCAATCCCTGCTTCGCACAGACTGCCGCCACCTCCAAATCCGCTTCGGTGCGCAGTTCTAAGAGGCTCAGATACTCGCCGCCGGTGCGTCGGACAAAGTCCAGCGTGTAACGAAGGGGAGGCCGATCTCCATTCGACGTGTCTGAAGGGGCTTCCGTCCCGGACTGGCCATGCTGCTGGGTTGCTCGCCGTGCTCGGCGGAATAGCCACTCATCGTCATGCAGGTAGAACGCGCAGAGGAAGTCGCTCGTGATGCCTTCCTTTTCTGCGACCACGACCGCGAACTTGAAGCTGCTGTGGATCTCAAAGAGCCTCCGGCGGTTTTCGAAGGAGTAGCAGCAGCGGAGCGCCATTTGCTGGAGGTAAAGGCGACGGATGCCGGTTGCTCCTTCGTTTGCGTGGAACGCTGATGGTACGACCACACCCGTCAAGCCCCCGGTCTTGAGCACTTGAGAACTCCGTTCCATGAAGGCGCGAAAAGCGTCTTGCGCGCCGATAGTGTCCTCGCCCGCGACTTCGACGACTTGGAAGTGATACAGCCTCTCAAGAACGGCTTTCAGCTCACGGAAGGTCGAAAGGTAGTCATCATAGAGTTGTCGTGTGTTCTCCTCGCTGAGCAGGCGCTGCTGGATGCCTGTGCGCTCTCGTTTCGTCGTCGCATTCAGAATCCGGAAATCGAAAGAGGCAAAGAACTCTTTGTCTGCCGGCATGACCTTGTCCCACGGCGGATTACCCAAGTCGGCGTCGAAGCCGGCGCGGCTCGCTGGATTGGCGTCGGGGTAGAAGACTTCCGGGAAGGTGAGGTCGAACGGAAGTGCCGGGATGGCGTTGGCATTCAGGCGGGCAATCAGGGACTGGATGTTCGGATCGTCAACCGGAACAGCGGGCAGGCCAAGCCCTTTCGCGACCATGTTTAGGAGGGTCACTGATGGCCGATTGCCAATAGCAGAGAGCCAATCGTCGGAGAGGTTGCCGGTTTCGGCGATAAGTTTGGCGAGGGCGGCGTAGGCGGTGTCGTCGCAACCTTCCGGGCCGAGCATGACGCCCCCGCTCCAGGCGGCGGCGAGGATTTTGAATGGTGCGAGGGCGCGGTCGAGCCGGGTCTTGGCGGCTTGCTTGGCTTCGATGTCGGCCACGGTGACGCCGACGGTGGCCTCGAGGGCGCGGACGTGCTGAAGGGCATCCGCCAGCGCGGCGGTGAGTTTGGCGGTGAGGCCGCGCGTGAACAGGTCGTCGAGCGGTTGCTGTGAGCCTGGGTATTTGAGCAGGTGCTCGAAGAACGGGCCAGTGAGCGAGTCGCCGACAACAAGCCGATGGTCGAGGAACGTGAGCGGCAACCCCTCGGCGTGACACTCGATCCAGAGGGAGAGTTTGGCGAGCTCGACGGCGAGCGGGTTCTTGTCCACGCCGTAGAGGCAGTGGACGGCGACCATGCGGCGGCAGAGGGCGAGAGCTTTGTTGTGTGAGACGCCGCCGGCAGTGCCTTCGACCGAGCGGCTGGGGAGGTAGCGAAGCAGTTCGTCGTCGGGGTCTGGCAGATCAATCACCCGCTGGCGTAGGGCTGCCGCACGGGCAGCCTGTTCGTCGGCAAGGGCCCCGTGCTCCGGTTTGGTGTTGGCGGATGCACGGTAGGACTCGGCAAGTTTCTCGGCGCTGGCGGCGAGTTCATCGCAGCGGCGGGCGGCGTCGTAGAGGGCTTCGCCGAGGAAGCGGCAGCTTTCAACCACGAAGTGGCCGCTGCCCATTGCTTTATCAATGACCTTGAGCTTGAGAATGGCGCAGGGCTGCGGGTCGTCCACCGGACTGACGCGTTCAACGAGTGGTCCAAGGGTTTCTCGCACGAGGAACCGGACGAACGAGTGGGGGGTGTAGAAGGAGCCGGTGGCTTTGCGGCCCAGACCGACGCGCAGATAGAAGCGGTCGGCGGGGATTTCTTCGATCCATTCGACTTTGGTTTTCTTGCCGCGGGCGGATTCTTCTTCCTCCTCGGGTTCGTCCGCGTCGTCGGCAGCGGTGCCGGACGGATCGGACGCTTCGGACGGGTCAGGTGTGGTAGCGGGGCGGTAACGCTCGCCCTGGGCGGCGGGGACGACGACTTCGAGCTTGGCGCGGCGGAGGCGGCACATGGTCTCCACCGTGATGCCGGGTTCAAGTTCGAGCAGGGCTTCATAGACGCGCCCGAGGTCTTCCACGTCGAGGGGTCCGTAGTGGACACGTTCGCGGGCGGTGACGCCGCGTCCGGAGAGCGTCCAAAGAAGGTTGTTGAGCAGTTTGGCGACGGCGGTTTCTGTCCAGTGCAACCGGCCCAGAATGGGCGTTAGAGCGGGCGAGAACAGGGCGCCGGCCATCGGGCGGACGTTGAGTTCGGTGCATTGCAGGCCGTCGGACAACATTCGGAACAGGCCGCGGAGTCCGTCCTGCAGGAGCGTTCCGGTTTGCGCGCCGTGATCGAGGACGCGGCGGACGATGGGGGCAAGGGCGACGGTGGGCGAGAAGGTATTCCGCCAGAGGCTGGTCGAGGCGAAGCTGAAGCTGCGGGCTGGGTCGTCGGTGGATTCGAGTTTCAGGATGAACAGGAGGCGATAGACGGTAATGAGCCCTTCGTGCCAGAGGTCCTTGGCGAGGAAGGCCTTGTCCGTGTACTCGGCGAGGAGGGGCTGGTTCTCGGGGTGGTCAACGAGTTCCTGGATGAACTCACGGATGGCGTGGCGGGCCTGCTCGCGAAGGTCTTTGGTGACTTTGGCCTGTTGGAGGCGGGCCTTGTCAATCAGCTCGGGCAGGGCCTTGACGCCAGCGGGCGAGGCGAGGGCAATGAGCAGCCGGACGGAATCCGGCAGGTCGCGGCTGCGTTTCCAGTGCGGGTCTATGGAAATGGCGACCTGGGAATCAACGCGGGCCGGGTCAGAAATGATGAGGCGCAGTTCGAGGCCGTTGGTAAGGATGCCGAGGCGTTCGCCGGTGGCGAGCAGCACGCGCTGGGCAATGCGCGTGTGGCTGAACCGGTAGGCCAGGCCGCGGCGGGCGGGGGCGTCGAGATCGGCGTCGAGGTCCACGCACCAGACCCGCAGCCGGGCCGCGCCATCTTCGGTGAGGAGGAGAGCGCCGCCGTCTTCGTCGCCTTCGCGGGTTTGGACAGATTCGACGGCCTCGATGCGGGCGTAGCCGAGCTGGGTGAGGAGCGGGTCAATGACGTGGTTCTGGACCCGCAGGGGCCCGCCGTGGGTGACGAGGTTGCGGAGCTTGCGGCGGACGAATTGCCAGTGGTCGTTAAGGGCGCGGGCTTCCGGGCCGGTGGCCTTGGGCAGGAGGGACAGGCGGTTGAGCTCGGCCTCAAGATTGAACTTCACGAAGGGCTCGGGAAGGGCGGGCCCGGTGAAGGTGCAATCGGCTTTGAGGTCGAGGGGCATTAGGGGAAAGTCAGAATGCAGAGTGCAGAATGCAGAGTGGCGTTTGGCGGGTGGCTCATTTTGCTTCCTGCTCGGGTGCGGCGGGGGTAGAGGCGTTCAGCGGTGGATTGGCAGGCGCCGGGACTATGAAGGTCTTTGCGATCTCGATCCACCAGCTCGGGAGCGCAAGCTTCGTGCCCAGTTTGTGCACTATACCGGGGAGCGTTCTGATCTGGTGCACACCCCGCGGCGCAAGAGGGGTGGCGATAGCCGCACTCCATAGGGCATCGAATACAACCTGGTCGGAAAGGAGGGTCTGCATGGCTTTAGGATCTCCGGGCGCTTGTCCCTCATGCCGGAGGACGAACCAATGCAGGAGCGCGTAGGCGTTCGATTGAATTGAGCGGCTCGTCGGGGCTTCGGCGAGGACTTTGAGCAGTTCGTTGCGGAGGGTGCCCCAGAGCGCGCCCTTGGCGTCCCACATCATGCACCGGGCTTCAAAGGTGTTCTCCTCGTTGTGGACGAGGCGCTCGATGAAGCCGGGGTCACGGAAGCCGGAGATGATTTGGCGAGCGAATTTTGGCAGCGCGACAGCGCACAGCTTGTTGTGCAGGTCGGCGGCGGCAGCGTTGTGGTCGAAGCTGCGAAGGCGTATTCCAGTATAGGGGCCGAGAATGCGGATGAGGGGCATGACGTCCGGGCTCCACTTGTCGAATAGGTCCAGGATGAAGGCTTCGTTGCGGGGCCAGAAGTCGGTGTGGACCGGAAGGCTGGCCCCCGCGAAGCGGGTCCATTTATCCACGAGGAGATCGAGATCGGCTTCCCCTATTTGTTTAGCGGGCTGATTAAGTTGTCCGAGGTCGAAGACGAGCGCGTTGAGAAGGGCGAGGAGGGAGTTGGCTTCCGTGACGAGTGCCGGCTTTTCGGCCTCCGCAAGGACGTTGTCGGCGCTGTGAAGGACCTTTGCGTAGCGCTGGGCGGCCGCCCTCAGGAGTTCGCGATAGACGTCGGTTTCGCTGCGGTCCACGTGCTTGGCGTGGTCCGTGATCCATTTCTGTGCCGTGGCAATGGTCTGGCGCGATTCCCATTGTGGGAGGAATGCCTCGAATTCCTTCAATGTTACAGCGGCTGGGGCGTCGGCGATGTTTACTTGATACCCAACGCCTTCTGGATCCAGGCCCATGAATGCCGCGACGTGGGAGCATATCGCCTTCAGCGACTTGCCAATCTCGTTTTTGTGAGATTCCTCCAGGGTCAACCCGAGGCTTGTGGCGGCCTTTTGAACGTGTGCGGAGACCGCGGCATCAAGCTTCTGCTCCTTCTCTTGCGCGTGTGATTCCACCCATAGCATTCCGATTCCGTTCCAGAAACCCTCGTCGCTCAGGAGTTCCTGGGCCATGCGTGGGTGGCGGATTTTGAGGACGTTGGCAGCTAGAATGACCGGCCAGTTCAACTCGTCATCACGGTGCCTTTCAATCTGGGGTTTAAGCAACGCCAGAAGACGGATGAACTGTCGCACGGTTCGTGGGTTGGCTGGGAGCAGCGGGATGGCGTCGCGGATAGCGGGTTCTGGAACGTAGGGGCACGAGCGCTTGGCTTGGGCGAGGGCTAAACTTACCAAGCTGCTGGGCGGGGCCGGAGGAAGCCAGCGCGGATAGTCGATGATCTTTTCGAGGAACTTGAGGCCATCACCAAAGCCGGGATGGTAATCGCCAAGGACCTCACCAACGACGATGGGGTCGAAGGCGCAGATGAATGAAAAGGCGGGGATGTCCATGAGCTCCTTGAGAGCGAACAGGATCTCGGGGACCAATTCGGGAGCGGTGCGGTCGAGGTCGTCAATGAGGATGATGACTCTGCGGTCGCCAAGTACCGATTGCAGTGAGGCGAGGTCTTGCGGGCTGAATGCGAAGTGCTTTTTTAGAAGGTCGAGCCCTGCATTGATGGCTTTCCCAGCGTCAAAGGCTCCCAGGACCGTGCCGATGACTTTCTTCATCGTGCCCAATTCGGATTTGAACCGGGCGTCGTCCGCGCCCGGCACCTGGCCGAGCTTTGCTTCCAGTGTCCGGTAGACGGCAAGTACGAACGCCTGCCAGAGTTCTGCCTTATTCGAGTACTCCCAGGGGTCGAACCAGATGACGATATGGCCCGCTTGGCTGGCCATGGAGTCAACGAACCTGAGCACAGAGGTTTTGCCCGTGCCCCATTCACCGTAGATGCCGACGCGGACGGACCAAGTCTTGGGGCCGGTGGTGGCGATTCCGACGATTTCGCGAGCCAAGGGCCACCGGTTCAAGTGGTCGTCTTCGCGGCTAACGACCGGGCTGTCGAATCCGCGAGGGGCGGCGGAGGTGTCGTTGTTAGCGGCGGTCATTTCTTTGGACGCGGCAGGATCATCAACATGCCGAGCGTGGTGACTTCGGGGTCGCGGACGGCGTCGCAGGAGTCCAGGTCCTCGCGGCGTTTCTTGAAGAGCGTGAGGACGGTTTGCGCCTCGTGGCGCAGGGCGACGGGCTGCGAGTTGTCGCTGGCGAATCCGGCGAGGCGCTCCAGGGGGTCAGCCAAGCCGGCCCAGGGCGCGGCGCTGGGCTGTTGTGAGGCGGCGCGTGATGCGGCGAGGAGTTCCTGCTGGACGGCCAGTTGGCCGCGGTCGGCGATGATTTCGCGGGCGCGGGATTCAAGCCAGTCGTGAAGGCGTTCGCGGTCGCGGCGGAGCTGGGCGCGACGGCGGTTGAGGACGTCGGCGGCGATGGGGCGGAAATTCTGACGGGCGGCGGCGATGGCTGTCTCTTCGGCGCTCTGCGCCCAGGGCGCGAAGTGGTTCTTCCAGGCATCGCGGGTGTTGATGGCCCCCGCCGGGTTGGCAAGGGCAAGCCAGCGTTCGCTGCTGGCAACAAACTCGGTGACGGCGGGCGGGCGAACGAGAATGGCGAGCACCTGCTCGAACTCGCGACCGGCGCGGCTGTGGATGCGGCCAAGGAAGGTAAAAAGCAGGGTGGGCTGGGGCACGTCGGCGGCGACGGCGCTGATGCGTTGGTCCACGGAGGTTGGGGTACCGCCCAGCGCAAGGTGGCGGACGCGATCGAGGGCCCGGCGAACCAGGGGGTGAGCGCGCCCGAGGAAGCCGACCTCGCGCTTTTGGGCGTCCTGGGTGATTTCCAGCTTGGTTGTAAGGCGAGCGGTGCGGGTGTCGGTGTCAATGCCGGGGGTGCCTGCGAGCCCGGGCATCCAAGTGGACGGGAGGGTCAGCTCGGTGATGTCCGGCGCGGTCTCGCGGACGTTGCCGCCTTCGAGTAGGACGGCGTCGCGAACGAAGCGGGCGAGATCAACGCTGTTGAGAGCGGCGCCGCGCTGGCGGGCCTGGTCGGCTTCGACGAAGAGGGAGGCTTCGGCATTGAGGCCGTCGGCGCCAAGCCAGGTGTTGGCCGTGGCGGCGCGCTCGAAGCCCTGGAGGCTGCGGTCAATTTCCTCCAGCAGGTCCCGAGTAGCGGTGTCCGCGCCGGAGTTTTCCTCGCCGGCAACGAGGTCGAAGACGGGCTCCTCGCGCTGGAACAAGGCGGCTTCCTCCTCGACCAGGCCGGTGAGCAACCGCTCGGCGGTGGCTTCGGCAGAGGCGGTGACCCCGAGGGTGTTGGGAACGAACGTCAGCAGCTTGCGCTGGCGTTCGTACTTGGCAATGAGGCGGAGCAGGATGCGTTGCTCGAACGTGCCGCAGAGGAAGAGGTAGCGGACGATGGGCGGCTTGTCCTGGCCGAAGCGGTCAATGCGACCATTGCGCTGCTCAAGGCGGTTGGGGTTGAACGGCAGTTCAAGGTGCAGCAGATGGTGGCAGCGTTGGTGGAGGTTCAGACCTTCGGCGGCGGCATCCGTGCTGACGAGGAGCAGGTTTTCCTCTTTCCGGAAGCGGTCGGTGACAGTGGAGCGGGTCTTCTCGTCGTCGTCGCCGCTCATAGTGACGACGGGGCCGACGCCAGCGGCTTGCAGGGCGGCGACCAGAGCGGCCTGGCTGTCGGTGTATTCGGTGTAGATGAGGACATTCGCGCGGGGCTCGGTGGCGCGGATGGCCTGCACCTGGGCGACGACCGTGGAGAGTTTGGGGTCCTGGCCAGCGGCGGATTCGGCCATGCGGATCAGGTCGTCGAGGGCGTCCGCCATGCTGGTGTAGCGGCGGATGTGGCGGGCCTCGGAGCTGACCTGGCGTTCCAGGGAGAGGAGCTGTTGGGCGAGGTCTTCGACTTCCAGCGTCTGCTGCTCGCTCTCCTGCTCGACGCTTACCGTGCCGAAACGCTCGAGGGTGCGGTTTAGGTCGCGAAGCGTGCGGAGCCGCTGCTTCCGGCTCTCCTGGGTCTCCGCGGTCTGGTTCTGGATGGCCCGGAAGCGGTCGCGCACGGCTTGGAGGGTCACCTTGCAGGCGGCGACGGTGGAAACACTCCGTTTGAGGAGTGAGATAAATGAGAGGACATCGCTGTAGCGGCGACTGCGGAGAGCTTTGCGCAGTTCCGGCGCAATGAGCGCCAGCAGGGTTTGGTGAAGCTCGATGAAACGGTCATGGGTGCCAGGGCGCGCCCGGACCGGACAGGGTTCGACCTCCCGCTCCTTGAACCGGGGCTGGCCGCCTTCGGTGAGGATGTGCTTTTTCAGCCGGCGGACAACGTGCTGGCGATAGCGGTCGCCCCGGAGCACCCCGCGGCCGTCCACCAGCGACGGGTCGAGGAGTTCGCAGATGGACGCGAAAGAGCGGTCGTTGCCGTCGTGCGGCGTGGCGGTCGCGAGAATGAGGGTATCGGAGCGGCGGGCGAGCACTTCGGCGAGCTTGCGGCGGAGCGAGGCGTCGCGGTCATCGCCGCCGATTTCCATGCAGTGGTGGGCTTCGTCAATGACGACCACGTCGTAGGAGGAGCGTTCGAGGTCTTCGAGGACTTTTTCTTGCTTGAGAAAGTCAATCGAAGCGAGGCCAAGGGAGATGTGGTCGAACGGTATCGCGCCAAGCTCGGTGCTGCGCCGGACTTCCTCCAGGGCCTGGCGGTCGATGATCTGAAAGCGGAGGCCGAAGCGGTGGGACATTTCCATTTCCCACTGGTCGAGCAGCGGGCCGGATGGCGACACAATCAGGATGCGGTGGGCGATGCGTCGAGCGATTAGCTCGGTGAGCAGGAGCCCGGCTTGAATGGTCTTGCCCAGGCCGACGCCGTCCGCCAGCAGGAGCCGGACGCGGGTCATGCGGATGGCGCGGAGGACGGGGACCAACTGATATGGTTCGATACGGAGGCGGCCGGGTTGGACAGCGCTGAGGGCATCGGTGCCGAATGCCTGCTCAAGGAGGAATGCCTGGTGGTAGGCGAGCCAGTTGGGTAGTGGCGCGGGCTTTTCCGGGCGCAGGTCGCGGGCGATGGGCGTGATTTCGTCGAATGGGCTGAGAAGGTCTATTTCCTGGCCGGCGAAGTCGCCCTGGAGCCCGCGCAGGCGATGGAGGGCCTGCGAGCCGAGGTTCTGGGTATAGACCAACTCCCACCGCAACCCGCGGGCGGCGACTTCGGTTCCTGGAAGAAGGTTGCTCATGTTTCCCGGGAGAATCCTGCTACACGATCTGCAGGGCAATTGGAAGATATTTAGGCGACAGACATTTAGGCGGAAATTGCAGGAGCCTCGGAGAAATCATACATTCCAAGGCTGTTCCACCCACGATATCGGCGAAGTCATTCAATTCGGGTTCGACACCGCCAAGCTGGCCAGGGCCAAGAACGGCTTCAACGATATTCTTGCGCTCTCCGCAACTGCAGGGCACCCCGCGCTCGGTTTGACATGCCTCAGTGTGCCGTCCTGCGTATCCCCCCGACACCGCCAGACGGTTCCAGCCTCAACGCTTGGTCTGCTCCCGGATGAACGCCTTCGCTTGTTTAAGCGCAACAGCTAAGTCTTGCTCAACCACAAAAGTACGCTCGAAGGGAACTCCCTTCCAGCGGCCCAGCACCCTCAGTTCGCCAGCAGGTCGATCATAGCGACCAGCGACGCCGCGAGCTCCCGCTCAAAGCCCGCCGCCGCCGCTCGCCCCGCTCACCCGGAAACCCCTCCAGCCCCAACCACCGGCAGCGCACCTGGAAGCTCCACTGCCATTGAACAACTCCCGCTTTACATTGGCACCCGGAATCCCTTAATCCTGGCTTGCCGATTGCACTATGGCTAGTCGTCGTCCAGTTCTGCCGGAAGACCTCGAAGACCTCCTGGATTTCATCCAAAAGGGCAAACTCTTCGCCCTCCAGGACTGGCTCAAGGCTGGCAAGACCCTTCGCGCCCCTGATAATGCCGAGCGTGGTGCAAACGTGATCCGAACTGCCGTCACCACCGGATTCCACAGCATTGTCGAAGAACTTCTTCGCGCTGGTGGCTGGTCGCCAACCGAACTCGCCGACGCCCTCGACCTGGCCCGCTCCCACAAACGCGACGACGTCGCCGACCTAATCCTGCACTACAGCACCCAGTCGCCCTCCCACGGCCTCCCCCCGCGGGCGCAGCGCTGCCTCGCCGCCGCAGGCATTCCTATTGAGAAACAAGCCGTCCTCCATGCCCTGAGAACCGGTGCGCTTTCCGGGCGCACGACCCTCTACGGGAAATACACCCACCGGGACGTTTGCCGCTGGCTCGGCATCGATGAATTCTTCCCTTCGACGATCATTCCCGAGGACAAGCGGCCACCGTTTGTTGAAAACGGGCTCTCCTACAGGGCGAACGGTCTTCTACGCCGGGCCGGCATCCCTGCCAAGAAACCCGCCGTCAGGCACGCCCTTCAGACCGGCGCACTTGTCCCTGGAAAACGTCCCTACAACTACGGCAAGCAAACCCACGCCGAGCTTTGTCGTTGGGTAGGTGTAGATGCATCGGCTCTGCCCTCACTATAGGCCAATCACGATCCTCCCCTCACAATCACCGGCAACATCCGCCGCGGGGTCGGACTACGCTAGACTCCGTGCGCATGGCTTCATGGCCTCCTTATGCGATGATGGCCTGCGCCACGGCTTCCTTGCCTGCTGCAAACACCGCCCGTTGCCGCTCATATTCGCCCAGCGAAGGGAGTTCCACTTGGGCTTTGCGCGCGTAAGCACGGTGGACGGCTTTGCTGTTGTGGCCCAGGGCTTCCTGTGCGAAGCGTTCGGGATAGCCCGCCTTCTTCGCCCGCTCCGCCCAGGCGTAGCGATATGAGTGCAGCGAGATGCCTTTGATCTTCAATCCCTCACAACGCTGTTTGAATTCCGTCGCCCGGTCACCGGCGCGAACTGTCCGCAGATACGGAAAGAGCGGACCCGTCGCGGGCAACGATCGAAGGATTTGCGCCACTTCCTCATCAAAGCGCATGATGGCAATCGAGCCGGTCTTCTTCCGCGCGAAGCTGATGACGCTGTGTTCCCATTCAATGTTCTCGGCCTCCAGGAACGCAAGGTCGGATTGCGCCGCGCCCAGATGCCAAGCCAACTGGTAAAACGCCTTGCGCTCGGGATTCTCCTCGCGGGCGACGATGGCCCGATGTTCCTCCCAGGTGACGGCCCGCTTGTCCTTGAACTGAACCTTTGGCCACTGCCGTTTCACAATCACCGGCCACGGCAGCCAGGTCATGTCGAGCGCGAAATTATGAATGCGACGCAAGTAAACGTTTGTCGAGACCTTGCCCGATTCGAGCACGCGCAGAAAATGTTCGGAACGGGTCTCCAATACCGGCAGGTTGCGAATAATGTCCATCTCCTTGTCCTTGACGGCCACCAGCCAGCGTCGTTGAGTTTCCCCGCGCTTGAGCTTCACCATCTCGTCCATGACATACTGCCAGGTGCGCGTGCTGATCTGCGGGTCGCTGGCGGCGAGATAGGCGCGGGCGATTTGCAGGTTCACCGCGGGCTGCTGCTCAGCTTCGTTGCGCGAGTGAACCAGCCGAAGCGCCGTGGCCCGGTCGGTCGTGTGCAAGCTGTCCTGCTTGCCCGTCGCGTCATCGTGAATGTAGTACCGCCCGCCGTTCTTACGCCGGTAGAGTCGGAATCGTTGTCTCATAACTGTTTTTTACAGCGATGAGGTTACGACGATTGATTTCGACTCGGTTAGCGAGTAGTGGGCGAGTTACGAACCGTTAAACAGAAACCTGCCAGAGTACTTTCTTGCTGGCACTTCTGCTGGCACTCACGCGTGGAAGATCTCCAAACCCTTGCTGCACTTGCAGTTAAGTTTGGAGGCGAGGGTCGGAATCGAACCGACGCATAAGGCTTTTGCAGAGCCCTGCCTTACCACTTGGCTACCCCGCCACTGGCTTCGCGCGGAAGTTAAACCACTTTAAGGAGCACGCAAGTCTT
>Ga0181521_10000327_pt1 | contig 57422 bp, 59 predicted proteins | sample PEATcosm2014_Bin_32_FD_119764 | JGI IMG/M metagenome (GOLD analysis project Ga0181521, IMG submission 119764) | Peatland microbial communities from MTU Mesocosm Facility, Houghton, MI, USA - PEATcosm2014_Bin02_60_metaG | ecosystem: Environmental > Terrestrial > Soil > Wetlands > Peat | place... | reverse complement strand
GCACCTGCTGCGCCACATTCCCAGCAAGCTGCTGATCGTCTGGGACGGACTGCCCGGCCATCGCAGCCGCGCGGTGTGGGACTTCGTCCAGCAGCAGAGAGGACGCTTATGGCTGGAGTTCCTACCCGCCTACGCGCCGGAGCTGAACCCGGTGGAGTATCTGTGGTCGCACTGGAAACAGCATGAGTTGCCCAACTTTTGTCCGCAAGACTTCGGACAACTCAGCGTTCATGCCCGTCGGGCGCTCCGGCGGATGCGCCGCCGCCCGGCCTTGGTCTGCGCCTTCTGGGAGCAGGCGGACCTCTTTCCTTTGTAAGTATATTATGTGAGACTCAATAGTTAGGGTCGCCCATCGGAACACCGTACGCGCGGACTAGGCCTGCCGCTGGCGCTTGGGCTTCAAGTTCAAGGTCTTGATCAGCCGGAACAGGTGGTTGGGATGGACGCCCAGGATCCCGGCCGCTTCAGTGTAGTTTCCTCCGGCCTGTTCGATGGCGCGCTCGATCAGCGCTTTCTTGGCTTCGCGCAGCCCTTCGTGCAGCGCCGTAACCGGCTCGCCTTCCGTGGTGGTCTCTTCCACCAGCGCCTCCGGCAGGTCCTCCACCAAAATCAGCTCGGTCGAGCCCAGCACCACCGCGCGCTCGATGGCGTTTTCCAGTTCGCGGACGTTCCCCGGCCACTCGTAGCGCAGCAGGCAGGCGCGGGCTTTGGCGGAGATTCCGGCGACGCGCCGCTTCACTTTCTCGCCGAAACGGAGTGCAAAGAAGTTAGCCAGCAGAGGGATATCCTCCTTGCGCTCGCGCAACGCCGGCATCCGCACCGAGACCACATTGAGCCGGTAGTAAAGATCCTGCCGGAAGCTTCCGGCGCGCGAGGCTTCTTTCAGGTCGCGATTGGTGGCGGCGATCACCCGGATGTCCACCTTGATGGACCGCGTGCCGCCGACGCGCTCGAACTCGCGCTCCTGCAGGACGCGCAGCAGCTTGGCCTGCAACGGCACCGCCAGTTCGCCGACTTCGTCGAGGAACACGGTACCGCCGTCGGCCGCCTCCAGCTTCCCTTTCTTCTGCGAGACGGCGCCGGTGAACGATCCTTTTTCGTGCCCAAACAGCTCGCTCTCCAGCAGGGTCTCGGTGATGGCGGCGCAATTGATGGCCACGAACGGCTTGTTGGCCCGGCCGCTGTTGGCATGGATGGCGCGCGCCACCAGCTCTTTGCCCGTCCCGCTTTCCCCCCAGACCAGCACCGTGGACTCCCGCCCCGCGACCTTGGAGATGAATTCCAGGACGCCGCGCATGGCCTGGCTCTCGCCGATCATGCCATGATCGGCACTCAGCTCCTGCTGCAGGCGCCGGTTCTCGCCGCCCAGCCACTCCAGGTGGCGCGCATTCTCCATGGCCAGTCCTGCGATGTTGCCCAGCGCCAGCACGAGCTGCAGCAGTCCGGCATCGAAGTGGACACCGGCCGAACTGGCGTCCATGTAGATCACGCCCACCAGCTTGCCCTGCGCCTCCATGGGCGCGGCCAGCACCGAGCGCACGTTGGGTGACGCCAGGCTGTCGGCGGTGCGGTAGGTCTCGTCTTCGATCACGTCATTGGACAGCACCGCCACGTTCTCGCGCATGACCTCGCTGAGGATCGTCTGGCTCGCCTGGATGGGTTGCTCCGGTCCCGCGTTCCGGTAGCGTCCCAGGATGGAGGAGAATTCCTCCGAGCCTTCCTCCACCAGCAGCACCGCGGCGCGATCCGCCGGCGCCACCTCGAACACCGCATCCAGCACCTTCTGCTGCAGGCTTGCGACGTCGCGGACCGAACTCAGCGTCCGGCTGAAGTTCAGCAGCACGTTCAGGTCGCGGACCGTGCGCGCCGAGCTGGGCAGGCCCGCCTGCGACGCCTGCAGGTATACCGCGTTCTCCTTGCGCAGAATCACCGTGGGACCGCCGGGGGTCGCCGAGTCGTCCACGCGGAGGGAGCTGGTATGGGTCGTTTCATCGTCGGACCCATGGAAGACGAAGATCGAATTCCCCACCCGTACCTGGTCGCCATGCACCAGCACGCGTTCCTTCACCGGCACGCCATTCACGAAGGTGCTGTTACGGCTGTCGAGGTCCTCGAGACGAACATCAGGGCCGTCGCGGCGGACGACGCAATGCCGACGCGAGACCAGCGGGTCCAGCAGGGATATCTGGTTAGAGGGCTCGCGGCCAATCGAGAGCTCGCCGTCCTCCAGCGAGAAGATCCGGCCTTCGACGGGTCCGCTGACCGCTTCCAGGCGGACTCTGGCTGGGGGCTCGGCTTGCGGATTGGGTAGGCTCACCACGCGATGAGTATACCCAACGCTCCAAATGCGGTCCGCCATGCGCGCGACCTAACACAAATGCTAGGCCCCCAAACAGGACGGTTAGGTCTCAACCGTTTCGAGCCCTGGCGAGTCCCGGGTCGCCGGCGCACCCGCACTGGTAAGTACATTGTTTTCAATCGATAACGCGGGAAGGCGGCGATTGTTCAGAGGCCGCCGCGGTCTGGCATGGGCATTGCTATATGTCAAGGTGTCCGAGGTAATAAAGAAAGTCGAAAGTAACCGGACAGGAAACGAAAATCTAAAAGAAAGGAGCACTCAGATGACAGTTAAGACCAACACCAAGGCCGGCAGCGCAGTATGGGGTGGCTAAGCCAAGCCGAGACAACCAACGAGATCGAGCAACAACAAAATTCAAAGAAAGGAGCACTCAAATGACAGTGAAGACCAACACCAAGGCCGGCAGCGCAGTATGGGGTGGGTAAGTCGAGCCGCTGAAGCAGCAGACAGCAGCCAAAACAGAAAGCCACCAGATTTCAGAGAAGAGAGGAGAAGCTCCCATGACGGTGAAAACGAACACGAAAGCTGGCAGCGCAGTATGGGGTGGCTAATAACCCGAGCGTGCCTGCAAGAAAGGATTTGCATGGCAACACCAAAAGAAGATCCCAACGGCCGGTTCCGCCGATAGCGACACAACGCTCTTCGCCGGCACCGGCCGATGTTTTTTCCCCGCCCTGTAGATTTCCCGCCACATCAGTTTCAGGTCGCACAACTCCCTCGGCGCTCGTTCGGGATGACAATTAGGATTGTGGGGTTTGTCGGCGCGGCTAAAGCTGCGCCCTGAGGGGAAAATTCGATCGGCAAAATAGGAAGGGCTGCGACATTGGTTATGTTCCAGCCACCGACTCCGGCGAGGGAGCTCGGCAGCGTGGAAACATGCACCATCGCAGCCCCTGATGCGATCACCGCTTTCGCGGTACCAAACCCCGGCGGACTCTCGCAAAACCGTCGGTTTTTTCGGGTCTGGCGGTCCTTGCGGGTCGCCCCGCCGGACCGATCACCCAGCCTACTTTGGACCGGCTACTGATTAGGAAGCCAACCCTTTCAGCCGTCGACGGGATTCACCTTAAGCGCACGCTCGGCTGGCGTCAATGCCCGTGATTAGTGCAAATGTGGAAAAGCCGCACCATACTCCGGATGCCTCACGAAGCGTGCCGCCGACGCTCCGATGCTATACTGCGCCGTTCCGGCCATGCCAACGCTGCCCGCAGTTTTGAAGCTCGACAACATCCTGGTGGCCACCGACTTCTCGCCCGCCTCCCAGGTGGCGACGCGCTTTGCCATCGAGATCGCGCGGCGGCACAATGCCAAGCTGCTCATGACCCACGTGGCCGCCTCGCAGTCGGAAAAGCCGCTGATGGACGCGTGGCGCGCCGGGCAGTCCGAAATCATGGACCACTTCATCGCCGGCCGGCTCACCGGCATTCCGCACGAACTGCTGGTCAAGCCGGGCGAAGTGTGGGAAGTGCTGTCGGAGCTGATCGCCGAGCGCTCCATTGATTTAGTGGTGGTGGGGACGCGCGGACGCACGGGGGTGTGGAAGCTGATCATGGGCTCGGTGGCGGAAAGAATCTTCCGCCAGGCGCCCTGCCCTGTGTTCATCGTCGGTCCCAGCTCCAGCCAGAACCCGGAAGACGGCGCGCCACGGATCTTGGTGCCCACGGGCTTCGCTCATCAGTCTCTTTACGCGGTGCGCTATGCCGTATGGCTGGCGGAGCAACTGCGGTCGTCGCTGGCGGTGCTGCACGTGGTGACCGACGCGGAGCGGCTCGCGCCCGAGGAAAAAGAACGCATCGGCAACGAGCGCTTGAAGAGACTGCGGGCGCTGATCCCCGAAGACGCCAAGCTGCCGGGCGCGCCCGAGTTCTTCGTGGAATTCGGGGCCGCAACCAGCCAGATACTGGAGACTTCCGCCGCGTGGAACCCCAACCTCATGGTGCTGGGTTTGCGGCCGGTGGAAGCCGACCGCCCAGAAACCGCGCAGGCTAAGGCTTACGAGATCGTCTGCAAAGCTCCGTGCCCGGTGCTGACCGTCCGGGAGCCGGCCTAACTACCTCCTGCAAGTTGCGCCCGCAGCCTCGTTCCATTCACGACACCGAAGCGTGTTCCAAGGTTCCGCAAACATCGCACACCACCCTGGAACAAAGATCGGCGTGTGTCCTTCTAAACGATAAGGGAGAAGAACGATGGCGAGCGCACGCGAAGTGATTGCCTTTACTCCACGGCGGCAAGGCATCGCAATGGGATTCCTGGCTGCACTCCTGGGCATCGGTTTGATGGTTTCAACGTCGGCCTACCACTGGAGGTGGTTCCAAGCCGCGACGGACACTACTGCCCTCGCGCCAGTCGCAATGGAGAACCAATCGTTGGCGGCAGCGCGGAACGAAATGTCGGGAACGATTGGCGGTGTGCTAGGCGGCATGCCCGCTGACCGCAAGATCGTCAAGACCGCGCAACTCTCACTCGTCGTGGGCGATCCGGCAAAAGCCGCCGAGGCGGCTCGCGCTGTCGCCGAACAGTTCGGCGGATATGCGGTGAGTCTGCGGGTCGGCACCCAGGAGAGCGGGCGCGCTCAACTCACCATCCGCGTGCCGGCGGCGCAGTTCGAGGAGGCGCGGGCTGCGCTGCACAAGCTGGGGTCGCGCACCGAGGATGAGCAGATCCAGGCGGAGGACGTTACCCGCCAATACGTCGACACCGAAGCCGCCCTCAAGAGCTACCGCGCCGAGCAGGAGCAGTACCTGCAGATCCTGCGCCGCGCCGGCTCGGTGAAGGACGTCCTGGCGGTGACTGAAAAGCTTGCCGACGTTCGCGAGCGCATCGAGAGGACCGAAGCCGAGTTCCGCTCCCTCTCGCAGCAGGTTGCGATGGCATCGTTCACGATAGCACTGCGCTCGGAGACCGAAGCTCAAACCTTCGGGCTGCACTGGCGTCCGCTCTACCAGATCAAGGTTGCGTTCCGCGAAGGCATGGAGAGCCTTGCCGAGTACGGCGTAACCATGCTGGCCGTGCTGATGCGGCTGCCCGCGATCGCGCTGTGGGCGGTCACCATCCTGCTGGCGCTGAAATACGGGTGGGCCCTGCTGCGCCGGTATTGGGCGGGACTGGTTCCGCGCCCGCAACCCGCCGCGCGGGAACCCCAATCGCCAGTGAGCGGGCCAGCGATCCCCTGACATACAATTCGCTGCAGGAGTCTGCCTATGGGCCGCGCATTTGGTTTTCTGGGATTAATGATTGTGCTGTGCGTCGGAGCGTGGCTCTACACCCGCCAGGCGAAGAGTGTGACGCCGGAAGGCTCTGGCAATGTTCGCGCCGTGGTGGACGTTACCGGAGTGCAGAACGATCTGCTGGCCATCGCCAGCGCCGAGCGCAGCCAGTTCGCCCTCGAGGGCAAATATCTCTCGCTCGACGATCTGCGCTCCAAGGGGGTGATCAACCTGCCGGCATCGGGCCGCGCCGGCTACACCTATTCGGTGAATTTCGGCGGCAATGGCTTCCGCGTGGTCGCCAGCTACTCGGGCCCGCCCGCTGCCGCGCCCCAGACCATCACCATCGACCAGACCATGGAAATCAGGACGGAGTAGCAAAGCGGCCACGGATTCACACGGATATGAACGGATCGAAAGCCATTAAGAATGATCCGTGCTTATCAGTGAAAATCCGTGGCTGCCTTGTTTTGCCTGATTGCTGACTGCTGAATGCTGACTGCTACTGGTGAACATGTGGGCTCTGCGCAGGATTGTGCGCCGTGCTGCCGGTCTTTGGTTTCAACACCGATACTTCGAACTCTACCGGCGCTAGCTTGGGCGGGAAACAGGAGCGGTCGTTGCAGGCCTGGTACTTGAGCTGGCCATGCACCTTGTATTTGCCCGGGCTGGCGGTGCGCATGGCGCTCACCTTGGCCGTAATCGTGAACTCGCCCGAGTAGACGTTCAGCGGCTGGTCGGGAGCGATGGCCAGCGTCAGGTCGTGGCCCTTGGGATAGGTGATTGAGCCCAAACCGATGTCGGTGGGCGGATTGAGCTGCAGCTTGGTGGGGATCAGCAATTCCGATCCCGGCTGGTTGGAATTGATGTGATAGCCGTCCGCGACTTTGAACCGCAGGCGCAATGTGGCCGGCTTGCCGGATGCCACGGAGATCTTGGCGACGGGCAACGGCGTCACCCACGACGGCGTCTGCGGCGGCGCCGTGTCGTCCATGGCCGCGCCCGCTGCCACGAGCACAAGCACGAATCCCGCCGCGAGTCCGATCCGCGCTGATCTCATCGCGCCGGCTCCTGTGCGCTGGCTTGCGTTGCCGCGGTCCCCAAGGCCTTCTTGATGCCGTCTTCGAACTCGCTGCGGCTCACCAGCCCGAAGACGCGATCCACAACCTTGCCCTGGCGGTCGATAATGAAGGTAGTCGGCAGGAACTCCACGCCGCCGTAGGCATCGCCCACGGCTTCCTTTCCGATCAGCACCGGATAGTTGACCCCCATCTGCTTGGCGAACTTGGCGATGGTGTCCTCGCCGGAATCGTCCATGGCGATGCCGATCACCTGCAGCCCCTGCGACCCGTACTGTTTCTGCAGGTCCACGAACCACGGCATCTCGATCTTGCAGGGCGCGCACCAGGTGGCCCAGAAATTCAGCAGCACGGCCTTGCCGCGAAAGTCCGAGAGCCGCACCGGCTTGCCGTCGAGGCTCTTCAGCTCGAAATCCGGCGCCACCGACCCGTTCTTGCCTACCGGGTTGAGTTTCACCACGCCGGCTCTCGGCCGGGCCATGCGCACGCCGGCAAACAGCATGAGGGCCACGGCGGCCATCACCACGATAACCACGATTGCGTTACGGTTCACGGCACCTCACAACGCGAAGCGGTTCAGGAACGACAGCCAGGCCGACAGGATGGTGAAGTGGCGGGTGACGATCAGCGCGCCGATGGCGATCAGCAGCACCCCGCTGGCGACTTCCACCGCATGCAGGTGCCGCCGGAAGCGCGCGTAGAACTGCAGGAAGCGGTCGATGCCCAGCGAGGTCAGCAGGAACGGCACCGCCAGTCCCGCCGAATACACCGCTAAGAGCGCCGTGCCCTTGAGCACCGAATTCTCCGAGGCGGCGAAGGCCAGGATGGTTGCCAGGATCGGCCCAATGCAGGGCGTCCACCCGAAGGCGAAGGCGAACCCCACCGCGAACGCGCCCGCCGCCGTGCTCGATCCCTTGACGCTGTGCATGCGCTTATCGGCATAGAGCGCGTTGATCTTGAAGATGCCGGTCAGGTGCAGCCCGAACAGAATGATGACGATGCCCGCGATCCGCGTCAGGATGGGGTAATACTCCCGCGTGATCTGTCCGATCTCCGTCGCCACGGCGCCCAGCGCGATGAACACCAGGGAGAACCCCAGGATGAACATCACCGAGTTCAGCATCACGGTGCGCAGCACCCGGTGCTCGGGTTCGCTCAGGCCCTCAGCGCCTACGCCCGAGATCAGCGACACGTATCCCGGCACCAGCGGCAGCACGCACGGCGAAAGGAACGAGAGCAAGCCCGCCAGAAAGGCGGCTATGGGTAACGGGAGATTTGCCATCCTTAGTTATTGTACCCGCCCGGAGCGCACGATGACCCAATCACCCGATGGCCCGATTTATTTCCTGAGCCCTGTCCAGCCCTCGGCGACCACAATCGAGTCCCCGGGGTTGTGCGGATCGTACTTTACGGAGGTGGCCAGGCCCAGGCGGCAGGAGTAGAGGTCCACCTGGTGGCGCAGGTAGGTGATGTCTTGCGATGCCTCGTAGGTGACGCCGGCTACGTCGTACTGATAGATCAGCATCTGCGCCGAGCCACGCCCGTTCAGGGCAAGCTCCTGCACGTCGAGGATATTGCCGTCGGTGATGCGGCCGTGCTGGGTGATGCGTTGCCGGCGCTCGCGCTCGCGGTCGTCGGGCGTCTTGCGGCGCCGCCGGGCCAGCAGCCCGGCCACCAGCACTAGGGCGCTGGCGCCGCCAAGAATCACAGAATAGTGGCGCAGGAGACTCATGGCGCTGAAGACTAATGCTGTCAATCTACTACGAATAGGGGAGGGAAACCATGCCTTCGCTGGCAACCAAGGGCCAACGACTAACGGACTATCCCTTCAGCTTTTCCCAATCCTTCAGGAACGTAGCCAGGCCCTTATCGGTGAGGGGATGGTTGAACATCTGGTCGAGCACCTTGAAGGGGACGGTCGCCACGTCGGCTCCGGCCAGGGCCGCGTCGATGACGTGCAGCGGGTGCCGCAGCGAAGCCGCCAGCACCTGCGTCTTGTAGCCGTAATTGCGATAGATCTGGAGGATCTGCTTGACCAGGTCCATGCCCACGTGGCCGATGTCGTCCAGCCGCCCCAGGAACGGGCTCACGTAGCTGCCGCCGGCTTTGGCCACCAGCAGAGCCTGGTTGGCGGAAAAGCACAGCGTCAGGTTGGTGCGGATGCCGTCCTCGACCAGGCATTTGCAGGCCTTAAGCCCGTCGCGGGTGGTGGGCAGCTTCACCACGATGTTCTTGTGCCAGCTCGCGTACTCGCGCCCTTCCTTGCACATCGCGCCGGCGTCGGTGGCGATCACCTCGGCGTTCACCGGGCCGTCTACGACCGAGCAGATCTCGAGGATGGTCTCCTTGAAGGTCTTGCCTTTGCCCTCTTTCGCGATCAGCGAGGGGTTGGTGGTCACGCCGTCCAGGATGCCCAGCGAGGCGGCCTCGCGGATCTCGTTGATGTTTGCTGTGTCGAGGAAGAACTTCATAGCAGCCCCCAATCACCCGATGTCCCGATCACCCGACGACCCGATTCCTCAGCGTTCCAATGCCCGCAATCGTGATCTCCATTACGTCTCCCGGCTTCACCGGACCAACGCCCGAGGGGGTACCGGTGGCGATCACGTCTCCCGGAACGAGCGTCATCACCTGCGAACAATACCGAATGATCTCGTCCAGCGGAAAGATGAAATCGGTCGTCGTGCCGTGCTGCTTGCGCTCGCCATTGACGCGGGTTTCTACGGTCACGCCCTTCCACGGGTCGGGTACGTCGCTGATTACCGGCCCGACCGGGCAGAAAGTATCGAAGCCCTTGCCACGGGTCCACTGCCCGTCTTTGCGCTGCAGGTCGCGCGCGGTCACGTCGTTCAGGCAAGTGTAGCCGCGGATGTAGGCCCGCACGTCCTCGTCCGCGCGCACATTGCGGCAGCGCTTGCCGATCACCACCGCCAGCTCGCCTTCGAAGTCCACGCGCTCGGAGATGGGCGGGTACACCACGTTTTCCTCCGGCCCGATCACCGACGAGGGCGGCTTCAGGAAGATCAGCAGCTCGGTAGGAGGCTCGTTGCCGAACTCGCGTGCGTGTTCGCGGTAGTTGCGACCGACACAGATCACCTTCGAGGGCGTTACCGGCGCCAGCAGCTTCGTGCCCTCGAGCGGCAGGTGCGTCATCGTGGGGTGGAAGTCGGTGCAAAATGGATCTTCGGCGCGCGGCGAAGCGATCTGGTTGATCACCTCGTGCCCGGCCACGCTCTCAATGATGCCGCAGTGGATTCCGTCTTCGGTCTGGAACCGGCAATATTTCATGAGCTTCGGAGAACGCACTATCTTAAAGTGGTAAGTGAAAAGTGGTAAGTGAAAAGTTTGTCTTTCTACTTCCCACTTTCCACTTACCACTCTTTTCACAATACCCATCCCACCACCGCCGCTCCGATCACCAGCCACGCCGAGTTGACGTGGAATCGAAACAGCAGGATGGCGCTGACCAGCGCGATCGCCACGGTAGTGAAATCCACGATCGCCGCTTGGCCCAGTTGCCATGCGACCACGCCCATCAGCGCCAGCGATCCCACGATGACTCCGTCCAGGAAGGCGCCGGCGAGGGCCGACCGGCGAATCCTCGGTATCAGAGGCCCGCTGGCGGCTACCAGGATGAATGCCGGCAGGAAGACGGCCACGGTCGCGACCGCGGCACCCCGCGTGCCGCCGACGATATACCCGATGAAGGTTGCGGTGGTGAAGACCGGTCCGGGCGTCACTTGCCCGACCGCAACCGCATCCAGAAGTTGCTTCTCCGACAGCCAGTGGAGCCGGTCCACGAAGTCGGAGCGCAGGAAGGCCAGCAACACGTAGCCACTTCCGAAGAGCACCGATCCGATCTTCAGGAAGGTGAGGAAGAGGCGCGAGAACCCGAACGGCACCGCATCCGGCCTCGACGCCACTGCTGCCATCGGCGCCAGGAGGAGCATCGCCGTTCTGCGGGAGCGCACCAACACAGGGCCGGCGGCGGCGATCCCAGCTACAGCCAGGAGCGCAAGTTCCCGCACGTGGAAAAGGTAGGCCACGGTGCAGACGACGCCGATCACGGCCAGCCATGCGCTCTTCACCGCCGATCTGGCCAGGCTCCAGAACGCCTGCGCCACCACCGCGATGACCACGGGCTTGACCGCATAGAGGATGTGCTCAACCTGCGGCAAGGCTCCGTAGCGCACGTAGGCAGCCGCGATCAGAGAAACCAGAACCGCAGCAGGCACGATGAAGCAGCAGCCCGCGACGATCAGCCCCGGCCATCCCCGCTTGCTGAAGCCGATGTGGATGGCCATCTCCGTCGAGCTGGGCCCGGGGATGAGGTTCGACGCGCCCAGGCGGTCGAGGAATTCCTGATGGCTAAGCCATTTCCGGCGGCGGACGAATTCGTCCTCCATCATGGCGACGTGCGCCGCCGGCCCGCCGAACGCGGTGGTCCCCAGCTTGAGAAACAGCAGCGCGATCTCCGCCAGCGAGACCGGCTTCTGGCTGACATCGGCTGCCGCTTCAGGAGCTTCCTTCATGGGACGGCGGTGAGCGGGTAGAAGATCAGAGCCGTTAGGTGCAAGCCGATTCTACGCCGCACAATCACCCGATGGCCCGATCCAACCCTACTGTTGGACCGCTTCGGACGTTTCAGCCGATTTCTCGCTTTCGTTCCCGCGCACGTCCACCGCACTGACCGAATAAAAGTAGCGCCGCCCGGCCTCGACGGCGGTGTCGCGATAGGTCGGCGCCTTCACCACCTCGCTGTTGATCTTGACCGGCGCTGCGCCTTCTTCATGGCGATAAACGTTATAGCCCGCCAGATCGGATTCGCTGTCCGGCGCCCAGCTCAGGTCGATGAACGGCTGCTGTGGCGTCCCCGAGGAGACGGCCTGCAGCCCGGTCGGAACCGCCGGTGGGAAGACATCGTGCACGAAGACTTCGATCTCCGTTGAATCGTTGCCCTCGATCCGCTCGTCTTTGCCTTGGACAGTCTCGACCGTGAGCGCGGCGATCTTGTAGAGGTACGCCTTCTCCCACTCCGCACTGCGGTCGAGAAATATCAAACTGTAGTTCCGTCCGCTCACGATGCGTGCCGCCGACTCTCCCAGGTCGAGTTCCTGCTGGGCACCTTGGCTGCGCCGATAGAGGTGATAAACAGCATTTAAGCCTGCGTATTCGGGCCCTAGCTCGACGGAAGCCGAGAGGTTCACGCCATCCGCCGTCACTTGAGCGGACAGCCGACTGGGCGGCGGCAGCGTCGGCGCCAGCGGCACGATCACCTGGTTCGATAATCCGGCACTGCGGCCACTTGCGTTCTCCACTGCTACAGCGTAGCTGGCGAACCCGGCGGGGTGCGTCTCCTGAAGCTGTCTTGGCAGCGTGTCGGTAAAACTCGCGGCGGCGGCCACCGGCGTAGGCGCCGGCGGCACGCTTCCGACCTTCTCCACGCACTCCGCCGGAGCGACCACATCCACGGCGCGGCAGATGCGCGTAACGCCCAAATGCTTGACGCGCGTGCGATCGGTGGTCTCGCGCGGCGTCGTCCACGTAAGGGTAACCTTATCGCCTTTGCGGACAGCTTGCAGATTCTGCACCGTCCGCGGCAGCGCGAGCGAGGGCGGCTGCGGCGCTCCCGGTATCCCGCAGGCCAGCAGCGCGGCCAGCGCCAGCACTGCCACGATGGTGAGCAGGCGAGTTCTCATGGAAAGCAAATCAGGGTAGCAGAAAAGCATTCAGCAATCAGCAGTCAGCACTCAGCTCACGCACCCTTCTTATCACACTGCCTTGTGCGCTCGGTCACTGCGCCCCGGTCTAGCTTGTGCTCTGCTGCATGGTCAGAGGTGTACCGTGCCCATCCTGGTCATTGCTGTTGTCGCTCTGGCCCTGTTCGTTGTGGTCGGAGTCATACTATTCACCGCGGGCATGATCGAGCGGCGGCAAGGGTCGAAGAAGGCAGAGAAGCCCGTCTCTCCCAACCGAGCAGCCTAATCTGCTCATACAACAGGCTGTTAGAGTGGACGACGCGATCAGCGCCAGCCACCTCTGGCGGGACACTGTCCCAAAGTAATCTGTCCCGAGAGCACATCTTTGCGTCATAAATGTAGCGGGGACCGTATCCCCGGTTTCCCACCGAAGTGAGGTCTCATGGGTTCCAGGCTCCTGGATTTATTCCGTCTTGGCCGCTGTTCCCACGAATTTTCCTGGCCGCGCCGCTGGCCCGATGGTGAGTATTACCAGGTATGCCTGCTGTGCGGAGAGGAATACAAGTACGACTGGAAGACGATGTCGCGGCTGGAGCGGGTGACTGGGCTGGGCAAGGGGCAGGAGCGGCCGCGCGCCGGTTCCCGCCCGAGCCGTGCTTGCTCCAAGAAGAAACCGAGCTGGTCGCCGCGCGCCCGCCGCATCAAGCTCTATGACCAGGAGATGAAATACCGCGAGGTCGGCACCGCGCCCTGGCACCGCGGGACGGTCGAGAACGTCAGCCAGACCGGCGTGCTGTTCCGCGGCCCCGAACTCCTGCCCGACAACGCCGAGGTCGAGCTGATCCTGAAGATGCCCGGCGAGATCACCGGCCTGGAGCAGGCGCAAGTGATCGCCCGTGGCATGGTGGTGCGCACCGTCCCTCCCGAGAAGGGCAAGGGCACGCCCGCCATCGCCGCCGGCATCTGGGATTACCGCGTGCTGCACGAGCAGACGGAATCGAACCCGGCCGTTTCCGCGGACGAACCAGCGACCACCGACTAACGACCACCAAGCCGCGGATCGCTCCGTGGCTCGGTGTCTCCGTGGCCAGGCGATGTTGACTAGAGGATGTACCGCGACAGATCCTGGTCCTTGACGATGTCGGTCAGCATCTTGCGGACGTAGTCGGCGTCGATGTTGACGTCCTTGCTCTCTAAATCGGGGGCGTCGAAGCTGATCTCGTCCAGCACCCGCTCCATGATGGTGTGCAGCCGCCGCGCCCCGATGTTCTCCGTGCCTTCGTTCACGCGGAAGGCGAAGTTCGCGATCTCATCCAGGGCCTCGCGCGTGAACTCCAGGCGGATGCCTTCGGTTTCGAGCAGCGCCGTGTACTGCTTCACCAGCGACGATTTCGGCTCGGTCAGGATCCGTATGAAATCGCCAATGGTGAGCGAGTGCAGCTCCACGCGGATGGGGAAGCGTCCTTGCAGCTCGGGGATGAGGTCGCTGGGCTTGGAGACGTGGAAGGCGCCGGCGGCGATGAACAGCACGTGGTCGGTGCGCACCATGCCGTAGCGCGTGTTCACCGTGGTGCCTTCGACGATGGGCAGGATGTCGCGCTGCACGCCTTCGCGCGAGACGTCGGGCCCGTGCCCGCTCTCGCGCCCGGCGATCTTGTCGATCTCGTCGAGGAAGATGATCCCCGACTGCTCCACGCGCTCCACCGCGATGCGCGTCACCTGGTCCACATCGATCAGCCGCTGCTCTTCTTCCTGGATCAGGTAATCGAAGGCCTCGCTGACCTTCATCTTCCGCTTCTTGGTGCGCTGGCCGAAGATGTTGGGCAGCATGTCTTTCACGTTGATGTCCATCTCCTCCACGCCCTGGTTGGAGATGATCTCGAAGGCCGGGAAGGATTTCTCGCGGACGTCGATTTCGACGATGCGTTCGTCGAGCTTGCCCTCGCGCAACTGCTGGCGCAGCTTCTCGCGGGTGCGCGACTGCGAATCGCCGCCTTCCAGCACCAATCCGGCCGCGCCGCCGTCGGGCGGCGTGGGGCGCTGCGGACCGGCCGGCAGCAGAATGTCCAGCAGCCGCTCCTCGGCGTTGAGTTCGGCGCGGTCGGCCACATCCTCCAGCTTCTCCTCCCGCACCATCTCGATGGCCACTTCCACCAGATCGCGGATCATGGACTCCACGTCGCGCCCCACGTAGCCCACCTCGGTGAACTTCGAGGCCTCGATCTTCAGGAAGGGAGAGTTGGCCAGCTTGGCGAGGCGCCGCGCGATCTCGGTCTTGCCCACGCCCGTGGGACCGATCATGATGATGTTCTTGGGCAGGATCTCTTCTGCCAGATCGGGCGCCAGCTTCTGCCGCCGCATGCGGTTGCGCAGCGCGATCGCCACCGCACGCTTGGCGTCCTTCTGCCCGACCACGTACTTATCGAGCTCGGCCACGATCTCGCGCGGCGTCAGCTCATCCAGTGAGATCTGTTCTTCTTCCGTCGTTCCTGGTAGATAGATGGCCATAAGCTCCAGTTCCTGGTCGCCAGTCGTCAGTCGCCGGTCGCCAGTTGGTTGGGGCTCAACTCATCGCCTCAACTGGCAACCGGCTACTGGCGACTATCTTCTGTCCTTCACCGGGATCACAAACTTCAGCCCCGACCAGACTTCATTCACCGCACATATTTTGATGTCCACCAAGCCGGCGGCGAGGCCGGTCTCCCGCACTGTGCTTTCCCGCAGGTCGGTGGTCACGCCGGAACTCATCTTGGGCCACGAGACCCACAGCATCCCCGCCGGCGCCAACTTCCCCTTGAGCCTGCCCAAGTGCTTCCCGAGCGCCGACTGGTTCGCGGCGAAAAGGATCGCCACATCCAACGGCGCCCTGTCAGCATTTACGACCCCATCCGGCAGCGGCGCAAGCTCCTTCTCGAATCCTGGCGGAGGGTTAAGGATCGCCAGCCGGTGTCCGGGCTTGATGCCGATCTTCTTCACCAGCGGCGTTCCCGAGTATCCCGCCATATCTGTCATCCCGAGCGCAGCGAGGGATCTTGGTTCTCCTGCTTCCTGCCCCCTGCTCTTACAGCTCCTCTATCGTCACCTTGTCATTCGTGAAGATGCACATCTTGCCTGCGATGCGCATGGCCTCTTCCGCCACCTTCCGCGCGGGCAGGTTGGTGTGCTGGATCAAGGCCTCCGCCGCCGCCAGCGCGTACGGACCACCCGACCCCACCGCTGCCACCGCCTCATCGGGCTCGATCACGTCACCGTGGCCGCTGATCAAGAAAGTCTGGCTGGCATCCGACACCAGCAGCATGGCTTCGAGCTGCCGCAGCATCTTGTCGGTGCGCCAGTCCTTGGCCAGTTCCACCGCCGCCCGGCCGAGGTTGCCGTGATACTGCTCCAGCTTGGATTCGAAGCGCGAGAACAGCGCGAAGGCGTCCGCCGTCGAACCGGCGAATCCGGCCAGGATCTTCTCCTGGTAGAGGCGCCGGATCTTGCGGGCGGTGTGCTTGACGATGCCTTCGCCCAGCGTGACCTGCCCGTCGCCCGCCATCACTACCTTGCCATCCCGCCGCACCGACAGCACGGTGGTCGAACGCACTAGCCGCTTATCTTTCATGGGGACAATTGCTGATTATAACAGGGGAAAAAGACTGGCCACGGATCGTCACGGATCGCACACGGATCAACTCTTCTCCAAATCCGTGCCTATCCGTGAAAATCCGTGGCCTGTCTGCCCGAACGGGGTGCTCGATCTGTTGGCCGCTTCAGCCCCCAGGCGCGTCGTTGGTGACGTACTGTTCCATGGAGTCGAGTTGCTGACCGAGCTCTTCCAGGCGCCATTGCAGCAGGTGGCGGATGGAAAGCAGGCCCAGCAGCCGCCCGTCCTTGTCCACGATGGGCAGGTGGCGGTAATGGCGGGATACCATCTCCTCGAAGGCTTCCCCGGGAGTGGTCTCCGTCGTTGCCATATCCACCGGCGTGGTCATCAGTTCGCGGACCGGGATCTTGTGCGGGTCCAGCCCGCTGAGCGCCAGCTTCCGCAACACGTCGCGTTCGGTGAAGATGCCGGCCACACGGTGCTCGGCATCGATCACGGCCACGCCGCCCACGCTGTTATCCAGCATCACCTGGATGGCCTCGGCTACCGTTGCTTCAATCCCCACGGTGGGCGGTTTTTCCTCGCACAACTTCAAGAGTCCCATATCGCCTCTTTCTTACTGCACCCGCCGGATTGGCTATTATCTGCCCCCTGCACGCCGTGTCAAGCGAGATGCGCTGCCTCAGGCCGCGGTTACTCTTTCCAATGCGGGAAAAAACCGTTGCTGCCGATTGGCAAAACCTTGAGTCCCCACGACCTGATGGCTCAATCGCCCACATAGGCATCGGCTTCAATCTCCACCAGCATCTCCGGCGAGATCAGGTGGCTGATCTGAACCATCGAGGTGGCCGGGCGAATGTCGTGGAAGAACTCCCCGTGCGCCCGCCCAACCTGCTCCCACTGGCTGATATCCATGACGAAGATGCGGGTGCGCACCACGTCCTTGAGGCTAGCGCCGGCTTTCTCCAGCGCGGTCTCGATGTTGCGCAGCGTCTGCACTGCTTGGGCGTAAACGTCGCCAATCCCAACAATCTTGCCGTCCGGGCCGGTAGCCGTCGTTCCCGCCACATGAACGTAGGGACCCACCCGCACCGCCCGCGAGTATCCCACCACCGGCTCCCAGGATGTACCGCTGGAAATGTTTTGCCGTGCCATGTCGCTCTCCCGTTGTCTCGTCAGCGCTCTAAAAAGTTGCCTGCCAATCTGCATGTCCGGACTTCCGTTCTGGATAACCGCAAGCGAATTCCTGCAATCCGAATCTACATGAACCGGAAACGCTCGTCCGGCGCGGGTTGCGCGGTTACCAAGGACTTGCCACCGTTACTAAAGGTTCGCCACGCAATGCATTTGTCACTTGCGTGGGCCGATAGACTGGGTGTATCACTCGCCCAACCAGATTGGAAAGGGGCGCGGGGGTAATAGGGTTATGATCCCGGAATCGCATCCGTTGCAGCAACTTTTCCTGGAACTGGTAAGCCGGAATTTTTCCGAGGGCGTCGGCCTGCGCAACCAGGAGGTCAGCGAGTACGTCGCTGCCCTGCTTACCGAGTTCTGCGAGGCGGAACAGCTCCACAAGATCCGCAACGCCTCCGAGCGCCCGCTCGACGATGTGGGCGAGATGCTGATCGAGTCCAACCCCATTTATGGCGAAGCCCCGTCCTTCGATCGCGAGCGCCAGGTGCGCAAACACATCGGCGATTACACCCTGTTCTTCACCGGGATGTTTCCCGAAAGCATCAACCATTTCCGCCTGCGCCGCCAGCGCCTGGAAAACTTTATCGACTTCATGAAGGCCGGCAAGGAGAGCTACTACATCGTCTCCAAATTCGAGATCTTCGAATACGCCAAGGTCGCGCCGCTGTTCGCGCGGCTCTCGCACGAATTCGAGCGCTGCGTCTACGGCCTGAACCTGGTGAAGAACGAACTCGCGGAGATGCAACATCCCATCTACCGGCGCACCAACGAACTGCTGGCGTAGGAACCAGCCACGGATTTACACGGATACCTGCGGATCTTTTTTGTATACCTGTGATTTATCCGTGACCATCCGTGCAGATCCGTGGCTACCGTAGTTTGTAGAAACTCAGCACCGCATCGCCCTGCCTCAGTTCCCGGTAACGTTCCAGGGCGCCAAACGTTCCGCCCGGATCGAAATGCTTTTCGTGTTCCGCTACCACGATGCTGGAGGGCTTCAGCAGCCGCGACTCTCCCAGGAGGCCGAGCACTTCGGCATGAGCCTGCTCCATGCGGTACGGCGGATCGAGGAAGCACACGTCGCAGCTCACCGACAGGGAATCGAGCAGCCGCAGCGCCGGCTCCGCCTCGCGCTCCAGCACTTCGTAGCCTCTCGCGATGGCGAGCGATCGCAGATTCTGCCGGATGACCGCGACCGCTTTCCGCGATGCCTCGACAAAATACACGGTCCGCGCTCCCCGGCTCAGGGCCTCGATCCCGACGGCGCCGGTTCCCGCGTAGAGGTCCAGCCACACCGAATCCTCGACTTGCGGGGCCAGCACGTTGAACAGGGTTTCCCGCAAGCGGTCGGTGGTGGGGCGCACGTCCATGCCGCGCAACGACCGCAACTGACGGCTTCGGTATTTGCCCGCAATCACACGCATAAAAGCAATCAGCACTCAGCATTCAGCACTCAGTGTTGGCTGGATGCTGCTGACCGAATGCAGTTCCATCCCCGCGCTTACCACTGGCCACTGACCACTGGCCACTGGTGTGCCGGCGTCTAATGTATACAATGTCGTGAGGGGGATCTTACTGCTTCGTTCCTATGAAGAATTGGTCCATATCGGTGGGACATCTGCTGGGCGCGGAGCTGCGCATCCACGTGTTTTCTCTTGTCCTGCTGCTTCCCATCTGGATGACGCAACCGCTTTCTCACACCACCCACGACGCTCTGCGCGGTGTGGCGCTGATGTTAATCATGCTGGGTTCGGCCCTGCTGCACGAGCTGGCTCACTCCGTGGTGGCGCTGCGCAACGGCGTCCCGGTGCGCTCCATCGTGCTGCTCCCGCTGGGCGGCGTCAGCATCATGGACAACGCGCCCTTCGCCTCCCGCAAGCTGGACCCGGCGCGCGAGATCCGCATCGCCATGGCCGGCCCGCTGCTGAGTCTGGGCATTGCCGCCGCGGCGGCGGTGCTGATCCAGGCTGCCGTTCCCGGCGCGCACCTGGGGGCGCGGCCCTGGATCCACTCCGCCAGTCTGCTGCGCAGCCTGGTGTGGACGAACATCTTTCTAGGCTTGCTGAACGTGCTCCCGGCCTACCCGCTGGACGGCGGCCGCATCCTGCGCGCGGTGCTGGCCCGCCGCATGGACTACCTGCCCGCGACCCGCCGCGCCGTCACCATCGGCCAGGGGTTCGCCATCGCCTTCTTCGTTCTGGGCATGTACAGCCTGTGGTTCACGGTGGTGGGACTGTTCATCTTCGTGGCGGCGCAACTGGAGGAGCGCAGCATCGAGTTCCAGGCGGTGCTGGAGACGGTGCGCATGGAAGACGTGATGCTCACCGAGTTCTCCACGCTGTCTCCGGCCGACACCCTGGAGCACGCGCTGTCCAAGGCCGTCCATTCCCTGCAGGACGATTTTCCCGTGGTGCGCGGCAGCAACATGGTGGGCGTGATCTCCCGCCAGAGGATCCTGGACGCGCTGCGCTTCGGCGGCAACGCCTACGTGCAGTCGGTGATGAACAGCGCCTACGACATCGCCGAGCGCACCGAGACCCTGGCTTCGGCTTTCCGCAAGATCACCGCCAAGAACCTCAGCATCATCCCCGTGGTGGATGGCGAGCACCTGGTGGGCATCGTCACCCTGCAGAACCTGATGCACTCCATGGGCATGCTGGCCGAGAGCCGCAAGCTGCAGCGCCAGAGCACCGAATAAAACGCCACGGATTTTCACGGATTTCACACGGATAAAAGAATTGATCCGCATTGATCCGTGGGAATCCGTGGCGTTTCTTACAGCCGCATCGCCCGGGCCACCTTCACCGCCTCCACCTTCCGCAGCGCGTTGAGCACTTCTTCCGGCACGACGGAATCCACGTGCACCACGGCGATGGCTTCCGCCGTCTTGCCCTCTTTTTCCTGCCGGCCCAGCGAAAAGTTGGCGATGTTGATGTGGTGGTCGCCGAGGATGGTGCCGATCTTGCCGATCACGCCGGGCACGTCCAGGTTGCGCATATACACCAGGTTGCGCTCCAGCGGGGCTTCCACGTCGATCTCGTCCACGCCCAGCAGCCGCGGGAACTTGTCGTGCAGCACCGTACCCCGCACCCGGTGTTCTTCCGCCGTGGTTCGGAGGGAGACTGAGAGCACGTTGGCGGCGCCGCCACTGGACGGGCGCGGCTTCTTCGTCTCCCGCACCTTGATGCCGCGCTCGTCGGCGATGGCCGCCGCGTTCACCAGGTTGGCATGCTCCGAGAGCATATGGTTGATGATGCCCTTCAGCGCCGCGTTGCGCAGCAGCTCCGTCTTCCACTCCACCATCGGACCGGAGTAACGGACCACGACTTCCTCGGCGTTGCCGTCGGTGGCTTGCGCCAGGAAGGCCCCTAGCCGTTCCGCCAGCACGATGTAAGGATGCATCTCGATGTACTCTTCGTGCGATACCGAGGGAATGTTCACGGCGTTCTGGATGACGCCGTGCTTCAGGTATTCCTTGACCTGGAGCGCGATCTGGTAGCCGACCGCTTCCTGCGCTTCGTGGGTCGAGCCGGCGATGTGCGGCGACATCACCAGGTTCTCCAGCGCGGTGAGCGGGGACTGCCGGAGCGGCTCCTCGTGGAACACATCCAGCGCCGCCCCCGCCACCTGTCCGGACTTGAGCGCTACGGCCAGGGCGGCTTCGTCCACCAGTTCGCCGCGCGCGCAGTTCACCAGGCGCACGCCGTGCTTCATTTTCTTAATGTTCTCGGTGTTGATCATGCCTGCCGTCTGCGGCGTCAAGCCGACGTGCAGGGTGATGTAATCCGCGGTGGCGTAAATCTCATCCAGGCCGGCCATGCGGATCTCCAGGTCGCGCGCCACGCTGGTGGAGACGAACGGGTCGTGCGCCACCACGGTCATGTGGAAGGCGCGGGCGCGTTTGGCGACTTCCAGGCCGACCCGTCCCAGTCCCACGATGCCCAGCGTCTTGCCGCGCAGCTCCGTGCCCTGCAGCGTCTTTTTCTCCCATTTGCCGGCGTGCATGAGCGCGTCGGCGCGGCACAGGTGGCGCGCCATGGCCAGCATCAGCCCCAGGGTATGCTCGGCCACCGCCACCGCATTGGCGCCGGGAGTGTTCATCACCGCGATGCCCTTCTTGGTGGCGGCTTCCAGGTCGATGTTGTCCACCCCCACGCCGGCGCGCCCGATGACGCGCAGCTTGGTGGCGGGTTCGAGCACGTGTGCGTCCACCTTGACGGCCGAGCGCACGATCAGCGCATCGGCATCGGCCAGATGCGCCGCCAGCTTGCCTTCGATCTGGTCGGGCGTAATAAGGGTCCAGCCGTTTTCATCGCGGAACAGCTCGACCGCTGCGGGAGAGATTTTCTCGGCGACGACGATCTTCATGGGAAGGATTGTAGCGCGTGGACACTAAGGCAATTGTGACCGCCGTCACGCGGGCGGTGCGCTTGCGAAATACGCCTCGTGAGGGATCACGTGTCAGCTTTCGGCACGACTGAAAGTCGTGCCCTGACACGTGATCTCTCACGAAACAGGTTTTCTACGAACTCACCGCTACCGCCTGCTTCTCCGCCACAGCGCGGGCGTAAACCTCCTGCGCCGCCTTCAGGCCCAGGCCGAACTCCACGTGCCGCGGGCGCGCCACATACGCCAGCACATGCTCCAGCGCGGCGATGATCCCGATGGTGTCCATGTAATCGTAGTAACCCAGGTGGGCGATGCGGAAGATCTTGCCCTTCATCTCGCCCTGGCCGTTGGCGACCACGGCGCCGAATTGCTGGCGGAAAAACTTGACGATGTCGCCCGAGTCGGCGCCCTGCGGCGGGAGAATGGCGGTCAGCGCCGCGCAGGGCTCGGCCGCGAACAGGGCCAGCCGCTGCGCCTGGGCTGCGGCCCGCGTCATCTCCGCTGCAGTTTCGGCGTTGGCGATCAGCGCCTCGCGGCCCGCCGCCACGTCGCCGCCGCCCATCTCGCGGATAAAGTCGAGCGCCGCCGCCAGGCCTGCCACCACCGAGATCGCCGGCGTGTAGGCCGATTCGCCCTTGGCCGCGACTTTCCGTTCCTTGCGCAGGTCGAAGTAGTAGCGCGGGTTCTTGGCGGTCTCCATCCGCTGCCATGCCCGGTCGCTCACCGCCAGGTACGCGACTCCTGGCGGCACCATGACCGCCTTCTGCGAGCCGCCGATGATCACGTCGATGCCGCTGCCGTGCACATCGAAGCGCGTGGTGCCCAGCCCGGTGATGGCATCCACTACCAGCAGCGCGTCGCTGCCGCGCAGGACCTGGGCAACGCCCTCCACGTCATGCCGGCATCCGGTCGAGCTTTCCGTCGCCTGCATGTACACCGCGCGGACGTCGCCATCGAGCTTGGCCCGCACCTCGTCCAGCAGAAAAGTCTGGCCGTACTCGGCCGTCACCAGTTCCACCTGGCAGCCGAAGGCCTTGGTGAGGTCGCGCCAGCGCTCGCCGAACTTCCCGGCGGTGAGCACCAGCACCTTGTCCCCGGGAGAGGTGAGGTTCGAGACCGCCGCCTCCATTGCGCCCGACCCGGACGCCGCCAGCAGGATTACGTCATTGCGGGTCCCGATGAATGCCTTCAGGTCAGCCACCACACGCTGCTGCAGCGCGCGGTATTCAGCAGTGCGGTGGTGCACGTCCGCGGCCGCCATGGCTCGTTGGGCGGCCGGCAGCAACGGAGTGGGTCCGGGAGTGAAGAGGCGTGTCTTTCTCAGCATGGCGCCATGATAGTCCTCGCGTTACGGCGGAATCAATGGAACGCTCTCTGCGCGCGAATGAGCCATTGTGCCATTGAGGCATTGGGCCATTAACGGCACGCGACGGACAAATGGCTCAATGACGCAATGACTGTGCCTTGCTTCGGCTAGAATAAGCCTTGACCTGTTGACGATGCAGAACCATCGAACGGCAGGGATAAGCAGGTTGAATGTCCATGCGATGGTTCGGCCCTTGGGACTGGTTTAGTGACGAATGGTTGACCACTCGCCAGGCTGCCAAGCTCTTCTTCGTTGCCACGCTGCTGGTTCTAGCGGTAACCCCTCAAGCGTTTGGCTGGGTTAATCCATTGAAGATGCCGATGTGGGAGAGAATCCCGTGGTCAATTCTGTCGATGTTGGGAGTGCTCGCTCTATTCTTTCTTTGGTTTGGCATGTGGCGCTATTGGGCCAGGCTGGATTACTCGACAGTGGCTGCAAAGCGTATATGGTTTGTCATCCTGCTATTCGGATTCTGGTACGGCAGTTGCCTCTACTACTACTGTGCATATCGTCCACAAGTAACTGAGAAGTGGCCGGTGGAGAGTTAGCATGTTTTTGCGGATTCTCGTTGCGGCTTGGATCCTCTATCTCGCTAGCACTGTTTTAGTTTTCCTGTTTCCCAAGCCGATGCTTCGTGTTTTGCTCCCACTTGGTTTCCGCTATGGCCTCCCTATTCTGGTCTTGATGTCTGGGGTGTACGGTATCCTTCGGCTGTACCGCGCAGGCATGATGAGAGCCCAAAAAAGAGGTGACTCCTGAATGTCGATTCCGGAACAGGTCCAGAAAGATATGACCGCGGCCATGCGCGCTCGCGAAGAACTCCGCCTGTCCACCCTGCGCATGGTCAAGGCGGCATTCAAGAACAAGGAAGTGGAAAAGCGCGGGCCGCTGGACGAAAAGGAGGCGCTTGCCGTCCTCAGCACGCTGATCAAGCAGCGCAAGGACTCCATCGAGCAGTTCACCCGCGGCGGTCGCCAGGAACTGGCCGACAAGGAGGCCGCCGAGATCCGCATCATCGAGTCCTACATGCCGCGTGCCGCCGGGGAGGAGGAGATCGCCGGTACCGTCCGCGCCGCCATCGCCGAAATGGGCTCGCCCACAATGAAAGACATGGGCGCGGTGATGAAGAACGCCATGGCCCGCTTTGCCATCGCCGGCTCACGCGTGGACGGCAAGCTGGTGAGCGAGATCGTCAAGCGCGAATTGACGGGAAAATAGGCGGGCGACCCTGGCATCATATAATTCCGGCGCTAAACCCCAGCGGAGGGACATCATGGTCCCGATCTCCTTCACCCGCCGTGAACTTGTCGCATCGTTGCTCAAGGCATCGGCCGTCGCTGCCGCCTCGTCCTCGTTCGCCGCAGCGCAGTCTGGTGTGACTTCTTCCACACTAGTCGAGGACTTGGTCGCCGCCAACCGCATCCTCGCGCAGCAGGGGATCCTGGACGGCTACGGGCACGTCAGCGTGCGTCAGGAAGCCGCTGCTAGCCGCTACCTGCTTTCGCGCTCGCTCGCGCCGGCGCTGGCGACTGCCGCGGACATCCAGCAGTACGACCTCGACAGCAATGCGCTCGACCCGGCAGCGCGCCCGTCCTTTATCGAGCGCTTCATCCACGGGGAGATCTACCGCGCGCGGCCGGACGTCCACGCGATCGTGCACAGCCACGCGCCCGCGCTCATCCCTTTCGGTGTGACCGGCATCGCGCTCAAGCCGATGTACCACATGACTGCCTTCGTGGGGGAAGGCGTGCCCGTGTTCGAGATCCGCAACGCGCGCGGCAACGACCCCAAAATGCTCATGCTGGTCCACAACCAGGCACTGGGGCGCGTCCTCGCCGAGACCCTCGGTAAGAAGCCCGCCGCACTGATGCGCGGACACGGCGCCGTGATCGTGGGTTCGTCGCTGCCTCACGTGGTCGGTCGCAGCGTGTACCTGGCGCTGAATGCCACGCTGCAGGCGCACGCCGCGGCCCTCGGCGGCAGTATCAACTATCTCGATCCGCAGGAAGCCCGCGAAGAGATTCCCGACAATTACCAGCGGGCCTGGGATTTGTGGAAGCGGCAGGCGAGGGCAGCAGATTGTGCGCCGCGAACGTAGCGCCGCAATGGCAGGTCAGCGCCTGCCATTCGCACTCTGTGATCTTATTTCCTTTTCAGCAGGTTCTCCGCGCCGGTCGCCAGGGTGGCGTCCTGGCCCTCAGATTCGCGGACATCCATGCGCGTCTGCCGCACAGAAGTGGCCTTCTGCGGGTCCATGCCGGGCGCCAAATCGGTTGTCTCCAGGAAGTAACCCCAGCCCGCCAGGCAATCGGCTCGGCTCTGTTCGCTCTGGAAGTTCTGCACCGTCACCTCGGCTCTCCCGCGCCCCTTGATTATGGCCATGACACCACCGGGCTCATAGGTCCGCAAGTTATATCGGATGATGGCAAATGTGGTGGATTTCTTTCGCATCAGGAACCTTTCGCGTTCGGCAACCAGAGGACAGTTGAAAAAAAGGCGCTTACAAGCACTATGGTCTCGTAATGCCCCAAAGTCAATGCCCGCTCGGTTAAACTGCGCTCGTGGGCTTAGGCGATCAGCTCGGGCTAACGTTCCAGGTGGCGGCCGCGCGCCGGGTGTGGCGCGTCGGCGACCTGGTCAGCGCGGCGCGCACCGCTCTCGAGCGCGAGTACACCGACGTGTGGGTGGAAGGCGAGATTTCCAATTTCCGCGGCGCCGATTCCGGGCATCTCTACTTCACGCTCAAGGATGGCGACGCGCAGTTGCGGATCGTGATGTTCCGCTCCTCGGCGCGGCTGCTGCGCTTCAAGCCCGCCGACGGCCTGCAGGTGATCGCTCGCGGCCGCATGACCATTTATGAAGCGCGCGGCGAACTGCAGCTCTCCGCCGAGTACCTGGAGCCCAAGGGCGCGGGCGCGCTGCAGATCGCCTTCGAGCAGCTCAAGGCCAAGCTGGCGGCCGAAGGACTGTTCGACGCTGCGCGCAAGAAGCCGCTACCGGCGCTGCCCCGGCGTATCGGCATCGTGACCTCGCCGCGCGGCGCTGCCATCCAGGACATGCTCAACATCCTCCGCCGGCGCCACGCCAGCGTGCCCATCCTCATCTATCCGGCGCAAGTGCAGGGAGAAGCGGCGCCCGGCGAGGTGCGCGCCGGCATCCAGCACTTCAACCGCGAGCGGAGCGTGGACGTCATCATCGTGGCTCGCGGCGGCGGCTCCATCGAAGACCTGGCCGGGTTCAACGACGAAGGGCTGGCCCGCGCCATAGCTTCGTCGGCGATCCCGGTGATCTCCGCCGTGGGGCACGAGACCGACTTCACCATCGCCGACTTTGTCGCCGACCTGCGCGCGCCCACGCCTTCCGCCGCGGCCGAACTGGTGATCGAGTCGCGTCACCAACTGGAAGAGCGGGTTGCCGGCCTGCGGCAGCGGCTGGCGCGCGGCGCGCGCTACCGTTTGCTCATCGCGCGGCAATCGCTCACCGAGTGGGCGCAGCACGCCGCCTTCGCGCGCATGCAGGACGCGCTGGCACGCCGCCAGCAGCGCGTGGACGACCTGGTTCACCGCATGGTGAGGGCCGAACACCGCCTGCTGGGGCAGCACCGCAGCCGGCTCGACGTGGCTGGCGCCCGCATCCGGCACTTCGATGTGCGGCGGCAGCTAGCAGCGATTGCCCGCGAGGTCGATTCCCACACTGCCGCGCTGGCCGCAGCCACGCGCCGGTTCCTGCTGGTGCGCCGTGCTCGCTGGGAACGCACCGGCGTGCGCCTGGAGGAGATGTCGCCGCTGAAGATCCTCGATCGCGGCTACGCCCTGGTGTTCGATTCCACCGGTAAGCTGGTAAAGGACGCAGCACAAGTGAAGGTCGGCGACGAAGTCTCGGCACGGCTGGCTCGCGGGACCATCGTCTCGACGGTCAAGAAAAGAGAGTAGCCGGTGAAAGCGCCCGCTTGCTCATCCCTGTGGCCGGCTGCTGACTTTCACAACAGTGCCTTCACAATCATGACGCTCTCGAAAAGCTGGGCTACAATGGAGTGACCGGCTTGGGGCGTTCCTCAGAAGGTCTTTAGAAGGTCTCAGCGAGAAGATCCAGTGTTGCGTAATCTGACCCACATTTGGGAACTGGGGTCACGAGTGTCGGTGGTCGCGGCCATCGACATCATCATCGTGGCCGTGATCATCTACCAGTTCCTGGTGCTGGTGAAGGGCACGCGCGCCTACCAGATGCTGGTGGGCGTTTTCGTGCTGGTAGTGGCGTTTTATCTGGCGCGGCTGGGCGATCTGCGGACGGTGAACTGGCTGGTCAGCACGCTGCTGCCCTACGCCATCTTCGCGCTCATCGTGGTATTTGCAGCCGAGATCCGGCAGGCGCTGGCCAAGGTCGGACGCAAGGTGACCTTCGCCCGCTCGTCCCAGTCGCGAGAATCGTCGTATGACGACATCGTGCTGGCGGCGAATCTGTTTTCCCAGGAGCAGACGGGAGCGCTGATCGTGGTCGAGCGGGAGATCGGCCTGCGTACCTACATCGAAAGCGGCGTGCCGCTGGACGCCCGGCTCTCCTACCACCTGCTGGCCACCATCTTCCGCCCCAGCGCGCCGCTGCATGATGGCGCCGTCATCATCCAGAGGGACCGCATCACCGCCGCCGCCTGCTTCCTGCCACTCTCCATGAACCCAAAGCTGTCCGCCCAACTCGGCACCCGCCATCGCGCCGGCATCGGCATCACCGAAGAAACGGACGCGGTGGCGGTGATCGTTTCCGAAGAGACGGCCGCCATCAGCCTGGCGGTGGCCGGACAGATTGAGCGTGACTTGACGGCGGACCAGTTGCGCGCGCGCCTGAGCGAGTTGTTGCATCGCTACCTGCCGTCGGCGGCGCTGCCCACGCCCATCGGCGACACGGCGGAAAACGGCAACGGCTTCGAGCCCGAGGGCATGGATGCCGCCGGGCGGGAGCGCCGGCCGTGAAAGACTTGTTCGAGCGCTACGTGGCGCATAATCTCCTGCTGAAGCTGATCGCGCTGGTGTCGGCCGTCCTGCTGTGGTCCGCCGTCTCGCGCGAGCCGGTGGTGGAGACGGCGTATAGCGTGCCCATCGAACTGCACCAGGTGCCGCCCAGTTTGGAGATCACGACCTCCGGCATCCCGCTGGCGCAAGTCCGCTTGCGCGGGCCGGAACGTAGTTTGCGCCAGCTCACCGCCGCCGATGTCCATCCCATTCTTGACCTTGCCGGATCGCGCACCGGCGAACACACTTACGACCTGACCGCGTCCCAGGTCCACGTGCCCTATAACATCCAGGTGGTGCAGGTGACGCCGTCGGAGATCCGCATCGGTTTCGACCGCAGCTTGACCCGCCAGATCGAGATCCACCCCCGCCTCACGGACCACTTCGAGCCGGGATTCGGCGTGCTGCGCGTGACCGCCGAGCCGGCGGCGATTACGGTGATTGGGCCGGAAGCGCGGGTCAAAGCCGCCACCACCGCTATCACGGATCCGATCGACGTCAGCGACGTTCGCGGCGCCGCCACCTTCACCACCAACGCCTATGTCCCCGACCCGTTGGTGCGCGAGATCAAGCCGGAGCAGATCCGCGTGACCGTGGTCACGGGGCAGATGCCGGCGGAGGGCCGAAGTCCTTCCGCGCACAATCACAAATGAGCTCTCCCAAACTGATGAGATCTGAAAGAAAGCTGTTCGGCACCGATGGGATTCGCGGCGTAGCCGGAGCCTTTCCCCTCGACCCGGAGACCAGCTTCGCCATCGGATGCGCGCTGGCCCGGCATCTGGCGCGGACCGCAGGCCGCCGGGTGGTGATCGGCCAGGACACGCGCGAGTCCAGCATGTCCATCGCCGATTCCGTCTCTGCCGGGCTGGCCGCAGAAGGCGTGGAAGTCGAGAGCGCCGGCGTCATCACCACCCCCGGCATCGCCCATCTGGCGCGCTGCCGCAAGTTCGATGCCGGCGTGGTCATCTCCGCCTCGCACAATCCCTGGACCGACAACGGCATCAAGGTCTTCGGCCCGGACGGCTACAAGCTGCCGGATGGGATCGAGCTCGAGATCGAGCACGAGATCTTTGCCGGGATTGAGACCGCCTCCCGCGGGACGACGCCTGGAACGCTTCGCGGATCTTCTTTGCCGGGAAGCCTCGAACTGCGGCTGGATTACATCGAGCACCTGATCGCGGGCGTCGATCCGGTAGTCCGCGGCCTCAGGCTGGTGGTGGATTGCGCCAACGGCGCCGCCAGCACCGTGGCGCCCGATGCCCTGGCGCGATGGGGCAAGGAGTTGGCCGTCGAATTCATTCATCGTGATCCCAACGGGCAGAACATCAACGACCACTGTGGAGCTCTCTATCCCGAAACGGTTGCGCGGGCGGTGGTGGAGCGCAAGGCGGACCTCGGCATCACCTTCGACGGCGATGCCGACCGCGCCCTGTTCGCCGACGCCAACGGCAAAGTTGTCAACGGTGACGCCGTTCTGCTGCTGGCCGCGCGCGACATGAAGGCCGCCGGCCGGCTGCGCAACCATCTGCTGGTCGCCACCACCATGTCCAACATGGGCCTGGAAGCGGCGCTGAAGAAGTCGGGCATCCGGATGCTGCGCGCACCCGTGGGCGACAAGTACGTCCTGGAAGAGATGCGGAAGAACGGCGCCACCCTGGGCGGTGAGCAATCGGGCCACATCATCTTCCTCGACGACGCCACCACCGGCGACGGCCTGCTCACCGCGCTGCACGTGCTGCACATGGTGGGACGCAGCGGAAAGAGCCTGGCTGAACTGGTCGGTGATCTGAAGGTCTTTCCCCAGGTGATTAAGAACGTGCGCGTGCGCGAGAAGCATCCGCTGATGGAGATTCCCGAGGTGGCGCGCTCGATCCGCGAAGCCGAACAGGCTCTCGACGGCAATGGGCGCGTCGTGGTGCGCTACTCGGGCACCGAAGCCCTGGCGCGCGTGATGATCGAGGCCGAGTCGGAACAGCAAATGCACCGCTACGCGGATTCCATCGTGGCCGCCATCCAGCAGGCGCTGGGGGTATAAGAAAAAACGCCACGGATTTGCACGGATCAATACGGATCGGATTTCAGATCTTATCCGCGTTCATCCGTGTAAATCCGTGGCCAACGTCTTTATGATTCCGATCGGACCCGAGGATCGCGTGTTCATCCTGACCGGCGCCGGTATCAGCGCTGAGAGCGGGCTGCCCACCTTCCGCGGGATGAACGGGATCTGGCGGACTTATCGCGTAGAAGAAGTCGCTTCGCCGGTCGCGTGGGCGCGCGATCCGAAGCTGGTTTGGGAGTTCTACTCTGAGCGGCGCCGCCGCCATCACACCGTGCAACCGAACCCAGGGCACTACGCTCTCGCCCGATTGGAGGAAGAGATGGGTGACCGCTTTTTCCTCTGCACGCAAAATGTTGACCGCCTGCATGAAATGGCGGGCTCGCGACGCGTGGTCCACATGCACGGCAAGATCTTTCAGAGCCGGTGCGAGCGTGGCTGCGGACGTCCGCCGTTCGATGACGACTGGACGCTGGAGAACGGCGCCGAGATCCCCCTGTGTGCGTGCGGCGGAAAAATCCGTCCGCACATCTGCTGGTTCGGCGAGACACCCTTCGAAATGGAGCGCATTGGCACGGCACTGGAGAACTGCACGGTGTTCATGGCTGTGGGCACGTCCGGCGTGGTCGAGCCCGCTGCCAGCTTTGTGCGTTATGCGCGGGCGCGCCCGAAGAATGTTCGGACCTGCTACATCGGCCCGGAAGAGCCCAGCAATCGCGCTTTCTTCGACCAGGTGTTCCCCGGTCCCTCCGGCGAAGTGTTGCCGCGATTATTCGCCGCAGAAAAATCAGCCACGGATCTCCACGGATAAACACGGATAAACACGGATTATCCGTGACGATCCGTGAAAATCCGTGGCGTTCTAATCCAGGTCGCGCCAGTTCGGCCCCACGCCGATCTCGACCAGCAGTGGCACCTTGAGCGGATACACCTGCTCCATTTCCTTGCGGACCAGCGAGCGCAGCTCTTCGACCTCCGCCTGCGGCGCCTCGAAGACCAGCTCGTCGTGTACCTGGAGCGTCATGCGCGATTTCAGCTTGCGCCGCCCGAGCTCGCGGTCGATGCGAATCATGGCTATTTTGATGAGGTCGGCCGCCGTGCCCTGGAGCGGCGTGTTGACCGCGGTGCGTTCGGCGAAGCCGCGCATGTTGGCGTTCTTGGAGTTGATATCGGCGATGGGCCGCACCCGCCCGAACAGCGTGCTGACCTTCTGCTCCCGTTTGCACTCGGCGATGGTGTGGTCGATGAACCCGCGCACACCTTTGTACGTCGCGAAGTAGCCGTCGATGAATTTTTTCGCGTCGCCGGTCTCGATGCCCAACTGCTGCGAGAGCCCGAACGCAGAAAGGCCATAGACGATGCCGAAGTTCACGGCTTTGGCGCGCCGGCGATGCTCGGCGTCAATCATAAGCGGCGGCACGCCGAAGACGCGCGAGGCGGTGAGCGTGTGGATGTCGTCACCGCGGCGGAAGGCCTCGATCAGCAGCGGGTCTTCGGAGAAGTGGGCCAGCAGGCGCAGCTCAATCTGCGAGTAGTCGGCGGCCAGCAGCACGCATCCGGGATCGGCGATGAACGCCGCCCGAATCTCGCGGCCCAGCTCCGTTCGGATGGGAATGTTCTGCAGGTTGGGATTGGACGATGCCAGCCGCCCGGTGGCAGTCCCGACCTGGTTGAAGGTGGTGTGCAGACGGCCGGTGCCGGGGTTGAGCAGCGCCGGCAGCGCATCGACGTAGGTGGACTTCAGCTTCGCGAGCTGGCGATAGTCGAGCACCTTGCGCGCGATCTCGTGCGTGAGCGCGAGTTCTTCGAGGACGTCCGCCGCGGTCGAGATGGTGCGCCCCCTGCCGTACTTCACCGGCTTGGGCAGGTTCAGCTTGTTGAAGAGCACGTCGCCCAGCTTCTTGGGCGAGTTGATGTTGAACTCTTCCTTCGCCAGCTCATAGACCTCTTTCGCCTTGGCGTTGCACTCGCGCTCGAGGCGCTTGGACATTGCCGCGAGGGTGCTGGTGTCGATCTTCACGCCGGCCTGTTCCATGCGCAGCAGCACCGGAACGAGCGGCAGATCAATGTCTTCGTACACGCGCATCAGGCCCGCTTGCCCGACTTCCTGCCGCAGCGTGGCCGCCATGCGCCCGGTCACGTCGGCGGCCTCGGCGAGCGATCCCGAGAGCTTCAGGTTGAAACGCCGCAGGGCGATGTCGGCGAGCGAGTGCGTCGAGTAAGTAGGATCGAGTAGATACGAATAGAGCATGGGTTCATCGCGCACGCCTGCCAGCGCCATGCCGCGCGGCTCGAGCGCATGCATGGCCGACTTGGCGTCGTGCACGGCCTTGGGAAACGCCGGATCGGCGAGCGCCACTTTCAGCCTGTCAGCCATCGCGCTGCTCTCGAGCGAGACAGTCAGCGCCTTGCCCGGCACGGCGGAGATCGCAATGTTGCCTGGCGGAGCGACCGCCGCCGGCTGCGCTTCTCCTAGCGTCAACTGCGCTTCCTCGTCTTCTTCCGTCTCTTCTTGCTCGGCTGCCGCCGCGTGGCTTGCGACGTCGATGGCCACGGCCAGCGCCGCGCCACGCAGAAGAGACTTCAACACCTGCTCCACATCGCCGGCGGACTCGGCCTCCGTATATTCGGTCTGGCCAACCTCCACGCCGGGCAGGAAGTCCTTCAGCAGCGTGGAGAATTCCAGCTCGGTGAAGAGCTGGCGCGCGGCCTCGGCATCGGGCTCGCCGGCGCGCATCGCGTCCAGATCGAGCTCCACCGGAACGTTGCGGTCGAGGGTGACCATCTCCTTGCTGAACAGAATGGTGTCGCGGTTGTTCAGCAGCGACTCGCGGTAAGTCTTCTTCTCGACCTCGGCTGCATGTTCGAGCGCGGCTTCGACGGACCCGAAGCGGCGGATCAGCTCCACCGATCCCTTGTCGCCGATGCCGGGCGCGCCGGGGATGTTATCGATGGCGTCGCCGCGCAGCGCCATCACGTCCACCACCCGCTCCGGCGGCACGCCCAGGATCTCCTCAACCTTGGCGGAGTCGCAGATCAGGTTGTCCTTGGGCGGGTTGAGCACGCTGATCTTGTCGTTGACGAGCTGAAGCATGTCCTTGTCGCTCGACACCACGTACACCGTGTAGGACTGCTCGGCAGCCTTCTGCGCCAACGTGCCGAGCACGTCGTCGGCTTCGAAGCCCTGGTACTCAAGGATCGGGATGCGATAGGCTTCGAGCGCGCGCCGGATGTACGGGAGCTGCTGCGCCAGGTCGGGCGGCATCTCCGCGCGCTGCGCCTTGTAGCCGGCGTACGCCACTTCCTTGAAGGTCTGGGTCTTGATGTCGAACTTGCGCACCGAGGTGACAGCCGCCGCCTGGTGGTCGCGAAACGTCGGCCCGGCCACGTCGAAGACCGCCGCCAGATATTCGGGATGGAAGTCCGCGACCAGCTTGCGCAGCATGTTGACGAAGACGTACGTTGCCGCCGTAGGGACGCCGGTCTTGGTGGACATCGGCCGCTGCCGCGCCATGGCGTGATAGGCGCGGAAGATGAACGACATGGAGTCGATCAGGAAGATACGCGCCGGATTCGGCTTCGCGGGCAAGAGCAGAGTCTAACAAAAAGGTCCGCCGCGGATTTTCGCGGATGAACGCGGATTGGTGTTGAATCCGTCCCGATCCGTGCGATCCGTGGCGTTTTTATTCAATGAACATGCAGTCGCCGTAGGAATAGAAACGATAGCGCTCGCGCACCGCGTGTTCGTACGCCTTCAGTACCAGTTCCCGTCCGGCGAAGCCCGAGACCAGCATCAGCAGCGTGGATTTCGGCAGGTGGAAGTTGGTCAGCAGCGCGCCCACAACTCGGAACCGGAACCCTGGGTAGATAAACAGCTCGGCCTCGCCACTGCCGGCCTTGACGCGTCCTGTTTCGCGCGCGGCGAATTCGAGAGTGCGGACCGTGGTCGTGCCGACGGCGACCACGCGCCGTCCTTTTTCTACCGCGGCGTTGATCTTCGCGGTGGCTTCCTCGGAGATGCTGAACCGCTCGCCGTGGATCTTGTGCTCTTCCACGCGTTCGGTGCGTACCGGTTGAAACGTCCCCAGCCCGACATGCAGGGTGATTTCGGCTATTTCTATGCCGCGGTCGCTTATGCGGCTCAGGGTCTCGGGAGTGAAGTGGAGGCCCGCCGTCGGCGCCGCCACCGAGCCACGCTCACGCGCGTACACCGTCTGGTAGCGTTCGCGGTCCTCGGGACGGTCAGGGCGGCCGATGTAGGGCGGCAGCGGCACGTGCCCCAGCCGCTCCACGCGGTCGTAGAAATCCGCCACCGGTCGAAACCGCAACCGCCGCTCGCCGAAGGTGCCACGTCCCACCACCTCAGCCTCCAGTTCGTTGTCGCCGAAAAACAGGCGCTCGCCGATTCCGATCTTGCGCCCGGGATGGACCAGCGCCTCCCATGCGCAGTCGCCGAGGTCTTTGGTGAGCAGGACTTCGACCCGGCCGTGCAGGAATTCTTTGGCCGCAGGATTCCGTGGGCTGAGCGGATGGGCGCGTTCGCCGCTGCGCTGCCCGTAGAGCCGGGCCGCGAACACGCGGGTGTTGTTGACCACCAGCAGGTCGTCGGCGCGCAGGAGTCCGGGAAAGTCGCGGAAATGCCGGTCCTGCCAGTCACCGGTCGAACGCGCGAGGTGCAGCATGCGCGAGGCCGCGCGGTCCAGCAGCGGCTCCTGCGCGATCAGTTCCTCCGGGAGGTGGTAGTCGAAATCGGAAACCAGCACCGTGTGATTTAACCACGGATAATCGCCGAAACCGGCACCTATCAGGCTTCGCCCTCCTGCCCTTATAATTCTTGCTCACGGAAGTCTCCCTGGGCCGTCCAACACCATGCAAGCGAGCTAGTTAGTCCGAGCGTGGCGGGGCACGCTCGACATCAGGCGCAGGAGAGAAACATGCCGGCCGATTCGGTATCGGGAGCCCCCCAGCCCCTGAGCGCAAATTGGGGTGGCTTGGCGAAACCGGGGCTCCCAGGACGCCCGGAGTCAGCATCCTGGGGTGGGAAGGCCTTCGCGGTTAGCGAGAGCGGTCCCAGAAATCCTCCCTCTCGTCGGGGAGACATGGTCAGCCAATCTCTGAGCCGTGCCGACGACAGCACGTTGATTCGCGAAGCGCAGCGCGGCAACCGCGTCGCCTTCGAGGAATTGGTGCGGCAGTACGACCGGGCGGTGTTGCGCCTGGCGATGCACCTTACTGGTTCGGAGCAGGATGCGCAGGACATCTATCAGGAAGCATTCCTCAAAGCCTACCGCAACGTCGGCAATTTCCGCTTTGAGTGCTCGTTCTACACCTGGATCTACCGCATCGTCACTAACCTGTGTCTCGATCACTTGCGCAAGCGGACGGTGCGCAAGGAAGATGCGCCGGTGGCGACCGACTCCGAGGGCAACGAGTACGACCGGCTCGAGCAGACGCCCGACGGGCGTCCGGGCGCCAACCCGGAGCGCGACCTGATGCGGCGCGAGCTGGGCACGCGCATCGGGCGGGCCATCGAGCGGCTGACCCCGCGGGAACGCATGGTGTTCGAGCTCAAGCATTATCAGGGGCTGAAGCTGCGCACGATTGGAGAAATCTTGAAGACGACGGAAGAGACCGCCAAGAACACGCTGTTCCGCGCCACCCAGAAACTGCGCGGATCGCTGGCGGACATGAGGTGAAGGATTGATTCATTGACTCATTGACTCATTGATTCATTGGTTTTCAATGAACCAATGGATCAATGAATCAATGGCTCAATTCTGAAGGCGGTACGTTATGAACTGTGATTGGGTAAAGCAAAACATTACGCTTTATATCTATGATGAGTTGCCGGACGACGCGCGGCACGAGTTGGAACAGCACACCGAGCGCTGCGCCGGCTGTGCGGCGGAGCTGAAGACAGCGCGCGAGTTCCGCGGGCTGATGAGCGAATGCTTGCCCGCGTCCGACCCCACGCCCAACCTGCTGGCGGCGTCGCGAATCCGGCTTTCCGAGACGCTGGAGTCGGCCGAGCCCGCGCGGCGATGGCGCTGGACCCTGGACCTGGCGGGATGGTTGCACCAGGTCCGGTTTGCTCCCGCCCTGGCGGCCGTGCTGCTCATGATCGGCTTCGCCGGCGGCGTGATGGCCAGCTACAAGCTGGTGAACAAGTCCCCTGACATTGCTCAAGTCTCGAAGAATCCTCCCGCGATCAACCAGGCTTCGATCGCCGGCATCAAGTCCATTATTCCTGACCCCGGCTCCCGCAAAGTTGAGATCCAGTACGACACCGTGCAGCCGGAGAAGGTAGAGGGAACGATCGACGATCCGCGCATTCAGCAGCTTCTGTTGTTCGCCGCGCGCAGCAACTACAATGCCGGCGTCCGCATGGACTCGGTGGACCTGCTGGCGCAGCGGCCGGAGGAACGCCAGGTGCGCGATGCGTTGATCTTCGCGCTGCGCTATGACGCCAATCCCGGGGTGCGCCTGAAGGCCCTCGACGGCCTCGGCCCCTTCGTCCAGAACGATACTTCGGTGCGCAACGCGGTGCTGGAGGCGCTGCTGAACGACGCCAACCCCGGCGTGCGCTCCGAAGCCATTGTGCTGCTGAAGCCGCTGAAGGCGGACGCGTCCGTGCGCCAGGCTTTTCAGCAGTTGTCGCGCGACAAGAGCAAGTTTATCCGGTCGGAGTCCCAGCGCGTGCTGGCTACCATTCCGGAGATTGATTAGAGAAGGGAAAAGCTGAATTGAAACGTCATCATCAACTCGCGGTGCTGCTGGCCTTGGCCGCCTGGGCGGCGCCGCTGTGGGCGCAGGATTCCCACGTCATGCGCTCCGGCAACGGCTGGGTGGAGGTGGTCAGCGGGACGCTGCCCTCGCTGCGCAACCTGAAAGTGGGCACCGATTTCGGAGCGGTGACCGTGCGCGGCGGCTCTCCCCAGGGAATCACTTACACGGTGCGCAAGCGCCTGAACTCGGGCTCGGAAAGCCATGCCCGCCACCAGTTCGAGATGTTCACGGTGCGCGGCTATCAGAAAGCGGATTTCGCCGTGCTGGAGGGGGAATGCACCGGCGCGGAGAAAATCGCGGTCGACATCAGCGTCAACGTTCCCCGCGACTTGGCGCTGGTGAAGATTGAGACCCGCGGCGGCAGTGTGAGCGTCACCGACATCGCCGGACGATTGGAGGCGGAGACGGCCGGCGGCAGTATCCACATCAACGATATCGGCGGCGCCGTCAAGGCGGAGACTTCGGGCGGCAGCATCGACGTCGGCAACGTTGGCGGCGACTTGCGAGCGGAGACCGCCGGGGGCAGCATCAACATTCGCTCGGCCGGTGGCAAGGTCCACGCTGAAACCGCGGGCGGCAGCATTGAAGTGGGCTCCGCCACGCAGAGCGCCTATCTTTCCACCGCCGGTGGCAGTATCCAGGTCAAGCGGTGTGACGGCGAGCTCCGTGCCGCGACCGCCGGGGGCAGCGTGGAGATCGGCGACGTGGGCGGCGGCGCCATCCTGGAGACCTCCGGGGGCAGCATCCGGCTGGCCTCGGCCAAAGGCGTGGTGCGCGCCACCACCTCCGGCGGCGGCATCCGCTTGAGCGGCCTTACCCACGGGGTCACCGCCAAGAATGCAGCCGGTCCCATCTCCGCTGAGTTCACGGCGAGCAAGGGCAGCTTCAGCGAATCGTATCTTGAGACCAGCGTGGGCGACGTGATCGTGTTCCTGCCGCCGGACCTGCCGGTCACCGTGCGCGCCACCATCGACGCTGCCATGGGACATAGAATGATCACGGATTTCCCCGAAGTAAAGGTCTCCTCCGAGGGCGGCGAGTGGGGCACGCACGAAATCTATGGCCAGGGCGCTCTCAACGGAGGCGGACCTGTGCTGAAAATTCATACTACGGCCGGCAATATCGAGTTGCGGCGCGGAAAAAGATGAAAGCAGGAAGCAGGAAGCATGAAGCAGGAAAGAAGGGTCCCGCCTCCTGCCTCCTAATGTCCGGCCAAAGGAAATTGCTATGCTGAAATCATCTTCGATAGTTCTGCTGCTGGCGCTGCTGTTCGCGATGCCGGTGCTGGCGGGCAATACCTCCGGCCCGGAGCCCTCGCCCTCCCCGGGATACGGGGAAGTCTATGGCTCCTACATGGGGATCGATATACAAGAGGTTACCCACGACCGCGTGGCGGCGCTGAAGCTGAAAGAAGAGCGCGGCGCCGAGGTCACCATGGTGGATCACGACTCGCCCGCGGGCCAAGCCGGCCTGAAGGAACATGACGTCATCCTGGAGTTCAACGGAACCAAGGTGCAAGGAACGGAGGAACTGCGGCGGCTGATCCACGAAACTCCTCCAGGACGCACCGTGCAGTTGCTCATCAGCCGCGACGGCCAGCCCATGAACATCTCGCTGACTCTGGCCGACAAGAAAGAGTACTTCGCGGGGAAGCATGAGTGGCACGAGATGCCACCTGCTCCGCCAATTCCGCCCACGCCGCTCATGCCTGCCATGCCTGCCCTCGACCTGAACATCCGCACCGGCTCCAGCTTTGGCTTGCTGGTGGACAACCTGACTCCGCAGCTCGGGGAGTACTTCGGCGTGAAGAACGGCGAAGGCGTGCTGGTGAAGTCGGTGGAGGAAGGCACGCCGGGCAAGGCCGCGGGCTTCCGGGCGGGCGACGTGATCGTGCGGGTGAACAATCAGAAGGTCGCCGACCGCGGCGACTGGCGGTCGGCCCTGCGTGCGAACCGAGCCAACAAGCTGACCGTGGGCATCGTCCGCGACCGGCACGAGCAGAACCTCACCATCAGTCTTCCCGAGTCGAGTCGCAATCATTCCTCGCGGCACGTTCCCCCCGCGTTGGTGGACCTGGATCTTGACCTCGACATGGAGCAGTTGCGGGCGGAACTCGCACAACTGCGGCCGGAGCTGGAGCGCGCGCGAATCATGGCGCTGGAGGAAGGACGCCAAGCCCTGGACGTGAACGCAGAGGAGATCCGGCGCGCCATGGATGAGGCGAAGAAGGAGTTCGACCGCGAGATGAAGCGCTGGCAGAAGGAACTGAAGGAGCGGCAGGAATCGAAGCGGCCGCAAGACTAGGAAAGAGCCAGCCACGGATTTACACGGATATCCACGGATTTCTTGTGATTTTTGATCCATGACCATCCGTATAAGTCCGTGGCTGTTTTTTCACCACTTATTGACATCTGCAGCAACTCCACATAGTTTCCGTGCATGACTGCGGCCGGATTTAACGTCGCCACCTGCGCCAACTGTGGCCAGGAGTTTAATCCGCCCGTCCTGGGTTCCACCTCCGATACCTGCGAGGAGTGCCGGCACGGCAGGACTGAGAGCCTACCAACGTCCCCGGACGCCGCCATTCCCTCAGCCGCGGCGCCGGCTCGCAAGCTCGATGCCACCACCGTGCTCTTCGCCATCAACGTGCTGGTATTTGTGCTGATGGTGCTCAGCGGAGTCTCGCCCCTGGAGCCGTCGGTAGAGCAATTGTTGAAGTGGGGCGGCGACTTCGGGCCAGCGACCTTCGATCATCAATGGTGGCGCCTGCTTACGTCCACTTTCGTTCATGCGGGCATCCTGCACCTGGCCTTCAACATGTGGGCGTTCTGGGGGCTGGGCAAGCTGACGGAGCGGCTGTTCGGAAGCTGGCCCATGGTCGCTCTTTACCTCTTGAGCGGGCTGGGAGCGTCGGTTGCCAGCCTGTGGTGGCATCCGCTGGTGGTTGGGATAGGCGCTTCCGGAGCGATCTTCGGAGTCGCGGGCGGGCTGTTCGTATTTCTGAAGCTCAAGAAGGTGGCGCTGCCCAAGGAGGTTTTGCGTAGGAACATTGGAAGTTTGGGAATGTTCCTGGTCTACAACCTGGTGATCGGAGCGGCCGCAGCACGGATTGACAACGCCGCACATGTGGGTGGGTTGGTCACCGGAGCCGTCATCGGGGCAATGCTGCCCTTACAGGCGGGGGAGAACGGGTTCCGGCGCTATGCCGTGCTGCCGCTGGTGCTGGCAATCCTGATCGGCGGTGCGGCGGCCGCGAAGCACGCGCGGATTGGCATTGTCGAGTACGCTCAAGCCGAGAAGCTGCTCCAGTCCGGCAAGTACGATCAGGCTTTGCCGCTTCTGCAAAGTGCGGTGCAGCATGAGCCGGGCTTGGCCGCGGCACAATTCGGGCTGGGCTTTGCGTACATGAAGCTGAAAAGAAACGCGGAGGCTGAAACCGCCTTCCGCAACGTACTGAAGTTGAAACCTGATCTCGCCGGAGCGCACTACAACCTGGGGGTGATTTATTGGCGGCAGGATCAGATCGATCAAGCCCTGCTTGAATTGCAGCGTGCCGCGGCCTCCGATCCGAAAGATCCCGAGGCGCCGTACGTGCTGGGCATGATTTTTCTTCAGAAGAACGATCCGGCCCACGCCATCCCGTGGCTACAAAAAGCGCTCGCCTTGAAGCCCGACTATGCCGCCGCCCAGGAGGCGCTTAGCCAGGCAACTGGCAAGAAGGATTAGTTCAAACAAAAAAACAGCCACGGATTGGCGCGGATATTCGCGGATTCTTGCGGCTATTGATCCGTGACTATCCGTGTGGATCCGCGGCGTTCGTTATTCCGTCCAGCGCCGGAACGCCAAGCATCCATTCGTTCCGCCGAATCCGAACGAATTGCTTAACGCTATCTCGACATCAGCCTTGCGGGCGGTGTTGGGCACGTAATCCAGGTCGCATTCGGGATCGGGTTGCTCGTAGTTGATAGTGGGCGGGAGGATCTGGTCGCGCAACGCCAGCACCGTGATCCCCGCCTCGAGGCCGCCGGCGCCGCCCAGCAGGTGTCCGGTCATGGACTTGGTGGAGCTCACCGCCACCTTGCTGGAGTGCTCGCCCAGGGCGCGCTTGATAGCGATGCTTTCCAGGCGGTCGCCGATGGGAGTCGAGGTGCCGTGGGCGTTGACGTATCCCACCTGCTCGGGGGTGATCTTGGCGTCGCGCATGGCATTGGCCATCACGCGGTAGCCGCCGTTGCCATCTTCCGCCGGCTGGGTGATGTGGTAGGCGTCGCCGCTCATGCCGTAGCCGATGATCTCGGCGATGATCCTGGCGCCGCGGCGGCGGGCGAACTCCAGTTCTTCCAGCACCAGGATGCCGGCGCCTTCGCCCACCACGAAGCCGTCACGCCCGGCGTCCCAGGGGCGGCTGGAGCGCTCTGGCTCGTCGTTGCGCGTGGAAAGCGCGCGCATGGCCGCGAATCCACCCACGCCCATGGGAGTGATGGCGGCCTCGCTGCCGCCGGCGATCATCACGTCGGCGTCGCAGCGGGTGATGATCTTAAAGCTATCGCCGATAGAGTGCGCGCTCGAGGTGCAGGCCGTGGCGGTGGCCTCGTTCGGACCTTTGGCGCCGTAGCGGATGCTCACGTGTCCTGCCGCCAAATTGATGATGGTGGCGGGGATGAAGAAGGGTGAGATCTTGCGCGGGCCGCCTTGCAGCAGCGCCGAGTGCTCGCGCTCGATCACGTCGAAGCCGCCGATACCGGAGCCGATGTGCACCCCCACGCGCTCGGCCGTCTCCGGCGTGACCCCGAGGCCGGACATCTTGATGGCTTCGTCGGCCGCGGCCAGGGCAAAGTGAATGAACCGGCCCATCTTCTTGACTTCTTTTTTTTCGATGAACTGCAGGGGATCGAAATTCTTCACTTCTGCGGCGATCTGGCAAGCGAAGTCGGTGGGATCGAAGGCGGTGATGCGGGCGACGCCGCTCTTGCCGGCCAGCAGGTTGCGCCAGGTTTCTTCGCTGGTGTGGCCGACGGCGCAGATCAGTCCTACACCCGTGACCACAACGCGGCGGTTCAAAGGTCAGAGTCCTCGTTGCGTGGGAGCCGGGCGGAAGGCGTTCACTTAGCGCCCTTGGCGTTCTTGGCGATGTAGTCCACCGCATCCTTGACGGTGCGAATCTTCTCCGCGTCCTCGTCGGGGATCTCGATCTCAAAGGCTTCCTCGAAGGCCATCACCAGTTCGACCGTGTCCAGCGAGTCGGCCCCCAGGTCGTCCACGAAAGAGGCGTTGGCGGTGACCTCGCCTTCATCCACCCCCAGTTGCTCGACGATGATCTGCTTTACTTTTTCCTCGACGGCTGCCATCGATTACGTTCTCCTTAACGGTCAAAAGCTGTGTGCCCGCAAGACCAGCGTCGGACCGCAGCGCTGCGCGGGCTGTCGGCGCCCGGTTATGCGGCTTTCTTTTCCACGTAGGCGATCGCGTCCTGGACGGTGCGGATCTTCTCCGCGTCCTCGTCCGGGATCTCGAGCTCGAAAGCCTCCTCGAAGGCCATCACCAGTTCGACCGTATCCAGCGAATCGGCGCCCAGGTCATCTACGAAGGAAGCCGTGGGCGTGACTTCCGCCTCGTCCACGCCCAACTGCTCCGAAACGATCTGCTTGATCTTTTCCGCTACGTTGGCTTTCGCCTTCACATCCGCCATGGCGTACCTGACCTCCGAATTTAATAGCAAAGCGACCAGTGTACTTGCGGGCGCGAACCTGTGTAAAGCGCAGAGAATCAGCCACGAAGTAACAGGGATTACTGTGCGTGCTCCGCTGTGGTTACAATCCCATCATGCGCGCCGTGGTGCAACGGGTCCAACGAGCCCGCGTGACCGTCTCCGGCGAGACCGCCGGCGAGATCGCGCAGGGCTTGCTGGTGCTCGTCGGCGTCGGGCAGGACGACACCGAGGCCGCAGCCGACTATCTGGCCGACAAGATCGCCGGGCTGCGCATCTTCGAAGATGAAGCCGGGCGCATGAATCTTGCGGTTGGAGAAATCGGCGGGGCCGTGCTCGTGGTCTCGCAATTCACCCTCTTCGGCGACGTGCGCCGCGGCAAGCGCCCGTCCTTCGACGCCGCCGCGCGTCCCGAATTGGCCCGCCCTCTTTACGAATATTTCGTGAACAAGCTGCGCGCCAGCGGCCTGCGCTGCGAAACCGGACGCTTTCAGGAAATGATGCAGGTCGAGCCGGTGAACGACGGTCCGGTGACCATTTTGCTGGACTCGGAGAAAACCTTTTGACGAAAGTCAGCCACGGATGACACGGATAACCACGGATAAACCAAAAGAAATCCGTGAAAATCCGTGGCGTTTTGTTCACGGCGTCCGCGCGATTGCGTCGGCGATCTTCGCCGCCTGCGCTGCCGCCTTTACGTTGTGCACGCGAACGATGTGAGCGCCTTTCAGGATGGCGGCAGTAAGGGCGGCCAGGCTGCCGTAGAGGCGCTCTTGCGGCGGAGCGTCGCTGCCATTGCTGGCTAGCGTCCGCCCGATGAACGATTTCCGTGAAACGCCTGCCAGCAGCGGGAATCCGAGCTGGTGCAGCTCCTCGAAGTGGGCCAGTAAAGGGTAGTTCTCGTCGAAGCTCTTGCCGAAGCCGAAGCCGGGATCGAGCATGATGCGCTCGCGGGCGATGCCGGCGGCGACTGCGGCGGCGGCGCCTTCCCGCAGTTCGCGGCTCACCAGTCCAATGGGGTCTGTGAGAGGCGGCAGGCTGCGCCACTCCGCCGGGCGCCCGCGCATGTGCATCAGCACCACGCCGCACCTTAGCCCGGCCAGGGTGGACGCCATCTCTACGTCCCAGCGCAGCCCGCTGACGTCGTTCGCGATCTCAGCCCCAGCCTCGACCGCCGCCCGCGCCACGCTCGCTTTGTAGGTGTCGATCGACACAATCACCTGGGGCCGCCGGTGCAGCAGTTCCTCGATCACCGGCATCACGCGTCGGAGTTCTTCCTCGGCCGGGACCGCCGGCTGTCCGGAAACCGCCGCTGCTCCTGGCCGCGTGGATTCTCCGCCGATGTCGAGGAAGTCCGCGCCACCGTCTAGCAACGCGAGCGCGTGCTCGATGGCGGCGCGCGGCTCGAAGTACCGGCCGCCATCGGAGAACGAGTCAGGCGTGACGTTGAGCACACCCATGATGAGCGTACGCGGGCCCAGATCCAGCGTGCGGGAGCGCAATTGCCATCTGTAGTGGGGGCGCATGGGAAGAGCTAGTTTCAAGTTTCACGTTTCCAGTTTCAAGTGGCCTTTTCTTGCTGAGTGCTGATTGCTGACTGCTTCTTTTCCAGTGCTACAATCACGCAGGTATGTTCCGGCGCGCGCTTCCCATCCTACTCTTGCTCTTCGCCATGGCCCCGCCAGCGCTGGCGAAGCACGACCCGCTGGCGTCACAGATCGAGACCATCCTCGCCCAACCCGACCTGGCGAGCGGGTTTTGGGGCATCGAGGTGGTCTCGCTGAAAGATGGCCGCACGCTCTTCGCGCTGAATTCCGACAAGCTATTCACGCCGGCTTCGAACACCAAGCTGTTCACCACGGCGGCGGCGCTGGCGCTGATTGGGCCGGACTACCGGTTCAAGACCACGGTCGAAACCGCCGGCGCGGTGGACAAATACGGCCGTCTGGTGGGCGACCTGGTGCTGGTGGGACGAGGCGACCCTAATCTTTCCGGCCGGGTGCTGCCTTATGCCGGCCACACCCAGCGCACGCAGCCCTCGATTCGCGTGCTCGAACAACTCGCCGACCAACTGGTGCAGAAGGGCGTGAAGTTCATCGACGGCGACATCGTGGCCGACGATTCCTACTACGCCTTCGAGCGCTACGGCGAAGGCTGGACGCAGGACGACCTGGTGTGGGAGTCGGGCGCGCCAGTCTCGGCGCTCAGCATCAACGACAACGTGATGTTCGTCAACATCCTACCCGCCGACCGTCCCGGCGAGAAGGCATTCGTCTCCATCGACCCGTTCGCCGACTACTACCACATCGACAACCGCATCCTCACCACGCCTTCCGGTACCGGACCGCGCAAGATCTTCATCAACCGCGAACCCGGCGCCAACGTGCTGACGCTGTGGGGCAACATCCCGGTGGACGATCCGGGCGCCGGAGAAGCGCTGGCCATCGATGACCCAGCGGCGTTCGCGGGGCAGATCTTCCAGCGTTTGCTCGAGCAGCGCGGCATCGCGGTGTATGGCAAGCCGCGCACCCGCCACACCGAGCTTGCCAGCCTGCAAACGCTCACGGTGACGGCCCTGGCCTCGGGCGGCGGAGAGCACGCAACGTCGCGGCAGCCGCTGGTGCTGGCCAGCTACCAGTCCTCTCCGCTCATGGACGATCTGCAGGTCATCAACAAAGTCAGCCAAAACCTGCACGCCGAGCTGATACTTCGCTTGCTCGGCCGCGAAAAGGGGACTTCGGGCACGATCGAAGGCGGCATGGAAGTGGAGCGCGGCTTTCTGACGCAAGCCGGCATCCAGCCCGAGCAGTATGTGTTCTATGACGGCTCCGGCATGTCACGCGAGAACCTGGTGACCCCGCACGCGGTGGTGCAATTGCTGCGCTACGCCTCCGCCCAGCCCTGGGCCAAGGCCTGGCAGGACACGCTGGCCATCGCCGGCATCGATGGCTCGCTCGCCAACCGCTTCAAGGGAACCTCCGCCGAAGGCCGCGTGCGCGCCAAGACCGGCGCCCTGGGCCATGTCAACGCGCTCTCCGGCTACGCCACCACCGTGAACGGCGTGCCGGTCGCATTCTGCATCCTGGCCAACAACCACAAGCTCGCCTCCAAGCGTGCGCTGGACGTGGTCGACCAGATCATGCTGGCCATCGTGAACGACCGGGGAAGTGGCAAGTGAAAAGTGGTTAAGTGAACAGTGGGCAAGCGACGACCATTCCTCTTGTCACATCTCACTTTCCACTTATCACTCCTCGTGGGGCTGGCGACTGCCGCCGCGCCGCAAAGCAGCCACGCCCCGGCGACCTATCTTGGCTTCGACCCGTGTCCTTTGCCGAGGTTTGGCAGTTCGCGCAATCGCCCCGGCGGGCACAGTTTGCTTCCGGATGCGCTAACTACGCTGCGGACGGCAACTGCTATGCCCCCGGGACGCAAGTCTTCGTTGATCTGGATGCCGCCGACTCGCCTGATCCCTCGCGAGGCCGTTAGCAATTCTTGTGTCTAGAATATTCTAGACTTATCTTGACATTGCCAGATATTGCCTCAACAATGACGAAGGGAGTGGATGTTCATGTCTCGAGCAGCTAAGCGTTCTACTGTAAAGATTGGGCCGGAAATCGATGCGAGGCTCTATCGTGAGCTGGCAAAACTTGCCAAGGAAAACGGCCAGTCGCAACGACATTTGCTAGAGAAGGCCATTGAGCACTATCTCCGTTTCGTCCTGCCTTCAAAGCACACCGTAAGGCCTGAAGTGATGGCGGAGTTCCGGCAGTCAACCGATAAGAACCGGGAATTGCACAAGTTGCTGGCTCGTTAGATGCAGGGCCGCATTTACTTGACGGTCGCGGAAGTGATCGAGATGCACCGTCAATTGATCGAGGAATTTGGTGGTTCCCAGGGGGTGCGCGACGCCGCTTCGCTCGAGGCCGCGATCTTCCGCCCGCAGATCGGGTACTACAACACTCTGGCCGAAGAAGCTGCGGCTCTGATGGAGTCTTTGGCCAACAATCACCCCTTTATTGACGGGAACAAGCGCATCAGCTTCGCAGCGGCTGACACCTTCGTGCGCATGAACGGCTGCTACCTCGAGGTCGACCCGCTCGCCGGCTATCGCTTCATCATCGAATCTCTGGCCAGCGGCACCTTTCGCTTCGCCAACATTTGTGACTGGATCACAGCAAAGCTCAGCCTCGGGCCGACTGACAAACCGTGAGACTCACCACAGCAGAAACGGCAACGTCATCGTGCTCGGCTCTCGATCGGCGGGATAGCGGCGCGCGAGCACGGCCAGGTCCACGCCGCCGCCGATGAAGGGCGTTGGTTCGAAGCGGCAGACCGCGGCCTGGTCGCGCGTGGCCTCGCGCCGCAAACGGATGGGCGTCGCCCCGAACCTTTGCGAGAATTCCACGTCCTGAACGGCGCCGCAGCACAGGTACAGGCTGAGCACGTCGCAGAACTGCAGCACGTCGGTGAGGAACTCGAATTCTTCCCGCGAATACCCGCCCACGAGCCGCTGCTGGCGCGCTTGCTCGCTTTCGAGAAAGTTCAGCAGAAGTCCGCGATCTTCCGCGCCGTCGATCCCCCATTCCAGCCGGTTCTTGGCCAGCCGCGAGAAATGTCCGCTGACCATGGCGCCGGCGATGGGCGCGATCTTCTCGGCGCGCTCGATGGAGCCGTTCCAGGCGCGAAGGAAATCCTTCGGCAAGAAGTCCAGGAACGAGAGCGGCCTGCCGTCGGTGAGGGTGATCTGCGCGTCGAACGGCGCCCAGCCCTCATCGTGCAACGTGATGCCCTGTACCACTTCAGAGCTGAGCTGGGGCAGGAGCGGAGGCCCGAGGGCGGCGGCGATGGCGCCAGACAACGCGGCGTGGTCCGGCTGGGTGATGAGCCAGTATTCCGGCGCGCTGGTCTTTTGCGTGGGCAGGATGGCGTCCCACACTGGCACGCAGGCTGGCGCGGGTTCTCCGCCGCCGATAGGATGCAGCACCACGGCTCAGCGCCGCCGCTGCGCGCGTGCCGCCCGTGCCGAAGTGGCTGCCGCTCCCTTGGGCCCGGAGGTTGAGGGCGGCTTGCGCATGCCTTCCAGCAGTTGCTTCAGGATCACCGCGTTGTTGTGCTCCTGATCGCGCGCGGCGAAGACCAGGGTCAACTGGCGGCTGTTGCCGGCCAGCTCGTAGAGTTCCGCGAGCGCCTGCGACGCCGCCGGGGCTGCGAGTTCGCCCAGATACTTCTTGCGGAACGCCGGCCACAGCGCCGGACGCGCGTGGAACCAGCGCCGCAGTTCGTCCGAGGGCGCCACCTCCTTCAGCCAGGCGTCCAGAGCCGCGGCTTGTTTGGTGAGGCCGCGCGGCCACAAGCGGTCGACCAGCACTCGCGTGCCGTCGGAGCGGGAGGGTTTCTCGTACGCGCGTTTCAGGATGACCGGCATGGAGGGTTTGCAAACCGGGGCTGCCCTACCCATAATAATCGTTTGCCGAGACTGAAGAAAATTCTGCCGCTTATTTTTCTGGGGCTCGCACTCACGGGATGCGAGTCGCGCCCGCCGTACAAGAGCGACGCCGAACTAGGGCTCAATCCGCAGCAGGGGCGCGGCCGCGCCCTCTACGACACTTATTGCCTCCGCTGCCACGAGGCGTACATTTCCGGCGGCAAGAACGGGCCATCGCTGATGGGCGTGTTCAAAAAGAAGGAGCTGCCCAGCGGCGCCCCGGCCAACGACGAGCGCGCCGGCGAGGTTATCCTGCGCGGCCGGGCCAAAATGCCCGCCTTCAGCGACCGGCTCACCCCGGAGCAGGCGCAGGATATTCTGGCCTACATGCACACGCTGTGAAAACCCTTCCGCCGCGGATCAACGCGGATCAACGCGGATCGGTGAATCAGGCGTGGGGAGCGCGGCATCGTACAATAAGGGATTGATGGCTACTCAGTTCGTCCAGATCGAGGTGGGCCCAAAGCTGCGCGTGCCCAAGCCGGAATGGCTGAAGGCGCCGGCGCCGCTGGGGGAGAACTATCGCAACCTGAAGACGCTGGCGCGGCGGCTTGGGCTGCACACGGTGTGCGAGTCGGCACAGTGTCCCAACATCGGCGAGTGCTGGAACCATCGCACCGCGACCTTCATGCTGCTGGGCAATGTCTGCACGCGGCGCTGCGGCTTCTGCGCCGTACCCAAAGGCAGGCCCGGGCCCATCGACCAGGATGAGCCGCAGCGCGTCGCCGAAGCCGTGGCCACGCTTGGGCTTAAACATGCGGTCGTCACCAGCGTCAACCGCGACGACGACAACCTGGGCGGCGCCAGAATCTTTGCCGAAACCATCCGCGAGATTCGCGCGCTGGTGCCGGATTGCAGCGTGGAAGTCCTGATCCCGGATTTCCAGGGGCTCGACGAAGCGCTGCGCATCGTGCTCGACGCCCGTCCCGATATCCTCAACCACAACACCGAAACCGTTCCCCGCCTCTATCCGGCGGTGCGCTCCGGGGCACGCTATCAGCGTTCCCTGCGGCTGCTGGCCAACGTGAAGAAGTTCGTTCCGGGAATGCTCTCGAAGACCGGGGTGATGGTCGGGCTGGGCGAGAGCATGGAGGAACTGCTGGAGGTCTTCCGCGACCTGGCCGCGCAGCAGGTGGACATCCTGACCGTCGGCCAGTATCTCCGCCCCTCCAAAGACCATCTGCCCATCGCTCGCTTCTACACGCCGGAAGAGTTCCGCACGCTCAAGCAGGAGGCGCTCGCCCGGGGCTTCCGCCACGTCGAGTCCGGCCCGCTGGTGCGCTCGAGCTACCACGCGCATGAACAGGCGGAGAACTGCGGCTGTTAGTCAGTGGCTCTTGGCTTGAAGCTCGATTGAGGAGAGCCGCATCTGAATAATCGAAAGGCCCAGGCTCGTCGGGCCGAAGCCAGGAGCCACAAGCCAGTCCACCCGCCAAGAAGCTAACAGCCGAGAGCTAACAGCACGACAGCCAGGTTCTCGCTAGAACATCTTGACGTGGATGGTCAGGTACTTCTTGGGATTCTCGCGCATCGCCTTGACCAGGTTGCGGGCCTCCACCAGCATCTGGTCGGCGTTGGTGTAGAGCGAGGGATCCTTCAGCAGCAATCCCGCGCTGCCCTCGCCCGCCGCCAGCCGGTCGGAGATGGTCTTCAGGTTGCTGGTGATGTCGTCGAGCTTCTTGGCGAACTCCGGGTCGGCGGCGAACTTGCCCAGCGCGCCCTTGCCCGCGTTGACGTCGTCCATCAGCTTGTTGGCCTTGGCGATGGTCTGGTTGGCGTTGTTGTACAGGCTGGGATCCTTGAGCAGCTTACCCACGGTGCCTTCGCCTTTATCGATCTGGTCCACCAGCTTGTTGATCTTGCTTATCGAATCATCGAGCTTATTGTAGAGCTCGTCGCTGTTGATGAGCTTGCCGATCGAGCCCCGGCCCTCGCTGATCTGGGCCACCAGGCTCTGCACCTGGGTGAGCGTGGTGTTGAGCCGGTTATAGAGCTCGGGATCGTAGATCACCTTGCCGATGGAGCCCTCGCCGCGTTCGATGGCGGAGACGATGCGGTCCACGCGCCGCACCAGGACGTCCACATTCTGCAGGGTACCGCTGCTGGCGCGAATCACGTCCTGGATGGCCGGTTGCCCCTCGGTCTTCAGTTCGTCGCCGGTCTGTGCTTGCGGTCCCTTGGCGGTCTTGTTGCTGATATCGACGAAGGTCTCGCCCAGCACGCCGGCGGTGGAGAGGATGGCGACCGAGTCCTTGTGCAGCGGGTACTTGTTGGCGACCTTCAAGGTCACCTCCACCGGGCTGAGCGGGTGAGAGGGGACGACGCCGATCCGGCTGACATTGCCGATGTCCACGCCCTCCAGGCGCACCGGAGCGCCCACGCGCAAGCCGGCGGCGTTCTCGAAATACGCCTTCAGCATCAGCGTCGGGGTGAACAGCCCGCGGGTCCCGGTCATGAGGAAGACAAGAACGGCGAACACGATGCTGGCGATCAGCACGGTCAGGCCTACGCGCAATTGCGACCATCGAACCTGCTTCTGTGTTGGCACTTTGCCCCCGCGGCCGCACTCCGGCGACCCAACAGCGCCGAATAATATCAGATGCACCCCAGAAAGCGTCAGCCCAGACTGGGGCGCCAGGTGAAGGTCAGCAGGATGGCGGCAAGATAGGCCGCCGCGCCGCCGGCCAGCGCCGCATTGAGCCCGAACTGGATGGCCACCATCACGGCCGCCACCGACCCCAGCACGCTGGAAGCGGCATTCATCGCCCACGCCCACTCGATCGCGCTCGAAGGCGGCCGTTGTAGAGACGTTGCTGGCAATGTCTCCCCGGCGATCTGCCGCAATCCTGTGGGGAAGGGCATGCCCATCACGAAGCCGAGCGGCGCCAGCAGCACGCCGCTGATCACCAGCTTGGCCGGAAACGGCAGACCGACCAGCGTTCCCAGCGCGCGCGGCAGAGCGAAAATGTACGCCACCACCAGCAGCGCGATCACGGCCAGCACCGGGCGGACCTGCGCGGTCCTCGCCAGCAGCCGCCGCGACGACGCGCTGCCCGCGCCGCTGGCCAGCAGCATGAGAAAGACGACCACCGTGAGCGCATAGGTGGGGTGCCCGAGAAACAGGACGAAGCGCTGGATGAGCGCGATCTCCACCAGTATGTACCCGAGGCCCAGCGCCACGAAGTAGAGCAGCGGCACCAGGTGCCGCGGACGCGCTTCTCCATGCAGCGCCAGCGGCCCGATCAGGAACGCCAGCACCGCCAGCAGCGAGATCACCAAAACGATCCCCAGCACCACCACCCCGAGATTATTCTTCCAGTCCATGCCGCGGCCGCTGGCGTGGAGCACGTTGCGGACGGCGTCTCCCGTCTTGAAGGTAAAGAAGAAGAAGGGCGCGTTATCGCTGACCGGCGCGATGTTGAAGGGATAATTGCGGATGAACTCCCGCCGCGGGCTGAAGCGCACATCACCGAGAGCCGCCCGCTCGTGTAGCAGGATGAGCCGCTGAAAGGGAGCGACAGCTTCGCCGGCGCCGCGGCGTTCGCTGCGGAGGTCGTTGATCCAGGGCTCGTCCGACGATTCGTCGCCGGTGAGGCTGGCGAACAGCGTCGGCGTGTAGAGCGGATACAAGTCTTCATTGTCGCGGATGTGCCGTAGCACCTCGCGCTCTTCATTCCAGGTGAACGGCGTCTTCTTGGCCAGTACGGTGACGGGACGGCCATCTTCGTCGAGCGGGCCGTCGGCGACGACGATGAAATGCTTGCGCACGTCCTCGACGCCCATGGCTTCCAGCGCGTCGATGGCCTGCGAGACCACGCGCAGCGCCTCGCGCGGCCGCTGGAACTCCCAGCGTGTGATGGCGATAAAGCCCTCGGGCTGGAGGTGGTCGAAGTACTCGCGGAAGGCCTCCACCGTGTAGAGATTGTTCTCACTCAGGGCGAAGGCGCCGGCGGCGGTGGAGGCCCAGGTATCCACCAGCGTCATCTGCACCACGTCGAACTTGTCGCGGCTGCCGCGGATCCAGGAGCGCCCGTCGCCGACGTGCATGTGCACCTGCGGCAGCTCGTAGAGGTGAAAGCTGTAATCGGCGTAGAGGCCGCGCATGATGGTGTCGGCGATCAGCCGGTTGATCTCGATGGCGGTGACGCTGGGACTGCCGTTGGCCACGGCGCGCAGCACGTCCACCCCGCCGCCCGGCCCGATGATGGCGTACGCGCCCCGCGGACGCAGCACGTTAGCGACGGCGGGCGCCGCCGACATGAGGTCCTGCTTCCAGTTGTATCCCGGTTGGCCGTGGCCGCGATCTGCGCCTTCGGCGGGCGATTGCGTCTCCCCCCATTTCTGCGGGTCCACGTTCATGATGGCGGTGGAAGCGTCAGCATCGATCACGATGTACTTGCCGGTACCGACCTGGTCCACTTCCACCCGCGAGAGAGCGTTCCACCGGGCAAACAGCATCCAGGGCTGATCGCGCCGCATGCCCTTGGCGTAAATGATGTCGATGAGCCGCCCGGAATGATTGGCGGCCAGCAGAGCGAGGAGTACGAGCGACAGCACGACCGCCGGCCGGCGCACGCTGCCAGAGTCGGCCCAGATCGCTGCCGCGCCTGCCATCGCCAGCGCGGCGAAGACGACCGCGTTCGGTCCGCCCACCCAGTTCAGCAGCGGCACCACCGCCAGGCAGGAGATCGCGCCGCCCACGAGGTCTGCGCCATAGAGCTCGGTGATCCGCCTGGTCTCCCGCGCGAACACCAACGAGAACAGCACGCCGGTGAGGAAGAACGGCACCGCGGCGGCGACGTACATCAGGCTCAGCCGTCCGAAGTTTGCCCAAGCCAGGTTCAGCGACACCGGCACGTGCAGTACGACCTCGAGCGCGAGCACAATCGTTACTGCATTAATGCCGCACAGAATGGCGCCCAGCTGCCGGACCGTCCAGCGCGCCAGCCACTGGCGGCGCAGATACGCGAACACGCCGCCGGCTCCCAGTCCCAGCAGCGCGATGGAGATGGCAAGGAACGCAAAATGATAGAAGAGCACCACCGAAAACAGCCGGGTGAGCGCCAGCTCCAGTAGCAGGCTGGCGAAGCTCGCCAGGCCGACGCCGGCGATCAGCACGCGGCGGTTGGTCTCGATGGTGTTCGCGCTGCGGGGGAGAACGGCGGCTTCGCTCATCGGGAAAGGTCAGTCCTCGAGGATCACTTGCGCGATCGCCTGCTCGGCGGTGTGGGAGAGCGAAAGCGCCGCCCGCCGCACGCCCAGCTTGGCGGCGAATTCGGCGGCGTGCCCGCTGAAGCAAACGGTGGGCCTGCCGCCGGGCTCGCGGCCTACTTCGACATCCTTCCAGGTCACGCCGTGGCGCCATCCCGTACCGATGGCCTTGAACCCGGCTTCCTTGGCGGCAAAACGGGCGGCAAAGCGTTCCATGGCGTTCTGCTTCGACTGGCAATAGCGGATCTCGCCGGCGGTGAACACGCGATTCAGGAAGCGCTCGCCGAAGCGCTCCACCGCCGCCGCGATGCGCGGGACTTCGACGATGTCGATGCCGGTGCCGACGATCACAGGAAAAACAAGGTAACACATGGCTCGGGAGGGCACAGCTTTAGCTGTGCCGCGTACAAACTCCTAACACTTGTCATCCCGAGAGAAGCGCGAGGGATCTCGATTTTTTCCTAAACCAAGATCCCTCGCGGCTTAAAGCCACTCGGGATGACAATGGAAGAAATGAACGGTTATGCTCCGTGTCTCTGTGCCTCCGTGGTGAGTTTTCCATGCACTCGCTAGCCACTGTCGCGGAGGCCATCGGCGGCACCATCGAGCCCAAAGTCGTGCTCGAAGTCGCATTCAACGCGGTCATGCGCTCCGACCGCCACGAGAGCGGCTTCGCCCTGCGCTTCCCGCGGATCTTGCGCCTGCGCGACGACAAGCCGCCGGACGAGATCGACACGCTGGAGACGGTGAAGGAGATTTGCGAGCGGCAGAAATTCTCGTAAGGCGTGTCAACAAGAGGGGAATAGCCGCATCTATGTCTGTCGGCGGGGTGCCTTTGTGCTAGGGGGGTGAATCTCGGTCTACGTCCAGCTTCCCTGCCTAAAAGAGTCTCTGGAGCCCCCCGGCAAAAGCCACTGCTCCGGGAACCGTCGGTCTCAAAATAGCCGCCGTAATAGCAAGGCCAGGAGGACGGCCAGGCTCGTCTTGCCATGCTAAGAAGGTGTGCAGAACTGCTTTGCTCAAGTGTACTGCTCGAAAGGTTGCTGCGTTCCGCTGCTGGGCCCCGGTAACTGCCTCGCGCGCAAAATCTATTGAATTCGGATCCGCCATTTGAATCAGGAGGTCCTCAAGCGATCCACCATCCCGATTGTTGGGCATCAACCACACACCGATCGCCGGGAAATCATCATGTCCCGCGATAACAGTGCCATTTGCGTCGGGAACCGCCGGACATCCGTAGCCGTGGTTCCTCAACCTGTCGGTTATCTGATGCCAGCGATCAGCAATGGTCGCGGGATCAACATCGACGACAATGCCAATTCTCTCCGGTCGTTTTTCGGTCGGAGCCGGAATCAACGCGTTTAGTCTTTTCAGAACCTCATCGTCACTTCCGCAGGCGAAGATGCCGAAATGTGTTTGCAAACCATAATGTTGTTGAATTGCCAGCACCACGTGGCAATCTGTTTTACCTTCGACCAACAGGATGCGGTGCGCCTCTGATCGGCAAACGTCGGGCATCACCGCACTTCTACCTCAGTCTCGATTGCATCGAAAAGGGTTTCACGGTTATATGCGACCGCCTTCGTACCAGTGGTCACATCAGTATCGAGTCGGTAAAACGTTGCCAAGTCGCCATTGCCTTGCCATACAGATGCGAATGCTTGAATGCAGTCTCTGCTGTGTGTGGTCGCGAATACCTGCACATTCAGGTCTTGCGAGAGCCTAAAAATGAAGTCCCACACCTTCGGCTGAACGCTCCAGTGGAGTCCGTTCTCAAATTCGTCAATAAGCAAAGCACCATCGCGACTATTGACTAATGCCAAAGCGATCTGAAACAGCCTCGCGATTCCATCTCCCATGCTTTTTAATGGAAGGCGATCTTGCGCCTCACTGAGACGTACGATTGGAACACGCCGAGTTCGCGGAGGTATGCCGGGGCGCTGAGCTGAAGATTCGCCGACAAAAGCGACCCCGACAAGACTTGGTTGAATCAACCGTAGGCATGAAACGACTTCATTTTCTAAATCGGTCAGGTGAACTCTGTCCCACAAGGCAGCTACCTTAGCATCGGTGAGATTGTGCGCTGGGACCAATTCAAACACCCACTTCGGTTCCCTGGAAGGGCCGGAGGGGCGACGACGACGCATGAAGTATGCATCTACGGCTGTTGAGGCGAGATACGAGCTCCGCGAACCTTCTTGAACTTCGATACCGACCTGAACGTCCACCAAGTCCAGCTTCTTGAGCGACTCGCGGCTCACCGGTATACGTCTCGTGACGTCTTCCTCGTGAACAATCTGATAGGCTTGCGTCCGAATCGTAATCTTCCCGTTGCGACCGATCGGCCCAATCTGAATTCCTTCAGCGCCGACTTCGGGAAGGTGGTGTCCGTAGAACAATGAACGGAGTGGATTCTCAGTGGTCTCCGTTGTTTCCAGAATGCTGCGTGCCGCATCTGTTATTTCTGATTCCCAATTACCGTCACGCACAAGAACGAGGTCGAGCAGGACGTCCAGACTTGCATTGCTGCCGTAGGCCTCAATGGCCTCAAGAAGGGCACTCTTTCCGGAATTATTCCTGCCGACAAACAGATTAACTCTACTGAGACGGGGTACCGACAGGTGTCGGAACAAGCGAAAATTTCGAACTTCAAAGGAATCCAGCATTTCGGGAAACTCGTTGCTTCGTTTCGCTCCTTGCGCCATGAATAGTGTGCTGTTTTTTCCGGATACGCGCAAGTGACGCCCCCGTTTCGGCGGAGACGCGAAATCGATTTTCTACCCAGCCTGGGCAAAATGGGCGAGAGGCAAGAGCCGCCGCTATTCGCCCACATTCACATTGAACGTCGTCTTGCCCTTCTTGCTCTGAGCGCTCGCGGTGACGACGACTTCCCACTCCCCGGCCATGCTGAATTCGCCGGTGCCTTCGTACTCGCCATTACCCGCCGGCTTGAGCGTGAATTGGTTCTTGCCCATGTCCATCAGCGGCATGACCAGCGAGACCTCGACCTGAGCGCCCTCCACCGGGCTGCCGAGCGTCCGCTTGATGGTGACGCGGAACTGAGTCTTCCTGGCGAACTTGGGCTGGGAGGGGTCCATGGCCAGCGCCATGATGAACGCCGAGCCGGGCGCCGCCTGGGTGCTGATGATGGCGCTCTTCTCGCGCGGCGTTTGCGGTGCGGGTTCCTTCTTCTTGCAGCCGGCGCAGAACAGCACGGCAAAGGCGAGCAGGCAGGCAAGGAGACGGGGGACCGCTCGAAATCGCAAAAAGCAGGTCCCTCGACTCGGGCCAGCCAGCGCAAGCCAAAAGCGGGCTTGATGCGTTGTTTGGCTGGCCCTCGCTCGGGATGACAACCCAAAATTATTTTCGGCCATGAGCAATGCAGGCTAGTGCTGATGCGAGTGGCCGTCCTCGACCACGGCCACGCAGCCGTGCGCCACCTCGCAGACCACGTGCTCGAACTGGATGGTGGTGTGCTCGATCTTGAAGCTGGCGCGCAAGCGCTCCTTGACCTCGCGCAGGATCTGTTCGCTTTCCGAGGGCGGGATGTCCGAAATGGAGATGTGGCAGGAGAGCGCGTGGCTCTCCGAACCCAGGCTCCAGACGTGCAAGTCGTGGACGCCGTTCACGCCCTGAATCGAGGCGATCACGGCGGTGATGCGTTCCAGTTCCATGCCGCGCGGCGTGCCTTCCAGCAGGATGTTCAGGGTCTCGCGGATGATCTCCCACGACGACCACAGGATGAGCGCGCCGATAGCCAGGGAGAGCGCCGGGTCGATCCAGGTCTGGCCGGTCAGCATGATGCCGACGCCGCCCACGATCACGGCGGCGGTGGAGAGCGTGTCGCCCAGCATGTGGAGAAAGGCGCTGCGGATATTGACGTCGCGGCTGGAGGCCCAGAGCATGGCCGCGATCACCCCGTTCATGACCACGCCCGCTGCCGCCACCCCGATCATCAGCCGCGGCGCCACCTGCGCCGGCGCGTACAGCCGGTGTCCCGCTTCCCAGAAGATGAAGAACGCCACCGCCACCAGCGCTAGCGCGTTGACGAACGCGGCCAGCACTCCGGCGCGCTGGTAGCCGTAGGTCTTGGTCGAGCTCGGCGGCAGCCCCTGCACGTACACCGCGAACCAGGAGAGCAGCAGCGCCAGGAAGTCCGAGAGATTGTGGCCGGCCTCGGATAGCAGCGCCAGGCTGTGCGCGCGCAGTCCCGCCCCAACCAGCAGGACGATGTAGATCAGGGTCGCCAGCAGCGACAGGCGCAGGACCTTGGAGGTCCGCTGCTGGGCGTGG